>AZIC01000095.1_pt1 | contig 11166 bp, 8 predicted proteins | sample 359061 | NCBI WGS metagenome assembly AZIC01 (sample SAMN02429709, study PRJNA222657) | marine sediment metagenome | biome: Sediment sample; isolation source: sample MGS-MES from oil contaminated site at the harbour of Messina (Sicily... | place: Italy: Messine | collected 2011-04-30 | depth 1 m m
CTTCAGACAGCATGTCTTCCGACTCGCTTCCGGCAGCGGCTGCTTCCAGCTCGGCGATGCCATCCTGTAATGCCTTGACCAGTTCGGTCACTTTGTCCAGCGTATTCGTGTCGAAATCGTAATCCAGCATTTTCAGGCTGGCACAGTTGGAAACCAGTTCGCCCTGGTAACGGATCGCAGCCGGGAAGATCATGGTCTTCGCGATTTTGACCGTCAGGTTGAGTTCCACCTTGATCGACATGATGTACTGTTCGAGGTAAATTTCCAGGCGGCTGGCCAGCTCGCGTTCGGAAAGGACTTCGTATTTGGTAAACAGGTCTTTGACTTCCTGTGTTTCCAGAACAGGCAGAGCATCGACGGTGGTCTTGAGGTTCAACAGGCCGCGTTTAGCAGCTTCTTCATGCCATTCGTCGCTGTATCCGTCGCCGTTAAAGATGATCGAACCATGTTCGTTCATGATTTCCGTCAACAGTTTCTGCAGTTCGCCGTGCAGCTTGCTGGGGTCGCCGCCGGTGGCTTCTTCCAGTTTGGTTGCACAGTACTCCAGGGAATCAGCCACGATGGTGTTCATCGCGACCAGGGGACCTGCGATGGACTGATTTGAACCGACAGCACGGAATTCAAACCGGTTACCGGTGAAGGCAAACGGGCTGGTTCGGTTACGGTCGCCGGCATCTTTCGGCAGTGGTGGCAGCACGTCGGCTCCCACGGTCAAAGTCCCTTTAGGAATCGATGAATTGGCTCCACCGGCTTTGATCTGCTCGAAGACGTCGGTCAACTGATCGCCCAGGAAGATCGAGATAATCGCGGGAGGTGCTTCGTTGGCACCCAGGCGATGATCGTTGCTGGCAGATGCGACAACGGCTCGCAGCAGTCCCTGGAATTTATGGACGGCACGAATGACGGCACCGCAGAACAGCAGGAACTGAGCGTTTTCGTGAGGAGTATCACCGGGATCCAGCAGGTTACCCTGGGAAGCACTGCCCATGGACCAGTTGACGTGCTTACCAGAACCATTGACGCCCGCAAACGGTTTTTCGTGAGTCAGGCAAACCATGCCATGCTTTTCAGCAGTCCGACGCAGTGTGGTCATCAGCAACTGCTGATGGTCGGTTGCGATGTTGGCAGATTCGAACAGAGGTGCGATTTCATACTGCCCGGGAGCCACTTCATTGTGACGGGTTTTGATGGGAATACCCAGTTTGAACAGTTCGCGTTCTGCTTCAAACATGAAGGCCAGCACGCGGTCGGGGATGGCACCAAAATAGTGATCGTCAAATTCCTGACCTTTAGGCGGTTTGGCTCCGAATAGGGTACGACCGGAGTTTAACAGGTCGGGACGAGCGTAGTAGAAGTTACGGTCGATCAGGAAGTATTCCTGTTCGGGACCAGCGGTGGAAGAAACCAGTTTGCCATCATCATGACCAAACAGTTTCAGAATCCGCTGTGCCTGAACGTTCAAAGCCTGCATGGAACGCAGGACAGGAGTTTTCTTGTCGAGTGCTTCGCCGGTCCAGGAAACGAACGCGGTCGGAATGCACAATGTGGTACCGTTGGAATTTTCCAGAATGTAAGCCGGGCTGGTAACGTCCCAGATGGTATAACCACGGGCTTCAAAAGTGGCACGAATACCACCGGTCGGGAAGCTCGAACCATCGGGTTCACCCTGGATCAGTTGTGAGCCACTGAATTCGGCGATCGCACTGCCGTCACCGTCGGGAGACAGGAAGCTGTCGTGTTTTTCCGCAGTTGAACCGGTCAGGGGATAGAAAACGTGAGCATAGTGAGTTGCCCCTTTTTCAATCGCCCAGTCTTTGATGGCGGAAGCCACAACGTCTGCAGTGGAACAATCGAGTTTATGTCCCCCTTCGATGGTGCTGATCAGTTGTTTGTAAACCTGCTTGGGCAAGCGTTTTTTCATGGTCGCTGTGGAAAAGACGTTTGCATTAAACAGCTGACCGGTCGGCGTCTGCTGGAAGTTCATCGGAGGATGATTGGGCTGGTAACCAGTCACAGCAGCGACGGCTGCAGAGCGGGCAGAACCCAGAGTCGTTTTGACTCCGTTACTGCTGCCGGTGTAGGTGGTTTGACCATTCGAAGATTGAATTTCGGTGTTCACTGTTTTGACCTTTTCATTGGGCGATTAAAACTACTGACAAAACTGTTGGAAACTCGTGAGATCCATCAGATAACTGGCTTTTGATCCAGGACAATTACATTTCTTAAGGGGTAAAATTCTTCTGATTGTTTCGCAATCGATATCAAAACCTGGTTCGTGCCAATGGACAGATGTGCCGTGGGCCCGCGCCAAATTACTCAGAACTTTGTGAAATCGAGAAGTCGTTAAGATGTAGTAACTATTACAAAGCAGAATATGTGCCAAACTTCAGGCAGAATTGGGATTTCCAGACTGCTTCTGCAGTCGCTAACGCACGGATTCGGCGCTGCTATGACAGACTGACATTCTAATCCCCTGCATCATCGGCATTTGAGTGAACGTTGACTCCTTTTTTCAACTCCCGCTGATCGCTGATTGGCGGACAGCAAATTCAAGAGATCTCCTACGACCCGACCCCGGGCGACTGTCTCCCGTTTTGGCATGCCAAGATTGCACGCATTGTTTGCCTGAAAATTCAGCACAACATTTCAGCAGTCCCGATATGGTACGGAAACAGCGTTTCGCAGGGTAGGGGCTCTGAGTGAATTCTAACGGTTTGCATCAATGGACGTCGATGCAATGAAGCAGCAGATTTCAGCATCATTTTGCAGCAGGGACGGGCACCGGTTTCAGAATCAAATCCGCCAGCACAAGACGATGATCAGTGTCGCTGGCGACCGCGGAAAAGACCTGTACAGAATTGAGAAAATTATTGATCCACACCTGGTCAATCCGCAGGAACGGAGCTTCGTTGGTGATGGTATTCCCCCAGCCAACGCCGGCGATTGAAAAGGCATCGCGTAACCCAGGTGGCAGTTCCTGGAAGATCGGATCGCGCGGATTGACATTGAAGTCGCCGCCTGCAATCAGAGGCAGATTGGACGGCAGTTCTGAAAGACGACGACTGAGTTGACGCAGTTCATCCCGCTGATGAATCCGCTGATCACGGTACGCGCGCCAGCACTCCGGATTCCACAAATCCGCGCGAAACGGGGGCGGCGTCAGACGCAAGGAAACGACGATGACCTCCTGTCCCGTTTTGACTCTGACTTTGCCGATGGTGTAATTCACAGATGACGCCACTGGTTCGAGGGGCGCTCGACTCAGAATTGAAGCATCCACGCCCGCCAGCAGACCGGAGTTTTGACCCAGCATGGTTTGTCCCACTTCGCGCAGCGTTCCCGCTCCCGGCGTCTCCTGAATCAGAATCAAATCGGGCTGCCATTGTTCCAGCGCTGCGACTGCTTTGCTGCTACCATGCGCGTTGAGTGAAATCACCCGCAGCGGAATCTGTCCCGGCTGCGCTACCTGCGCGACAGCATCGGGTGGATTCCAAAGCCCCCGCCAAAGACTGAGTGGCGTATCGGCAAACACAATAAGAAACACAAACCAGAGACCGATTGACGTCAACGCCACCCGCTGCCGTTTCGTCCGCAACAGAATCAGCGCCAGACACAACCCGCCGACAAACCAGCACCAGCTTGGATACACGGTGACTGCAGCGCAGATGTCCGGTTGCACTGTGTAACAGACACTGACGCTGATTAATAGGAAGCACGTAATACAGGCGGTAACGCGGGAGACAACTCGGTCCAGTATTCTTTGAAATTTTGAAACCACTGGGAGATCAGGATCAGTCATACCGGCATCAACTTTGCTTCAGGGGCAGATCTGCTTAACGAGTTTCAGGTTCCCCGATTATAAAGCCTGTGACATCGAACTACCATACCGAGTAAACGCTCAAGTATGCCAGTAGCAGACTGTAGCTCAGATCGATTTTTGCCTGACTGGTTGGCAAACAGTTAATGGGGGTTTACCATATTCTTCACCGACTTAATTACCTGGAGAGAGGATTTAACATGAGAGAGCACAGCCGTCAGTTGATTGTATATTGCCTGGTATTAACGGGGCTCACGACTTCGTATGTCGAGGCAGACGAACCAGTTGGCGACAATCAGCCTGTGGTGACCTTTTCGACCGAGCTCAACCTGGGGCAGGATGTCGGGCAGAACTTCGGTTCGCTGTTTGAACTCCGTGACAAAAATGGCGCTGTCATCGCCGGTGCCGGCTTCATGGAAGTTTATAATACCCGCTTTCGCAGTGATCGACACACGCTGCAGTTTTACGTCAAACCGTCTCACGAGTCGCAGAAATATCAGACGGAGCGGCTGCCTCATCCGGACCTGGGTTGTGGTATCTATCTGATGGACCTGAATCAGACCATCTCGGCCTGGGGTGGTGACCGTACCGAATCGCTGCGAACCTGGAATCCCAAAGTAGGAAACTGGTCGGCTCCCCATTCGCCGGAAACGGGACCACTGCGCAGCGGCGATGGTCAGATGCGGATCGGCGATGGACTATTGACGTTCTGTTCGAGCACAGCGACTTACAATGATCGGGTCATTCTGTCTCCACCCAAAGTAGGCCGCTACTACAACTTTTATTACGCGAACGGTTTCCTCTGTTTTTATTATGGCAATCGATCGGAGCAGGGGGGCTTCACCCGCGTGATGGCCTGTCCCTGGACCTCCGCGGATCAGACGCCCGTCGATCTGTCCAAAGCGATCAGCATCGAATGCAAGTATGTCGGCGCGACGCCGTTTGCCTGGGGACAGTTTCAAAATGAGTTGCTGACGGTTTCAAACTATGGCGGCGTTTACGCCTTTGACGGCAAACAATGGCGCACGGTGAAAGAGGCAAGCAAGAAGTACAGCTACCAGGTTTATTCGATGTTGAACTTCCGTGATCGCCTGCTGCTGGCGCAATATCCCTCAGGAGAGCTGTTTGAATATCGGGGTGGAACTGAAATCAAACAACTGCATGGCTGGCCGCCTCGACTGCCCGAAGTCTCACCCAGTGCGCGCGAAGCGCAAACACTGGCGATCTACCGGGGGGACCTGTTTGCAGGCGTCTGGCCGTGGGGAGAATTGTGGCGGTACAACGAAGATGAAAACCGCTGGCACTCGCACGGGCGGATGTTCTCTCATCCCGTCGCACACAAGCGAACCGTACATCCCTACGAAGAGGAAGCAAAAGCCCATAATCTGGTGCTCAATCATTGGGGGCAACGCGTCACCGGCCTGGTTCCGCTCGGCGATTCCCTGATGGTTTCCACATCGACCAAAGGCACGTATCCCTGGTTGGAGAAATACACATTCCTCACAGACGACCAACGACGTGAATACGGTACCGTACTCGATTTCAAAATGCCCGGTAATCTGGCCGCACAAATCAAATGGCAAGACAAGCCGATCCAACTGGAATTCGTGATCGAACCTCAGCGACTCGTCATCCGCCAGGACGGACAGGAACTCGGTTCGACTCCCTTTTCCACGGATGACATCAAACGTCTGCAGGATGCCACCCTCACCTGGGGCAACGGCATCTTCGGCAAGCTGAACGGAACACTGCAAAACTCAACGCGAAAATAAAAGGTTCCAAAAATAAAAGGTTCCAGGAACCGATAATTGAGACTCGTTGTGAGTTACAGGAAATCAAACAGACTTTGGAGTGTGATCATTACTACGTCAATCTGCACTGCGGTGATATTTTGAATAGCCAGCCAGACCCTCTGGAATCGAAACCGGCTACTGGACATGATCGGCTGGCGGTCGTCGTACTGGCGGGGAGTGCCTGCTTGATGGCTACCGGGCCGATCCTGGCATCGGTTGCGATGCGTAAAGCGGGGATGGGGCCTTTTGGAACAGCGTTCTGGCGATTTGCAATCGCGGCTCCTTTGTTGATTGTATTGGCAGTAGCAGGACGCCGCCGCAGTCAGGAGCAGACGCCGTTTGTCTGGCCGAAGACTTTTGCGAGGTGGTTGTATATCGGAGGACCGGGAGCGGCGCTGGCACTGGTCATGGGCGCCTGGTTCACAGCCATGCTCTATACCACGGCGGCGGCAGCCACAATTATGACCAACATGCAGGCACCCATGGTAGGACTCGCTGCATGGATCCTGTTCGGTCAGCGGCCGCGCTGGCTGTTCTTTGCGGGAACCTGCATCGCGATTGTCGGCGTCGTCGGCTTGCTGATCGCCGAACCAGGGCCCATTACGATGGTGGGAGGCAATGTAACAGGCGACCTGATCGCGCTGATCGGCGCGGTTGCCTACGCAGCCTACCTGTTGCAGATCGCCCGATTGAGTCGCAGTTATAAACCAGCTGAGGTCATCGCCATGGCTGCGAGCGTGGCGGCGGTTTTGTTATTGCCACTCCCCGCATTGTTGGGAGAACCCTATCTACCCGGCAACGCGACCGGCTGGTGGTCGTTGGTCGGTATGTCTCTCGTGGCACAGGTTTTCGGCCACTCGGCACTGGGGTGGGCGGTCGCGCGGGTCTCCTCAGCAGCCTCGGCATCCGTATTGTTAGTACAGCCGGTCGCAACCGCCATTCTGGGGTGGCTGGTTCTGCATGAATTGCTTGACGCCTGGCAGATCGGCGCGATTGGCGTCATCCTGGTCGGCGTGTTTCTGGCCAAACGTGGTGCGCCGGCAACGCAGCCAGATGAAAATACTCCAGACAGACCAGTCAGCGGTTGACGTGAAAAAGAGAAGGCTGCCATACTGGTAGATGCCGAGTCTTTTTTCAGTGACGAATAATCCATCTAAATCCATAGGAGAACGCCATGCGCTATTTCACTCCCTGTTGTTTCAGTCTGAGTCTGTTTCTGGTTGCCTGCGCGAATGAGAGTTCCCCGCCCCCTGTTCCCGGTGAAACGCAGGTGACGGGCGACGATGTGAAACAGAAAGTCGGCGAGGCAATGGACTCTGCCAAGGAGTTCACAAAGCAGAAACGCGATGAATATGCCAAACAGATCGACCAGCAGCTGGAAGGCCTCGATGAGAAAATCGCCGAGCTGGAGACAAAGGGCGCGAAACTCAAAGACGACGCCAAAGTGGAATGGAATAAGAAGCTGGAAGACCTGAAATCGAAGCGCGGCAAGCTGTCAGAAAAGCTCAAAGAATTCAACGCGTCCTCCGCCGAAGCCTGGGAAGGCCTGAAGAAAGACCTGGACATTGCCTGGGGAAATCTGAAGGAAGCCTACGACAAGACCGCAGAGGAAGTGAAGGAATAGGTTTGGTGAAGGCACCATATTGAGCGGATAGAATCAATTTGATGCATGTCTTCAATATCAGGGGAAATTCAAAAGAGTACTTCCTGATAGAACATGAAATCGTTTGGCCTCAGTTTTCCTGAGTCGATGACTTTTATAATTTATCGTTCAAGAATTCTTCAAGTGTCGCATCTGCCCCGGCCAGCTTGTAACTGATTAGATCAAGTAATTCAAACCGTGGTCTAACTTGTGGTAGTAGCCATTGCTTTCTACCAAGTGCATCGACCAGCTCTATATTTACTTCTTCGCGAAGCTCGTATTCTTCTGGTCCTACGTAATAAGGATACTTATATCGGTAAATAGCTATAAACCTGTCGCCGACAATTTCTGTGATAAAAACAGGGCTGATTATTTCATTAGAACGATCCCCCGGATCCTCGATTACATGCCACTCAAGCTTACCGGAGCGAGTGTCATCGATAAGTTTGTCGACAAACTTGAGCCATTTTTCGTAATCGTCTATGTGTTCGTAGACCATTGGTCCTCACCTTGAAAAACCTTGGTTGATTCAATTGTTGCATTAATGTTTGAGACGAGTTTCCGGCAGTTATCAAGCTGATATTGATCTTTATTACTCAGGAATGTGTTTATTGAATCGCGATTTTCTTTGATTCTCTTTTTTAAGATATTGTCAGTATGCTTGTAGAGTCGTTCCAGTAATACATCACAATGTTCAATCGATGCCTGTAGCTCTTCCACTCGTTTATTTAGAACAGAATTTTCGATGTTTCGAATTTGGGCTCTGAGCTTTCTGATCAGGGGAGGCAACATTATATGCCTCACATAATAATTTTTTACGTCGTTGACACCCCAGAACACAAATATTGTTATCACAAGTGAGAGTACTGAGGCAACACTTCCCAGTTCATTAAGGCCCATCTAACGCCTCCATTGTAACCTCTCCCGAGGAACTCCTGGTAAGGAATCTGAAGTTAACCAACTTTATTTTTGGAGAGGAGAATCCTCTACCGTGAGTTTCTTTTTGGTCTGATGTAATTGTAGTGTACTGTCGAGGCTGGTGTGTGTACAAGTGTTTTGGCTGGGGTAGTTCAAAACATCAGATTTAAATAATGCTTGATGGTAATAAGAGAATCGTATTAATGACGGGATTGTTGCCAATCCACTACTCATCAAAGTGCGATTTCTTCCGCAGCAGGTGATGATAATGCTGGGCGAACCGGTGGGATTCGTCGCGGACGTATTGCAGGAGTCTTAAGCCGTACGAGTGGCGGCTTAAGCGGCGGGGTTCGGTTTCGCCGGGGACGTAAACTTCTTCTTCGCGTTTGGCCAGGGAGATCGTGAAGGGGGGCTCGACGCCCAGTTCGCGCATTGCCGTCATCGCGGCATTGAGCTGACCTTTACCGCCGTCGATCAGCAGGATGTCGGGGAATGTTTCTCCCTCCTGGTGCAGTCGCCGAATCCGCCGACTGACGACTTCGCGGATCGAGGCAAAATCATCGATGCCTTTGACCGTGCGGATTTTGAATCGCTTGTAACCATGCTTGAACGGGAGGCCGTCGATGAACTGCACCAGGCTGGCGACGGTTTCGCCCCCCTGCAGATGTGCGATATCAACCCCTTCGATGCGGCGGGGCAGCTCGGGCAGGCCGAAGACTTTCTTCAGCCCCTGCATGCCTTTTTTGGGGTCGATGTAAAAGACTTCGGGCTGCGCGTGGTCTTCCAGGTTGCCGCGAAGTTTGATGCTTTCGAGCAGTTGAATTTCATCCCGCAGTCGCGCCGCCTTTTCGTAGAGTTTGGCTTCCGAGGCGGCCAGCATCTCTTTTCGCATCTCGTTGAGCAGCCGGTCTTTTTTGCCGTCGAGAAACAGTTTGAGTTTGTTGATGTCTTTTCGGTAGTCTTCTTTACTGATCCGTAAGTTGCAGGGAGCCGTGCACTGGTTGATGCTGTGTAATAGACAGGGTCGGAACCAGCGCCACTTTTCGTCCCCCTCTTCGATGTCCAGCGAACAGTTGCGGAAGCGGAAGATCTTCTGCAGCACGGTAATCGTGCCCCGCAGCTGTTTGGCATTCGTGAAGGGTCCGTACAGTTTGGTCCCTTTGCTCTGTGGCTTGCGGGTGAATTCGACACGCGGAAAATCTTCACGTGTCGTGATTTCCAGGTAAGGGAACGTCTTGTCGTCTTTGAGTTCCGAATTGAACCGCGGGCGAATGTCCTTGATGAGCCGTGCTTCGAGGAGCAGGGCGTCGACTTCGGTTTCCGTTTCCAGGTAATCGATGTCGGCGATTTCGGTGACCAGTTCCGCGGTACGACGCTCGACAGCTGCAGCCTGGTTGAAATAACTGGAGGCGCGACTTTTCAGGTTGACGGCTTTCCCCACGTAAATCACGCGGGCCTGCGCATCTTTCATCAGATAGACGCCCGGTGTGGTGGGAAACTGGCGGACTTTTTCCTGTGGTGTCTGCGCAGTCTCTTCCGGCGCGGGAGCAGTTGGCTCCGCTTCGGGTGGTTCACTATCGGGAAGATTGTCCGTATCAGACACGGAATCCAATTCCTGTCGGCGTTTAGAGCCGGGTTAAGTGCTGGTTAAACATGCAGGGATTTTTTTATTATAGAAGGGGAGACCCGGTTTCAGAAGAGGCTATTTTCTTCGATCATCTGTTTGACGACTTCGCGGCGGTCGCCGGTCGCTTCCATGATCTCCAACTGCCGCTTGGCGCCGGATTTATGTACCAGATCACAGATGCGGTCTAATTCGTCCGTACACTCCAGACGTTCCGACATCGGCGAAACCAGGTTCAACAACTGCTTCGTCGTATCAATTACGGAAAACAGTTTGTAATTCTCGCTGTTGACCAGGCTGGCATCGATGCCATAACGGGTTGCCCGCCATTTGTTCTGCTGCACCATCATCGGATGATGCTGCAACTGGTAGGCACCTTCGTCAATTTCATCGGAAATGCATTTCACCATGCACTGCACGAACGCGGTGAGGGAGAGGACCTGCTCCAGGTTGGCGGGCATATCACAGACACGAATTTCCACAGTGCCGAAATTATGATGCGGGCGGATGTCCCACCAGATTTCCCGGATCGTATTAATGAAGCCGGTGCTGATCAGGTGATTAATGAGCCACGTATATTCGCTCCAGTTACGCATCGTGGGGGGCAGACCGGCGGTCGGCAGGCCTTCCATGATTTTCGAGCGGTTCGAATGCAGACCCGTATTGCGACCTTCCCAGAAGGGGGAGTTCGAAGAGAGCGAGAGCAGCAGCGGCAGATACCGCAGCATGCGGTCGCACACCATGACAGCTTTGTCGCCGGAATCAACGCCCACGTGGATGTGCAGGCCGAACGTAACCAGGCGGCGGGCGACGTCCTGCATCAGGTCGACGAGTTCGTAGTAGCGATCATTCACCGTGATTTTCTGATCCCGCCAGGAAGAGAACGGATGCGTGGCGGCCCAGAACAGTTTCAGCCCCAGATTGTCGGCGGTGGCGGTGACGTCTTTGAGCTTGCCGGTCAGATCCTGGCGTACATCTCCCACCGTGCGACAGACGTCGGTATTGATTTCCAGGTAACTCTGCATCAGTTCCGGCTTGACATATTTCGCGGTCTCTGCCGGCAGTCCCGCCAGCAGTTCGGTAATCGAGTTCGAGAGCGCATAGGTCTCTGCATCGACGAGTTGCAATTCCAGTTCTACACCCAGAGTCGGGTAATCGTTTCTGGCAAAGGAGATGGTTCCCATCGGTTTAATTCCCTTTTTGGATGAGCCTGGGGTTCAATGAAAGGAGCAGTGCGGTCTGCAGCATGATCCGACTGCCCATGATCAGCGCCCGTTCGTCGATATCGAAATACGGGGAATGCAAAAATACCGCTTTCACATCTGGGCGGGCACAGCCCAGCCGCAGCATTGAGCCGGGGAGCTGCTGCAGG
>AZIC01000022.1_pt1 | contig 11054 bp, 9 predicted proteins | sample 359061 | NCBI WGS metagenome assembly AZIC01 (sample SAMN02429709, study PRJNA222657) | marine sediment metagenome | biome: Sediment sample; isolation source: sample MGS-MES from oil contaminated site at the harbour of Messina (Sicily... | place: Italy: Messine | collected 2011-04-30 | depth 1 m m
ATGATTGAAACACGCGGCTTAGTGCCTGCAATTGAAGCAGCTGATGCCATGACAAAAGCAGCGGAAGTACACCTGATTGGACGTGAGTTCGTAGGTGGCGGTTATGTTACTGTTCTGGTACGTGGCGAAACAGGTGCGGTAAACGCAGCTGTACGTGCCGGTGCTGATGCGTGTGAACGCGTAGGTGACGGCCTGGTGGCAGCACATATTATTGCGCGTCCACATGGTGAAGTTGAACCTGTACTCGTTAACAGTGGCGCTGCTAGAGATCGCGTTCTTTAATATCGAATGTAACCAGGTTACGTGATGTTATACGCGAAAGCAGATCAGAATACTCTGGGTTATCTGGGGCGAGCTTTAAGCCTTGAGATGACAGCGGTACAACAGTACGCTACTCAGGCAACGCTTGTTGCAGCCTGGGGTTTAACTGAAGATGCTAGCAAGTTACAGCAGGAATCGCTCGAAGAGATGGGGCATGTGAATCGAATTATCGGTCGCATGCTCGCTCTTGGGGTGGCACCCAACGCATCCATGTTACGGCCAGTAAAGCTGGGTCGTGATTTACGTGAACTGCTCATTGCAGATGCAGAACTTGAAAAAGATCTGGTAAATCTGTACATGCATGCTGCACATCACTGTGCACGAAACGGAGATCATGATGGGCGAAAATTCTTCGAAGCATTATTGCAAGAAGAGCAGGCACATGATGTATCACTTGCGGAGTGGATACGTAGTCTGGAAGCACCGCTTACGAGTACGACAGATTCCCGTGTAACTTTTTGATTTGGAGATGATATGAAAAACGAGTGGACTGAGCGTAAACGCCCCAATCGACTTGAAAAGCAATATCAGTTTCCTGGATATGAAGAGCTACGAGACTTTCTGGATCGCGCTGCTGAAATATCGGAAAAAGAAGACCTCTACCCGGATATGGGCTTTGGTCGAGATTACGTCAATATTACCATTCATGTTCCTGAAGGTTCTGAAGAACTGACTGATAAGGAACGTGAGTTTGCAAAGCAGCTTGATCTGTTAGAAAAGGTCGGCTCAACTGAGCATTAAGTAATGAAAATAATAGCCATTGTTGGTAATAAGGGCGGCGCAGGCAAAACGACGCTGTCTCTAAATATTGCTAACGGCTTAAACAAAAAATTTAAAACGGCAATCATTGATGCCGACCCTCAGGGCTCATCTTTACAATGGCGCGCATTTGGTCAGGATGATTCCGTTGATGTTTATAAAATGGGTGATGACCTGCGTCATCAACTCAGTGAGCTCGAACAACAATATGAATGTGTTGTTATCGATTGCCCACCATCGGTTCATGCTGAACAAACTCATCTTGCACTAGAGATCTCTGATCACGCACTTATCCCGGTACAACCATCGCCGGTCGATTTATGGGCAACTGTGCATATAGAACAGGCAGTGGAAAGAGCGAAGCAAACAAATGCTCAGCTTAAACCCCTGTTAGTGATTAATCAGATGGAGCCGAGGACTATGTTATCGAAAATAGTTCGCGAAGCGGTAAACGAAATTGGTCTTCCTGTGGCAGATTCCGTAATCAGACGTCGTGCTGTATTTCGTAGCAGTGCCCTGGAAGGAAAAAGTATTTATGACGTTGGTCGCCGAGGCGATGCAGCGGTTGAAGAGCTAGAACAATTGATTCAGGAGTTTATGCAATGAGCGGCAATGAAAATAGCAAAAATAAATTATTAGATACCATGCGTAAAACAAAAGAAGCTTCAACAGGCAAGCCAGCTGAAGAGACAGCAAAGCCAGAAGCTAAGGTAGACACAAAACCTGCGGCAAAGCCTGCGACAAAAAAACAGGCGCCTGCTAAAAAAGCTAAGAAGGAAACTTCTGATCCATTCCAGTCTGCTCGCCGGGTCTGGCCTGATTAGAAATAATTCGGTATTTGAAGATTCTTAATGAAGAGCTGCGACCTAAATCAAAGCTCTTCTTTAATATTTGATGTGATAAAAAGTTAGAAAATACTGTTGTTAGGCTATGAATAATCTACTCGTTACATTGTTTCCTTTTATTCGCTGGTTTCCTTTAACTGGCGATAAGCTTCGCGCTGATTTAATAGCAGGGGTTACGGTTGCCCTGATTCTGGTTCCTCAAAGTATGGCCTATGCACAGTTAGCAGGCCTGCCGGTTGTCTACGGTTTATATGCCTCGTTTGTTCCGGTCATTATTGCTTCATTATGGGGTTCCTGTAGCCAGTTGCATACCGGGCCTGTAGCGATGCTTTCTTTGATGTCTGCAGCAGCCATCATCCCTTTTGCAACGCCAGGAAGCGCGAGCTTTATTGAAATATCAATTATGCTGGCGCTGATGGTCGGTGTGCTGAGATTGTTGCTCGGTATATTTCGGCTTGGGGCGATTGTTAATCTTCTTTCAAGCCCCGTTATCGTCGGCTTCACTAACGCCGCGGCGTTAATTATTGGTCTTTCACAGTTAAGTAAAATTATCGGTGTTCCCTTTCCTCGAACAGATTCCTATCTGGCTGATTTATGGCGTGTGCTAACGCAGATTACCGATATGCACGTAATGACACTCGGTTTTGCGGTAGCTGCATGGGTTATTATTTCAGGCCTACGAAAATATAAACCAACACTGCCTGGTATTTTAGTGGTTGTGGTATTAACAACAGTCATCAGTGCATTCAGTGGCTTTGAAAGCAAAATGTCAATTACGCCTCAGCAGATTCATGAGTCGAAAACGGCTGAGCTGCTCGATACCCTGGCGAAAACACAAAGCCGCATCGGCGACCTGATTACTGAAGTGGCTGATCTGCGTCGTGAGGCTGAAGGCTATAAGGAAAAGAAGGATATTAAGAGCGCTGCTGATCTGCTGGCGAAAGCTTCGGTACTCGATTATGAACTCTCTGTTCTTAAAGCAGAAAACACAGCACGTGTCGTAGAAGTGCATGGAATTGTATTTACGGCTGCGACAGACGAACAAGGTCAGATGAGCGTATTTACATCAGATAACATTCCGGCCGGTTATAGCATTGACGATAATATATGGCGTTACAACAAGGTAATCGATGACAAAATTATCCTCTCTGCAGGTGGAGCTGTTGTGGGTGTAGTGCCAGAAGGACTGCCCAGCTTTGAAGCACCAACAGTGCAGTTAAGCCTGGTGATAGCGTTATTACCTGCAGCACTGGTGATGGCACTGATCGGCTTTATGGAAGCCACTTCTATTTCTAAAGCGATAGCCAGTACAACCGGCGAGCGTGTTGACACAAGTAAGGAACTAGTAGGGCAGGGTCTGGCGAATATTGCCGGTAGTTTCTTTGGTTCATTTACCGTGAGCGGGTCTTTTTCCCGATCTGCCGTGGCCGCTAAAACTGGTGCAAAGACGGGCGTGTTTGCGATTATTTCAGCATTGACCGTGGTCATCGTGCTGATGTTTTTCACCCAATATCTTTACCATCTGCCACAGGCAGTACTCGCTGTTATTGTTATGATGGCCGTGTTCAGCCTGATACGTATTAAGCCTTTAACTCAGGCGTGGAAAGTTGATCGTTTTGGTGCAGTAACCGGCATTATTACATTTTTTGCGACGCTTATTATGGCGCCATCAATAGCCAATGGAATTTTACTGGGCCTGGTCTTAACCGTCATACACTTCCTGATTAAGACAATGAAGCCTCGTGCAGACATTGTTAGTCGCAAGCCTGATGGCACCCTGGGCGGTATTAAGGTTCATCAGCTGAAGCCACTCAGTAAACATTATGTGCCAGTGCGTTTTGATGGCTCATTAACGTTTATTAACGTCGCATACTTTGAGGACATGATTCTTGAAGCCCTGCGTGAGTACCCAGATGCGAAGGCCGTGCTGGTGGTCGGTAGCGGCATTAATGATATGGACGCATCAGGTGAAGAAGTGGTTCGTGAACTGGCAGCACGGCTAAAAAATGAAGTGGGTGTGGAGCTGATGTTCAGTGGCCTGAAGCATCAGGTGATGAATGTGTTTATTGATAGTGGACTGGTTGATGAAATTGGTAGCAACTATTTCTTTAGCAATAAGCAGCTGGCGCTTGATCATCTAGCGGAGAAATATGGCAATGATGTGTAATGTATATGCAGCATTATCAACTTGTCATGTTCTAGTATAAATAAAGGCGCCTGTTCATTGATCAGGCGTTTTTGTTTTATGGGTGAATAAAAATTAATTAGTTCTACAGACTGATAATTTATTTAATATGAGCACAATTCAGGTAATGAGAAAGTTAATCACTACAGCTCCTGCAGATGAGCCGGAGAATAAATAGGTAGCGTACGAAAAAAGTAAAAAAGAAACGAGCCGTCGAGTTACAGGTCAGCAACCTGAATAAATGATTTATTAACAACGAACACTAAAAATACGCAGTCTCGTTTCGGAATACGCGATACTCGTTCAACTTCAGAATTGTGATAACCACATCTAAGCTGCGAATAGTCCGCTATTTGCATGTTGATCTGCCATCAGGCAGGGGGGAAGAAACGTATTATGCAGCAGTTTATTCTGGTAGTAGTCGCACTACCCTTTATCTCGGCCATACTGACGCAGTTGGCAGCATCACGGTTTGGTCGACGAAGTGTGAGCATCAGTCTTGGCTCTGCCTGGCTGGCGCTTATCTTCGCGCTGATGTGTCTATGGTCATCACTGGGTGGTGCTGAAACAAAAGAGTTTGCGCTTTCATTCGCATGGGGAATGATACGCTATGATGCGCTGGGCATTCTGATGTGCGTGCTGATTGCAACAATCAGCCTCATCGTTCGCCTCTATTCTGTTCGCTACATGGTTGAAGAGTCCGGTTACGCGCGATTTTTTGTGTTGCTGGATTTTATGACAGGTGCGCTATTGCTAATGGTAGTGGCAGGTGATCTTGTAACGCTCCTGGTGGCCTGGCATCTGGTCGGCATACTGCTTTATTTTCTACTTGGTTTTGATAGCAGAAGTCGTTCAGCGGCACGTTATGCATTCTGGACATGGATTACCTATCGCTTTGGTGATTTGCCCTTACTGTTTGCCGCGGTGCTTTTATATGATGCCTTTGATAGCTGGTCATTAAGTGTCATATTCGAGCAAATTTACGCAGCACCAGATACCGAAACAATTTTCGGATTACGTCTGGTAGAAGTCGTAGGTTCACTCGTCGCTATTTCAGCCTATGCCCGTTCTGCACAGTTTTTATTACACACCTGGTTGCCTTATACCATGAGTGGGCCGACACCGGTGTCGGCGCTAATGCATGCGGGGATCGTGAATGCGGGTGGCTTTCTTATCAATCGATTTGCGCCACTGTTTGCAGAAACCAGTGGCGTCCTGCACTGGGTGTTTATCGTCGGCCTGGCCACGGCAGTGATCGGCTCGATCCTGATGCTTACGCAAAATGACATTAAGAAAGCACTGGGTTATTCCACTATGGGGCAGATGGGTTTTATGATTATGGAGTGTGGTGTGGGCGCATTCTCACTCGCGGTTTTCCATCTTATCGCTCATGGGCTATTCAAGGGTACGCTGTTCCTGAGTGCGGGTGGTGTTATTGCAGACGCACGTAAAAATGATGGTGTACCGAAAGATCCATTGTATGATTTTGTGGTGGAAAAACACCCGGCAAAAAGCCGTAAACCCTGGTTGTTAATGGCAATACTCACGTTACTCGTGCCAATCAGTATTCTGTATCTTGCGCACTGGGCAGTTGCCCAGGATTTTTTACAGAAACAGGGTGCAGTGATCCTGCTTTTCTTTGGCTGGGTCACGGGCGCGCAGCTAATTTTTGCGACTTACCGTATGCGTAAACAGAATCTCGGGCGTCTGTTTATGATGGTTGTTGTTTCATTCACCGTCGTGGTCATCGGCTATACATTAATCAGTCATGCCTTTGACCTGTATCTGTATCCGGACGCCGCCTTCAGGTCGAAACTGTATGTGGCCGCGGGCATTGATGTGTTCTGGTTTGATGTGTTAGTGATTATGGTAACAGTGGTAATAATCGCTGGCTGGATGCGCACCTACTACAACGAACGAAAAGGCGCTACAGCAGACAGAAAACTTAAACCACTCTGGCTGGTTTTTTATGCGCTCATTTCCCGTGAGTTTTATGTAAGTGATCTGTATAGCTGGCTAACACGTAAGCTTGATGCAATTGCATTAAAGCTCAATATCTGGCTGAGGTGGGTATAAGATGCAGAGCTATAGCTGGATAATAATTGCCCTGTTTCTACCACTGTTCCCATTCAGTATGGTGTTCAATGCAGTTTACCAAAAGCTGACGATGCCACTGCTACGTTTCATCTTACTGATTGTCTGGCCGATACCCGGCCTCTGGTTGTTGAGTTCCATTTCCGGTGAAATACCTGAGTGGTTAATCTACTGGTCACTCGCAACAGCACTTTTATATGCGTTCAGGGCGGTGGCTGTTAAAGAAATGGGTATGTGGATCGGATTTCTTGCCACTTCGGCGTGGTCGTTGTGCTGGATAAATTTTATTTCAACACAGCAGTTTGACGAGCTGATACTTCATGCAATGTCATTTTCATTGCCACTGGCGCTGATGAGTTTGCTAATGGGTGAAGTTGTGCATCGATATGAATCAGCCTATGCCGGTATTGTAAGTGGCGTGGCTCAGGCGCAGCCCCGGTTATCAGGACTGTTAATCATGGTGACGATGGCTGTTATTGCCAGCCCATTATTTCCGGCATTTTTTTCAATGTTGAAAAATATAATGGAACTGGTGATGGTGTATCCGCTGATAACAGCGGGGCTATTATTGATGTGGCTTATCTGGAGCTGGTCGGCAGTGCGACTATTACAGGAGTTACTGGTAGGGCCAGCTTTACCCATAAAGTTCAGAGATATTAGTCGTGTGCGAGCACTGGCGTACGGCGTATTAATTTTATTACTGTTGTTAAGTGGTCTGTATCTGTCGGGAGTGCTGTTATGAGTTTATCTATCGGTATGCGTGCACAGATTCGCGCAATGGTTTTTGTCGCCGGAGAGCCTATTCCGTTTTTCTGGCCAATGCGGTCCTTTATTCATCACAACCCCCTGCATGGTCTGGAACATAAAAGTTTTGAAGAAGCGGTTGCCGAAGGTCAGCGATTATTTCATGGCGCAGGATTTTTACCGCGTACTCAGTATCAGCAATATTTTGCAGAAGGCAAGATAGATGGCCGATTACTACAGAAAGAAGTGCAAAGCTTTCTGGCGACACAGCAAAGCGTTGGAGACCTGGATTTACAGGCCTGTCTGATGATGTTGCTCACCGATATTGAAAACCCGATCACACGTAATGAAAGTATTGTATCAGTACCGGATATCGCTGCCGCATTGCGACATGAAAAACTTTCCAGTACAGAAGATATCGATTTAGATGTCATCGCAAATCGCATGTGTCATTCGTTATTTGAACATTCTCCGCTCTATGAAACCCTGGATAAATTATTTGGCACGGAAATAAGTGACGAGCTGGACGAGCTGGTCATTAAAAGCTGTCTGGATTTTTTTGATGAGGGCCAGTCGGTATGGCAGATGCCAGACCGCGAAAAAGGATTCTTTCTAGCCTGGCGTGAAGTGGCACTGCGTAATGCGCGTCTGTTTCTGCGTGGTCGGCAAATTCACACCACATTGAAAATAGCAGATGATCCTGAAGACATTATTGTGCATGTTATGGAATGCCTGGGTATTCCGAAAGATAACTGGATGAGCTATTTCCGTATTGAGCTGGCGAAGCTGCATGGCTGGGCTGGTTTTATTCGCTGGCGTTCCACGGCAAGACAATATCACAAGGCGCAAAAATTTCCCGGTGATCTGGTTGATTTTCTCGCGATACGATTAACGCTGGCACTCGCATTGATTCGAGAACGTGCACAAAATGGAGTGCCGGAAAATGTTGAACAGTTAGAAAATTTTATTCGCCTGCACCCCATGGAAACTTACTTGCGTAGAGAGCTATACGATAAACGCGTGCTGGCAGCGTGGGCACATAAAATTGAAATAACATTGCACGCGGGTAGGCAAAAGCAGATCGAAAAAGTGGGCCTTGCCTACATGCAGGATAAGCGCACACGGGTTGCAAACATTCAGGCCGATCTATTAAGGCGGCTGGCACAATGTGCGAATGCCGTGCCCATGCTGGAAACCATGCCCGAAGAAATGCTGAGAAAAATACTGGGCATGATTCGTGAGTTTGAAAAGCAGGAAGGTATGATATGGCTGCAGGCCATGGAAGCCACCGCAATGCAGACTTTCATAAAATGTGTGCAGTTAGGTGAACCAGAGCAAAATGATAAGCGTCCATTTGCTCAGGCATTGTTCTGTATTGATACACGTTCCGAGCGATTAAGGCGACACCTGGAAAGTGTCGGTGATTATCAGACGTTTGGTATTGCCGGCTTCTTTGGTGTACCAGTCAGTTTTATGGAGCTGGGTAAGGGAACAGAAACACACTTGTCTCCGGTTATTCTTACGCCAAAAAATCTGGTGATGGAAATGTCGGTGAACGATATTCAGGATACCGAAGTATTAAGCGCAATGGAAAAAGCCTTACATGAGCTAAAAGAATCGGTACTAACCCCTTTTGTTACGGTCGAAGCTGTGGGTCTGATATTCGGTCTGGATATGGTGGGTAAAACACTCGCACCGCGAACCTATAATCGATGGCGAGCAGGCTTGAAACATGCCAAGCCGCACACTCATTTATTAATTGATAAACTCAGTCGAGAGCAGGCGGATTCAATTGTGCGAGCTGTACAACGTGCGGTGATTTCCAATGCGCTAGAACATGAATATGAAATTCCGCCAGAAGAAATTAATGATGATCTGGTGCGTGAGCTTCGCGAAGCGGCGTTAGAGCATGCGGCTTCATCACCCTTACTGGAACAACAGTTAAAACTTGATGCTGAACAGGCGCAAGCCTTTATTCAACGGTTACGAAAAGTTTATATGGTGAATACAGCTGATGCACGAGTGCAGATGGAACGACTGGGTAGAATGGGATTCTCGTTAGATGAACAGGTCGGTTTTATTTCCCAGGCATTGCGTAGTATTGGCCTAACTAAAAACTTTTCACGTTTTGTGCTGGTGGTTGGTCATGGCAGTCAGTCAGAAAATAATCCCTATGAATCAGCGCTGGACTGTGGTGCATGTGGGGGTAATCAGGGTCTGGTTAATGCACGTATTTTTGCCAAAATGGGTAACAAGCCAGCAGTGCGGCAACGCCTGAAATTACAGGGAATAGATATACCTGAGGATGCATGGTTTATTCCGGCACTGCACAATACGACAACTGATGAAGTGGCGATGCATGATCTGGATTTATTACCATCAACACATCCAGTGTATCTTGATCGTTTACAGAATGGTTTAATTTCAGCCTGCCGTTTATGTACACAGGAACGTGTGCCCAGCCTGGAGTTCGTTTCTAAAACCCCGATTGAACATGCGAATAAACGTGCGCAACGAAATGCAATGGACTGGTCTCAGGTGAGACCGGAGTGGGGCTTATCACGTAATGTTTATTTTGTTATCGGTCGGCGCAATTTAACCGCAGCCTGTTCACTGGAAGGCCGTGCTTTTTTGCATTCCTATGATTACAAAGTCGATAGTAAACAGCGACTGCTGGAAAATATTATTACTGGTCCATTAGTGGTGGGGCAGTGGATTAATATGGAACATTATTTTTCTACAGTTGATAATGAAAACTACGGCAGTGGCAGCAAGGTGTATCACAATGTTGCGGGGCGTTTTGCTGTGATGACAGGTAATCTGAGTGATCTGCGTACCGGCCTGCCCGCACAGACGGTGCTCGCCGATGGCAAACCATTTCATGAGCCAATGCGTTTGATTACCGTCATCGATGCGCCTATGTCTCGTGTACAGGCAGCTATTGATCGCGTCGCAATTGTACGAAAATTACTCATGAATGGCTGGATCAGGTTAATGGTGATTGACCCACAAACACAACACATACATGTGCATAGCAAGGGAAGCTGGCAGCAGTATGATGAATTTGAAAAAGCTGAAAAGGCAATTGAAGAAGAGGCAGGTGTCATATGAAAGATCTGAAATTCAGCCCGTTAAAGAAACTGGAAATTATTCTGGAAGGTGAGTATCAGGCATTTGCAACTGATCTTCTGGATAGAATAGGGGTAAAGGGTTATACCATTATTAATAATCTATCGGGAAAGGGCAGTCATGGTTATCACGATGGTCATCTAATGTTTAATGAAGATGATGTGCTTATTATGATTATTGCAGCCGTGCCGGAACATATGGTGTCACCAATCTTGCAGGGCTTCTCACCATTTTATAATGAGCATTCTGGCGTGGTGTTTATTTCAGATATTCAGGTGACCCGTATGGTTAAGTTTAGTGATGAATGATTTGTTAGTTTGTGACAGCATTATGCATGTGTGATTTTGTATCAGCGTTTGCCATCATTTTCTAATTACCTGTACTGTTTTGCAGTGGAGCATAATGCCTGAAATATTGTGTTCTACCGTTAACCATGGGTGAGGTGTAGAAGCACTCGTTCTACTTAACTGGAATACCCATATCTATCGCCTTGTCCTGTTCATGTTTTGCTTCGGTGCGCAAGCTCTCAAGAATATAAGTGAGCACGGAAGATTCACTGTTTTGTGGGTACACCATGTAGGCGGGCAGTGTGAAGCGCGGACTCTCTGGCATGTGAAACAGCTGCCCGGAGGTGATGAGTGGCTCGGCCATCCGTGCCGGAACAAAGCATGAGCCACCGTTACTAATAATGATTTGAATACCTAGCCAGCCAATGTTTACAACCTGTGCGGGTCTTTCAATATTGGGGTAACTACTGGCATGTTGTGCATAAAATGCCGGGCCCCAGTCTACATATATATAGTCTTCATCTGGCCATGGCTTGTCAGGGTCTGTGGTGAGCAGCACCAGTGTTTCATCAAACAGATGTTCTACCTGAATGCCGGGGCTATGTTGTGGTGTGTACATCAGCGCAACATCCATCGTGCCCTGAATGACACGGCGCATTAAATCCTCTTCAAACCCTATTTCGCTACGCA
>AZIC01005181.1_pt1 | contig 11000 bp, 5 predicted proteins | sample 359061 | NCBI WGS metagenome assembly AZIC01 (sample SAMN02429709, study PRJNA222657) | marine sediment metagenome | biome: Sediment sample; isolation source: sample MGS-MES from oil contaminated site at the harbour of Messina (Sicily... | place: Italy: Messine | collected 2011-04-30 | depth 1 m m
ATTCCGATTGGTTATCCAGGGGAAGAAATCGATCGATCGGAAACGTCCAGAGCGCTACAAACACTTTGTCCGGCAACTTTTCCTTCAAAAAATGCACTTCCTGTTTAAACTGGGCATTCAGTTTTACAATCCGGTTTGACCAGAAAACGTATCCTAGAAACATAATGGAGCTGAGCAGCAATAGCAGCACCATACTTGCTTTGAGCAGAATGGGCCCGCGAAAAATACGACCGGCTGCCGCCAGTCCTTCTTTACCAGTGACATTCAACAACAGCGTGAAATAGAAGGGGAGGGCCATAAGACAGGAAAAGACCCGATCAGGCAATTTCTTATAGATAATCAGGTAAGCCATAATCAGGACGCACCAGAGGACAGACCATTTTATACTCTTTCTCTGCCAGCTCCCTTTCTGGCCCATGCATGTAAAGATCAGTGTGGCGAAGAGACTTAAATAAGTGACAGGACGAGTGATCGTGTGCCTGGTTGCCTCTTTCCGTGCGTCGACCACTTCAGGCATCTGACTCAGAGACAAGGTATCGGTTTGCTGTTGAAATCGTTTCAATCGCTCAAGGCTGAATTTATTCTGATCCAGGTAGATCCATTCGCGTAACGCTCTGTAATCGGGCCTGCTCCAGCCTACCTCCGCAAATATCTGCTGTGTCTGCTCATTTAAGGGGATTTCTGCATAATTAATCAGGGATGCCGTTGTTGCGTGATAAGGGAGGAACTCTCTCCATTCTTCATCCTGCTGATAGTATTGACCGTCAAAGTAATGGCACCCCAGTATGCCGATGACAGCCAGGGCAGCCGGCAGGAGATAGAGTTTGATCTTCAAACTTCCGAACCAATGATAAAACAATATGAGAAGCATTGGCAGAGAAGCCAGGACCAGCATCTGCAGTGACTGAAAACGAATCAGACTGGCGAAGATCAGGCAGCAGGCTCCCTCCCATTTAAGCCAGGGCCGATGCCTTTCCCTGTTATCTAGAATCAGGCTCACCAGGATCAGCGACAGACCGGCCAGGCCGATCAAAAATGCGGTCGAAGTAAACTGAACGTGTACCAGAAAGTAGCCTCCGACCACCACATAGAACATCAGGTAGCCAAACAGAACCAGGCGGTTTCGCTTTAACAGAAGAATGGAATATAACAGTAGCCAGTGAGCCAGGAACTGGGTCAGTAGCAGGTAGCCGCCATACCAGGGAATGAGTGGAGCCACGGTGTAGAGTTTCTTCAGTACGAATCCGATCAGCACGTTTGTGTAAAACAGATGCTCATCAGGGCCGACGACTGTTCCATATCCGGAGGCAACCAGCCCCATGACTGGATCATCATTCGTATCGTAAACGGGCGTCAGTATCAGGAACGTCAATCCAAACAGGCCGATCACAATTCCCGCTGCCCAGAGTGCTGGCGAACTGCAGAGTCGATTGATGAGCCCCGCCGACTCGGATTGATATTGTGCTTCCGACATGATATTCCTGAATGCTCTCCGAATTGATTTCCCCGGGGACTGTAAAGAATCGGGAACACGTGTAACCGCAAAAAATATACCAGATTTCGCAGAGTACGGATGATTCCGAATATGCAGATTATTCGAGTCTTAATTTCACGAAAATGAGAACGGCATTGTCTTTTTGCTCCGTCTGATCGTGGTGCAGAAGCGTTGTACGGTTCCGCTGTTTTTTGCCGTGAATTCACCCACGATCCCCCCTTGCACGACAATTTTGTCTGGATATTTCGGAACTCGTTCTCCCCAGGTACCGACATTGGCTCCCTGGTTGCAATCTGAAACGCATCATATTTTAGCATAGCGTTTTTCCTGCGATGATACTCGGTCCCCCTGCTCCTGGAGCCACTCCAGTAAAACGGGACACTGTCTAATGTGATCGAATCTCAGTATTTCTCAAACCACAAACCTGACAGGAGAACGGTCACCTGCCCGGCGGATGTACATAATCGGATACATTTTGTATGTAGACGTCAATTCCGTTCAACAAGCCTGATTCAGCGTCGATAACAGAGACCCCAATCCAGGAGAAACGAGCATGCTTTCTAATGCTGCGACCCCTTTTCTGATATTTCTCTGAAACATTTTCTTGACAGTTCGACAAATGTAGTGTAAGGTCGGCACATGTCGAATACGAGGAGACCCTGATGGGCAAAAAAGCGAAATCGAAAGAACCGTCCACAACAATGACCGATGTTGAATGGGTCATCATGAATGTGATCTGGGAGCACGAACCCTGTGCTGCCGGGACGGTCCAGGAGGCGTTGGCAGAATCCTATGCCTGGGCTTACAGCACGGTAAAGACCACGATGGATCGGATGGTGACCAAGGGGCTGTTGACCCGAAAATCAATCCGTAACCTGAATTTATTCAGCGCGGCCATCAGTCCCGACAATGCGAAACGGGGTGAGTTGAAGCGTTTGCTCAAACGTGCCTTTGATGGTGCTTTGACTCCCATGCTGCAATTTATCGTCGATGAAGAAGAACTCTCTGACGAAGAGATTCAACAACTTCGTAAGCTGATCAATCGAGCCGATCGGAAGTCTGATTAAGCAATACATTTTCACTTTGGGAGTCAGAGACATGGCTGAACCATGGAATGAGATCATCACACTGCTCAATCAATACGGCCAGAGTTTCTGGAGCTTCAGCAGCGCGATGTTTACGCAGGTCTGTATCCTGGTGATCGTTCTCATGCTGGTCGATTTGTGCCTTCGTCACAAAGTGCACGCCGTCACCCGGTACTGGCTCTGGACTCTGGTGCTGCTCAAGCTCGTTCTGCCGGTCACACTTTACTCACCCGCCAGCGCCGCGTACTGGTTAACAGACTATCTGCCTGCAAATTCGCCAGTGGCATCAGCTCCCACTGTGGTGAAGGTCGAGTCGACTGATTCTTTAATCCCGCAGGCCACACAATCAAATCCCATTGCTCTAGACTTCCCCCCCGTTCCGGTCGCGGTTCCTGATTTGACTCCAGACTCCACTGAAATACCCTCGACTGCTTCCAGCGTCATGCCAGTTACACCTCTTCCTGTCGCAGAAACCCGCGAAGCAACGTCCGTTTCGTATCACCGGCTCAATCCCACGGCGATACTGTTGTTAGCCTGGTTATCGGTCGTGGCAGTCTTGTGTGCTTTCGTCGTCCGTCGCACGCGCCAGGTTCGGTATCTTGTCAAACGAGCAGAACAGGCACCGTTTGAACTTGTCAACCTGCTGCATGATTGCTGTCAGCTGTCTGGCCTCAAACAAGATGTTGTACAACTGAAAGTCTCTGAACAGATCGGCAGTCCGGCAATTTGTGGACTCTGGAAACCGACGATCATCCTGCCTCGTCACCTGCTGGATCAACTTAGCCATGATCAGCTTCGGCAGGTCTTCGTTCACGAACTCGCCCACTGGAAACGCTACGATTTGCAGTTGAACTGTTTGCAGACCCTCCTGCTGATTCTCTATTTTTACAATCCACTGGTGTGGTTGGCGCATAGCATGCTGAGACGCTTACGCGAACAGGCCGTTGATGAAGCCGTTCTGGTAACACTCAAAGTGCAGTCACATCAGTATTCGTCGACGTTACTGGACATCGCGGCCCTGACCTCGTTTCCGGACAAACTCAGCTTACAGTTAATTGGAATTCTTGAGCCGCACAAACCCCTGGCACAGCGTGTGCGGCGGATTATTTCGCGGCCTGTACCCCGGTCTGCCAAGCTGGGACTTGCCGGCTTCACCACTATCCTGCTTGCCGGTATCCTGCTGCTGCCAATGTCCCGAATGGATCGTTCTCAAGCGGCAGTCGAGCCGGAAGTGAAACAGGATAAAACAACGCCGACGAAGACGGAGCAGGCACCGAAACTGAATCAGACTGCGGCAACAACGACAAATCAGGAACCGACTCAGAAATCAGAATCCTCAGCGCAACCGAAAAGTGCCGAAAAAGAAACGCCTGCTCCACAAGACATTCTCAGTGGACGCATTGTTGATCAAACCGGCTCACCTGTCACTGATGCTGAGGTCACGCTGCTCCACCAGAATGGCGGACGCCTGGTTCACGCAACAACAGATCAGGAAGGACGCTATCTGTTTTCGAAGATCCATAAGCCGGGAGAACATCGGATCATGATCAAATCCCAACGTTGGGTGGGGATTGAACGAAGTTCAGACTGCCCGCGCGTCATACTCTCATCCAATTCACATACGGTAGAGAATATCACACTCGAACTTGCCTGCCAGTTGCGTATCGAAACCGTGGATGAGCAGGGTAAACCTGTGCCCAATGTAACCGTGTATGCCAAATCTTTGACAGACACAAGTGGTTTCAGTCCGGAAACCGTCTCCACCGATCGCACAGGCCAGGTGACACTCGGCTTGAAACCGTCTGAGTTCGAATACCAGATTGCGACCTCCTCGTCGAAGTATGGCTTTGCGAAACTGGTGATCAAAATGGACGATCCTGAAAAAATCGTCAAACGGAAACTGGTACAGCGAAAGGGAATCGAAGTAAAAGGTAAAGTCCTCTGCTCGGACGGCAAACCTCCGGCCGGGTGGAAGATCATTGCGCTGCCCGACTGGTGGACCTTCGGCAGATCTCCCTCTGGTTATGAGATCAGCAAGGATGGTACCTTTACTCTGCCTCACATCGTGGGTGATGTCTACAACGTCACGGTGTCTGTACCTGCGGGGGGGAGCACATTTACGAGAAAGCCGGTGCTCAACTCAACCACTCTGTTGAAGCAGGAGCAGCCTCTCTCCTTAAAGCTCCATTATCCTTCACCCGCCTCGCTGGTCTCAATTTCCGGCAAGATCAACTTTACTGGCGACCCTCAGCAATATCGTGGTTTCTGGATCTTCGCAAATTCAGATGACCCGCAGCGGAGTGGCAGCGTCTATATCAGGCCAGGGAAGACAGATTTTCGGATCGATCCCATTCAGCGTGGTAAATACAAACTCGATATCCAGTCCCCCAATTTCGAGTTGCAAGGGGCGCACGATGTCTCCGCTCCGTCTGAAAATATCACTCTCAATGTGGTGGTGAAAGGAAAACCAAAACTGCAAGGCACGGTCGTCCGTGGCGATAGCTCTCTGCCAGTCAAAAAATACCAGGTTCGTGCGATCAAGATCAGGACATTACGTGGTCCTAATTTTGTACAGAGCTCCCGCTGGGAGGACGTCAATAATTTAAACGGGAAATTCGCAGTGGAAGTGAATGGACCTGGAATTTACAGGATTGAAGTCGCTGCGAACGGTTTTGCACAAACCCTGAGCGAACCGATCAATACCGATGAAAACCAGGGGAAACCGATCCAGGTCAAACTGACAGCGGGGGTTTCTCTTTCTGGAACTGTTGTGAATGCACAAGGTCAGCCGATCAACGGAGCCACCGTGATTCCCCTCTCCAAATCCAGAGGCGTCTTGCCACCGGCATTAGGGGCATTTACAACAGAGGAAGGATCTGCAAAAACCGTTGCTGGAAAATTCACCCTGACACACCTTGACGCCGGTATGGAATCCCTGAAAGTCACTCATCCTGATTATGTTTTTACAATTGTTAAAGAGATTGACCTCACAGCCACTCCGGCGCCTGATATTAAGGTGATACTCAAACGGGGTGGTACAGTGCAGGGCACGGTTACTGATGCTGCAGGCCAGCCGGAACCGAACGTAACCTTATTCTTTCAAGACAGTTTTGGCTACAGCGGCAGTGCCACCAGTGATGCGGGACGTTTAGCCACCGTGATCACCGATGAAAAAGGTCAGTACTCAGTCGCGCATCTGCCCGAACAACTCTGTTACGTGCTACGAGCCGACGAAGGGAATTCGAATGGCGTCGTGCGTCAGGCCATTCTGCCTGAAAATGGTAAGACCAGCATACTCAATCTAGGTGGTCGTCCCGAATTGACAGGACGGTTGAAAGTCAACGGCGTCCCCTTCTCGAACACACGTCTGCTGCTGGCCGGCGAGAACCCGAATTTTGGCATCTTTCGTGCGTTTACCATCACCGGCGGCGATGGAGCATTTCAATTCTATGGAGCAGGTCCCGCCGAACGAACTCTGTATTACGCGGTCCCGGGAATGCATGATAAATGGGTTCGCGTCGACTCATTCCAGTTGCTTGCAAAAGATCAGGATCTCGGCACCATCGAACAGAAAATCGGCACGCTCACGGTGAAATGTACGCCAGAGGCGACCGAAAACCTGCGCCTGACGCTTCAGACCTATAATCCCGTCTGGACATTCGGCTTGGATACGGGCATCCTCGCGCCTCGCCAGAATAATAATGATCCCTATGTCTTTAATCTGGTCCCGCCGGGCGAATACGAATTAGTCGCCCAACGTCCCGGTTATCCTGCGGTGCGAAAAAAAATCAGCATCACACCCGAAGCATTGAACACCACTGTCACTCTGCCATTACCAGTCGGGTTGTCAACGTTGCAGGGTAAGCTGGACGAATCGCTCTGTGGTCCGGGGGGCTGTACTTCGCTCAAATTATGGAGTGAGGACAAACAGCTGCTGACACACATCTACCCTGATCAAAAGGGGAACTTTACGGCTGGCAATATTCCTGCAGGCAACTATTTTTTAACCAGACAGGATATTCGTAATCCCACCGAGTCGTTTCCGGTCTCTCTCACAGCGCAGGAAACGAAATCCTTGAACCTGACTCCCAACGACATCAAAAATCCGTCCAGGAATATGGGATTACGATTGATCAACGTCTTCACCCAGAATGGAGTCCCGCTGCCAGGCTGTGATCTTCAACTGCAAAACGGCACGGGAACTCTCTCGCTGCACAGTCAACAGAATGAAAGGTATTCGTTCGCAGGAACTCCGGGGATGTATGAACTCACCGCATCGTATCCGGGATTTCAAACGCAGCGTCAGAAGGTCGAATTGCTTAGCTCCGGACCGGACGGACGCTATCCCGATGAGGTAACCCTCACGCTGCGTCTCAAACCGGTTGACGAATGAAACAGTAGCACTCCAGCCGACTTCAACCGAAAGTCGATCCGGTAAAGTCACCCGTCGACCCACTGCAAAGCGCCATCAGATATTTCATCTCACTGGAGCACCAGCGCACAGACTGCTTCTGTATCGATCGATACTGGCGAATTTCAGACGTTTCCCTTGCGTCGCGTGCTAAACTTGGTGATCATTTTAATAGAGAGCGAGATTCATTCCGCTTTCATTTCTCTTGCAAACAACTCCAGAATGACTCCAGACGAATTGAAACCATGATGAAATCCAGACGTGTCTCACTGCTCGCTGTGACCTGCTTTGTTCTGTTTTCTCTTACCGCGCAGATTCAGGCGGAAGTAAGACTGCCTCACATTTTCGGCGATCACATGGTTCTGCAGCGCGGGGTGCCCATTCCCGTCTGGGGCTGGGCCGATCCGGGCAATGAAGTTTCCATCAAACTGGGCACTTCCATTACATCCACAGTCGCCAACAACAAAGGCGAGTGGATGGTGAAAATGCCGCCTCAGCAGATCGGCGATCCCGTGACGCTCATGGTTAGAGAAAAAAACACGGTCACGTTTTCCGATGTGTTGATCGGCGAAGTCTGGCTCTGCTCGGGTCAGTCAAACATGGAATGGCCGGTTTCCCGCAGTAATAATTTCGAAGAAGAGAAAGCCGCTGCCAACTACCCCAATATCCGTCACATCAAAATTCCCCGGATTCCCAAAGGTTTTCCTCAGAATGATGTCGATGCTACCTGGACCGTCTGTTCGCCTGAAACGGTCGGCGGCTATACCGCAGCCGGATACTTCTTCGGTCGCAAATTACATAAAGAACTCAATGTTCCGATCGGGCTGATCAATTCTTCCTGGGGAGGCACTCGCATTGAACCCTGGACCCCCCCCGTTGGATTTGCGCAGGTTCCTGCGCTAGCCGACATCGATAAACAGGTGCAGCTCACCAATCCCGCAACCGCCGCCTATCAGGCCACTCTAGGCTCTTATCTGAAAGGCCTGGAAACCTGGACGACGGAAGCAAAAACCGCACTAAAAGCAGAAACTCCGCTCGCGCCGCCTCCTGCGTATCCTGCCGCCATTCAGCCACTTACCAGTCACACTTCGCCAACCACACTTTATAACGGCATGATTCATCCTCTCGTTCCCTTCGCCATTCGAGGTGCCATCTGGTATCAGGGCGAATCCAATCACGGCGAAGGCATGCTGTACTATGAAAAGATGAAAGCCCTCATCGGCGGCTGGCGCGAAGTCTGGAACCAGGGAGAATTTCCTTTCCTTTACGTTCAGATCGCTCCCTTTCAGTACGGCAGTGAATCTCCCAGTATTCTGCCGGTCTTCTGGGAAGCGCAGAACAAGGCGCTGGAGATTCCCCATACCGGGCAGGTGGTCATTCACGATATCGGCGATTTAAAAGATATCCATCCTACTAACAAGCAGGACGTCGGCGCTCGTCTGGCACTGATCGCGCTGGCAAACACGTACGGACAGAAAGGCCTCGTGCATTCCGGCCCGGTCTTCAAATCACTCAAGAAAGAAGGCGCCAAGCTGCGTGTCACCTTCGATCACGTCGGCAGCGGACTGGTATCGCGCGACGGCAAACCGCTCAACTGGTTTGAAATCATCGGCGAAGAAACCGACTTCGTACCCGCAGAGGCTGTCATTGAAGGGGACTCGGTGATTCTCTCTTCCCCCAAAGTCAAGCAGGCCGCCGCCATGCGGTTCGGCTGGAATAAACTGGCAGAACCCAACCTGTCCAACAAAGAAGGTCTGCCGGCGACTCCCTTCCGGGCAGGCGAAGTGCCCCAGCGCGACTGGTTGTCGCTCAAAATCGAAGAATCCAAAGAGTACACGCTGGTCTACGATCTTGATTTGAAAAACCTGGGCAGAAAAATCAATTACACTTTCAATTCGAGTCGGGATTTTACCACGCCCTATGGCCGCATCGCCTACTTCCTGGAGCTGCAGAAGATCGGTGAAGAAACGCAATACGTGTATGTCTCCATGGACGCCTTCACCACTGATATCACTAAAATCGCTGTGCCCACGTTTGAGAGCAAAGCCAGCTTTCAAACCAAGGTGAATAATCTCAATGTGGTTTCCAATGTGCCCGGTATCTTGACGGGTAAAGGTCTGCCCGGCGGCAACATTGAATTCTGGCCGAGCAACTATGGCCCATTGAATGCAAAGAACATCCCCAACGCCAGTGCCACCCTCTGGGATTTCGGCGATGAACCATCCGAGCCTTCAGACGGTTACGGCTGCATGCAGGTCCACAACTATGAGGCAAAGCAGACGATCTTCGCGATCAACCAGTGGAAAGGCGGCCCTTCTGCAGACATCGGCATCGGCAACAGCACCGGTCGCACCCGCGACTGGACCTTCATGTCCAACGCCTCACAATACGAAGTCAAACGGTTACGCGTGCTGGTGCAGACTCAGTAGAGAGGCTGCCTCTGCATTGTTATGTAAAAAAGTCCTGATCCCGTTCGGCGTACTCAATGGGGGAGATGACTGATCAATGCGATACCTCTTGATATTCTCCGGTCTGTTAGCTGTTGTACCCTTCGTGATCGGATTTGTAGCCTCACTCTTTATTCCCGACGTGACCTGGATCGGACGGCTGGGGGTGGCCGCGATACCTGCCGGCTGTACGTTTTTTGCTGCGATTCTGCTCTTCAGCCGGGATTCCGCCAGGTACTCTGCCACGATAAAGAAAGTCCGTGATGATTTACTCGTTTCCTGGGACTCAACTGACGAACAGTTTCTGTCAGCCAGACCATGCAAAGATGCTTCGCTGTTACTCGAGCTAAGAGAAGCAATCTCGCAATTCTTTGATGTCCCAGCCTGTAAGGTGGCACGGGACGTAGATTTGATCAGTGATCTGTACGTCGATCAGTTAGAGCCGACTTTCCAGTTCGCTGTTGTCAGACCGTCAATAACTTCCCGGCAGAAGGAACCGCAATCCTTCGGGTTTTCGACGACGAATCTTCATTCCATTGATGAACTGGTAACTGCCATTCGCGAAGTACTTGATCGCGGTGATGAGATGATTCAGTCCTAGTAATTGCTTCTCAATTCGAATGAGACTTTGTAAAAGGCAATCAAGTTATGCAGGCCAAATGAAGTGGACAGGAACCGCGGCTAACGCCGTGCGGCTGATCTTGTTGATTCACAAATCGGCGTTCAATCTTCTGTCACACAGTCGACTGCAAGGAGTTCACCATTAGCCGAAGGGCGTTAGCCCCGGTTTTTGCAAATCTCTATAAAGCTTGTGAAGATGCTCTTCCTTCCAATGACACATTTCCATGATTGCCAGGGAATCGCGCAGAAAAGCAGGTCTGTAGAATCGTCATAAGAACTGCTAAGAAAATTTTACCCGTGTATCACTCCCCGATGTCTTCATTCCACATTTCAGGGTGGGTGGCGATGAAGTCCTCCATCAGTTGAATGCATCGCGGGTCTTGCAGGACTTCGATTTCGATGCCGCTCGATTTCAGCAGGCGTTCGTCACCCAGGAAGGTCTGGTTCTCGCCGATGACGACGCGGGGGATCTGGTACAGGCGAATCGCACCGCTGCACATCGGGCAGGGGGAGAGCGTCGTGTAAATCACACTGTTGCGATACACGCGGGCCGGTTGCCGGCCTGCATCTTCCAATGCCGACATCTCGCCGTGCAGAATCGCACTCCCTTTCTGCTGTCGCTGATTGTGTCCGCGGCCGATGATCGTGCCTTCGTAAACCAGTACCGAGCCAATCGGCACGCCCCCTTCATCGCGTCCTTTCTCGGCTTCTTCAATCGCTGCCTGCATGAATTCATCCATCGTGTGCGCTCCTTTTGACTAAGCCAGCAAGCCTGTTGTCACTGTTCCCTATTGAGTATTGTCTGCAGATACGCCGGGTAATTCGCTTTCTCTGAACCTTTCGTCAGGCTGTCTCCAAAACAGACGACCGTCGTCATATCAAATTCACCCGCCTGCAGCTTCTTGGCGACCAGCTTGGCCAGCAGTTCGTATCCCGCGGGA
>AZIC01005053.1_pt1 | contig 10997 bp, 7 predicted proteins | sample 359061 | NCBI WGS metagenome assembly AZIC01 (sample SAMN02429709, study PRJNA222657) | marine sediment metagenome | biome: Sediment sample; isolation source: sample MGS-MES from oil contaminated site at the harbour of Messina (Sicily... | place: Italy: Messine | collected 2011-04-30 | depth 1 m m
TGGCCCCCAGCACGGGAGAGAGCGATTCAGACCGCTGATCTTCTTCCGGTTCTTCCAGGGACCCGAAAAATGACAATAACGCCATCATCGAAAAGACGCTCGCCAGCAGACCTGCGAAAACCTTCGTCGTCTGATTCCAACGAAACAGAAAACGGGGCTCAGACGCAGTTTTTCGTTTCGAGAAAAAATGCAGAAAACGCTTATAATTGAGAGACTTAAGCCAACTCATCACTCGTTCCTTCGAGAGCTGAATAACTTGATAATTGCAGATAAAAAAATCGATCCCTGATTATCAGAGAGGTGGTTATAAAATCACCAGTTCCCTGTCTATCTGCTCTAAAGAGACGCAGTCAGCGCTCTTCTTCTATCGGTTACAGAGTGTAGGACTCTTGACCATTTCACGGACTTGGTAAAACAGGAAGACCTGTCAATATAAGTGACTATTGCGCACGCAATTTACCAGAGCGACTCTGCATAATGATACTCGGCGCCAATGCGCCGGGCTTTGCTTCAGAAAACGGGACCCAGCTAATTCAACCCGAGTACATCCGCCATCGTATACAGACCAGGCTTCTGAGATGCCAGATATTTGGCCGCAGTCAATGCACCATAGACATAGCTGTCTCGGGTATGCCCGCGCACGGTCAGGTCAATCGTTTCCCCCATCATGCCGAATACAATGGTATGCTCGCCGACATTATCACCGGTGCGTAAAGCATGGTAGCCAATCTCGCAAACAGGCCGTGGTCCCGGACGTCCGGCTCGTCCATGAACGTGCTCTGTCTGGCCCATTTCATCGGCGACGATTTCTCCGAAATGTAACGCGGTGCCGCTGGGCGCATCTTCTTTAAACCGGTGATGACGTTCGATGATTTCCACGTCGACTCCCCCCGGCGAATTTTTCAGCGAATGCGAGGCTTCGCGGACCAGTTTCATCATCAGGTTCACCGCCAGGCTCATATTGGGTGCCAATATCAGAGGCGTGGTCTGTGATGCCGTCAAAACTTCATTCCGCTGTTCTGGGGTCAGACCTGTTGTCGCTGCGACCAGACCAATCTGCCGTTCGGCACAGATCCCGGCAATTTTAATCAGACCGGCAGGCAGGGAGAAATCGATGATCACATCCACTCGATCCTTCAGTTCCGACTGAATCTCGATCCCAATGGGGCCGATGCCTGCCACTTCGCCCGCATCTTTACCCAGTGCGGGTGAATTCTCCGATTCTAATGCGGCTCCCAACCGTAAATCAGGATCCTGATAAACCAGAACTGCCACACGCTGACCCATTCGACCAGCGGCTCCATTCACTCCGACAAGAAGTTGATCGCCCATCTCTTACTCCCATGATATTTACTATTTGATGCATCTGTTCGTCTGATTGATTATCGCTGCTTCTGATGATCGTAATAAACGAACTCCATTTTTTCCATTAGAGCCTGAAACTTTCCCCAGGCATTTTCTACTTTAGTTATTTTGAGTTTCGATTTCTGAAATCGCCTGTTGCAGTTCCTGCCTGACGCTTGAATCCAGTTCGACAGTTAATTGTGTTTCCAGAGATGCCAGCGTCTCTGATTCTCCCAGTTTTCCCAGTGCCCAGGCGGCCGCCCCTCGTATTAAAGGCTCTGAATCACCGAGTACTTTTTTCAAAACAGGCACGGCACTCAGATCACCTCGGTTGCCCAGCACTATGGCTGCATTACGCAATAAACCAGCTCTGCCTGAGCGAGACATGGGGGTACTCTGAAATCGTTCCTGATATTCATAGTCATCCAGCGTCAATAATTCACAGGCATCCAGGGGTGAATACGTTTCCACAGGCTGAAATGCCACTTCGTGACTCAGGGGAGTTTTGCGATTCCACGGACAGACATCCTGACAGACATCACACCCAAATGCCCAGTCCTGCAGACCGGGTCGTAACTCGCGGGGAATCGGCTGATCGCGTAATTCAATGGTCAGGTAAGAAATACACTTCCGCGCATCCAGCGTCCCCCCTTCCACAAAGGCATCGGTGGGACACGCATCCAGACAACGCGTGCAGGTGCCACAATGTGAAGACTGATGGGGCTCATCATAATCTAATTCATCGCTCAGCAGCATCCCTGCCAGGAAAAACCAGCTCCCCTCGGTTTTATTAAGCAGCAGCGTATTTTTTCCAATCCAGCCCAGGCCGGCCAGCTGTGCGAAATCCCGTTCCAGCAGGGGAGCAGTATCAACGACTCCCCGCGTTTCACAATCCGGAAACTCCTCCCGAATCAGGCGTGAGAGCTGCTTCAGTTTTTTCCGGATGACTTTATGATAATCAGTGGTCCCCCAGGCATAACGCGAGACCCGTGCCTCCGTTCCCGTGACCGGCGAGGGTTCTTCCGTCCGGTAATTTAACGTCAACATCAGCACGCTGCGCACGGAACTCATCACATGCTCGGGATGCTGATACGCGTCTTTGCGGCGTTCGAGATAACTCATTTCACCTGCATAGCCCTGATTCAACCATTTCAAAAAATGGTGATAGCCGGCAGGAGTGATCGCCGGAGCCAGGCCGGCCAGATCGAAGCCACAATCAAAGGCCATCTGTTTGATCAAAGCAGATTTTCGACTTCGATCATCGGCTGTGGAACCAGTTGCTTCTCCCATAGTTTTCTCGAATGCCGACTTATTTTTCAAAGCGAGGGATGGGCCTGCATCTGCTCCCATTGAGCACGCCCCACGCGCAGCACATCAGCGTCATCGCGTTTTTCCAGAGACGTATAACGGGGATGCCGCGATTCTTTAAAGGGATCGTTATGGCGCGTATTGTAACAGCAGATAAAACCCCACCGTGGATGTTCGCTCTTATTCTGATCAGAACGATGCAGCAGATTGGAATGAAAAAAGATGGCAGACCCCGCTTCCAGGGTACAGTAGAACAATTCCATCCGCTCAAGTGCTGCCTGAACCCGTTCCGGATCGGCGCCGGTCTGATCGCCGACTTTTCCATGATCGATGCGGCCCAGCAGATGACTTCCCCGCAGTACCTGTAAACAGCCATTTTCCACCGTCGCACGATCAACGGCGATCATACAACTGCCCATATCAGGAGACAGACAGCCATTGTTGTACCAGTAGCCATAATCCTGGTGCCAGGCCCAGGCGCCGCCGACTTTCGCTTCCTTCTGAATCATCTTGTGGTGATAGTGATAGACTTCGTCTCCCAGCAATGCTTCCATGCGGTCCACAACACGATGACAGGATGCAATGGCACCATAGATATCGTCGCCGACTTCATTTTCGACATTCAGCTTGACTGCGCCCCCTTCGCCATCGGCACGACTGAAGGTCGCCTGCTGCATGGCCAGATCGGCTCGACCAATCTGGCCTAACAGAGTCACTTCTTCCTGACTGAAGAGCCCCTCCACAATCAGAAATCCATCCTGTTGAAACGCAGTCAACTGCTCTGCAGAGATTAATTCTGTGTTCATAATTCATATCCCATCACTCTATAAAAAGCTTCTTACAGGACTCGAACAAACAGGGAACTCTTAAACCACAGTCACCAGTTTAACGGACTTTTACCAAAGTTTCGAGGAAATGCTGCTCCCGAACTGAAAACACAGCCCGCCAGAGGACGGACTGTGCATTGTATTGTGCTTCAATCTGGACCGAATCAGGCTTCGTCCAGCAGATTGACGGCGGCGAATTCCTGACCTTCCAACATGGCCAGGCTGGCACCACCGCCGGTGCTGACATGCGAAACCTGGTCGGCAAATCCCAGTTGTTGAATCGCGGCGGCACTGTCTCCCCCGCCAATAATGCTGGTCGAGTCGCTATCGGCGATCGCCTGGGCAACCGCTTTGGTTCCCGCGTCAAACGGGGTCATTTCGAACACGCCCATGGGACCGTTCCAGACAACTGTTTTCGCTGACTTAACTGTTTCCGCGTAGATTTTAGCGGTCTCAGGACCGATATCCAGACCTTCAAAGCCATCAGCAATCTCGCCTGCTTTCACAACCTGTTTGTTACAGTTGCTGTTGAAGTCATCTCCACAGTGCGTATCGACCGGCAGCATCAGTTTATCGCCTCCCTTGGCTATTAACTCTTTCGCAAGTTCGACTTTGTCTTTCTCAACCAGACTGTCGCCAACTTTTCCGCCCTGAGCCAGCGAGAACGTATAAGCCATCGCGCCGCCAATCAGCACTTTATCACAGATTCCCAGCAAGTTATCGATGACTTTGATTTTGTCGGAAACTTTTGCGCCTCCCAGAATCGCGACGAAGGGTCGCTCGGGCTTGGCAATCACGTCGGTCAGATATTGAATTTCCTTGGCAACCAGGAAGCCCACAACCTTGGGTTTGCCAGCCATCGCTTCGGGAACAGCCACCATGGAAGCGTCGGTTCTGTGGCAGGTTCCAAAAGCATCGTTACAGTAAATATCCGCGAAAGCAGCCAGTTCACCCGCAAATGCAGCGTCCCCTTTTTTCTCCCCGGCATTGAACCGCAGATTTTCCAGAATCAATACCTGGCCATCCTCTAGTGCAGCCACTTTCGCTTTCGCATCTTCGCCGACCGTATCAGTTGCGAAGGCCACATCCTGCCCCAGCAGTTCACCCAGGCAGTCCGCTGTTGGCTTCAGGCTGTATTTGGAATCACTGGCTTCTCCCGTAGGACGTCCGAGATGGCTCATCAGAATCAATCGCCCGCCACGATCAATGACCGACTTAATTGAAGGCAACGCCATACGAACCCGACGATCATCGGTAATCTTGAGCTCATCATTCAATGGTACATTGAAATCCACACGCATTAATACGGTTTTGCCTGCAACGTCTACGTTTTCAATTGTCTTCTTTGCCATGGAAACTTGAACCAGTCTCTTATCTTACAGAATTTGAATAGTTGGGTATTGAGAATGAGCGCCTCAATGTTGACTCAAGGTACTCCTGAATTAAAAATTTGTTCGCTCTCATGAGAGCGAACAGCAGCGAAAGAGAGTGTCGGGTAGATTATTCGTCCATCACATCTTTCTCTTTCGCATCCGCCATACTGTTGACTTTACCTTCGAACTTTTTGGTCAGTTCCTGAACCTGGTCTTTGGTATCGTCACGTTCATCTTCGCCCATGACTTTGTCTTTTTCTGACTGATCAGCGTGTTTATTGGCATCACGGCGAATATTTCGGATCGAAATCCGGGCTTCTTCCGCCAGCTCTTTGACACGCGACACCATCTGCCGACGTCGTTCTGTAGACAAAGGCGGTATATTCAACCGCACGACACGCCCGTCTGTATTGGGAGCCAGACCCATATCACTGGCTGTAATCGCTTTGGCAATTTCTCCCACCATTCCTGCATCGAAAGGGCGAATCAGAATCTGCTGCGGTTCCGGCACACTGACATTGGCCATCTGCTTTAAAGGGGTCGGAGAGCCGTAATAGTCAACCCGGACGGAATCGACCAGACCTGGAGTCGCGCGCCCAGTTCGAATGCCCTGCAATTGTCCCTGGAACACGTGAACCGCTTTGTCCATTCTCTCTTCCGCGTCGAGTAAAATTTCTGCCTGGTCCATGCTGCAAGTCCTTCGAATAGATAGCTTTACCTGAGTAGATTCGTCAAATAATCATTGAAATGCCGTTTCGAGCGTCAGAGCACATCACAGTTAACCAGAGCGTCTCTTTATCTAATATACTCAGGCCAAACAGCCCTGGAGACGCGACAGTAAAACTGGACACAATCTAGTTCAGGCAGTTGGCCTGTGCTACACCTGAAAACGGAAGTGGGACTGATTTTAGTTGACCGGCTGATAAAATCAAACCGACAAGCACGAGAAAAACCAGCTGAATCAGGTCCAGCTGGTTTTTCTTAGAAATTTACTTTCAGTATTTCCCTGTTACATCAGTTAAGTGCTCAGGAAATCGGAGATTCTTCTCGGTTCATAATTCCGCTTAGATACAGCAGGTTTTTCTCCTGGGGTATATTCGTACGGAATTGCAGGCTCTTATTACCGGCCTGTAACAGATCGCGACGACTGATTTGTCCCAGTAAAGTTCGATCCTCGCTCACCACAGGTAATCTGCGGGTCGGGGTACTGAGAAAAATCTGGGCGATAGTCAGCATATCCGTCTCTTCCGAAATACAACGGGCCTCGGTATCCATGAACGGAAAGATCTGCGATGAAGGAAGTTGCTCATAACTGGCTTTCACCAGCACATCCATGCAACATTTTTCAGAAAACACACCTAGAATCCGATGATCTGCGTCCAGAACGGGTGCCCCTGAAATTCGATGATGCAGCAGCATGCCTATTGCTTCAAGAACATCCATATCCGGAGTTAATGTGATTAACTTCGTAACCATAATGTCCTTAGCGAGAATTGGTTTATCCATCGCTCCTCCCCCCCTTCTAAATTGGCGTTTAGAAACACAAGATAAATGAGACACACTTCGAAAGAAATGAATTCCAAACTGCTGAGGACGTGCGCACTCACTTCAGATATGTAATAACGCGACTGCGTCATAGTTTATATGTGTGGGAAACCCGTTTATTCTATCAATCACAAAACCGATACACAAAAACATTTCTACTGATCACCTACTGGTTCACTATTTTTAAGCAGCGGTATCCTCTTCTGAATCAAGCACTTAAAGAATTCCTCAAAAATACTTTCTGTTGAGCGGCTACCTAATTTGCCACTCATCTTTGAAGAGAGGGAAGACCAGACTTATCAGAAACGATAGGAGACGCCTATAATCAGGACTGTATATCATTGAGGTGGCCTAAGCTTCTGTATCCGCTTCACATACAACACTGACTGTCTAAAAGAATAGAAATTGATCAAATGTCGCGCAGAGTGGAAATTGACGGAGTAGGACTGCACCTGGGACGTGCTGACCAGACAACCAGTGACTGGATCGGTCAACACGAAGCGTTAAAGCAACTCCTGGCCTGCTGGCTGGTGATTGACGAAAAAGACATGCCTCTGACGCCGCGCCTCGTGGGAACACCGGGTATCGGCAAAACGTCTCTCGCCATCGCAGGCGCGCGCACACGAGACCAGGAGCTTTACATCTATCAATGCACGGCTGATACCAGACCCGAAGACTTGCTGGTGACACCCGTACTGGCTGAGAGTGGGAAGATCGCCTACCACGCTTCCCCCCTGGTCACTGCGATGATTCGCGGCGCGATCTGTGTACTGGATGAAGGCAACCGCATGAATGAAAAGTCATGGGCGAGCCTGGCACCGCTGCTGGATCACCGCCGCTATGTCGAATCCATCGTGGCCGGTGTGACCATTCCGGCCCACCCGGAATTCCGCTGTGCCGTCACGATGAACGAAGATGAATCGACTTTCGAAATTCCCGATTATATCCTGAGCCGACTGCAGCCCAGCATTACCCTCGAGCATCCAAATCGGGAAGATGAAAAAATGATTCTACATTATCATCTCCCTTTTGCTAACGAACACATGCTTGATTTGACGGTTGACTTTCTGCAGCAATCCCACAGTCTGAAACTGGATTTCTCGACACGCGATGGCATTAACGTGCTTCGACTGGCATTAAAACGTGCAGCCCAGGACAAGGATCATCCACTCAGTAAAGATGCCATCTGGCTGGAAGCACTCAAAGCCTGCCTGGGAGATGATGCCCTCGATCTGGAATCACTGTCCGAAAAACGCACACAGAATCTGGGCGGAAATATGATGCCGATGGGGCTGGGTGATTTCTTCTTTGCCCCGGATAACCCGTTACATCCCGATCGTGATGAGGACGATGATTTCGACGGCATGGATTACGATGATGACGACGACGACGAGGACCAGGATCAGTACTAGAGCGCATCACATTTAACCATAGCGTCTCTCGATCAATTATACTCGGTTCAAATGGCCTGGAGACGCGACAGTAAAACGGGACACAGTCTAAAGAAGATCCACCGGGCAGAAGCCTGACGTGCTACGGTTTTTTCGCTGCCAGAGGCGGCTCTTCAAAACTGAGTCGAATCTGAAATGGTTCGATAAGAATATTATTCTGTTCGAGATCCGGGACTACCCAGACCCGCAAACGATTACTGGTCGTTGTCTCCTTGAGAACGACCTCCCCATTCCTCAAGTCCACCACCTGCAAATCCACCTGTGTTCCATTGGTAGAGGTCGCTCCTCTGATTCTGCGAATACCAAAGGTAATCACTGGTAAATCTAAAAACTGCGAAAAATCAATCCCCTGTGTTTCCAGAGGCAGTGACCACATTATATTTCCCGTCTGACGGTCTATGGAATAAACCATCCCATTAAACAGATATGATGTCAGGCTCAACGATCGAAATACCACTCGGTTCCTGCTGGCATCCACTCTGTCCCGGGCGATATAAGGCAGACTGACAAATACCAGATATTGACGTGAATTCCTGAGTACGAGCAGGTTGATCATCTTGGATGCAGGCTGCCCCTTCACTTCAAATTTCTGTTCCCCCGTCATTAAATCCAGAAATGCAATCGTCCCATCGGGATGCATCATGACAATTTCATAATTCTGTCCCAGCGTATAAGTTGAATTCTCGCTCAGCTTCTGACTCCAGATTTCCTCATCATTTGTCAGATTCTTCAGATGCAGGAGCCGGGTTTTGTCTTCTTGTACCGTCAAGGTGAGCAGATAGCGTTCGAAAGCAAAGATCGGCGACTCCCCCTGCTCCAGCTTGAACGTGTTAATCATCTCCCCGTTCTGACCACTTAAAACAACATAACGCTGCTCAGCCTGTGCCTGGCTCGCAATGACAATCACATGTTCTGCATCACCATAATGCCTGCTGCTGATTCCGAATCCCGGTTGTTTCCATAAGATCTCCCCCGTCAGCAGATCAGCGGCGATCAGATCTGAACCGACCTGGTAACAGATAAACTCCTCGTTGATTGTCCCGATTCGCCCCAATAATTCACGATCCATGTTTCGCGTAAGATACTCGCGCAACACGGGGGCCACCCCGGTACGCTCAATGGAAATATAATCTCGCACACTGGGTGGACCGGTCATGAGGCGCTGTTTCCATAACAGCAGAGGCCGGTCTTCTGAATCGCGATTCAAGGTATCCAGTACAAAGAATTCGGAACCAAAATTGACCACGAGATACTGTTGAAACACACGCGCAGAAAAATAAGGCTGCTGGGGAACTTCAATCTCGGCTTGCAGAAGGGAGAACGACCATTGCTGTTGCCCCTGACCATCATAAGCAAAGAGCCACTCTTTCGCTGGCCCCACTTCCAGTCGATAGTTGTTGAATAACGCATTGGACAGGCCAATGATCTCAACCGTCAGTGAAGTATTCTGCCCCTTGCCTTGCTCTCCTCGATAGACCTGTACTGTCTGCTCCTGCCAGGGTAACGCCTTCTGTGCCTGCCTTGACTTCAGTTGTGATTCCCATTGCTCAGCCAGTTGGGAAGCGGTTTTACCATCCAGGCAGACTACGTCCGGCCAGCGCGTACGCAACGCTTCAATATATTCTTCAGCTTGAGCATATCGCTGCGCGGAGAGATAAATCTCTGTCAGCTTTGCGGTCGCGTAGGCCGCCACAACAGACTGCTTCGAAGCACGTAGCTGCTCCAGGTGCCGCATCAGACAGCTCTGTAAATAAGCCTGTTCTTCTTCGCCTGCAGAATCAATCTCCTGTTCCAGCCGGGCGACAAGCAGCATGCGGGCCTGCTGCGTTTCAGGCAGGTTTCCACAACATTGCAGAAATCGTTCCAGGGCAATACGATCAGCCTGGACCAGTTTTTCTGAATAATATCGGGAAAGGAATTCTGCAATCTGCTTTCGATCTTCCACGGAGGATCGCAGCGTGAGCAGTTCCAGTTGGGATCGTATCCAGCGATCGGTGCGGACAAATCCTCCCCCTTTTACTGGCACTGATTCCATCAGGCCTTTCAGTTCGGACAGTCTGAGATAATTCAGAAGAGCCGCCTGTAGATTTCCACGCTGCTGATAATTCACTGCCTGTATCTGAAAGAATCTCTTTCGCTGTCCTTCGTCTACCAGCAAACTTTCCATCTTGGAAATCAACTTTTCATTTGTTGTAAAATCATGATCCAGGCTTTCCAGAAAAATATCTGCATACACCCGCCGGGCACGCAGTGTCGGTTTAATCTGAAGCGACTGACCTATTAATTGCATCGCCTGTGATACATCGCCGGCAAACAGCTTCAACTCTCCCTTCAACAACCGTGCAATCGCCTGGTCTTCTGGCTGCTCTGACTGACTCGCCTGTCGAATCTGTTCTTCGATCGCTGTGACTGACTGGAAACCGACCACTTCGGACTCATTCTGTGATACCAGCATCCCTCCGGCCGCAGCCAGGTTCCCAGGCAACGCTTCCGTATCCACTCGTGTCCTGGCCAGGACCAAACCATCCTCAAGACGTATACTCAATATTTCTCCCGTCTCAACAGGTTGGTAATAGGTATCCTTTACCACTATTCCCCGACCACTGGGTGATCCGATGGGCTGAGGCTTAGGCCAGGCCAGGGAGCCATCGCTCAGCTTTAACGCTTCGATCTGATCATTTCCAACAAGGAGAATTTTTCCGTCATGAATTGCCGCTATAAACAGATTATCTCGTCTGGGACGCGACCAGATCAAATGCCCATCGAATAGATCCAGGCATTGCAGTGTCTGAGATTTTCTTGATTCGATTAAGACGCGGTCCCCGATAATCACGGGAGTGAACTCAGCCCATCCTTCCGAGTTAGCATCAGAATCGCGGGCAAAAGCGGCAAACATGGAGATCTCTTTGCCGCCCGTATCGACATGTCTCCAAAGTAACTTATGCTGAGTAAGATCAATGCCAACCGTGGAACCGGAACCCGTGGGACAGACCAGTACTCCATGAGCAGCAGACGGACTCAATCCCATCCTGCGGCGAATATGATCCAGAGGACGACGATCTGTTGTATAATCGCGGGCAATGGGATAATCACTCCGATACAATGACTGTGTCCAGATCGTTTGTCCCGTCGCTGCATCCAGAACCAGC
>AZIC01002407.1_pt1 | contig 10976 bp, 9 predicted proteins | sample 359061 | NCBI WGS metagenome assembly AZIC01 (sample SAMN02429709, study PRJNA222657) | marine sediment metagenome | biome: Sediment sample; isolation source: sample MGS-MES from oil contaminated site at the harbour of Messina (Sicily... | place: Italy: Messine | collected 2011-04-30 | depth 1 m m
CAGCTTCTCCATCGTGCGGGGAATCTGGCGATACAGGTCCGGCAGCGCGCGGGACGCGGCAGCCTCAGTCACCGCCTGATCCCCTTTAACCAGCGCAGGCGAATCAATCCAGACCCGTTTGTCAGAGTCATTCACAAATTCCACCAGCACACCCACCACATTCCGGAACGTAGCATCCGATTCCCGCTGATGTTTAAAACGAGGATCGACCTTAAGACCATTCACTTGCAGCTGAAATTCTTTTCCGGTCTCCTTCGCAGACGCCTCCCGCTGCGGCGCACGGATCAGCTCCCCCCGCCCATGCTTCGCAAACGTCCGCTTATCGGGCAGACGAAAATCCGCCGGCGACCACTCACCATCGTCACTTTCAATCAGCATCAGACAGAGCCGCACTTTGAGGGCGCCGCTTGTTTCCTGGTACCCGTTGACCGACAGGCTGACCGCATCGCCTGACTTCAGTCCCAGTTCCGGCAGCGTCGCAAACTGCCAGATCCGCTTGCCCGGCAGAAGCTCCACCACATTCCTGGTTGGCTGGAGCACCAGTTTCCCGTTGCCCTTCCCGGCAATCACATCTCCCCAGCGATCCGTATTCCAGCAGAGAATCGAGCGGCCCGGCTCTGTTGCAGCCGTCTTCCGCAAGCGAAACTCCGGGTTCTGCAGGAGGTTCTGCACTGGCTTCGTTTCCTCAGCGCAGACAGCGGAAACCAGGGAACAGGCAACAACAGACAAGAATATAAGAAACACGTTTTTCACGGCAGATCTCTCAGGTAGGGGAATTCAGGAAGTAGAAATAAGAAAAGAATCACCTTGATCATACCGGAGACCACAACCGGTTCACAAGAAAACAAAGTCGCCCCAACACTGAAAACAGATCAGGGGGTGGGCCCGAATGCAATTCGGGCCGAGCACAGCGAGCAGGAAACCGACAGTGTTGCATTCAAGAAAGAAACATTTTGTCTGCTCTCAAATCATCTCTGCTGAGGTCGGACAGAGTAAATAACAGATTGTACTTTTGCACTGACAGTTTCCTGTTGCCTACGGCAATACCGGATTGCATCCGGTACCATCCACATTCTTCCTCGCACTCCCATCAGAAACCTTTTCGTGTCTTTCGTGATAGCATTAATTTCGCTGTAGCACACGTTGCGTATGTATCAGCACCAGTGGTATCGCGGCCCGGACTACCGAAAACGTATGCCCTCCTTTGAGCCCCACAAACTGGTGCGGTAGTCCCAGTGCAATTAACCGGTCGCGAAATTGCTCGTTCATCGTGCGGTCAAATGCCTGGTCTGCGGTGATGATCAGCACTGATGTCCCGCGTAGCGTTTCCGCGCCGTGGATCGGATTGAACTGTTTCCACACCGCTTCATCGGAACCGAAACGGTCGACAGGCACTTTGTAGGATTGGCCCTCGGGTAATCCACTACGTGGAAAATCAAGCAGACCGATGATCGAACTGACCGCGGCAAACCGACCGGGATGTCGTTCAGCAAAGCGCACGCAGCCAAAGCCTCCCATCGACCAGCCGGCAATCGCCCACTGTTTTTGTGATGTCGGCAGTTCATACTGCTCAGAGAGAATCGCCAAGACCTCTTCCAGATACGTCTCATACACATCCTGCTTGCGCTCCGGCGAATTGATGTACCAGCCATCATCACCGTCCGGCAGAATGATAAATAAGCCGGAATCCAAAAGCTGCTGGCGGATCAGCTTGTCATCAATCAGCGATCGCTCATGCCGCCCCCGCCCATGCAGAATGACCAGCGTCCGTCGCTCCGCAGGTTTGATCGACTGCCACTCTTCAGGCAATACCACCACCGCCCGCTTCGTTTTTTTCAGGCTCGCACTCTCAAACGAAACCGCAACAATCCGCGGAAAGAGCTCCTCGGTTTCCAGCTCTGCTGCACTCAACGCAGATATCCAAAAATTCATCAGCAGGCCAACACACATCAGGCAACTAAAAATACGTTTCAGATACATCTCACTTTCCTACCAGTTTAAACTTCATGGGTGGGCCCGAATAAAATTCGGGCCGAGCGCAGCGAGCAGGAAACGGTCAGTGTTGCACTCAAGAAAGAAACAGTTTGTTTGCTCTCAAGATATCTTTACTGAAATTGGAAAGAGAAATTCCAGGTCGTACTTCTTCACTGTCATTTCCTGTTGCCGGCGGCAATACCGGATTACATCCGATACCACCCTTTATTTTTTCAAATCGCATTATCAATACACCCGCACCTCACACACCCGCGCCTGATCCACTCCGTTCGTCGCAGTCACGACAATCCGCAGCTGTTTCACAGTGATCTCCGATTCCAGTTGATGCACTCGACGCCGCTGAACATTCCCCGTAACGTTAACAATCTGTTGCCAGTCAGAACCGTCGTGCACTTCAATCTGATAATCCCGCACCGTTTCCGGCTGCGCCTCCCCCCACTGCATCTTAGCAGTATAACCATCATGATGGCTCAGCGTCAGATGCCGATGCAGGCCCGTATCGAAAATCAGTTGAATCTCATTCACGCTCATCGGCGACTCCCATTCCAACTGCAGTGTTGCTGGTAAGCCTTCCGCAGGATCGGACAGCCAGCGATGCCCGCCGGGAAAGGCACGCCCCTCGGGTGCACCGGCTGATCCGTGCACACTTCGCGTCTGTCCCGAGACCACATGACACGCTTCAAATCCAGCCTGCTCGCTACTGGCAGTAACACTTGCGGAGCGAGCGAGATCATATACATCTTCGTTTCGAATCCCGACCAGATACGCATCATCACGTAACAACTGCTGCTGAATCTGCGCCATTATTTCCGAATTTGTGCTCAACTCAGCTGGTTCCTGCTGTTGCTGAATCGCCAAAGCCGCCGCCGTCCCGACTCCCTGACCGATCGTTGCACAGGTCGCCATTACTCGCGTCGATGAAAATGCGACATGCGTCGCAGAAAGATTGCGTCCGGCAAACATCAGATTTTTACGATTCACCGAAACACAGGCCGCAAGCGGTATGTCATACAAATGAGGCACCGGATGCTGTATGCAGGGCTCCAGCTCCGGTGCATCGATGCCTTCCGGTGGATGCAGATCCAGCGACCAGCCACCATAGGCAATCACATCAGGAAATGCGCGGGATGAGAGCAGATCGTGTTCGGTTAAAATATGCTGTCCGATGAAGCGGCGGCTTTCGCGTTTGCCTGGTACGAATCCAAACCAGTCCAGCGCCCAATGTGCCGCCTGAAATGGATCTTCGCCGGCGGGTGTTCCCTCCGGTCCGTTTTTCACATGATCCCAAATGCCCATGACGATCGCCAGCAGTTCATCGCGGATGTGTTCATTCTCTTTAATGGTATCCAGCATACCGCCCCACTCGGCCCACCAGTAACCATACTCGTGCGTCGGCTCCTCTTCGCCCGGCGTCGCATAGAGTCGCAGCTTCAACTCTGCGGGATCAAACTTCCGCGCCCACTCGGGTGCCACAAAAGGCATCGGCCGGTCATGACGACGCGCCTGCATCAGAATGGTCGAACCCAGTCGATGCTCGTCCGCTGCTTCCGGAGCCAGACTTTCATTGAACTGTTTTTGACTTTCTCGCCCTTCCATAAACAGTGCCCCGGCTTCTGCAGCCATTCGTCCATCGCCGGTACAGTCAATAAATATCTCCGCGTTGATCGTGAAACGGTCTTCTGTACTCTGCCGTTCTGCAGTCGCACTCTCAATCCGGTTGCCATTCAATTGAACCGCAGTCACACAGGTATTGAGCATCAGTGTGAGATTGGGTTCCGCCTGGCATTTCTCATACAGAATCAGATCGAACATGGAAGCAGACCGTTGCGGATTGCGGACACAATTTTCCAGCCGCAATTCTTCGATGATCCCCCCTTCTCGAGCTTCTGTCTCCAGCTCTCGCCCCCGATCAAAACGGCCCGTGCCATTCGCGCCGACGATATGCATGCGGACTTCACTCGATGCGTTCCCCCCGAGCACCGAACGATCCTGACACAAAATCACCTTTGCCCCACACCGCGCCGCAGCCAGCGCCGCACAGCAACCAGCCATCCCTCCACCGGCGATAAGAATCTCAGTTTTTAGAATATGCGCTTCCAGAATCGTCATGTTGATTTCATAACCCTTTTCATTTGACACATAATTTAAATGCCATATAATAACCAACACTACTGACTTTTCAATATATTTTGCAATTATAGCGAACTATAATGACACTTATTCAAAAAACACCATCTCATTCACTGGCCCTGGAACTCTCCGAACGGATTCGACATCGGATTCAGTCCGCTGAATTTACGGACGGTGATTTTTTCCTGACCGAAGCCGAGCTGGCGGAAGAATATCAGGTATCGCGTCGCATTGCCCGCGAAGCCGTCAACCGCCTGTGTGCCTTGGGACTGCTGGAAGGACGCAAGCGCAAAGGACTGATCGTCCGCCATCCCGATCCGGTTGAAGTCTGGGCAAACTGCCTGCCTTCACTGGCACGCTCGCAGGAAAAACTGGCTGAACTCGCATCCTTCCGCTATGCGCTGGAAGTCGGTGCGGTCGAGTTGGCCATCAAAAATGCCAGTGAAACACAGATTGAACAGCTGGCTGAACTCGCCGAACAGTTCAAACAGATCGCCCGCCAGAAGAAAGACCGCCCGCGCCGCATCGAAGTGGAGCGTCAGTTCCATGGTCTGATTCTGAAGATGTCCGGCGTGCCACTGATCGCCGATATGCAGAAACTGTTGGCCGCTCTGTTTGAAACTTCATATCCGACACGAAAATCTCCCATGCTGGATGATGACATCAACGAACGTATTATCTGGCAGCACTTTGAACTGGTCAGTGCGATACAGGATCGCGACGTCGAACGGGCACGCTCAGTCATGCGGGCTCACTTGAAATACCTGTTGATGCCGGAACGGGAAATCGACTGAAAAACCAAGACATTATTTCAGAAAGCGTATCACCATGAAAAAAACACAATTCTGCCTGATCCCCCTGCTCACACTGCTCTGCTGCAGCATGCTGACAGACGCTCCTCTCCCCGCTGGGGAGAATACAGACTTACCCAAGGTGGAAGTCAGCAATGTCCATCAGGTTTTCGACAACGGCGAGCACAATGCGTTTACCGATATGATTGAATTCAAAGGCAAATACTATCTCACGTTCCGCACCTGCCCGGGGGGGCATATGCTGTTCCCGACTTCGCGAATCCTGATCATGCAGAGTGATGACGCCAGAACCTGGAAACAGGTCGATGAATTCTCTGTCCCCAAACGCGATGTCCGCGACCCGCATTTTCTGATCTTCCAAGATAAACTCTTCGTCTATACCGGCACCTGGTATTGCGGCGACTCTGCTCCCAAAACACGGACGATCAATGAACACCTGGGCTTCGCCGTCTGGTCCGCCGATGGAAATGAGTGGTCAAAACCGATCATGCTGGAAGGAACTTACGGTCATTATATCTGGCGGGCTGCCGCCTATAAAGACAAAGCTTACCTCTGTGGGCGTCGCATCCGGCACTTTGCACAAGGCGATAAGGATCGCGAACTCATCGAGACGGCAATCCTGGAAAGCGACGATGGACTGGTCTGGAAAACCGCCAGCCTGTTCAATGAAAAACAGGGAGACGAAACTGCGTTTCTGTTTGAAGAGAATGGCGACCTGCTGGCTGTCGGCCGTAGCGGCTCGAATCCGGCCTGGGTCATGCGATCGCGGCCCCCGTTCGAAAAGTGGGATCGGAAGCAACTCGACCGCTATATTGGCGGTCCTTTACTGGCCAAGTGGGGTGATCGTTACCTCGTGGGAGGCCGTCAGCGCAAAAACGGGAAATATGTGACGTCACTCTACTGGTTCAAAGACGATCAACTGCATGAATTCGCTTCACTTCCCAGTGGTGGAGACAACTCCTACCCCGGCATTCTGATTCTGAGCCCCGATCACGCCTTGATCTCTTATTATTCCAGTCATGAAAAAGACGAGGATGGTAAACCGATCACCGCAATCTATATGGCTGACCTGAAACTGAAAAATAAATAACCGCAATCCCCAGGAGTTCAAAAAGGGAAAGTGTCCTGCGGGAGACTTTCCCTTTTTTTCACACCACATCACAGTACAATAGCGATGTCAATTGCTGCATTCTGAATGAACCGCTTTCACTTCAAAACTTGACGACACCGATATATCACGATATATTAATTTAATTAAAGTATACCGGTCTCAAACGTACTAGCAGTGGACGCTGATGGAAGATACATCAAAAAATCTCACCGAATACTCTTATCAGTATATCAAACAACAGATGGAACAGAACGTGCTCTCGCCGGGCGCCCGACTTGTGAACCGCAAACTGGCTGCGGAACTGGGGGTGAGTGCGATTCCCGTACGCGAAGCGATCTGCCGTCTGGCATCGGAAGGCTTCGTGGAACACATCCAGGGCTCCGGTGCCTTCGTCCGGGAGATTGGACGCGAAGATCTGGACGAGCTGTACGTGCTGCGTGATCTGCTCGAAAGTTTCGCAGCCGGCGAAGCGGCCCTGTATATCACACCGCAACAACTGGACGATCTGCAGTTTATCATTGACGAGATGCGTGAAATCACTGCTTTGCTCAATGAGCGGAACGCAAAACACACCACGCCAGCCCAGTTCAATCGCTGGGTGGACTGCGAAACCGAATTTCATGAAATCCTGATCGAAGCCTCGCGAAACCGACTGCTGAAAAAAGTCATTCAGGAACAGCGGGCGATCACCGATGTCTTTTATGCCCTGCGGCAGTTAAAGCATAAGATCATCACTCCTCAAAGTGCAGAAGAAACCTGTGCGGGCAAAGAACAGATCCTGGCAGCGTTCCGTAACCGGGATGCAGATCTGGCCCGTCAGATTATGAGCGAACAGATCCAGGCAGGCCGTCGCGACGTCCTGGCTTTCATGCGAAAACAGGAGCGAGGTCGTAATGCAACTTAAACAACTGGAAACAGGGATCCTGTTCAAAAATGCAAAACCGCATGTCAAAAGCGTGCACGCCTACTTCCCCTCGGTCGCATCCCTGCCTGATGGCTCGCTGCTCTCGATGTATATGCTGGGAGAAGCCTTTGAAGCGGTCGACCTCAAACTGCACCTGTCGCGATCGAAAGACCAGGGACAGACCTGGGAATATCAAGGCTCGATCGACACCAGTGTAACCGGGCGACAAACTTCCACTTTCGGGCGGCTTGCAGTCACGGAAACAGGAGAGCTGATTGCAAATCTGGTTCGCTTTGATCGTACCGATTTCCCCGGGGAAGGCTTATGCAATCCAGAGACACTGGGTATGGTCCCCTGCGAACTGCTAATAATCCGCTCCCTCGATCTGGGTAAAACCTGGTCAGAGCCAACCCTCGTTACTCCGCCACTCGAGGGCCCCGAATTCGAAATGTGCAGCCCGATTACGATCCTCAATGATGGCCGCTGGATCTGGCCCACTTCCACATGGCGAGGCTGGAACGGGGATTTACCCAATGGAAATCGCATGCTGGCGCTGGTCTCCCGCGATCAGGGCAGTTCCTGGGGTGAATACCTCGATATCATGCACAGCGAAAACAATAACCTGATCTTCTGGGAATCCAAAGTTGTTGAATACCCTGAAGGACGTCTGTTGGCGGTAGCCTGGTGCTACGACGAAACATCGTCAACCGATCTCCCCAATCACTATGCAATCAGTGATGACGGCGGAATTTCCTGGTCGGAACCTGCTTCCACACAGATTCAAGGCCAGACTTTGACTCCCTGCCTGCTCGAAGATGGCAGCCTGCTGAATATCTATCGTCGCATGGATCAGCCGGGACTCTGGGCCTGCCTGTCTCGGATCGATGAAGAGGGCAACTGGATCAACGGCGACCAGCAGCCACTCTGGGGGCACAATAAGCTGGAAGGGATTACGTCCACGGGAGAAAACATGTCCGATAATTTCGCCGTGCTCAAATTCGGTGCCCCCCATATTACCCGCCTCCCTGACGGCGAACTGTTTGTCACTTTCTGGTGCTACGAACAATGCGTCAGCGTGATTCGCTGGTTCCGCTTTCAGGTTGAACTTCAATCGATTAAACAAGACCGGAAAACGACCGTCAATTGTTAATCCACTGCTTGGAGTACACACGCGTTTTTCTACGCATCAACAAGAGATAATCCTGATTTCACCCTCTCCCACTGCATTCCTGTCCCAGAATCCACTTCGCTGAAACCCCTTGTTTTTTTTGCCAATCCCCCCTATTCCCGTTGACAATATTTCCAACCCACCACATGATATATCATGATATATAACTGTTTCGTAATCACACAATCCTGACACAGAGGCCCATTCCTGTGTGGATTCATATTTTTTAATTCCTATGGGAGACCGGAAAATGATGACACGACATCGAGAAACAGAAACTGCCACCAGGGGATTTACCTTAATCGAATTACTGGTCGTGATTGCCATCATCGCGATTCTGATTGCGTTGTTGTTACCGGCGGTTCAGCAGGCCCGCGAATCAGCGCGTCGCAGCACCTGTAAAAACAATCTCAAACAGATTGGCCTCGCGCTGCACAACTACCATGAATCGCACGGCATGTTCCCCTTTGGTCGCAGTTATACCGACAATTCCACTTCCGCTCCGCAGAACTTCGGTTCCCAGATGTGCTCCACCATGCTGCTTCCATTCCTGGATCAGACGAACGTTTACAATCAGTTCAATTTCCTGGCAGCGTTTAATCACGCTTCGAATGCCCCGATTACCCAAAACAAAATCACCGTGTTCCTCTGCCCCAGCAATCCACAGGATGAGGGCTTGAACTGGACTGGGGCCGGCGGCCCCGACGACTCCTGGGGCAGCCATTATCAGCCAGTCGCGCATAGCGGGCGAGATGGAAACCCCGCGCGGGACGGTCAAGACGCAGTCGGTTTTAATAAGGATGGCATGTTTTACCGTAATTCAAAAACCAAATTCCGCGACGTCCTGGATGGGACCAGTAATACACTGGCATTCGCGGAAACGGTTGGCGATGCCCCGGGTTCGCATGAAATCTTTGCCTGGGGCTCCTACGGCGGTGGTGGCGTTGGCGTTCGCAGCGGCATCAATGCCAACTTCCCCCTGCTCACGGGCTGGAGTTGGAACGGCGATGATTTTACCGGACCCGGCAGTTATCACACAGGGGGCTGTCATTTTCTGATGGGAGATGGTGCCGTCCGGTTCATTTCTGAAAACATTGACCTGGGAACGTTGCAGGATCTGACAACCCGCGCAGGTCGTGAAGTAATCGGAGAATTCTAAAACACGTTGACTGTGCCTGACACTCAAAGCTAATACAGAGGCACACTCTTTATAGGTACCAGAAAATGAGCAAACTACATTTCCTCTGCAGCTGCCTGCTTTTCCTGACCGGTTGTGGTCAAGCGACCGATGAGAGGGCGCTGACCCCCGTGAGCGGAACGATCAAATACCAGGGGACACCAATCCAGGAAGGGGTGATTCGATTGGTGCCGGAGCAAGGGAATACCGCCCCGGTAAGAACTACACAGATCAGCGCGGGATCATATCAGTTCACCGATCGCTCCGCAGTCAAACCGGGCACGTACCAGGTAGAGATCAATGCCTACCAGGGGGAAGCGGGACTACCCGGTGATCAACCCGCAGGAAGTTCTACCAGCCGAAAACAATACCTGCCAGAACAATACAATACGAAATCGACGATTGAAACACTCACCATTCCGCCGGACAGTGACCCGGTCCAGCATGATTTTAATCTCAAATAAAAAGGCCTCCCCATGAAATCGCTATTCCATATCCCGCCCCTCTGCCAACTCGGGTTCAGCCTGCTGTTACTGGCTATGATATCGACCGCTAACCCCAAAGACTGTCATGCTGAATCGCGTCTGCTGATCAAAGCCACCAAAGAACTGCCGCGACATGGGGAAGGTGCATTGCTCACGCTCGATAACGGGCGGTTACTTGTCGTTTATACTCAATGGTACGGTGCCACCGGCAACGACCATGATCCCGCGAGGCTTGTCGAAATCCATTCCGACGATGGCGGCAAAACCTGGTCGGAACCGCAAACCGTTCAGGAAAACATCGGCAAGATGAACGTGATGTCGGCCAGTCTCGTAAAAACAACCAGTGGGAAAATCTTACTGACCTACATTCGCATCGACAGCAATCGCTTCGCCAATTTATGGTTTAAAGAGTCCAGCGATGAAGGCAAAACCTGGAGCGAACCCAAACAACTGTCACATGGCAAAAAGGGATTAATTTTCACCGTCAACTCAGCAGCCATCCGATTAAAATCCGGGCGCATCCTGCTGGCTGCCTTTGGCTCTCCCAGTGCCTGGCAGAAAGACGAACACTTTGTCTCTTTCAGTTTTTACACCGATGACGAAGGTGAGACCTGGCATCGATCAGCCAATGAAGTGGATTGTCCTCTACGGGGTGCAATGGAACCTGAAATTGAACAACTCAACGATGGGCGAGTCATGATGCTCATCCGCACTCAGACCACCCGCATGTATCGCGCTTACAGCAGTGATGGGGGAGAAACCTGGAGTCCTGCCGAGAAAACCGACATTGTACATCCCGAAGCCCCCATGCTGCTGCAGCGTGCACCAGGCAAAGACGCGCCGCTGATTCTGATCTGGAACAATGCAGTTATCCCCGGAGCCGACCATCAGGGACCACGCACGCCGCTGACGCTCGGTCTTTCCTATGATGAGGGAAAAACCTGGGAGAACCTGACCATAATCGAAGATGATCCCAAAGGCTCTTACTCTTATGCCAGCATGGATTTTCGCAATGATTCGCTGCACCTGGTGTATTACGGCCCGGGGGGACTGCGCTACCAGGAAATCCCATTAGCGACTCTGTTGAAGAAAAACAGTGAGCCCTGACTGACTTCGGTGAAACAGGAAAGGAATAAAGGGGGCACCGATTGTCTTGCTTTCGTGTCGTTTTGTGTTTTTCGTGGTAGAAACATC
>AZIC01004860.1_pt1 | contig 10909 bp, 5 predicted proteins | sample 359061 | NCBI WGS metagenome assembly AZIC01 (sample SAMN02429709, study PRJNA222657) | marine sediment metagenome | biome: Sediment sample; isolation source: sample MGS-MES from oil contaminated site at the harbour of Messina (Sicily... | place: Italy: Messine | collected 2011-04-30 | depth 1 m m
ATGTCACGATGTGGCTATCAGCGAGGCTACGCAGCTCAGCAGGTCGGCGCGGATTTATCTGTGAGACTTCACCTAGGGGCTTGCTAGGCCAAATGACCCCTTTGCGTTTCTTTCCGATAATGTCTGTGATCTCCTCCAATAGTTCTTTTATCCGGAGCTCATTGGCATACGTTTTTTCAAGGACCTCGTGCAGTGATCGAGTATCAAATTCATGCTCCCGTTTTGGATTCCGTGCGGCGAGCTCGAAACCATCCGCCTCTATTTCTGCGAGGGTCAATGACCAAGAGTTCTCGCTCTCTGCCTTTGTAGCCTGTTTTAGAAGAAAATCAGGCATTTGGTTGCCTTGGATCGGCTTGCGTGATGTCTTGCACTCAAACCCATCATTTGAAAGATCGTAGAACCAGACATTTTCCGTCGCCCATTTACCTTTGACATTCGCCTCTTTAGGGCGATCAAAGAAGACAACACTCGTCTTAACGTTCGTGTACGGGAGAAAGCATCCAGCGGGAAGGGAAAGAATTGTATGGACATCAAAATGCTCCAAAAGCTCTTTTCGTACCTTTTCATTGGCATTGCTTTGTGTAAGAACTCCTTCCGGTACAATTACAGCAGCGCGACCCTTCTTGGCGAGTGATCGCATGATGTGTTGAATAAAAAGGCATTCCGTCGCACCCGAACGAACGCGGAAGTTTGTTTGCAATTCCGACGCCATCTTTCCGCCGTACGGTGGATTAGAAAAAACTACGTCGTACTTCTCTTTTTCTCCTATGTTTTCGCTATGAATCTCCAATGTGTTGGCAAGCTCCAGATTTGCCGATTCGATCCCGTGCAAGATCATATTCATGGTGCCGAGCAGGTAGGTCAGCGGTTTGAGCTCCAATCCAAAGAATGTGCCCGACTGCAACTTCTCCAAGTCGCGACCACTTAGTTTCTTTGCGTTTGGGTTCCGTTGTGGGTCTCGCATGTAGTCGGCTGAGTCACCCAGAAAGCCACAAGTTCCGAAGCATGGGTCATAGACCTTGTCACCGACCTGCGGTTTCACGATGTCGACCATGGCACGAATGATGTGCCGCTGTGTATAGAACTCCCCGGCGTAACCAGCACTGTCCGAAGCGACTCGTTTGAGTAAGTCTTCGTAAATTTCCGACAATACGTGGACGTCTGTGTCGCTGCTGAAGTGCAGCTTATTTACCTGCGCCACAACTCTTGCGAAGGATGCCCCCCGGCGGCAATAGTTGCGGACATTTGAAAAAACTCGCCGAAAACGTTCAGCAAGGGGATCATCACCCAAGCCATCTTTTGAATCGGGACTCGTTAGCTTGACCCAAAGCACGCTGTCGACAAACTTCAGCATCTCATCGGGATGGTCTGTCTTGGACGCCCATGACGACCACGCAAAATCTCCGGACAGACGGCGTTCATACCCCGCGTCATCAAACTCGGCTTCTTCTTCACGGCGTGTCTCGGCTTCGTCAAACGCCTTGAGGAAGAACAACCAGGCCAGTTGCTCGACGTAGTTGCGGGCATCGACGCCTTCCGTGTTCAACTGATCGCAAGCATTCTTGACGATCTGTTGAACTTCCTGCCGACGATTGTCGACAGTGCCGTTGCCGTTATTGGCTTTCGCTTTACTCATTGATGTCTTTCTAATTGGCCATGGGCACGTACAAGTGCTCCTTGACCTCCTCCAAATCTGATTTCAAAAGTTGTGCTCCGCCGTAGCGGCTGGTCAGTGACTGAAAGCTGCCGAACTGGTCGACAAACTGGGGAGCAGCGTAGGTTCGTGCCTGTTCCAGATCGTCGATGCCAAACAGCGAATAGTGGTCGAGGGCCGTCCGCCAGAAGTCGATCTTCCAGGTGTCGCAGGACGCGTACGCCCCTCTATCTTCAGCGGCCATGCTGAAATCTTCGCTACCGGTTTGGATGCCACCGGGCTCACGAGGCAGCGTCATGCCAAACTGTGATTCATACCACGGGTTCTCCTCGTCCCAGAACCGGCCCACGCGGTCGTTGCGTGTGGGAACCTGAAACAGGTCGAAGCCGATCTTGGCAAGGATGTCGACATCGTCCGTGTCTGGCAGTTCCAGATAATGGCGGAACGCTGACGTATAGATGTCCTGGTCGCCAAGCTCCTCGCGAAGTTCCTTGCGGCTCTTCTTGTCGATCCAGATGGACAGCAGTTGACAGATGTCTTTGCTGGATACCGTCTGGATGAATTCCTTCGACTTCTCAGCGTATTCCTCAAACGGCATCCACTGACCGTCGCCAAACGAGATGCTGCGGTTGGTCGTCGACATGACGACATGCACATTCTCGGCAACCGGCTTCGGTGTTTCCGGCTCGTCGTCGCCTTTGCCCTTTTTCTTTTTGGGCTTGGACTTTGACAGGTTTCCCTTCTGCTTGTTGGCTGGGTGCCCGTCGAACTCGGCATCTTCCAGAGCGCTGGCCCCGGAGTAGTCGAAGATCGTGAAGTATCGTTTATTGACGTCTTCGCAGAGCCGCGTGCCGCGACCCTTCATCTGCTTGTAAAGAATGGCACTCTTGAGCGGCCGTACGAAGACGACGTTCTTGACGTCGGGGGCATCAAAACCGGTGGTCAACAGATCGACCGTGCAGGCAACGCGGGGTTTCCCGCTGCCGACGACGGCAAAGTTTCGTTCCAGCTGATGGCTGTTGCGTTCTGATCGCGTGATACGGGCGGCGTAGTTGGTGTCGCCGGAAAGTCGACGCAGTTCCGCTGCCATCAATGACGCGTGTGTGTCGTTCACACAGAAGACGATGGTTTTCTCGTCTCGCAGATCGTACTTGCCGAAGACTTCCCACAAGTCGGCGGCAATGGCCTTGGTACGATTGGGGATGACGATGTCACGCTCAAAGTTCTTCGTGTCGTACCGCTTGCCATCTTCGGCGGTGAAGCCATCTTCGTCGATGTTGGTGACGCGTTCTTCGAGCAGGTACGGCACGAGATACCCGTCGTCGATCGCCCGCTTCAAACTGTACGTGAAGATCGGCTCGCCGAAGTAGTGATACGTGTCGCGACGCTGCTCCTCGGGCGTGAGCGGTCGCTTGGATTCCTCCAGGTCACGCGGCGTGGCCGTCAGACCAAGCTGCAACGCCGTGCCAAAGTGCTCCAGCACTCCAAACCAGTCGCCGAACCCACTACGGTGACACTCGTCGATGATGACAAGATCAAAAAAGTCAGGATCGTAATGTTGGTAGACCTTCTTCCCGTCCAGGTCTTCATCGAGGTTCTGGTAGTTGGCGAAGAACAGTTTGCCGACCTGGTGCTTGCCGTCAGCAACGGTCGCTTTGTCGATGGTGACACGCTCGTTGGCATCGAACGCATTGAAGGCACGGTATGCCTGATCCTTCAGGCTGTTCCGGTCCGTCAAAAACAGTACATGCTGCCGATTGAGTGCCCCGCCTTTTATCAGCTTCCAAATGAGCTGAAAGACGGTGAACGTCTTGCCGGTCCCGGTGGCCATCAAAAGCAAAACACGGTCGCGGCCTTGCGCGAACTCCCAGAGACTTTGGGCGATCGCCATTTCCTGATAGGGGCGAGTCTTCTTCCGAGTCACTTGATCGACATGGAAGTTAGCGGCGAACGCTCCCTCCCAGCGATCCCAGTCGATCGTCACCCCCATGCGGTCGACGATGTCCTGAGGCGACGGCGGACCAGGAAGCGATTCGTATTCCCCGGTCTTGTTGTCGGTCAGAATCCAATCGTGACCATTGGTCGCAATCGAATGTCGAATCATCAGCCGGTCAGCATACCGCGACCCTTGCTGCATCGCATCTTCGGCATCTTCCGACTCTGCCTTGGCTTCCAGAATCGCCAAGGGGACGCCCCGGTAACGCAAAAGATAATCTGCAATGATCGCCTGAGTGGGATCATACATCGAGTCCGCGCTGTCGCCGCTGAAGTTCACGCGACCGGGACCAATGCGCAGCTGCCCCTCAACGTCCCAGCCCAATGGTTCGAGCTTGGGCTCGATCAGTTGCTTGCAGGTTTCTTTTTCGTTCAATGGCATACTTTGGGTTCCCGTTTAGGCGCTCATCGTTGGTTCAGCACGAAGACGCCCGAGATGTTCGTCCAGTCGCTCGACCTGATTTTCCAAGTCCTGTTTCAATCGTTCGGCTTTGTCGCGAATCTTCGTTCCATTGTTGGTGATCGTTCCTGACCATTTGATGATCTCGGCCAGCCCAGAGGCGTCCTTGGCGATCCGTTGCATGGCCTTGTCCAACTCGGTCAGATCGGCGGCGCGTTCCTTGTCAACGACGCCGCGACGAGCCACCAGAGCACGAGCCAACGATAATGCTGAAGCGAGCACGACATCGGTCATGCAGTCTTCCGCATCCCACACAACGACGATGTCGTTTCCGTATCGGGTCAGTGGCTCCATTTCCTCTGGTGCAACGAGTTTCGACAAAACGAAGATTCCCACCTCGGCGTCACGGTTCGTGCGAGCCTTCCCGATCTCATCCAGGACCGACTTGAGGTCGTATCCCTGTTCCTGCTTGGCCTCGATGGCAATGGCACCTCCGGCTGCGACCGATTCTGGCCCCATCGTCAGCACGAAATCACCCGTCTTGCTGCGCGGAATGCGTCCGACCGTATTTGTGGTGCGTTCGCAAACGTCGCCCCGATTCCGGGCATCTGCTTCGACATATTCACCGACTGCATCCTGGAAATCGTCTCCGTGACGAGTGCCACGAGCCTTCTCCAACTTACGAGCCTTCAGCGTCGCGACGGTTTCACGTATCTCGGTGTGGAATTCATTGTTTGACTTCTCGATCTGGCCGATCACTTCCAGCAACTGGCGTCGCAGCAATGAGAGAGGCGAAGCCTCATCGTCGAGTGTGAGGCTGCCTTTGACAGTGCCATTAACGGTTTCAAGCAGCTTCGCCATTCGCGACATCGCAGAGTCTTCATTATCCTGCGAGAACTGATCCGAGATTTGTTCCTGGGCCTTCTCAACCCGATTTACAAGACGTGTGAGCGCACCTTCCTCATTGTCCAGCGAGAATTCGTTGCGGACCTCGGCGACGTCGTCAGCCAGACCTTTCCGCAGCTTTCCATTGGCGTCAGTGACCGCGGAGAGGAGACGTGACAATGCGGATGTTTTGTCGTCCAGCGAGAAGTTCTTCACGATCTGGTCACGCTGCGACTGAAGGGCCAGCCCAATCACCTCTTTCAACGAAGCAAGCAAGCCATTGGCCTGTTCGGGAGACAGCATCTTGAACAATGGACTTTGATCACCGACATGCGCTGCGAGAGTCTGTGCGACTGTTGACGCATCTTCGCTGAGATGGCGATTGAGAAGTTCATCCAATTCGCCGTCACGTTTAACGAGACGATCCAACCGCTGCGTCAGCTGGCCAGACTCGGGATCGAAGTACCCCTTCAGCGAGCTGGAAATGCCGCCTGTGCATTGAACAGAGTGTTCCGCCAATACTTCACGAAGCGAACTCAACATCTGCGATACTTCGTCTCGCACAGAGGTCGCATCAATGACGCCAGCCGCTTGACGCATCGCGTGTACTCCGATGCGCAGGGCGGCCAACGCGTATCGGTTCCGTTCGTCATCCGTTTCATGGGCACGCAACTCGGAACAGACATCCGGGTCAGTGACAATCAATTCAAGCGTCATGCGGCTGTGAAGGCGCGATGAGTCACCTTCGACTGCGAAGTGCGGACCGTTGTTTCCGTTCGGATTGTTAAGAGTGGATTCTTGCATGATTTGTCCCTTGGCGTTGCCGCTGTTCTTTTTAGCTATTTGGTTTCGACAAACGCTCTAAATGCAACAGGCGTGCCATTACGATTTCACTCCATATTTCTTCATCCAGTTTGTGAACGTCTGATAGTTTGGAAGCCCCACAAGTTTGCATGCCGCTGACTTGTTTTTGTCCGCCTCGTCATATGCTCGAGACAGGTAGTGGCGAGCCACTTCGCCGATCAGTTCCGTCAGATCCAAGTCGTTACCCAGACTGCGGTTGAGGATCGAGTCATATCCCGGCAAAGCACGCTTGACGGGGAACAACGAATTGCGAATTTGCTCGGTTCCGATAGTCATTCCACCAGACCAAATAGCGGCTCGGCAAAGCGTGTTAGATAATTCTCGAATGTTGCCCGGCCACGGATGTTGGTTCAGAAGATTTCTTGCACCCGCAGAAAGTTTCTTGTGTTCCCAGCCGGGACTGGCGGTACGGTCAACATTGATTCGATCTAGAAAGTAGTCAATCAGAAGATTGAGATCATTCGGGCGTTCCCGGAGCGGCGGAAGGTTCAGAACGCCGACCGCAAGCCGGTGAAAAAGATCTTCCCGAAACCGCTCCGCTGCGACTTCATCCAGCAAAATCCGATTGGTTGCTGCAATAACACGAAAGTCGACGCTCTTGCTTTTTGCTTCACCCACGCGCGTGATCTTCTTCTCCTGCAACGCACGCAATAGTTTTACCTGTGCTGCCAACGGTAATTCACCGATCTCGTCAAGAAATAGCGTGCCACCGTTAGCGGTCTCCAGGTATCCAACTTTGTTTTCACTTGCTCCTGTGAACGCACCTTTCTTGTGGCCGAAGAACTCGGATTCGACTAATTCGGCTGGGATCGCACCACAATTTACCTCAACGAACGGCTTGCCTGCTCTCAGACTGGACGCGTGGATCGCTCGCGCAAACAGCTCTTTACCTGTCCCTGATTCGCCCTGAATTAACAATGGCACATCTTCGACTGCGACACGCCGGGCCTGTGCGATCACTGTTTTCATTACCTGGCAGCGGTGAATGATCTCCGTGAACTCTGGAGCTTCCGGCGGTAGTCCCTGTGTGAGTCGCCTAATTTCCTCGTCGCCTTCGATGTCTCGCATTGGGATGTAGTCCGCTGCGATCTCAAACGGAATCGAGATCGTCCTGACCCCTTCTTCCTTCGACGATTCAATTAACTCTGCTGGGTATTGTGTTTTGGCGAGCAGCACCCACACTGCACCCATCGCTGGCGTCCCGGGACTGACATGAAACGTGCGATGCCGATCGATGTCTTCTTTTTCCAGCGTCTTCAAGACGCCAATTGCCCCTTCGTAGATCTCATCAAATCGTGTTGGGCCTGTCAGCTCCACCGGCCAGACGTTGGCTTGGGTACCGGTCTCTTTTTTGAGCCACTTCACAAACGACTTGGAATCAGCGGCTTTGTGATCCGATAGCAGGTGGATCTCGTCGAACTCACGCTTCGTAACCGCATTTGCAATAGGCCCGGGACCGTCACGAGATTCCCCCCGCGACGCCCTGAGGTCAGTATTTCCAATCCATGCTATGAAAGCTTTTGAAGTCATTCCTCTAATATACAAAATAATTTGCAATACGCAAGAATGTTTGTAGTTCTAGCCGGAAGGCAGATACTTCCGCTGTGGCAATATTTTAGCTGAAGAACCTCTTAATCAGATATTTGGCTTGAGTAACTTATATAACCAGCGAAGGGTTACAGAAATTCGAGAATGACATTTATGTTCCGTCACTCAATTGTCATAAAAGAGACTACTTCTCCAGAAACATTGACCACTGCCATGCCATCCGTTCTCCGGTGAAGATCAATTCCAACGAGCCGCATGGTTTTGCTTTCTTGATAGAGAATTCAAATAATGGATAACTGGAACACTCATCTTCGCGTTTAAGGGAGGATTCTTGATACGGCGGTAATTGGATCAAGTCAGCCCTTTTCAAAGTCCGTCAGATCGTCTATCTCTGAATATATTTTTCAAGTTCGTGATCTCCCTTGCAATAGGCACAATCAATTTTAGGTTTGTACATTATTTTAGTCCCTATCCTCAAAGCTCCACCAATCATCCACGACAGAGGTAAGTTCATAGTTTTTATAATTCACCTTACTGAGCGTATAGATCTGGCGAGGTATATGAATTCGGTTATTTGTGTGCTGAGCCCAGGTGGCATAGGATGGAATACCGGCAATCAACCACAGATCATCTGTTGGGACGCTCGCATGGCGGTTGAAAACGAATTCAATATCGCGTTTCAAATTATTGATATGTTTCTTGTATACTCGCGAATTATATAGCAATATTTTGACACGTGCCTTTACGTCGAGGAGTTTTAACAAATCGCGTAGAACTTCGTTTCTGGAACCCATTTCAGACTCAACACCCAAAAGAATTTCATACTTTTCATCACTGGGAAGACGCGGTTCAGTTACCTGACCGATCACGACAGGGATAGCTCCCATTGTGATTGAGAAATCAAGCATGAATTCACGCATCAGCCATCCATGGTTAACTGAAGACATCGATTCCCAAGAAGTGCCTGTGATGGGCTCTGCCCGGCAGAAGAGGTCATGATGGTGACATCCGAGGTTAACGGCTAAAGGATGCTTGCACCTCTCAAGCGAGTTCCAGAGAATCTCTGCATCTATTCGACCTGAATTTGTAGTATCCACTCTCGCTGTTAGTGTCTCATCAAGTTGAGTTTCTAGCCCTTCTCGAAAGGTCTTCCAAAGATCTTTGAGTAAATGAATGCGATCCACCTCATCCATTGTTTTCATGTTGTTACCTCATAGTTGGGTTAATCTCGGATGATTAACTCGAAAAGTATTTCCGGTGAGCGTCAACTGCAGGGCACTAAATCGTTTGGCTAATATCATTAGTGGGGGGGAATGGTTTTTCGGATCTGAGATTTATTTACTGCTGACTTCAACAAATATGATTTGTTATGTAGTAATATGTAGTTAATCCAACCGAATTTGCCTGAAACGACTTAAATTGCGCTGAACTGCGAAAAGCTGTATTTCTTGAATAAATACTCTGTATCAAGGGCAAAATACCGCTTCCAGCAAATTCTTAATTCTTATCGTCGGCAAAGATGATGATGAAATTTGGTTTGGCTTTTGTTTCGACAGCGGGCAATGACTGTTGAACACTGAAGAACACAAATACAAAACTGAATACCATTCGTTGAGCGTTTTTCACGATGAATTCCTGTCCAAACGGGTTCACATTGCCAATGCCTGCTAGAACATTTGAGCTGGCGAATCTCTGTATCCAAGGATATCAAAGTACATAACCCATAGCAAATAATGATCTTAAGCTAACATCAACTCCCGATCTGACAGTCGTCTGAAGCAGAAATCGCCTCCAACTGTGGGCTTAACTTCACCTTGAGCCATCCAGCCAGATGGATTACTTTTCCCATCTAAATTGATTCATATTCAGCAGGTACAGTTTCAAACTGCAAGGAAGCACGATGAACTCCGCCCAATTATTTTTCACCCTGGCATTAGTCGGAGGCATACTGACCGGTTGCAGTGGCGCAAAAGATTCCAGCCCGGCCCCCAAAGAAACGCAATCGCCACAGATGTCAGAACAGCCAGGTCCTGCATCAGCCAAACCAGATGTGGAAGAGAAAACGGAGAAAAAGCAAAAGCATGAAACCGTTCGAGTGTTTTATGGCACTGATCGTAATTTGACCGGTTCGACCTATCCCAAACAGTTTTTTGGAACCAGCCGCGCCCATTTATCACTGGGATTCTGTGATGTCAGTATCCCGGAAAACCATGGAGCCGGTAAACTGGAATCTCCCAAAATCTGGAAACTGGAATTCCGCGAGAATCCCGATAAGCATGTCGTGTTGAAATCAGTAGAGCCGGCCTCCGGATCCGAGTTTTTATCACACCTGCGTCAAACCATTGAAGACTCAATTGAAATTAAAGAAACTGACACCGGTCAACTCCGTGTGGGGGGTGAAGCATTTATCTTTGTACATGGCTTCAATAACTCATTTGAAGATGCAGCGCGCAGGACCGCCCAGATTGCTTATGACCTGAAATTCAAAGGGGCTCCGGTGATGTATAGCTGGCCTTCGCAGGAGAAGGGTTCTATCTGGGCCTACAAAGAAGATGGTCGCACTGCTCAGTGGTGTGAAGAAAATGTAACCCTGTTCATTGAAGCCATCGCGCGGGAATCAGGCGCCAGGAAAATTCATCTGATTGCCCATAGTATGGGAAACCGGGTCTTATCTAGAGCCCTGAAGAATATTTCACAGAAACTGGCTCGCACCCAGGAAGCAGAGCCACTATTTAATGAAGTGATTCTGACAGCGCCGGACATCGATGCCCAGGTATTTAAAGATTCAATCGCTCCGCACATTATTCAGACTGCAGAGCGCTTCACAATCTATTCCTCTTCAGAAGATCTGGCTTTAAAAGCCTCGCGCGTTGTCAATTCGTTCTGGCATCAGCGACTGGGCGAAGGAGGTTCCCATCTGACGGTGTTCCCGGAATATGAAAAGATCAATGTGATCGATGCTTCAGAAATTGATACGAACCTGTTTGCATTGGGACACTCTTATCATGCTGACAGTAATACTGTCCTGTCCGATGTCAAACTTGTGTTTCAGGGAATCCCTGCGAATCAGCGGGACTTAAGATCACTTCTGGAAAATCTCGCCTGGAAGTTCCAGAGTAATCGCAGGCTGTTAGGGCGTGCGATTCGGGGAACGTTCCGTTAAACCACTGACGTTGATTACCCCGATCTGAAAACAAAAAAGAGCATACATTGGTATGCTCTTAGAATGATTTCTGATTTTTTAACAGCGTCTGATTATCCCAGTGGGAATGGTTCTGGTTCCAGCAGGAATGGAAAGACGCGAATCGGCTCCCCCATGGTCAGGTCGTCCGGATAACGCAGTTGTGCAGCTCTGTCAGCGGCAAACTGCAGTTTCGTCAGCTCCAGCCCACAATAGTGATCCGCGTTGGACTCAGCTGCGACATCCGCAAAAACTTCTCCTGCAGAAGCAGCATGTCGACGCACTCCATGAATACTGCCTTCACGGACTTTGATACCCGCTGCAGAAAGTTTTACCAGACCTTTGAGAAAGCGTCCTGGAATGGAATCAGGTCCACAAACCC
>AZIC01003070.1_pt1 | contig 10881 bp, 13 predicted proteins | sample 359061 | NCBI WGS metagenome assembly AZIC01 (sample SAMN02429709, study PRJNA222657) | marine sediment metagenome | biome: Sediment sample; isolation source: sample MGS-MES from oil contaminated site at the harbour of Messina (Sicily... | place: Italy: Messine | collected 2011-04-30 | depth 1 m m
TTCGCAGACATATAGTGCGCCATCCGGTCCCAGAGTCAGGCCATAGGGTTCGCCGACCTGGGCTTTCACTGCGGGACCACCATCGCCGGTATGGCCGACTTTTCCCGTGCCGGCAATCGTCTTGACGGTTTGTGCAGAAACAGACGTTGTCAACAGGCTGAGCAGCAGGACTGCAGGTAACATCAATCGGTGCATGTTGTTTTTCCAGATGAAGAGTATTTTTATTGTTGAGGAAGATCGTCAAACGGTCGTTCCGGATCATCGTGTTTAAAGATCAGATAGCGGCCTGCGTTCGGATTCTGCTTTAACAGTTTTTCCGGCGAGACCAGCGACTGCGCTTTGGTCTGCTTATCGATCGCCAGTATTTTAACACCTTCTGGATGATCTTGCTTCTTGAAAAACTGTTCAAGCATAATATTGCCAGGTTTGCCATCCGCGTCCAGTATGACCACATATTCCGCGGAGGGTTGCGGTACAAACGGACGTTCCTCGGCACAGCTCTGAAAGATAATCAGGCACACGGTTAGCAGGCTCAGAGGATAGAAATACGAGTCAGTGAGACGCATTTAATGCACGCCTCCCATCTCGGTTTCCAGCTTGTCTTTGTTGTTGAAAAGAATATTACTGTCCATGGGACCAAACCAGCCAAGCTGGAATTTTTTGGGGTCTCCTCCATAGGCAGATGTTCCTGTTCCCGACATCACGGCTGACGTCACGCGACCATCTGCCCAGCCGATATTCGCCACAGTCCCCGTATGTCTAAAATGAATAGACGGGTCGGGACGATATGTTGATTCTTGATAAGTGGGAGGCGAGCCCCAGTTGTCAACAAAGAAAGGGGGTTCGATAAAGCTGTACTCAATGATGTGTAAATCAGGAAAGCCTTGTGCTAATGCTGCGTCAGAAAATGCGACAGTCCGAGCAAGGCTGCCGATCTCCCGCATGTTCGTGGCTACCATGTTGTTGGTAGGATATGTGTATTTCCAGGACGTTCCACCCAGATAAGCTTGATTGTACCCATAGCCTCCGGTTCCCCCTTCAAAAGCATTGGGAACGGTTGCGTGTGCGGCAAAGTTACCAAACGTAGGGCATTTTTTAATACTAGTACTTTGTTCGAGGAAGGGAGCCAATGGTCCCAGGTGCGCCTGAAATTTAGTGGTTGCGTCATTTGTGGTTCGTTCCCCATGCCAGCGTTTTTTGCCTCCAAAGCCATCATGGTGATCGGCTGCAGCGCGTGGCCAGTAACCGCCGTTGGAATCCGCGTACATATGACAGGCCAGAACAATCTGTCGCAGGTTATTCTTACACTGGGCCATCCGGGCTGATTCGCGTGCCTGCTGAACAGCTGGGAGCAGTAATGCGACCAGAATTGCAATAATGGCGATGACGACCAGGAGTTCAATCAGGGTAAAACCGCGTTTGCGGAGCGTTCTGGTATGCTGCTGGGCGATCAGTGGAGAGGCAGAGGGAGGATTCGAAAAAAACATTCTGTAGGGCTACTTTGTGGTTAGAGTGAAGCGTTGCAGGTGATTAACATCACTCAGCATTCTAACCATTCGCCGTCTTCACTGTCTTGTCAGTCAACGGACTTCAAGTGTGGTAAACCACATTTTTACCGAAAAAGCAGTCTGAAAGTGAACGTTTTCGGAAATTATTCTGTCGCCGCGTCTGCCTGATTTTGCTTTGCGATGATTTCGCGTTCTTTTTTCAGGCACATGGTGATGAAAGTTCCCGAGATCACGGCCTGGGCGATCAGATAGACCAGAATCTGTGGTCCATTTAGGATAATACAGGCGCCGAAGGCAATGACGAACAGCGTAATCAGACGTGCTTTCAAGCTCATGGACTGGACCTTACTTTATTTCGAAGAAAGGAATCTCTTGTCTTTGGTTACACAAAGTATAGTCCTGTATGATACATTGATCAATTCAGATTTGATATAGCCAGAGAACCAGCAACGTGTTTTCTGGAAAACAGACAGTCTTCAGGAGACCCGGAGTAGAAATCACCATGACGGATGTTGCAGAAATTCAGGAATACCTGGGACACCTCGCGCCCCCGGATCTGGCAGAGAGCTGGGATAATGTCGGTTTATTAACGGGTGACCCGGCGCAACCAGTCAGTCGAATTCTTACCTGCCTGACGTTGACTCCGGATGTGGCTGCAGAAGCGATTTCAGGAAAAGCAGACCTGATCATCAGTCATCACCCGATCCTGTTTCGCCCGATACAACAGATTACATCGAATACTGTAGAAGGCAAAATGCTGCTGGACCTGATCCAGGCGAATATTTCTGTTTACAGTCCCCACACGTCGTATGACAGTGCCGAACAAGGCATTAACTGGCAACTGACTCAATTACTGGGACTGGAAGACGTGGGAATTCTCAGGCCTCTGAATTCCAGTTCGGATCCAAACCTTCCGGAGCAGGGGGCAGGCCGCTTCGGCTCTCTGCCGGCGGAATTCACGCTCGCGCAGGTGAATCAGTTAATCAAACAGGCTCTCAAGATCGACGCGCTGCAGTTTGTGGGAGATCCAGAAATGAAGGTGACAAGGGTCGGCATTGCCTGTGGGGCCGCTGCGGAATTTCTGGGGGATGCACATCAGCATAAATGCCAGGTCCTGTTGACTGGCGAAGCCCGGTTTCATGCCTGTCTCGAAGCCCGCTCACTCGGAATGGGGCTGATTTTACCTGGCCACTACGCGACTGAGCGTCCAGCGATGGAGCAGATGGCAGAGTTGCTGCAGCAGAAGTTTTCTGAGTTGAAGATCTGGGCGAGTCAAAAAGAGACAGATCCGCTGCAATGGGATTGTGAAGCCGAGTGAAAAGGAGTGAAATCAGTGAATCAGGGGCGATTTAGATGTCTCTATGTATATTCCACACTGGTTGCCATTGACCTGATCGGCAGATTTCGCCATTATCCCCCCTCTCTCAGTCGTAAAGATCCTCATTTTTGACACGCTCTCTGAACACCGTTTGGTTTTTGAGTGTCACAATCTGTAACAACCAGCTCACATAAGACTTAAAAAATTTCGATGTCCAAAGTGAAACCCAACCGTTTTGAAGCAGAACGGATTAAAAAATTAGAGAAAATACAGTCACTCGGATTTGATCCCTGGGGTCAGCGGTTTGACGGCCATATTCCGATCGCTGATGCACGTACCCAGGCTCCCGAAGCTTCCGGCGAAGATGGGGAAGAAGTACGAATCGCGGGTCGTATCATGCTGCGTCGTAAAGCGGGAAAGCTTCGCTTTTATGATATCAAGGACTGGACCGGCAAAATCCAACTGCTCTTTTCCCGAGGCGATCTGACCGAAGCCCAGTGGGAACTGATGGGAACTCTGGATCTGGGCGACCTGATCGGCATCGATGGCTGTCTGCGACGAACCGAGACCGGCGAGATTTCCGTCTTCGTCAAAGAACTGACCGTACTCTGTAAATCCCTGGCACAGCCTCCGGAAAAACATCACAGCGTTAAAGATGTCGAACTGTTATTGCGACAGAGGTCACTGGATCTGATCTATACCGAGGGCGTGCTGGAAAAGATGCTCAAGCGGAGTCAGATTATTGACTCGGTCAGACAGACACTCCGCAACCACAAGTTCGCAGAAGTCGAAACACCGGTGTTGCACGCCGTCGCTGGTGGCGCCGCCGCGCGTCCTTTTACTACGCATCATAATACGCTCGATATCGAGCTCTACATGCGAATTGCCCTGGAACTGCATCTCAAGCGATTGATGGTCGGCGGGATTGAACGTGTGTATGAAATCGGCCGCGTCTTCCGCAATGAAGGAATTGACGCGACGCATAATCCCGAATTCACGATGATCGAAATCTATCAGGCTTACGGTAACTATGAAACGATGATGGATCTGACCGAAGCCATCGTCACCGACGCCGTCAAAACGATCAGCGAAACGATGGAACTTCCCTGGGGCGATGAGGAAACGATTGATTTCAGTGGTCCCTGGGAACGGAAAAAATATCTCGATCTCGTCAGAGAACATGCGGGCTGTGATCCTGCTGATCCGGCTGCCGTTGCGGCAGTGGCAAAACAGCATGGGATTGAAACCGAAAATGTGCATCCCGATGTGGTTCTGAATGAAGTTTTTGAAGCCACCTGCGAAGAACACCTGATCGGGCCGGTCTTCGTCATTGATTACCCCGCTTCGATCTGTCCGCTCACCAAGCGGAAGCAGGATGATCCTAACATTGCCGAGCGGTTCGAACTGTTCGTCAAAGGGATGGAACTGGCGAATGCCTACACAGAGTTAAATGACCCGCTGCTGCAGGAAGAACTATTCCAGACACAACTCTCGGGGCTTTCGGATGAAGACTCGATGGCGAAGATGGATACAGATTTTATTAAAGCGTTAAAGGTTGGTATGCCGCCGGCTGGAGGCCTGGGAATCGGGATCGACCGTCTTGTGATGTTGCTGACGAACAGTCACAGCATTCGCGACGTCATCTACTTCCCACTGCTTCGACCCGAAGGACAGCCGTCACAGCCTGAGTAAACCATGGATGTATCCGGCAATCAACCTTATGATTGTCGATAGAAAATCAGCCAAAGGATTGGCCGTATGTACAAATCACTGCTTTGCCTGCGTTATTTGAGAACCCGGTATATTGCGCTGGCCAGTATCATCAGCATGACCCTGGGTGTGGCGACCATGATTGTCGTCAACAGTGTGATGGATGGTTTCAGTACGGATATGCGAACCCGTCTGCGAGGCATCCTGGCGGATGTGATCGTGGAAACCAATTCGCTGGATGGCGAACCCATTACCAAAGATATCAAAAACAGCATCCAGCGTGCTGTCGGAGATGATATCGAAGGGATGACGACGACCGTCGAAATTTACGCCATGCTCAGTGTGCAGTACGGTTCGCAGTGGCAAAGCAAGCCGGTAACTTTGATCGGCATTGATCCTGCCACCAAAGCTACTGTAGGCCCGCTGGCACAATATCTGGAACACACCAACGACAATGATGTTCCCAACTGGGAACTTTCGCCGGAAGCGATGGCCTACCGTAAAGAATGGACCACGCGTGCCCAGTGGATGGTCGATCGTTGGAATCACAATCCCCCGGCTTTAGAAGAGAACGAACAGGTTTCATTCGAAGAGTCTGCCGAGTCGAAAGAGCCAGTGCCGGCCCCGAAATTTGCCAATGATCCAGGAACGGCCTCGCCCTTTGATCAGGCACCGAAACCTAAAACAACCAACAAAGCAAACCCGAATGCCGATCCATTCAGCGGAGACCTGAAAGTATCCACTTTCGAGGAAAAGGTCCAACAGGATCCCAGCAGCCCACTGAAGGGGCGTGTCTATATCGGGTATGGGCTGGTGAGTTTTCCTTATGAAGATCCGGAAACCGGCAAGACGGAAATGTTCCAGATTGTCAAGCCGGGTGATGATGTCAAAATCAGTACGGTGACCGCCGGGCAGCCACCAGAACCGTCACACTTTAATGCCACGGTCGTTGATCTGTTTAAGAGTAACATGAGCGAACATGACAGCAGCCTGGTATTCTGTAATCTCGAATACCTGCAGGAAATGCGTGGCATGATCAGCGACCCTGAAAGCGGGGAGAAATCGATCACGTCGATTCAGATTAAGCTGAAGCATCCGGAAGACGCCGCCATGGTCGTCAGTAAGTTGGAAAAAGCCTTGCCCGCAACTAAGTTTCGCGTGCGGACCTGGGAAGACAAGCAGGGGCCTCTGCTGGCCGCCGTCGAGGTGGAGTCTGCAATCCTGAATGTGCTGTTGTTCCTGATTATTGCGGTTGCCGGTTTTGGAATCCTGGCGATTTTCTTCATGATCACAATCGAAAAAACACGCGACATTGGCGTTCTCAAAGCATTGGGTGCCAGCTCAAACGGCATCATGTCCATCTTTCTGTCTTACGGACTGGCCCTGGGGCTGGTGGGCAGCGGAGTCGGTGTGATTGTCGGTCTGCTGTTTGTGCGATATATCAATGAAATCGAAAAAGCGATTACCTGGATCACCGGGCGGAAGGTGTTCGACCAGCGTATTTATTACTTCCCCGAAATTTCGACGCATGTGAATCCGATGATGGTCTTCTGGGTTGCCCTCGGTGCGATGGTGATCGCCGTCCTTGCCAGTATTTTACCAGCAAGAAAAGCTGCACGGTTCCATCCGGTGGAGTCACTGCGTTACGAGTAAGGTTCTCTGATCCAGAACCGTTTTAAAAATACGGAAAAGTATCAGCCACAGTTGTTTTCCCGTTTATGTTGAGTATGAATTCATGACTGAGACCCTATCCATGCCTCATCCACAGTTAGCGGCGGTTGCCATCGAGAAGGCTTATCGAAAAGATAAGCACAAAGTCCCCGTTCTGCGGGGCATTGATATGGAAGTTCAGAAAGCTGAGTTTCTGTCGATTGTGGGGCAGTCCGGGTCCGGGAAAAGTACGTTGATGCATCTGTTTGGGCTACTGGATTCGCCCGATATTGGAGAAATTCATCTGGAAGGCCAGCGGATCGATGATCTGCCCGACCATGCGCGAGATCAGATTCGCAACCGGGTATTCGGCTTTATTTTCCAGTTCTACCATCTGCTACCCGAATTGAATCTGCTGGAAAACGTACTTTCTCCGCTGATGATTCGATACTCGACATGGGAATACTGGAAGCAGAAAAAGCAATTTCGGCAGGACGCTTTGGAGATTATCGAAAAAGTAGGCCTGTCACATCGAATCAAGCACCGTCCGTCAGAAATGTCAGGTGGAGAAATGCAACGGGCCGCCATTGCCCGGGCCCTAATTGCCAAGCCTCAGATCCTGCTGGCTGACGAACCTACCGGAAATCTGGATAGTAGTACCGGGAAAGAGATTATGGACCTGCTGACCAACTTGAATGAGCAGGAACAGCTGACTATCATCATGGTGACGCACGACAATTCGATTGCCGCCAAGGCGCATCGAACGGTTCGTTTACTGGAAGGTCAGATTGAGGTTCTGGGGAAATCCCACGCCGCTTCCGTTCCCGCTTAGTGACAAACGATCAGCGTACCGCTGCTGGTTTGAACCACTGTCGCCTGCGTTGTGTCAATGGCGTATGCCGTTGCTCGTGATGCTTCTGACTGAAATGGATTTCACCGAATTCAACGTCGGATTAATCTTCCGCCAAAACCAGCCAGCCGTGCCTCGGCCTATTTTGAGAATGGTACCAGATTCCAATGTCGCTCCAAGTTTATATTGACGGAAAACTGCTTCCTAAGGAAGAAGCAAAAATCAGTGTATTCGATCATGGTCTGCTGTATGGTGACGGCGTCTTCGAAGGCATTCGCGTCTACAATAAAAAAGTGTTTCTCATGCAGGAGCACATTGACCGCCTCTATGAAAGCGCCCTGGCGATTCGCCTGGAGATTCCTCTGGCGAAGGAGGAAATGGTTTCGGCCATCAACGAAACTGTGGCTGCCAACAAGATTGAGAATGGCTACATCCGACTGGTGATCACACGTGGAGCCGGCTCTCTGGGACTGGATATCCGCCGGACCAGCAATCCGCAGGTCATCATCATTGCGGACAATATCTCCCTCTACGATCCGCAGTTGTATATCGATGGCCTGAAAATCATCACGGCTGCTACAATTCGCAATCATCCAGCGGCATTGTCTTCCCGGGTGAAGTCGCTCAATTATCTGAACAATATTCTCGCGAAGATTGAAGGCACCGATGCCGGCTGCATTGAGGCATTGATGTTAAATCATAAGGGCGAAGTCGCGGAATGCACGGGTGACAATATTTTTATTGTGAAAAATGGTGTGTTGAAAACCCCGTCCGTGGATGCAGGGATTCTGGAAGGCATCACTCGTAATGCAGTGATCAGCCTGGCTGAGAAGTCAGGAATCACCGTCGATCAGTCGCCATTTACCCGACACGATATTTTCGTAGCTGACGAATGCTTCCTGACTGGGTCAGCTGCGGAAGTGATCCCTGTGGTAGAACTGGATGGTCGCCAGATCGGGACCGGCAAACCGGGGCCGATGACGTTAGATCTCAATGAAAAATTCAAACAACTGACGCGGGAATAGCAGTGGTTCAATTCGTGCTGTGATCAGCGACGGGCGGAATTCGGCCTCCGATCTGAATGCCTGTTGCATGAGCCTTTTCCTGTGATACGATAAGAATTTACCGATTGCTGCGACCGGTTCGCTCTCCCGGTGTGTTTATTCTCTCAGCGAAATGAATTTGATCTGTCCCGTCTGGAAACCTGTTCATGCGAATTTCAACACCTGCTGCTGTCGGTATTCTATGTGTTTTCCTGCTATTGCTGTGTGTGACTGGCGCGCAGGGCGAACCAGCCAGTAATACGGCTCCCGATGCGAAAAAAGATCCCCAGGCGGTCAAGCAGGCATTAGCGGAATTCAATTCCCTGATTGGTGGCTGGCGTGGCGTCGGGATGATCAAACGCAACTCGCGTAAAGGGGCCTGGTCCGAAAATGCAGAGTGGATCTGGAAATTCAAACCCGGGACCGCCAGCATTGCCTATGAGATCACCGATGGGAAATTCCTGAAATCGGCAACACTCAGTTATGATCCAGGGCAGAAGCATTATCAGCTTGCTACCGTTCTTCCGGATGGAACAAACCGCGATTATGTGGGGACATTAAATAAGGATACGCTCGTTTTGGAATCAGCCCCTGATCCGGAAGGTGATATCTATCGGATCTCAATTCGCCGCCTGAATGAGAAACGGACCCTGGTGCTGTTTGAACAGCGTAATAAAGGGCAATCATTTTATTACAGGCTGGCAGAAGTAGGATATACCCGAGAAGGGACACGACTTGCCGATCCCGGGAGTGGTGGGCCTGAGTGTATTGTGACTGGAGGTGCGGGCACGATTCAGGTCAGCCATCAGGGAAAAACGTATTACGTCTGCTGCAGCGGCTGTAAACAGGCTTTCGATGAAGATCCGGAAACTTATATTGCGGAAGCAAAACAGAAAGCGGAAGCCCGCCGGAAGCAGAAGTCGAACTAAACCAACCTGGCGTTAAGCAGGATCCCGGTTAGAAATTTTCCAGTGAAGAACCGAGTTCACCCGATGTTTTATCTTCGGGAGCTTCTTCCAGAATGACTTCTGTTTCAGCCAGATCCGTACGAGGCAGGGGAATTCGTTCTCCCGTTGCCGATTTTTTTGACATCGGATTCAGCCACTTGGGAAGTCGTGAAAAGCGGGATGGTTCTTCCGCTTTGGTTTGCAGAATGGCCGGTTCAAGTTCTACCGGTTGCTGTTGAGAGACATTTTGCACCGGAGTCGCCTGTCTGTCTTTTTTCGTATAAAATTCCAGCCCGAAAAAAGGTGAGCGGCTGTTACTGTCCATCTGGAACCATTTGTTTCCCAGACCCTGACATCCCGACTGTGTACAGAATATGAGCATTAAGATGCATAATACCCTGGTTAATCTTAGCCCGTTCATTGGTTGACTTATTCCATCCTTGTCCAAGTCAAATACTCTTTGCTGTGTTGATGACCGAAATCTGAAACAGCTCTCTAGAGAGCATCACATTTAACGATCGCGTCTCTCAATCTGCCCAACAGCCCTGGAAACACTACAGTAAAACTGGACACAGTCTAATCTGTGGCTGAACTGGATTTCGTCCTTTATCGTCATCGGCTGAATCTAAAGTCAGAATTCCTGTTTTTCCCGGTTCTATAAAACTTGCAGGGAAATACTCCGTCGCAGAACGATTTATCTTTCCAGTTTGCCGGTTTACTCCTGTGCGGTTTCTTCAGAGCGTCGGATTTCGATTTCTTCTTCCGATTCAACAGGAGGCTCACTCTGTTTGGGTACGCCTCGAAATGCGAGTTTACTTGTGATCGGCGCGTCAGTTCCCATCTGGCAGCCAGTCCAGGTCATGACGCACATTAGAGAACTACAGACAGCAAGGTGTAATTGTTGACGCATTGGGATTCCCTTCCCAGTAAATATGAACAATACCCCCTACGATTTTCGGGTGCGTTTCATAGCAGGAAACGTCTCACAGGTGAAGAGCGTTTTTCGGATCCATGGTATCCAATTCATATTTTCAACCGGTTTATCAAGACTCGCTCCAACCATGTTGCCGATTCGCCCCGTGTTGACTTACTGCATCTTTGACTTAACTGAATATCATGAAACAGGTTACGTGGAGTCTGCGGTTTCAGGCCCCAGGCGTGTTGCTTTTTTACCTCAAGTGGTTGTACCCCGTTTCAGAGTGGTGCCGAAAATATTCTAACTGGTCTGATATTTCTATCTCCCTTTACGACAAGTACTTACGATTCTGATTCTGAACAGTTTGTAAAAAAAGATTTACGGTTTGGTCCCTTTGGTATTCAGCTTGCTTTACATCCCTTTATCAACTTGGAAACACAAACAACTCGATGCAAACTTTTCATAACAACTTTGGAGACTACCACGATGAAAAACATTCTTAACCAACTGATCAACGACGAAGCCGGCTTCATTGTTTCTGCAGAACTCGTCCTCATCTCCAGCATCGCTGTGCTGGCCATGATTGTCGGACTGTCTGAAGTCGCCAATAACGTCAACCAGGAACTGGAAGATGTAGGTAGTGCCTTTGCCAGCATCGATCAATCTTACAAACTCAGCTACTCGCATGGCCACAAAGCCTGCACCGATGGCAGCAGCTTTAATGACTGCCCTGACTTCTGCTCAGGTCAGTGGGACGTTCGTTAATCTTCCGGCTGAACTCTTCGACCACCCCGAAACGTGCTTTCTTTCCGACGACGACCGCCTGCAGGGCTTCACCACCCCTGCAGGCTCCGAAACACCCGAAACAAAAATGAACCAATTCTCTTTCTGGAGTTCTTCATCATGAAAACTATGCTGATCCGTTTAATGAACGACGAG
>AZIC01003251.1_pt1 | contig 10810 bp, 5 predicted proteins | sample 359061 | NCBI WGS metagenome assembly AZIC01 (sample SAMN02429709, study PRJNA222657) | marine sediment metagenome | biome: Sediment sample; isolation source: sample MGS-MES from oil contaminated site at the harbour of Messina (Sicily... | place: Italy: Messine | collected 2011-04-30 | depth 1 m m
CTGGCTCCCTTATGGCTGGATTGAAGAAGCCGAAGCAAATGGCGCGACAGTCGTCAGCGGGAAAATTCACCGGCAGGAAATGACTGAAGCAGCGCTCCTTCCGCTTCGTTCGGCTGAAGAAGGAGAGGAAACGAATCAGAAACCGGAGTTATCCAGCGATCTGGTTGCCGATTTTTATGCGCTGGGAATCTGCTATATTCAGCTCGAACTGCTCACCCGCTGTATGCATCACTTCAGCAGTCTGGATGAAGCGACGATTCAGCGCGAAGCCATCGCGGCGGCTGATGCCGTCCTGGCAGATGATAATGAGGCGGCGCGTGCACATCTCAAAGCCTGTTTTGAAGTGTTACTGGAAAACCGTGAGCGGTTTTATCCGATCGACTGTTATCTGATTGATCTGTGCCTGCTGACTCCCGAATGGGCGAATGAATCTTTAAAGCAATCGATAGTCGATGAGCGTCCGTTCAATATTCTGGTCAGTGGGGATGATCTGGAAACAATTGCCAGCGAGAATTCTGAGCTGATCTCACTGTTAACCAAAAGTTGCCAGGATCGTGAGAGCGAAGTAATCGGCGGTGAGCAAGATCAGATTTCCACCCCCGTGGTCCCAGTGGAGTCTGTGATCTGGCAATTACAGTCGGGATCAAAAACTGTTCAGGAATTAACCGGCATAGCGCCGACGACATGGGCGCGACGCCGCTTCGGGCTGGCGTCTGTGCTGCCGATGCTGTTGCATCGTTTTGGGTTTCATTCTGCTTTGCATCTGGTGCTGGATGACGGAATCTATCCCGATTACGAACAGAGCAAAATTCACTGGGAAGGTGCGGACGGGACAATTCTGGATGCGTTTTCCCGGATTCCCATGTCGGCGGAGGGAGCTGCCGGGTATCTGCGATTTCCGCAGAGAATGGCAGAATCCATGGAGGAAGACCAGGTAGGGGCATTGATGTTTGCTCACTGGCCTGATGTGAAATCACCTTTTTTTGAAGACTTTAAACGTATTCATCAGTACGCTCCCGTCCTGGGCAGCTTTGTGCTTCTGAATGATTTTTTTCAGAATACAGAATCTTCGGGACGGCACTCCTCTTACGACGCCCGGGAATATCTATCCCCCTTTCTGAGTCAGCTGGTTGCAATGCGCAAGCCGGATCCTCTCAGTCGCTTTATCAATCATTTTGCCCGTCATGATGAATTCACCGCAGGACGCTGGTTTCACACGGTGGCACGGGCCATCTATGGAAAACCGGTGGAAGATGAATCGCTGTTGAAGATCGAACGGGATATTGAACGCGGCCACCCTGATGCAGATGAGGCTGCAACCATGCAGGCGGCTCAATCACTGCAGGGCTTCTGTGATGACGGTGTGGATCAACTCGCAAAGATCATTCTCCAGGGGGCTGAACAGCATCAGAGTGGAGTTCTGTTATTAAATTCGCTGTCATTTTCGCGGCGTGTCGTTGTTGATCTGCCTGATTTTCCTCATGAACCCATCGAACATCCAGCCGTCAAGGCAACACAGTTTGACAATACACGAAAACAGGCTGTCGTAGAGCTACCCGCTGCCGGCTTTGTCTGGCTGCAGCCTGGTCAGATCCCTGCCGCACCACCCAAAAACAGTATACCCATCGCAGAACCATTGCTGTTACGGAATGAGTTCTTTGAAGTTCATATCCACGAAGAAACTGGTGGGATTGCACAGATCAAAGAATACGGCCGCAAGCCGAATCGACTGAGCCAGCAGTTGTCGTATCGTTTTCCGTATCAACGTAATATTTCCACGCCCGGCGCATTAGGTGACTGGGATACAAAAACTCCTTACTCGGCGACGCGCGCTGTCAATGTAGAGCTCACTTGCGCAGGTCCCGGGATGGGGGAAATTGTGACAACCGGTGAAATTTACGACCAGATCAGTGATACGACGCTGGCCACTTTTCGGCAGACATTCCAGCTCTGGCGTGGACGCCCGATCCTGGATGTGAAAATCGAACTGGATGTGCACACACTTCCTGATGGCAATCCCTGGGATCATTATTACGCGACCCGCTTTGCCTGGGGCGACAGTACCGCTTCGCTCACACGCTCTCTGCTGGAAAGTGCGCATGCTTTCCAGGGAGAACGATTTGAAGGTCCGCATTACTTCGAAATAGCGGAGGGGGAAGAACGGGTTACGATTCTGAATCATGGTTTGCCGTTTCATCGTAAAACCGGCCCACGGATGCTCGACAGTATGTTAATTGTAGAAGGCGAAACCAGGCGGGAGTTTCAGTTCTCGATTGCGATCAATCAGAACTTTCCCATGCAGATTGCGCGGAATGTAATGGTGCCAGCGGGAATTTATTCGAGTCAGATCGGTCCTCCCCGCATGGGAGATCAGGGGTGGCTGTTTCACGTCTCAGTGAGTAATGTCCAGATTACCCGCGTCATGGACCTGCAGGACTCGGCACACGAAGCACCCTCCGATTCGACTGGTACAGATGCAACTGGTAAATCATCAGGGTTTGCTGTGCGTCTGATTGAGACAGAAGGCGTGCATCGCTCTGTAAAACTCAGAAGCTTTAAGTCTCCGGTGAGCGCCCGGCAGCGCGATTTTCATGGCAAGACGATTGTCGAACTGCCTGTCGAAGAAGATGCCGTTCTGGTGGAAATGTCACCTTACGAAATCGCAGAAATCGAAATCCTTTTTGAGGAATCAGTGTAATAAATGATCGTGACGATTGATGGCCCCGCAGGTTCCGGGAAAAGTACTGCGGCAAAAGGTCTGGCCGAGAGACTGGGTTTTGAATTTCTGGATACCGGTGCCATGTACCGCTGTGTTGCCTGGGCTGTGATTCAGAAACACGTCGACCCCCATGATGAAGCAGCAGTGGGACACGTCAGCCAGCAGATTCAGATCACGTTTTCTGATGCCAGAGTGCTGGTGAATGATGCAGACGTAACGGGACTGATTCGGACCCCGGAAGTCACAGAGGTGGCTTCGGTAATTGCCCAGTATCCGGAAGTACGGGAAGAGCTGGTTCGATTGCAGCGCGATGCGGCCTGTGAGACGAATATCGTCAGTGAAGGTCGCGATCAGGGGACGGTGGTGTTTCCGGATGCCTTCTGCAAGTTTTTTCTGGTCGCAGATCCCCAGGAGCGGGCGCGGCGCAGGCATGAAGAACTGCAGGAGGAAGGCAAGGAAATTACGGTAGATGAAATTCTACAGCAGATTTATCAACGCGATCAACGAGATGAACAGCGCGACGTCGCCCCCTTGAAGGCCGCAAACGACGCGCTGGAAATCAATACTTCGGTTCTCACGATTGATGCAGTGTTAGATCAACTCGAAGAAACGGTTCGTGAGCGGATCAGCGCTTTATCACGCTGAACCGCCCATGAGTACTCTCGAATTAAAACTGCAGCGTCAGGGTAACCGTCGTACGGCTGTCGAGCAGATCTTTTCTGTTTGAGATCGGAAATTCCCAGACACCCGCAACCGACAGGCATGAATTGAGCCGGTAGTTGGCACCGAATGCCGTCGTTACAACATTGTTGCCCGCCACGCTGGATGAACCCAGGTTGATCCAGTCGCCCCCTTCAATATTTAATGGGAGGGCCTGGCCACTCTTGGTGTAAACGATTCCGTTGAGTTCTGCTACTGCGGAAAGCTTGCTGGTAACAGGGTGATCATAGTGGATGCTGTAGTAGATTGATTGTGATTCTTCAGCAGTATCGCCGGGCACATGATAGCCGGAGGATGCGATCAGGTGACCGCTGCCAATCTGCTTACCGATGGAGACATAAGGAGTCCAGACACCATCGCCATTCCCCTGGAAAACACGGGAACTGCCGTTAGTTGCTTCGTAGATCAGACCGCCTGACAAGAGGAACTGGTTTTCCACATCCCGGATCAGCACATACTTCAGTCCCAGTCCAATGTCAGACCAGCCTGTCCGGTTGCCGACACCACGTGTCTGCAGCGTGTTATAACCGTCTTTGACGGCAATAATTGAAAGTCGTTCGTTCAAGGCAATTCCCAGTTGAAGTGCGTAAACCTGCAGGTCCCCTGCACCGAGTACGGGAGTCTGGGCGTCGATCATCTGATTGATGAAGATACCTCTGACATAAGTCAGAGAACGCGGATCAATTGACCAGACCGGATTACTGACTGGCATGATGAAGTCATCAAAGCAGCGGTCACTGGGAAATTTATTCAGTAGCGGGATGCGATCACAGAGAGTGCAGGCGTTACCTCCGCATGGCTCACAACTGCAGGCAGGAGCCTGGCAGGTACAGGTCGAGCAGGTGCAACCAGCTCCCGAGGCACATACAGATGACTGTTGTGCAGGAGCAGAGATGAGCTGGTCCTCATTTTCAGCGAGAGGAGCCAGTTCAGTGGAAGGTTGAACGATGGGTGGCGCCGGCGCCGCATCCAGATCAATGACGCCTTCAGCGAACACTTGCTCCAAGGTTTGAGGTTCAGCCGATTCCTCGGCGTAAATTGCCGAAAGGCCGGCGTGTAATGTAAACATGGTCAAAAGCAGAAGCCCGAACCTCATGTTTCCCCCCTCGTGGAAATGAGATAGATCAGTGAGTTACGACACGTTTGTAGTACTATCAGTCCTTTAGCTCTAAAAAGTTATCGGCAGTCCTCAAAAGGAAGAATAGGTATATAAAACGAAGTTTATTTGTTTTGCTGAATTGCATGGAAATGCCGCAGTTAGCGGTTGTTTTTGTTAAACAAAAAAGCACGTCTGTATAGACGTGCTTTTTACTTCGGGTTTAACATGGGGCCGAAACAAGTTCAGCCAGTATTCGAGACAGGGGTTTAATGCATCAACTGCTTTTCGAAATCGATATCGTATTTTTTCATCTTCTTGTACAACGTGGTCCGGTTGATTCCCAGGGCTTTGGATGTATTCTGTCGGTTCCAGCCATTCGCTTCCAGAGCTTCAATAATGATCTGACGTTCCGGATTAGCCAGCGCCGTTTTCAATGAACCGTTGCTTACGCGGTTTTCCGGCGAGAGTGAGTAAGACTGTTCCTGGCGAATCTGCTCTGGCAGGTCGTGCATGCGGATATAGTCACCTTTTGTCAGGACAACGCAGCGTTCTACAACGTTGATCAACTCGCGCACATTTCCCGGCCAGGAATATTTCAGCATGGCCTGCATCGCGGACGCATCAAATCCATTGATCGATTTTCCAATCTGCTCGTTATACTCTTTCAGGTAGTGTTCAATCAGCAGAGGGATATCACTGATTCGTTCCCGTAACGCGGGTTGAGTCAGGGTGATGACATTGATTCGGTAATAGAGGTCCTGTCTGAATTCCCCTTTGGCAACCATTTCTTCCAGGTTCTGGTTCGTCGCGAGAATCAGACGAATGTCCACAGAATGAGTGACATTGTCACCGACAGCTTCGAATTCCCGGTCCTGCAAGACTCGCAGCAGTTTGACCTGCAGGCTGGGAGAAGCAGTTGCAATTTCGTCCAGGAACAGTGTACCGCCATCTGCCTGCAGAAACTTACCGATTTTGTCGTGAGACGCTCCGGTAAACGAACCGGCTTTGTGTCCAAAGAGTTCACTTTCCAGTAATGAATCGGGCAGCGCACCACAGGCCACTTCGACGAATGGTTGATTGCAGCGGTCGCTTAACTGGTGGATCGCTCGAGCGGTCATGGTTTTTCCAGTACCATTTTCTCCCAACACGAGGACGGTGGTACGCGTATCTGCCACGCTTTCAATCAGGTCGAACATTTTCTGCATTTTGTAGTCCTGGCCGACAATGTTCGAGAGACCAAACCGTTGGTCAAGTTGTGCCTTGAGAGATTTATTCTCTTCGACCACTTTACGCTGGTCCAGGCAACGCTCGATCGTCAGGCTGAGTTCTTCGTCGATAACCGGTTTGGTCAAATATTCAAACGCACCCAGGCGGATTGCTTCGACCGCGCTTTCTATGGTTCCATAACCAGTGAGCATGATGACTGCAGTATCAGGTGCATTGTCTTTAACCCATTCCAGCAGGTGGAAACCATCCTGATCAGGCAGGTTCACATCACAGACAACAACCTGGAAAGGAAATTCCTTTAAACGCTCAATGGCATCCAGGCAACTGAGAGAGGTTTCGGTCCGATGCCCGAGGCTTCTCAGGTAATCGGCCATCGCTTCCAGAATATATTGATCGTCATCGACTACCAGTAATGAACCAGAGTTTGTCTTCATTGAATTATGTCTCGCCAAAGTGTGCATGTTAGCTGTAATCGTCGTACAACTGTGTTGAGGTAAAATACAGCCAGTCTAGAGCTGCATTTACAATCTGAGTTGAAAATCTGTTTAAGCGCCCGGTAGGAAATCAATCCATGATCTCGACCGTACAAACTGCTGGATAAATCAGACCTCGTTACAGGGGAGGTTCAGATCCAGACTTTCATGTCAGACAAAGTTGTCACCGGATCGGTGATGAAATCACCTGATGATGAAACTGGGAGTCAAACATAATGAAGGGATATTCAAACATAGATCACAGGTTTCAATCAGGCAACATCTGCCAGTGACTCTCTGTTGTTTTCCAGAATCAGTCTTGTAGAAATTATCAGACACTGCGTTCGTGAATGTGGTGTAATGTGCACTATCCGGGTTTGATAGAATACCGCGCATGAGGATTGAAACGATCATTTCAATTTGACAGTGCTATCAACAGCGCATTACACCGGCCTGTAATCCACAGAATCCCTGCAGATAGCGGTTTTTGTATAACTGATAGATTCACAGGCAAATTCACGTGTTTACCAGTTTTACCTGCTTTAGATTAAATCAAGGCGGTGTCTGATGAATGCAAAATGCTTCGAAAAGGAGTTTTTCCCGGTTTTCATTGTGAAATCCGGGAAATGGCCATGAAGTTCCGTATCAACCAGGCTGTTCTAACTAAGAAATACCGATTGAGAACGAATGATAACTGTAAACACAGCCTTGAGATGGTGCGCTTGTACTGCTACTATTGGGCCTTACGTGGAAAGAATCCAGACTGTCAGTAGGCAGGTCGGGTGGTCGTGGCGTGAACAGTTTCAACATTTGTCTGGTTCTGTAACCGTTCCAACTGACTTCAGAGGACACGAATTCAATTCGTAGTTGGTACGGCAATGGTCTGTATTGTCGTGGCGAGTGACCAGTCGATCTTTCCGATATACAGGGTATTAATTTCCTGAAGATAGCCTCTCGTATCAGGCTCCTCAAAAGATAACAGCCGAGGAAGGCCCCCCGTCAGGTGCGGACCCGGTCAAGAAAGTGGGAGTTGTCCGTTGTTAAGAGCGATAATAAGTGATATTCACGGTAATCTCGAAGCGCTGGAAGCTGTTCTGGCAGACATTGACAGCCGTGAGATCAGTGAAATTTATTGCCTGGGCGATATTATCGGCTACGGCCCGAATCCGCGCGAGTGTATCGATCTTGTCAGAAAACGCTGCCAGAAGTCATTACTCGGTAACCATGATCAGGCAGCATTGTTTGACCCGGAAGGTTTCAATGCAGGCGCTGAACGGGCCATCTTCTGGACGCGTCGCATGCTGGAAACAGGCGATGCCTCAAAGAATCAGGATCGCTGGGATTTTCTAGGCGAACTGCCGCGGATGATCCGCGAAGAGAAAATGCTGTTTGTGCATGGTTCTGCACGGAATCCGTTGAACGAATACGTATTTCCGGAAGACATCTACAATCAGCGAAAAATGGAGCGGATTTTTGGTCTGGTCGACCAGTACTGCTTCCAGGGGCATACCCATATTCCCGGAGTTTTCACAGAAAGTATGAATTTTCTTGCTCCGGATGAAATAGATTACGTTTACCCCTTTGGCCAGGAAAAATTTCTTGTGAATGTGGGCTCGGTCGGTCAGCCACGTGATGCAGATAATCGATCTTCTTATGTGATCATTGATGATGAGAAAGTCAGCTTCTGCCGCGTCGAATATGACTTTAATACGACCGCTGAAAAGATTTACGAAATTTCAGATTTAGACAACTTCTTAGGCGACCGCCTGCGGGATGGTCGATAACAATGGAACAAAAACGTCTCTTACTATTCGTCACACTGTCAGCATCAATGTTATTTGTCTGGCAGCTGTTTATCTTCCCCAAAATTGCTCCCCCTCAACCCGCAGCGCAAAACGCAGCAGTCGAGAATGATCTTAAAGATGCTCCGCCTGGTGATGCGCCGCTGGTGGCGAAAAAACCGGATCTCCCCGGGGCAGATAAAGGAGCGGAGGTAAAGCCGGCTCCCCCCAAAGCTGAGCTGCTGAAGAATCCTCGTCGCACAATACTACTGGGATCGCTGGACCCTGATTCGGGCTATTTCCTGCAGACGAAAATTTCGACCCAGGGCGCATCTCTGGTCGAGGCACATTTGAATGATCCCCTGTACCGGGATCTGAATAATCCCAAACAACCGTTAAAAATTCTGGATCAATTTGAAGCCGGCAAAGACTACAAGCGCAGCCTGGACCTGGATGTGGAACAGCTGGATGCGAAGCTGGCCGCTTTAAACACAGACTGTCACTCAGCCGACTGGAAGGTTCTGGAACTGGTAAAGGATCCGGATGATGCCAAAATCGTTCAAGCCGTTCGTCTGAGCCTGATGGCTCCGGATGGCAGTATTGAAGTACAGAAGAAATACGAACTCAAGAAATATCCGGTTCCAGAGGGTAAGGATTCTTCTGAGTTTCGTGAGTTTCGAGACACCGATCAGGCGGGGTACATGGTCCACTTTGATATCAAAGTGATCAACCACAGTCAGGCGCTACAGAAACTGGATTATCAACTGCTGGGGCCGATCGGGATTCCACTGGAAAATGCAGAAAACACACGCAAGTTTCGTGATCTGCGCATCGGCTTTCTGCAGGATGACAAGAGCGTTGATACCAAGATTTTCACTGCGCCTGAAATCATAGAACAGCTCAACGCACAACAGGTGGAGAAGTACAGTCGGGCGTTTCAATTTGCCGGTGTGGATATTCAATACTTCGCTGCCCTCTTGACTCCTGATGGAAAAAACTACGATCCCCAGCTCATTAATGGCGAGATGGAGTCCAACTATTCTGCCAGCATCGAGCCGGTTCTGATCCAGCGTGATTTGAGGCTGGAAACACAGAGCCGGATTACGGTCAAAGTCAATTCCAAAGATCTGGATCTGGCACCGGGTGCTGACATCACACACAGCTATGCGATGTATACCGGACCAAAACGGGAATCCTTGCTGGGGCCGCCACTCAACGCAACCGAAATTATGGACCTGGGTATTTTCGGGCCGGTTGCCAAGCTGATGCTCTGGCTGTTGACCACCCTGCATGGTTTTGGTTTGTCCTATGGGGTTGCCATTATTGGTCTCACGATCCTCGTACGTGGCAGCTTGTATCCCCTGTCTCGAAAACAGGCCGTGGGTGCGCAGAAGATGAAAGAGCTGCAGCCACAGATTGCTGAACTCAAAAAGAAATATGCGGATGATAAAGAGAAACTTGGTCGGGCACAAATGGAGTTGTTCAGTAAGAACAACTACAACCCATTGGCCGGCTGTCTGCCTATCTTTATGCAGTTGCCGATTTTCTTCGGATTATATACGGCGTTAAATAATGCCGTTCAACTGCGTGGCACCCCCTTCCTGTGGGTCGACAACCTGGCTGCACCCGATGCCTTGTTTCAGCTTCCGTTTGCCATTCCCTTCCTGGGGAACCAGTTCAACCTGCTGCCCATTGTCACTGTGGGGTTGTTTGTGATGCAGCAGAAACTGTTCATGCCACCACCAACCGATAAAGATCAGGAACTGCAGCACAAGATCATGAACTACATGATGATTGGTATGGGATTCATGTTCTATCATGTTCCCGCTGGTCTATGTGTGTACTTCATCGCATCCAGCCTGTGGGGTATCTGTGAGCGAAAGTTATTGGACTACCAGTCCAAACGACGTCCAGCCACGGTTGTGGGAACCGATCCCAACGTGATCGAAGTCGAAGCCAAATCGAAAAAAACTCAGAACAGAAAAAACAAGACTGAGGATAATGAGCCACCCGCCAAAAAAGGTTGGTTTGCCCGTCTCCAGGAAATCGCGGATCAGGCACAGGAGCAGGCCGCATTGAATGAGCGGAAACAGCAGAATTCTAAAGACCGTGGACCGGGGAAAAAGTCTAAAAAACGCCGATAGCCTGATTCTGGAATCAGGGAGCAGACCTGCCTCCCTTAATGTTTCACTACGAGATTCTGTATGAATCTGCAATTTGACGATACCATTGTTGCGTTAGCCTCTGCACCGGGTAGTGCTGCAGCAGGCCTGATTCGAATCAGCGGCACCGATATTCTTCCCTGCCTGCAACACTGTTTTGACTCTGCAGGTCAATGGCAGAATACCCGATTGCCGACACGTCATCCTGGCACTATCAAACTGGCAGGCAGTCGTTCCCGGTTACCGGGGGCGCTCTATTACTGGCCGACTGCTCGTAGTTTCACCGGGCAGCCTCTGGCAGAATTTCATACCATCAGTTCGCCTCCACTGCTGGAGTCAGCCATCGAAAATCTGGCAGCGCACGGTGCCCGGATGGCGCGACCCGGCGAGTTTACGCTGCGTGCATTTCTGGCGGGACGAGTGGACCTGGTTCAGGCAGAGGCCGTGCTGGGAGTGATCGATGCGTACGATCATGAAGAACTGGATCTGGCACTCAGTCAACTGGCAGGAGGCGTCTCCACCAGGATCGGCGCCGCACGGGTGGAACTGCTGGAATTGCTGTCCGAGCTGGAAGCGGGGCTGGATTTTGTGGAAGAAGATATTGAATTTATTGATCGTGAAACGCTGGT
>AZIC01005017.1_pt1 | contig 10801 bp, 5 predicted proteins | sample 359061 | NCBI WGS metagenome assembly AZIC01 (sample SAMN02429709, study PRJNA222657) | marine sediment metagenome | biome: Sediment sample; isolation source: sample MGS-MES from oil contaminated site at the harbour of Messina (Sicily... | place: Italy: Messine | collected 2011-04-30 | depth 1 m m
CCCAGAAATGCCTGGCTGACATTTTCCGTCATCGATTCCGGATCCTGATGGATGGCATAAAAATTAGTGGCGCCGTTTTCAATACTGCTGCCCTGTGAGGTAATCAGTTCCCTTACCAGTTCATCCCAGGGAGTATTCTGTGTAACATGGTCGCGAATCCAGCCATGGTAGGCTTTGACAGGTTCGGGTCTGATGAGGGCACCATTCACCAGCAGCAAATCAGACCATTTATAAGTCCAGTAGTCAATAAATTCCGGACGGTTCAGCAGGCGGTCGATCAGCTGGTTACGTTTATCCTGATTCTCATCTTTGACAAATTCCTGAACTTCCGCGGGGGTGGGCAGAGTGCCAATCGTATCGACATAGGCACGACGGATGAAGTCGGCATCATTCGACTGGGGAGAAGGGGGCAGGTTCAGGCGTTTTAGCTGTTTGAGGACCAGTGCATCGATGAAATTATATTGTGGTGAATTCGCATAGATTTCAGGAGCAATCTCCTGTGGATAGGGAGAGGTGATTTTTGAAATCGCAATTTTACTGGAATAATTACAGACGATTGCCCCTTCGCCATAGCCGGTGACTTTGATTAAACCTGCTGCATCGACCGAAGCGACACTTTCGTTGACTGAGGAAAAACTGGTCCAGCGAGTCACATCTCGGACAGTCTGATCTGAATAATGTGCCTGGACGAGAATGTGTTGAGTCTGACCTTTACTGAGAATCGAGCGACTCGGTAAGACTTCCAGACGCTCGATAACAGGATCGGTTTTGTCAGGCGCTGCGGCTCCCTGTGCGATCCATTCGGACAGGATACGGTATTCAGGAGAATCTGTTTCGAAACGTACACCTCCTTTGTGAGGGACGGCCCCGGTGGGCTTGATCAGAAACAGACTGCGGGCGGGATCGGAGAGTTCAATGCGTCTTCCCCGCGATTGTTTGGCAATCGTGTAGTAGTCGCCGAAAACATCGTAAGCTTTAAGTGAGAGACGAAATCCCCCTTTACCAGCGAGCGCACCGTGACAGGGACCCGAGTTACACCCTGCTTTGGTTAAGATGGGTTGCACATCATTGCGAAAACTCCACTGGTGTGGTTCATCGATTCCAGAGACAGTGACTGTGCATTTCGCTTCCTGGTCACCAGAACGTGCTGTGATGACAGCGGTTCCATTCCCGACCGGTACCAGTGTGGTTTCGTAGATATTTACGACTTTGGGATTACTGGAAGTCAGCTTCACTTTGCCTGTGACGGGCCCGGATATTTCACCATTGGTAATCTGTTGAATTAACAGTCCATGTCGAGCTTCCCTGCTGTTGAGCTGAATCTGTTCGGGCAGGAGTACCATTCGATTGCCGGATTCTGCTGCAGGAATGGATTTCAGGATCGGACTGAAACTGAATGAGGCACACAGGCAGATCAGAATACTGAATCGGTTTATTTGTTTCGAGTAAGACATTGAGCACTTCTTTTGGGGAAAATAATTGCAAGTCGCGTGAGGAATCGAGGGATGTAATACAAGCCGTCTAAGCAGACGGACGGTAGTGCCCGCTTTGGCTCAGGATTCATTTAATCGCGTTAAATATTCATCATCAGCAGTTGTAAGCAGCTGATATTGGGTCGTTTAAAACAACTCTCGGATTTCATGCTTACCCACATCCACAATCGGGAAGGGGCGGCCTGAAGGACCGGGTAGAACCGTATGCAGGTCAAAGCCAAGGCTGTGATAAACGGTCGCTGCCAGATCGCCGGGGGAGACAGGCTGATCAGCGGGCACACCGCCAATCGGGTCACTGCTGCCGACCACGCGTCCGCCCTGAACCCCACCGCCGGCAAAGTAACAGGTGAAGCATTGAGGCCAGTGGTCTCGGCCTCCCGCGGGATTGACTTTGGGTGTTCTTCCGAATTCAGCCACATTGCAGACCAGTGTTTCATCCAGCATGCCTCGATCGTACAGATCTTCGATCAGGGCGCTGTAAGCCTGGTCATACATGGGTGCCACAATATTTTTCATGCCTTCAATCGAGGTGAACGGCTTGGAGCCGTGGATATCCCAGGTCACTTCATTGAAGACGGTCAGGAAGGTATTGATGGTCACAAACCGCACACCCGATTCGACCAGTCGCCGAGCCAGCAGGCAGCATTGGCCGAAGCGATTCATACCATATCGTTCGCGAACTTTTTTGGGTTCTTTCGAAAGATCAAAGGCTTCGCGGGCTTCCTTACTGGTCATCAGCCGGTAGGCGGAATGAAAGTTCCCGTTCAGGAGTTTTGCGTCTTCGGTGGATTCGAAGTAGTTGATCGTATCATCAACGACTTCGCGGATTTTCTTACGTCGTTCCAGACGGGCTGTACCAATTTCTTTGGGAGGCAGCATGTCGGGAACTTTGAAATTCGGTTTGGAGGGGTCCGCCATCAAAGCGAAAGGATCGTGGGCTTTACCCAGGAAGCCGCCTGCCTGCCCGTTAGGAAGATTTCCGCCACCACGTCCCATGGTTTCGGGGAGGACAACGTTTGCGGGCAGATCGGTTTTGCGACCGCGGAGATAATCAACAACGGAGCCGATGTGGGGGGTATTAATTCCGCCAGTAAACAGGCGACCGGTCTGCATCATCTGCCAGCCGGCGTCGTGTACGGCGGCAGCCGTATGATAACAGGAACGCACCAGCGAGAACTTGTCGGCGACCTTTGCATGCATTGGCAAGATCTCGGAGATGTCGATCTCGGGAGAAGCTGTATTGATCGGTTTAAAGGGCCCGCGAATTTCCGCCGGAGCATCCGGTTTCATATCGAAAGTATCTAACTGACTGGGGGCTCCCAGGTTGAAGATCATAATGGCAGAACGATTGTCGTTCTTTTTATCAACGAGTCCTTGTTCTTTGGCTTCAAGATATTGGGGCAGTGAGAGTCCCATGGCACCCAGCGTTCCGACCTGCAGAAAATCTCTGCGTGTGACGCCGCTGCAGGTATGTGCCGTGCCTCGACCGGTAAACTTCAGCATAATGCACCCCAATCAAATGGATTTCAACGCAGAGTCGATTCTTCGAAAATCAACTCTGAAATGTGGTTCAATTTCGAAATTGAAAATAGACGAATTGCTGGATTCACTTAAAAAAACGCTGATTCGTTTATTTTCGCATATCGTAGACGCTCAGATCAATGTCGTCTTGTAGAAAACACGCATTAATTTGTATTATTTACGCATGTTCAATTCTCAGAAATTCCGTGATGACTTTTTAAAACGGCTGGATAACAAGCTCCATCTGGAAGAGTTGTTTAATTACATTCCCGATGCCTATTTTTTCGCGAAGGATGCCCAGGGGCGATTCATTAACATCAGTCACACGTGGATGGACATCCGCGCGATTCCCCGCGAAGAAGACATCATTGGCAAAACGGACTTTGACATTCACCCCAAAGATCTCGCTGAACAGTATGTGGCAGAAGATCGACGGGTGATGGAGTCGGCCAGCCCGCTGCCGAATCAGGTCTGGTTAATTCCCGACCGTCACGGAAATCTTAAATGGTATCTGTGCAGCAAAATTCCTCTGTTTGGTGATGGTGGTAAAGTCATTGGTGTTGCGGGTGTCCTGCGTGATATTAAAGTGGCCGGCACCGAGTTTCAGTCATACCAGGAACTGGATAAAGTCATCGCGTATGTTCTCGAACATTATCAGGAACGGATTCAGATTTCCGATCTGGCAGATCTGATGTATCTGTCGGTGAGTCAATTTGATCGCAAGTTCAAAAAGCTGTACCAGATCACGCCCCAGAAATATATTTTGCGTGTGAGAATCAATGCGGCCTGTCAGTCACTAACACGAACCGAAAAACGGGTGTCTGAAATCGCGCTGGAGTCCGGCTTTTATGATCAGAGTTATTTCACAAAACAGTTCGTGAATCTGATGGGTATTTCTCCTTCCGAGTATCGTAAAAAGTTTAAGGCAACCGAATCGATGTCCTGATGACAGTTTTGAAAGAACTGCCTTACGCAATGATATCGTTGATCACGTGGCCGCCCACATCCGTCAGTCGAAAACGCCGTCCACTGTAAAGGTAAGTCAGTTTTTCATGATCCATGCCCAGCAGTCTAAGGATGGTGGCATGGAGATCATTTACGTGTACCTTATTCTCTGCCGCTTTAAAACCGATCTCATCGGTGGCACCGTAGCTGGTTCCCGCTTTGACACCGCCACCTGCCAGCCAGGTGGTGAAAGCATGCGGGTTGTGATCGCGACCCGGGGTGGCGCCTTTCTGGGCGATCGGAAGTCGTCCGAATTCTCCCCCCCAGATCACCAGTGTTTCATTAAGCAGGCCCCGCGCTTCCAGATCAGCGAGCAAGGCGGCAATCGGCTGGTCTGTTTCTTCCGCGAAACCACTGTGGTTGCCTTTGATATCCGAATGGCCATCCCAGCTCCGCTGGTTTTCCATACCTCCTGAATAAATCTGTACAAAGCGGGTGCCCCGTTCGACCATCCGTCGGGCAATCAGGCACTGTTTGGCAAAATGCTCACACTTCTTATTGCCAATACCATACTGCTCCTGGAGGTGTTTCGGTTCCTGGGCGATATTGAGGGCTTCCGGGGCGGCGCTCTGCATCCGGTAAGCCAGTTCGAAGCTTTCGATGCGCGCTGCCAGTTCCTGATCCCCCTCGTTTTGCTGTAGATGCTGGCGATTGAGTGATTTGAGCAGATCCAGTTGAGAACGCTGTCGGCCTTTCTCAGTGAGTACGGTGGGAGGCTGCAAGTTATCAATTGGTTCACCTGTGGGACGCAAATAGGTTCCCTGGTAAACGCTGGGCAGAAAACCGGCGCCCCAGTTCAGACTCTGTCCTTTGGGGAGACCACGTCCCAGCGGGTCGGACATCACAACAAATGCCGGAAGACTGTTACTTTCAGAACCGAGTCCATACGTGACCCAGGAACCGACACAGGGATATCCCATTTTGGGCAGGCCGCTATTCATCATAAACAGGGCAGGGCTGTGGTTATTTGATTCTGTATGCCCTGAGTGAATAAAGGCCATCTTGTCGACGTGCTGTGCCATGTTCGGGAAAATTTCAGAAACCCATTTTCCGGATTCACCATACTGTTTGAATTTGAACGGACTTTTCATCAACGGGCCAACGGAATTCTGAAAGAAGCCGGTTTTGTTGTCGAAACCTTCCAGCGCGACCCCATCCCGTTTTTCCAGTTCCGGTTTATAATCCCAGGTATCGACCTGGCTGGGACCGCCGTTGATAAACAGCCAGATCACCGCTTTGGCTTTGGGGGGAAAGTGTGTCGGCTTGGGAGCCAGCGGATTGGTGGCCTGAATCGAAGGAGCCGCCGTTGACTGTTGCAGAACGCCTTCCTGCTGAAGGAGGCTGAGTAGCCCGAGAGTCCCCAGGCCACTGCCCGCCCGTTTAAGTAACTGGCGTCGTGCCAGTAACTGGTTCAGTGAGATCGTCGGTAATTCGCTGGATGATGGTCTCATCTCAATCCCTCTCAATAGGAAGTTCGTTTTGAAAACGGTTTTGCCATCGTCTAAGTCACGGTAGCTTTAGTTCGGGTAGATGAATTCGTTGGTGCTGAGTAATGCATGTGTGAAATCCGTCAATGCCAGCAGGGTGGCATCCTGTTTCTTCTCCGCCTGGTAGGATGCCTGGTGCTGTTGAATGAACGCGAGAGAAATCGCGGTTTCGCTGTCCGTTGGATTTCGACCCAGGGCGATCTGGTAGGCATTCTGAATATTTGTTTCGATTGACTCCGGATGATCTTTCAGGAGCCGCGCTGCGAAAGAACCGGCGCTCTTTCTGATGAAGTCCGCATTCATAAACAGCAAAGCCTGCGGTGCGATCGTCGTGCTGGAACGCTGTCCGATACTGACCAGTGCTTCGGGCGCATCAAAAAGCTGCATCATCGGGATCAACTGGCTGCGTTTGATTTTGAAATAGATGCTGCGGCGCTGGTTGTCCTGCTGCAGTGAGCCGGGGCCATACATGGTCGGATCCAGTTGATCGCCGATATACAGGATCGCATCGCGGATCACTTCGCCTTCCAGGCGTTGAGGAGTTCGTCGCCAATGGAGTTGATTCTTCGGATCAAGTTTTGATTTCGCGGGATCAAAATCCGTGGACTGGCGATAAGTGGCGCTCAACATGATTTCTTTATGCAGTGGCTTTAACTGCCAGTTGTATTTGATTAGTCGATTTGCCAGGTATTCGAGCAACGCGGGATGTGTGGGGCGATCTCCCTGCAGGCCGAAGTCGTTGGGACTGGCTACGATTCCCGTGCCGATATGATGTTGCCAGAGTCGATTGGCCATCACGCGTGCCAACAGGGCACCTGCACCCTGTTGGGTATCGGTGATCCAGTTTGCCAGCGAGGTGCGGCGGTAGGATGTTGTCGCTGTTTCGGGTGGTGCTTTAATCCAGGAATCTTCCTGTTTCGGGTTACGCATCAGGACCTGCAGAAATCCCTGGCTGGCGACTTCGCCTTTCTGTTCCGTGTCTCCCCGGGTGAGGTAAAAGGTTTCCTCAAAGAAGTCTTTTCCCTGACTATGATGCCGGACCGGTTTGATTCCCGGCCCTTCGCTGCAGATCATGACTTTGGTCAGAGCTGGTTGTGGTTCGGATTTCAGGTGCGTTTCAACTTTCTCTTTCAAAGCGACCCACTGAGGATCCTGCTGTTCGAACTGATGCTTTAATATTTCTTTCTGAGCAGCAGACAGTGTTTCCGGTTTTCCCTCCTGAACGAGTTGCAGGGCCTGTGAAAGTGCTTCAGGACTGCCCTTACCGGTTTTTACTTCAGAAGAGGTGGTACTGCTGACCGAAAAACGAGGACGGCCGATGCTGTGATTCACATTGTTTGTGAACGACATACTGATGGTCAGTTCGGTTTCTTCTGCCTGATCCAGGGGCGTTTCCAGATCGAAGATGACCGCCTGGTCTTTGCCGATGCCTCCCAGGTCGACGGCCCAGCCCGATCCATATTGACCGTCAATGGCGCTGGCGGCGGAAAGCGTGGTCTGATTCTGTTCATGCGTCGCACGGGCGTTCGTCAATTTAATTTCTTTAGCAGTTGCTTTTTTATCCTTGGCTGATTTCGCTTTGACTTTGAAGGCGGTCAGAGAGAAGTTCCCGTTCACCGCACGTCCCGGCCCCTGCTTGGGTAGAGAACGATGCGAAAGTGCTTCCAGACGAATCGAGCGAATGGGATGGACACTGGTACGCAAAGTAAAAGTATACTGATCCTGATTGATATTAGGGCCACTGACGAGGACCGAGCCGTCGTCCAGTTTTTCAAAACGGGCTTTACCTTTCGAGGTGTGGCCGATGACTTCGGGGATAATCCATTTATCGAGGGGAACGGTCGCTGCTTTCCCTGAATGAAGCCACTTCTCGAATGCGGGATCGACGGATGATGTTTCATAGTCCTGCAATGTTTTCACCAGCGGTGCGTGTGTCCGATCGAAGTTTACTTTTTCTGTTTTGTATTTTTCAGGTTCCAGGTCGAGTTCGATTTCCGTACGCACGGTGGTCGTAAATGTAGATAGCATCCGATAATAGTCATTACTGGGGATCGGGTCGAATTTATGATCATGGCAGCGGGCACAGCCAACGCTCAAACCCAGCATGGCCAGGCTGGTTGTATTGAGCATATCGTCCAGTGCGTCATAGCGGGTACGTTCAACTTCATTGGCGGTGATCTGAGTCGGGAAGACACCCGCGCCCAGAAAACCGGTCGCCATGAGCGCCAGCGGATTGTCTGGTTCAAGTTCATCACCTGCCAACTGCCATTTGACGAACTGATCGTAGGGCATGTCCTGGTTTAAGGCTTTGATGACAAAGTCGCGGTAGTGGTAGGCATAGTTTCGATCGTAATCGTGTTCGAAGCCATGACTCTCTGCGAAGCGGGCGATGTCCAGCCAGTGACGGGCCCAGCGTTCGCCGTAATGCGGACTGTCCAGCAACCGGTCGATCAGTTTTTCATCGGCATCGGGAGACTGGTCTGCCAGGAATTCTTCGATTTCAGCAGGTGTGGGGGGCAGGCCGATCAGATCAAAATAAGCACGGCGGATATAGACGCGTTTACTGACTTCGTCGTTGGGAGTCAGCCCTTTTTTCTGTTGCTGTGTGAGAATGAACTGATCAATGTTATTGTGTGCCCACTCACTCTGTTTTACCTGCGGGATTGCAGTCTGATGCAGTGGCTGAAATGACCAGAATTTCCGGTCGTCACTCGTGACCTGCATGGCTCCGTCATCTGCTGTTTCCGATGTTGCCAGTGGTTTGTCGAAGGGGGCGCCCAGATCAATCCATTTTGAAAGGCTCGCAATTTCCTTCGCGGAGAGTTTGGGTTCCTTGAGAGGCATATAGGGTTCTTCACGATGTTCGACCAGCGCCATCAGGTAACTGTCTTTTGCTGTTTTCTCGATCATGCCGCTCTCAAGCAGTTTTTTGCGATTTGACAGATCGAAATCTCCCTTAACTGATTTTCCGCCATGACATTTCAGACATTTGGTAACGAGCAGAGGACGGACTTCACTTTTGAAGAGATCCAGCCCCTGCTGCATACGTCTGGCATGGTCAGCTGGCAAATCGGCTTTCTTTTCCGCTGCCGGGAGTGAGCCTGTGAAAACAAATCCCAATATCATTGTGAGCGCGATTAGAAGGTTTCGCATCAATGCCTCGTTGTTATGAAGTTTCAGCTGGTGAGAATTCAGGGAGTGATCATCGAATAGTATTATGTCACAACAATTGGTGAGAGAAATCAATCAGGAATTCGGTTTTCCAGACTGATATAACTGCAATATTTCTTCAGGGGATAACGCGCGGCCGAATAAAGCGAATTCGTCCAGACGTCCGTTTAAGCTGCGGATGGAGTGTGCGCCCGTATGTTCCTGTGGTCGCCAGTTGCCGATTTCCGCAGGGCCAATGACCAGGGGAATTGGGTTCTCAATTTTGTGGTGGCTGACCGCGACGCCATCCAGGTAGTGTACGACTTCCCGTTTCTGATGGTCATATACGGTCACCAGAAAGATCCAGCGTCCCAGGTCGGTGGGCTGCAGTACGACAGGAGAGAAATAGTTCTTGCCGGGACCTGTTCTGACTCCCAGGATCATTTCGCCTTTGTCACTGAGCGGCCAGTGTGGGTTACCGGGGTTGTATCCGTCAGTCAGCATTAAGGAACTGAGCCAGCGATCGAAGCCTTCAATGCGGACCCAGGCCATGAAGGTCAGCGACTGGTATTCTCCGGGAATGTGAGTGCGTACCCGGTCACTGGTCCGTTTAAATTCCAGGCTACGTTTTTGTGGCCAGCGTCCCGACGTCCACTGACAGCCGACGATGGCTCCATGGGAAGCCGATGATGGTTTCTGCTGGCTTTTGTTATTCAGTGTGCGGAGCCAGTTAGCAGACTCTTCAAAATCGTAATATGCGATGATCGAAGGATCTGCTTTGAGACTGGCGTTCTGTTTCTGCCAGCGCAGGAACTGCTGTGCCTGTTGCTTCTCAACCAGTTGTGACAGTTCTTCCGGATTGAGTAAAGGCCGGATGGCTTCTTTGAGACGATCAATCGTGCCCCGTTGATCGAACTGCACGCCTTCGCCAGTAGTCAGACTTTGAATGTTCGCTTGTGTTGACTGATCGTCAGTGGAATGCAATTCCACTTTGCCATTGATGACCTGTACCTGTCCGCTACCTGACTGATCCAGTGAGAGAGTAAATTCTGTTCCCAGGTCAACCACGTTCACTTGAGATGTTTCCATCGTAAAGCCCTGCGCCTGTTCGGGGACAGACGCGCGTATTTTTCCATATTGGCAAAATGCTTTAAGTGGTGAGATCAGTTTTACCGCTGCGGGGCCTTCTATCAGAATGGAAGCGCCGCTGATCAGTTCGACTTGAATGGTTCCCTGTTTGAGTTTCAGCCAGCCGGCAGACAGGCCCGCACCGGCCTGCAGATTACGGTTGGTATCCCATTCGACGCCGACCGCTTGCGTTAATAAAGCGATATGGTCCGTCTGGGGTTGAGTGGTTTCATTGGTTGGTAGATCAATCGATGATTCAGTAATCACAGGCGATGAATCCGATCGCGTATTCCAACCGGCATAGTATGCCAGTGAGAGCAGGAGTGAAGCAGCAATCAATGAAGAGAACAGTAACAGGAGAAAACGAGGTGTTTTCATCGGGGATGTGGGAGCAGCCATTGTGGGCTGAGGAATCCAAGCTGCGGGTTCTGTCGTTTCGTTTGCCCAGGTGGAGAGTCCGTTATGGACCTGCATGTAGTCGATATAAAGTTGACGCTGTTTGGGATCAGAAGCAAGCAGCCGTTCCAGTTCTGCCTGTTGCTCAGTACTGATCGTTCCCAGGAGTAACGCATCGATCAATGGGATCATTGTATTGTCGGGAGAGGGAATCTGGTTCATGAGCCTGCCTCCGCGGCAAGGGATGTCTGTTGCATGCAGTCCATGAGTTTCAACCGCAAACGTGAGAGTTTCTTGTAGAGTGCCTCACAGCTGCGCCCCGTCTGTTCAGCTACTTCTTTGATGCTGAGGTCGCCACGATAGCAGTCTTGAATCAGCTTCCGGTTTTCGGTATCCAGTTTCTGAATACAGTTCTGCAAGGTCTGTTGCCTGTGTTCGGTTTCGGGTAATGAGGTAGATTGTTGCTCTGCGATGAGCGCGAGAATTTCATCTGAAAAATAATGACGATCCCGGCTCTGGACCCGTTGAAAGTTTTTCACTTCATAAAAGGCAATCCCGCAGGCCCAGGAGGAAAAACTCTGTGTTTCGTCGAAAGTATCCCATTTTCTCCACAGCACCAGG
>AZIC01004810.1_pt1 | contig 10792 bp, 5 predicted proteins | sample 359061 | NCBI WGS metagenome assembly AZIC01 (sample SAMN02429709, study PRJNA222657) | marine sediment metagenome | biome: Sediment sample; isolation source: sample MGS-MES from oil contaminated site at the harbour of Messina (Sicily... | place: Italy: Messine | collected 2011-04-30 | depth 1 m m
GCATTATTATTAAGTAATTGGGCGTAACCCAAAATACTGTTTAAGGGTGTTCGCAATTCATGGCTAATCCCTGTGATGTATCGACTTTTAGCCTCATTAGCTTGTTCCGCGACCAGACGTGCTTGCTGTAATTCTTTATCCGTCCGTTTATGCAGTACGATTTCTCGCTGCAATAAACTCGTCTGAGTATTCGATTCTTGTTGAGCTACCTGCCTGCTTTTTGAAGTTAACGTTACCCACCAGACAATAATCCCACTCACGATAAACAACGCTGCAAAGGCTTTTAAAAAACCCGTTTTTAATGCAGATAAAATATAAGACACATTCTCGGTAACTGTTAACTCAACATGTAAATAAATCAAACCAAATATCGAGACCAGTAAGAAAAAAGTTAATGTCATCATTAACAAGTAATGCCCAATCCCACTATTGATATAAGCACCTAATGACTTTGGTAAAAACCGAGTCATTACCGACTTCCATTGAGCATTAAGTTTTGCATGTGGCTTGCACACATCATCACAGCGAACATCCAAGCAACAACATAGAGAACATATCGGGCCTTGGTAGGCGGGACAATGAGCTACATCATTAATCTCATATTCACGTTCACACACACTACAGGTTTCTTTGGTTTTATTTGGATGAAATTGGAATGGCTGTCGTGCGAGATAGTACTTTCCTTTAGTTAACCAAGCGATGATGGGCGAGCTAATCAAAGCACTAAACATAGCAATAAATGATGATGCTGCCTGAGCTTCAGTGCCAAATACGCCCATGAATGATAATACTGACAAGATCGAAGCAATTGCCATTGCTCCAACACCTACGGGGTTAATGTCATATAAATAAGCACGACGAAATTCGATACCTTTTGGGCTCAAGCCTAACGGTTTATTAATAATCAAATCGGCTACAACGGCAGTAATCCATGCTATAGCGATATTAGAATATAAGCCTAGCACTTGTTCGAGTGCTTGAAATACATCTAATAACATCAGCATAGTTGCTATTAATACATTAAATAATAACCATACGACACGACCGGGATGACTATGAGTTAAACGTGCAAAGAAGTTAGACCAGGCTAGTGAGCCAGCATAGGCATTGGTAATATTGATTTTTATTTGTGATAACACCACAAAAAACACGGTGACAGCTAAGATAACTCCGGGGTTTGAGAATACATAGCTAAAACCAATTTCGTACATATGTGTTGGATTAATAGCTTCTTCATGCGACTTCTTCGCCATGATAGCCATATAGGCAAGTAGCACACCTGCAAACATTTTAAACATGCCCACAAAAATCCAACCTGGGCCTGCTAAAAAAACACCTAAATTCCACCGAAATCTATTCTTAGATGTCTTATCAGGCATAAATCTAAGAAAATCAACTTGTTCGCCGACTTGCGGTATTAAGGCCATACCAATCCCAACCGCTGTAGCAAACATATAGATATTAAAGCTACTGTCATAACCAGATTCACCAGCAAAACTCATTAATCCAGTAATGACTTCAGGCTCCTTCATTAAAATAAAGATGAAGGGTAATGCCATCATAAATAACCATAATGGTTGGGTAATCATTTGAAACTTACTTATTAAGGTTACACCATGGGTAACAAGCGGTATGACTACAACAGCAGAAATGAGATACCAAATATAAATAGGTAAATCAAAATACATCCTTAAGGCATACGCCATAATGACGGCTTCTAGAGCAAATAATATAAAAGTGAAGGTTGCATAAACAAAGGATGAAATGGTCGAACCGATATAACCGAAACCAGCCCCTCGTGTGAGCAGATCCATGTCCAAGCCATATTTTGCAGCATAAAAACTAATCGGCAAGCTTGTTAAGAAAATAATTAAACTAATCGCGATTATTGACCAAAATGCATTAACGAACCCATAGTTAACGGCCAATGTACCACCAATCATTTCTAACACTAAAAATGATATCGCCCCTAAGGCGGTATTTGATACTCTAAAAATAGACCACTTTCTGAATGAATGAGGTGTAAACCGTAGCGCGTAATCTTCTAAGGTTTCATTCCCTACCCATGTATTGTAATCACGCCGACTCTTAATAATACGCATCGGAGCGTCTTGTTCTGTTGGAGCTCTCGATGCGTCATTTGTATTCAAGGTTTTTCTTACTCAATTCGGTCTAAAATGATTAGTCGAAATAACACGCATATACTGTGCCGAAGCTATAAAGCTCTAGCTGTATTGTTTTTAGATGTTAGCAACGATTCACTTTGCACTTAGATAGTGCAAACTCATTATTCTAAATATAATAGTGGTGCATAAAAAAGCGACTAATTCAAAGTGAGCAGTTCATCCAACGCAGTTTGGCTAGGTGCAAACCAGTAAGAGCTAGACTTAGCTTGGCTAAAATCTAATAAACGATCATAAATGCCATCACCAACCACACCAAACATTCTATCAAGCTGAATTTGGTGGCGGGCTTGTTGATTAGCGAAACTAACAAAATACAGCCCTTTTTCCTGACTATTACCAAATGGGTTACTGCGACGATAAACCTTTGCAGCTTTGCCATCTAACTTTGCATCAGTACGACTAACATGTGAATTATTCGGCATTGCTTCACCTTCAAACTCAATACTATCCGGCTTAGTTCTGCCAATCACTTTTTCTTGTTCGGGCCGTGGAAGATGGTTGAACTCTTTTAAGTTATGTACCCACTTTTGGGTGAGCAAGTAACTACCCTTTTCACCCACTTGACCATCAGCAATCAAACTTTCTAAATACTTGTGTTCGTCTTTAGGGTTAGCTGAACCATCAATAAACCCAGTTAAATCACGACTATCATGGTATTTAAATGCTTGAATCTCTAGGCTTAAAGTAGCAAGGCCTTCTAAGGCTTCAGTAATTTTAAGCACCTGATCAAAATTATAGCTAGTTCCTTCCTCTGTCGGACAATGTAACCAAAAGAATATGTCTTGCTGTGTACTTGGGCAAACGTGGCCATTCATACCGTTTATAGTTTCGAAATCATTTAAATCAGCAAGTGGAATATCAGGCTGTAAGCGATGCCAGCAATTCGGACCAAATGCCATAACTTGATGAGCGTGTTCAGGAAAAGCAATCGTCGCTAATTGTTGCTTAAGTATTCTTATATCAACACCTGAAGTTAATGCGAACTCTAAATAGTAATGATGCGTTGAACCATCACTGTCAAAAATACCTGCTTGTGCTACTGCCATAACGCTTATCTCTTTATCCCAAAATGACTAAAACTCATTTGTATCCTGATTGCTGATTATTTAAGCTCTCGAACAACATGTTTCATGTGCTTAGATACCCAATTACACTTGTTTTGCATAGAGCGTTTGATACAAACCTTCTTGGTTAATTAATGAATCGTGGTCACCATCCATAATAATTTCACCACCATCAAACACCACCACTCTATCCGCTTGCTTCACAGCACTTAAACGATGGGCAATAATAATTGTCGTACGGTTTTCTAAATAGCTTTCTAATGCAGCATGTAGCTGAAATTCAGTGTCACTATCTAATGCCGAAGTTGCTTCATCCAATACCACCACACTTGGGTTAATTAACACCATACGAGCAATAGCTAACCGCTGACGTTGGCCACCTGATAATTTCACGCCATCTCGTCCAATAATCGTATCGAGTTGATCAGGCATTGCAGTAATTACATCGTCTAGCTGGGCAATGCCAATTGCTTCCCAAATACTAGCATCATCATAATGACGACCCATAGCAATGTTGTGTCGTATGCTGTCATTGAATAAGGCAGGGCTTTGCAATACAGTGGCAACATGTTCTCGCACCGTGTCTAAACCAATTTCACTCACAGGTGCTTCATTAAAAAACACCATGCCATTATCAGCCGGATATAAACCCAGTAAAACATTAACCAACGTTGATTTACCAGCACCACTAGCACCTACCAGAGCAATTTTCTCACCGGCCTTAATATCGAGTGAAACGCCATTCAATACTTTATTGTTCTCGCCATATTGAAAGTGCAAATTATCGATACGAATACCACATGGTTTACCCTCTTCAAATGGATTAACGCGGCTAGGATAATACTGCTCTTGTTTCATCTTGAACAACTTATTAAGTCGCGTCACAGCTGCACTTGCAGAATAAAACGAATATTGAATATTTAGTATTTCTTGTACTGGCCCCATCATGAACCACAGGTAGCCAAACACAGCAAACATTTGACCAATCGATAAATCAGAAAACACTACCATCAGCATACTGACCGCTCTGAACACATCAAAACCAAATAAAAATATAACAAATGATAAGCGGTTAGCGGCATCACTTTTCCATGCAAATTCTGCTGCATGGTTCCTCACTTGGCGAGCATTACTAATAACACGACTCAGATAATATTTCTCACGGTTAACAGCTCGTATCTGCTGCACAGCATCTAGTGTTTCAGTTAGGCTTTGTTGAAAAATTTCAAATGCTGAATTCTCTCTCTTTTTCAGATCTTTTACACGCTTCCCTACCACCATCGTGAAGTAAATCACCAGAGGGTTTAAAAACAAAATCAATAACGCTAATTGCCAATGGAGAAACACCAATATCACTGCCGTACCGATAATACTTAAAGTAGCCACAATAAAACGGCTTATCGTATTGCCAATAAAATTATCAATGACTTCGAGATCTGTCACGAAATGTGAAGCAATACCCGCACTGCCGCGTGTTTCAAATTCACTAATAGCAATCGTGCCTAAACGTTTGATAAGTCGTTTACGAATCCGATAAGTAATGTGTTTAGCAATCAGGGTGAAATAGCGTGATTGGACAACATTCAATAATACAGAGGCTATGCGTAAGATTAATGTGAACACCAAAACAGCCATCACAAATAACACCGGGCCATGCCATGCCGGCGGAGTGAATTGTTCAATAAAATGTACCGTTGCACCAGGTTGCTCTAACAAAACCTCATCAACAATCAGCGGTAATAATAACGGCACTGGCACAGCGCAGAGCGTTGCCAATAAAGCGATGAAATTCGCCTTTATCAAATGTTTCTTGTAACTAAAAGCCTGCTTGATTAAGCCTTTTAGCTGATAACTGGTTTCTTCTGACATTGGAACTCGTTTTGGTATCTGTCTTGATGCAATATTGAGAGGCTAAATGATACCCCATTCGACATCAGAGTTTATGACTTACTCACACTAAATGTCATGCAGTCCGACTCTGCCTACTATAAAGTTATGCAACAGCTAGCATTGAAACAACGGTTACACTTTGTGGGGCCAATGATAGAAACAATGAATGAGATATATGTTTTATCCGTTGGCTGACACTCCAAATACAGAATTTAGTGACACTCTACACGGTTACGCCCATTGTGCTTAGCTTTGTAAAGTGCCTGATCAGCACGCTGCAGCGATGCATCGAGCCCCTCATCCTGTAGTTTTACTGTCGTGACACCAAAACTAGCCGTAAAAGTGATCTTTCCAAGCGGGCTATCCACAAATGTAGATTTAATCTCTTTGCGTAATAGTTCTGAAAGTTTGACGGCTTCATCCAGACCAGATCCCACTAATAAAAACGCAAATTCTTCTCCTCCTATTCGTCCAAATATATCTGTAGAACGAAGACGTTTCTGCGTTAGCTCAGCGACATGTTTAATCACATCATCTCCAGCAGCATGGCCATTAGAATCATTTATTTTCTTGAAATGATCTATATCAATCATTACCAATGTAAGTGCATGCCCCAGCCGCCTAGTCAATTTTAGCGTATCTTCACCTCGAGAAAAAAAGTAACGACGGTTGCCTACACCGGTTAATACATCTGTCTCAGCCATAGCTTGTGCTGCTTGCCGAGCTTTCTCCAATGAAACGGTACGAGCAAGTACTTTTTCTTCTAATGTGCTATTAGCACTCTCAAGTGAGATAATCAGATTTTTTTCTGCCGTTAGTTTCTCTTGACGCAAAACATTAATCCGATCAATCAGTGCAAAACTAAGCAGTACCGTTTCTAGTAAAAATCCCATTCGAGAAGCCCAGAGTACAGTATCACTCATCTCGACTAGTCCCATCAGACGACCAACTAGTACACCCAGCGATATGCTCCATACAGCCCAAGCTATGACATACCAACGCGCATCACTACGCTTAAGTACCTTCCATGCCCATAAACCAATCAATGGCATAATGCCTAAAGAAATACCAGTGAGAAGAATCAGTTTGATCGACAGAGCTCGGTAATCAAAAATATAACTGAGGCCAGCGATGATAGTGATAACTAGAAGCGCCTGAAGCAAGCGATCAGCACGAGGCATGAACTGCTTAGTCTGTAAAAAAACACGGTTAAATTGAATTGCAAAAATAAAGGCTAATGTAGTGGCTAGTATGTGAGCCGAATCAGTCAGATAGGGAGAGTCATGCCAGATAAAGCGATAGCCCAGTCCAGTATTAGCTAAACCATCTATTAGAACAAACAGTAGATATGCTAAATACCAATAATAAGCGGGTAACTGTGAAGGAATATGGATAATCAGTGTAAATAATATTACAAACAATCCAGCCCCAAACAAACCACCGAATAAATAGTAACTTATGGATTGATGGTTCTGAAAGGCGATAGGATCCCAACCTCGCATCAATAGTTCAATCATACCCGCCTTCTCATAGGAAAATCGTACAACTATCTTTTCATGCGTGCCTGCCGCTACAGAAAATGGGAAAGCATACGATTCTGATGAAATCAAACGTTTGTCATTTGGACGTTTATCACCCGTGAAGCTTGTCTTTACCTCGCCTTGTTCAGTAATGTGATAGAGGTCGATAAAATCGGTATGTGTATAGACAGCTTCTAAAACCCAATCAATTTTTGAATCAGTTTGGTTTTCGACTTCAAACATAACCCACCATGCTGAAGCGCTGACACCTTGAACCGTTTTTTTATAGTCTTTTTGTAGTTGAAATTCAGACCAATCCATCTTGAGAATGTCATCAATAGAAAGCTCGCGTTGTGAGTCTTCTATGACATGTGTCTTCGCGGTGAGAGTCAAACCTGGCATCTCATCCGAGAGTTGCAGTGAAGCTAAGGCCTGTGTGCTTGATAAAAAGCCAAGCAGTAACACAATAAAAAACCCCATAAATGGGGTGTTTAGGCGAAAAATAGTCACTCTAATAATGCTCTATCATTGTGTACTGCTGCAGGTTAAATATAAAAATTGTTGTTGTCATGGTCATTATTATTTTTAGTCTTTATTCGGAAGAGTATCGTTATTCTTTTCAGATAACTGCGTAACATCATATTAAGATCAATTCAGTGATGAGACATCATATGCTGTTTTTAATTATTTATTCCATCCATAGCAAATACCATTACAAAATTATATCTGACAGCATAAAGGAAGGTTAATTAACTGCTTTTTCAGGTGCGAGTATATATGGCTGTGGACGTCTTATATGGTAGCCCTGAGCATAAGTGATACCAAGCGCCTTAATAGCTTGTAAAACTTCTTCGGTTTCAACAAACTCAGCAATCGTTTCGGCTTCTAATTCTTTCGCCAAAGTAGCGATACATTTAACAACGGAATGATCACGTTTATCATTAATCATATTGGCAACAAATTCCCCTTCTATTTTCACAAAATCAATTGGGAAATGTTTTAAATAATGGAATGAAGAGAACCCTGAGCCAAAATCATCTACTGCTAACTGAAACCCTTCAGCTTTCAAAGTGTTTACGAATTGCTTCAATAGGGTCATATTTTTGACCGTATCACGCTCAGTAATTTCAAATACGATTCGATCACGAGGCATTCCCATGCGTTCTACAATTTTTACAATTTCAGTAATAAATTCACTTAGAACGAGAGATTTAGGTGAAATATTAACGAAGAGTAAGCCTTGATAATTCTCAAGCTTAGCCTGCTCTAGTGCTTTCTCCAACATAATGAAATCAAGGTTATGGATAATGCCCATTTTTTCTGCAAGTTCGATGAAATCATTGGCGCTCATTATGTTGCCATCAACTGTTTTGATTCGACACAGTACTTCCGTTGCTGCAACCTCACCATTAGTTAAACGCATTAATGGCTGAAAGTATGGAATCACAGTTCGCTCTTTCACAGCCGCACTAATTAATAGACTTTTTTCACTTATCTCTTTAAACGCCTCAATGATATCTTCATCATGAGGAACATAAACTTGGTCCTTACCTGCAGCCTTAGCTTTATACATCATATTATCTGCAAACATGAACAAGTCGCGTCCATTATCAGCATGATCAGGATAAACAGAAAGCCCTATAGACATAGCGACATCAATATTTTCACCATTAGGCGTTATATAGTTGGCACGGTGTGAAGCCTTTAAGATGCGGTCGGCTATAACCTTAGCTTGTTCTAAGTCGCACTCAGGTAAAATAACAGTGAACTCATCGCCACCGTAGCGCGCTAAGAGGTCTCCTACTCTTAACCCCTCACGAATAGCGGCACAAACGCTTTGCAACACTTTATCGCCAAACGTGTGACTAAAATTATCATTAATTGATTTGAAGTTGTCCAAATCAATCACTAACACAGTAAATGCATAACTGTGTCTTTCTGCTCGAATAATTTCAAGCTCAAGCATTTCCCAGAAAACACGTTGGTTTTGTAAATGAGTCAGTGGATCTCGTGTCGCATAGTACTCCAGATCATTAGTGTATTTTCCGATTGCTTTTACAGAACCAACAACATTAATCAACGTCGATAAAATACTACTTGTAACTAACATTCGAGTTGAATCTGAAACGACAGCTGAATTAATACCAATACCTACGATACCACCAATTTTAGGCTGCTCAAGCACTAAGGACTTTGTCCGAAGGTGAATATCATCATAATCTAGCTGAATCATATCAGCAGACTTTTGAGCAATATTATGAACAACCTTAAGCTCTGTTCCTTCCGTAAACATAGGATGAGTTTTAACACTTTCACGAACTTCAGAATCTAACCAACGCACGCTTTCTTCTGATGGAGGACTAATCCAAAACACTTCTAATAAGAACTGATCTTCATCAATCTTAAAAATAGAAAACAAATTATAAACCGGCATAACCTCATTGATTTCAATCAATAAAAGGTTAATATACTCATGCCAATCACGTACGACATCAGACGTAATTACAAATTTTTCCAGTAATGTAATTTCAAACTTCAATAAGTCTTTATCAACCGCAAGCTCATGCAATTTATCCGACAACCTTTCGATTTCTTCATAGACTTGGTTGAATTCTTCAAAGCTTTCAGGGTGTTCATTAATACTAAATGAGCCCAAGTCAGATACTTTATTGATTTGCTCAATACTAGTTTCTAGTTCATTGACTGAATAATTAATTCGCTTGTTAATATAAGCGACTACAAACAATGCCAATAAAAAAGGAAACGGTGAAATATAAAGTAATTTAGTTAAAATATTATTTCTAACACTCTCAAGTGTTGCTTTAGTGTCATATGAAACAACAATGACTGCATCAGGAGTGCAATCAATACAGTCAAGATTGAGTATAAATGGATAAACATAAACAAGTTTATTGGCATAAAGCTCATGCATTGAAGAGGCATTATCAATTGCACTTAAATACATTGATTTATTTTCAGAACTAAAACTTTCTTGATGAATTTGCTTGCTAGAGATGAGGTCTAAGGTGTAATTCTTAACAACTCTATGCTGAGAAATTATAAGACCGTGGACTTCAGACTCACTCCAACCATACTCTAATAACTGTTGGGCTGTGCCAGCTATTGTTGCTGCAATTTCTTCTGATGACTCTTGTGCACTTTCAATGATAGATTGCTTATTGGCATAATAGCTTGTAGCAAAAATTAAAATAAAACCAAGTGCAGAGAAAAGAATCGAAGTCTGCAATAAGAATGATTTAATTGAGCCACGTTGAGGATTAACAGTTGAAATTAAAGACATTAAAGTTCACTTTCTACTGAGAAATAGAAACTTGATTCTACCTATATTTCAATTCAGCGTAAATAAGGAAAACTGCCTCCCTTACTTTTTAAACTCAATTCTCATTAAATGTCTCTGCAGAGCTTCATCTAAGTGACTTTTAGGCTAAATAACATAGTGTCTCAAAAAGTTAAAAACGCTAAATCAAAACTATAATCTATAAAGTTTTACACTTCGTAATGTTGTGGCTATACAACTATATTGATCTGTTATTATGTGTTTCGGTACACGCAGCGAGTTCAAGTGAATAAAGCAAATAACACTTAAATATAATCAATACCAGTCATGGCAGCGAACAACGCTATGAATGTAGACTCAGCTTGTATATCAACAAACATAGAAAAAAGATTAAATTTATAACAATATCGAGAGAAAAAATAATGAGTGAAAATTCACCAACAAAAACATTCCAACAACGTGCAGACGAATTTATAGCCGTAGCAAACCAGCAAGCAGGAGAAAGTGGAGTCGATGAAGTCAATACATCAATTCTCTACTCTGCTTCTCGATTCAATGCGTTCAGTGTTGCTCGCTCTGTCGAATCAGCTGAAAAGTTGCAAGCAGAAAAACAAGGTGCAATAGAATACTTCACACAGCGCTATGCAGAAATGTTAGCTCAAAACCTTGATGAATATATTTCGCGTTTCGAAGACTACACACAAAAATAATTCAATACGACAAAGCTCAACAGGCGGAGTCCTTAACCATTAATTAAAGCTCCGCCTGTTGGTTCATCATTAAGATAAATAAAGCCGCATCATTGAATGACAAAAAACAGTCAGAAAATTCGAT
>AZIC01004449.1_pt1 | contig 10786 bp, 8 predicted proteins | sample 359061 | NCBI WGS metagenome assembly AZIC01 (sample SAMN02429709, study PRJNA222657) | marine sediment metagenome | biome: Sediment sample; isolation source: sample MGS-MES from oil contaminated site at the harbour of Messina (Sicily... | place: Italy: Messine | collected 2011-04-30 | depth 1 m m
CGGCGCCAGACAGGCCAGGGGCAGCCCTGCAGCCGCTGTTTTAACAAACGTTCGACGAGAAAGTTTTTGTGAAGTCATTGCAGTCTCCTCTGAGTATCGAGTGATTTTAAAACTAGTTATCAGTACTGATTTCGTGCCTCATCCAGCATTTTCATCCAGGGACCGATGTATTGACCATGATCATGATAGGTACGCCCACTGACCATGTTTCCGTCAATCACACAGGCTTCATTCACGAAAATGCCGCCACAGACTTCCAGATCAAACTGGCATTTGGGAACGGTCGCCATACGACGCCCTTTCACACAACCGGCGCGTGCTGGAATTTCTACGCCATGACACACAGAAGCAACGGGTTTATTCTTTTCAAAGAAATGCTGAGTGATCCGAATCAGGTCTTCATCATCGCGAATGTACTCGGGAGCACGGCCGCCGCTGAAAAAGATGCCCAGGTACTCTTCTTCTTTGATATCTTTAAAGGCAATATCTGCCTGGATCGTATAGCCTTCCCACTCCTTAGTAATCGTCCAGCCCGGTTTCACTTCGTGGAGGACCATCTGATACAGACGTTTTTCAGGTGCAGCAACGACGGGCTCATAGCCCCCTTCAATCAGTCGATAGTAGGGGTAAAGTGTGTCGACAGTCTCAGTTGCATCACCAACGATGATTAACACTTTGTTCATTCAAAACATTCCTTCTACGTTAAATTCAAGCATTGAATTGGATTCCATTCTACTGGGGAATCCAGACCGGTCATTACGGATTCTCATAAACATTATCAGGTTTTGCGTAGATTATAAAACTTGAAAGTGCAGAATGCCTCTGTTTTCAGGCATTTTCTGGAGTAGTGCAGTATGCATGTGATCAATGCATTTTCGCCCTGAATTCGCCAGGGGTCTCGCCTGCTTTTTCTTTGAACAGCGTGCTGAAGTGCTGTGTATGGCGAAAACCAATGCGTTGCGTGATCTGCGAGAGGGATAAATCGGTCGAGGCCAGCAGTTCCTTGGCCCGCTCCATCTGCGTGCGGATGATCTCTGCTTTGGGAGACCTGCCAATCGCGGATTTCATCTGGCGTTCCAGCGCGGTCCGAGACATGGGAACCGCTTTCAGGATATCGGAAACCTGAATTCCCTTGCAGGCATTTTCGCGGATAAAGCGTAATGCCAGCGCGAGCTCGGGATCATCAACGGCAACCACATCGGAGGACTGTCGCGTCACGATCCCCAATGGCTTCAGCAGATAAGGCTCCGCAGGAACAGGAGCCCCCTTCATCATGCGGCTCAATAGCGCCGCTGCCTCAAAGCCGATACGTGTCGAATTGAAAGCCACGCTCGACAAAGGTGGCCGCGCCATCATACACAGGATTTCATCATTCTCGACTCCGACGACAGCAACTTCATCAGGAACCGAAATTCCCGCACGATCACAGGCATCGAGCAGCCAGAAACCCAACTGGTCGGTACAAGCCATTATCCCCACGGGCTTAGGCAGTTCACGGACCCACTTCACCATCTGTTCCTGATGTTTTTCCCACTCGCGCGGCACTTCGGAGTCATCGGGAGAGGAAAACACGCTCACTTCATAGCCGGCGTTTTTGATGGTTTGAATGTAGTTATCGCGGCGTTCTTCGAAGTAGACTTCACAACCGATTTCATAGACGCCAAAGTGACGAATCCCCCGTTCCAGAAAGTGTTCCGCCACCATCCGCCCCATCGCCTGGTTATCAATTCCCAGAAAAGGAAAGGAATGCTCAAGCTTGGTGGAACGTAATTCGACCGCAGGAATCCCCGAATCCGTAATGGCATCCGCCATTTCCTGACTGGTCGTGCGGCTCAGAATCCCATCACCTTTCCAGCGGGAAATCCATCCCGGAACCTGGGAATCCAGTGATCGCGGCATCACGAATACAGACCATTCTTCTTTTTCCGTGATAAACTGACGAATCCCATTCAGCAACCCCCGCCCGTGTGAGCGAGATGTTTCAATCAGTAAAGCCACATGAGGTAGGGAAGTCTTAGCCATCAGTGTCGATTCAATCGATATCTATTCTGCATCAGGAATGCAGTCGGGGACGTCATTTCAATTCAATGAAGGTAATCTTTTACAGCAAGTCCGTTTTCTGTTCAATCATGATCGAAACAGATAGGCAGACTTCGTACAATACTTTTCATGAACTTTATTTACACCACGCCAGATAAGAATTGACAGTGAAAGGCTTTCGTGGACTATCAGATCAAGCAGGCTCAGGCCCATGATTTTCTGGAAATTGCAGCGTTAGATCGTATCGCCTGGCCCATAGAGCCGGATACTTACATCCCGGATGGCGAACATGCCTGGAGACTCTGGTGTGAATACGCAACGGTCCTCATCGCTGTTTCTACCGCTGAAGGACCGGCACAGACACTCGCAGGTGCGCTGTTGATGTTTCCGACGAATACAGACGAAATCTTTCTGCATAAAATCATGGTTCAGGCAGATTTCCGGGGACAGGGGATCGGCTCTGCGCTAATGAAACAGGCTTTGCAACGGGCTGATAAGGTTGTATTACTCACCGTGAACCCCGAAAACAGACCTGCTGTGAAGCTGTATGAGAGCTTTGGTTTCCAGATCAGAAAGAAAATCGAAGGCTATTATCGCCCCCATGAACATCGACTGTTGATGGAATTCCAACCTGCCACTTAATCTTTTGACAAATGGATTTTTTTATGAATCAGACTGAGCGGGTACTCATTTTGGGAGCAGGCATCAATGGCGTTGCGATTGCCCGCGAGTTATTGTTGAACGGGATTCCCGTCTGCATGATTGATCAGGGAGATCTCTCACAGGGGGCAACATCAAAATCATCCCGACTGGTTCATGGCGGCCTGCGCTACCTGGAATATGGTGATTTTTCGCTGGTAAAAGAATCCGTTCATGAACGCGGGATTCTGCTTGACCTGGCGCCTCATTTTGTCAAACCGCTGAGGTTCGCCATCCCGCTGGCCCATCGCGCAACGGGCGTCATGTCGTCCGGACTCCGTTTCCTCAGTGGTTTCCGCGTTCCCGGCGCACACTGGCTCAACAACAAGTTTTCCTTTTCGTCTGAGCGAGGCATGTATCTGGTTGACATGGGACTCACCATGTATGACTGGTTCGCCTCCAAAGGCAATCTCCCCCGCCATTCGGTACACGATGTGGGTGAACCAGGATTACCAGAGATCAACAAAGAGAAATTTCGCTGGCTTGCCTGCTATTCCGACGCACAAATGCATTTCCCCGAACGATTTGTCGTCGCATTATTACATGACTGCCAGAAAATTGCCCAGCAGAAAGGCGTCGCGTTTGAACTCCTGACCTACCATCAACTGTCACTGAAAAACAGGAACGCCCAGTTGACCTCCCTGCGGCATCCAGGTTTAAATCACGACTTGTTTGCTCCCACAGTCATCATCAACGCATCAGGGGCCTGTGGTGATCTGACCCTGCAACAGGTTGACATTCCCTCTCCCCGCCTGATGGGAGGCACCAAGGGAAGCCACATCATCACCTTCAATCAACCACTTCGGGACGCGTTAGGTGAGCAGGCCATTTATTCCGAAGCCAGCGACGGACGACTCGTCTTTATTCTTCCTTTTGGAGACTGCACTTTGATTGGCACGACCGACGTCCGCGTTGAAGGCAATCCGCTCGACGTCGCTGCCAGTCCCGAAGAGTTGGACTATCTGGTCGGCATGGTCAACATGGTCTTCCCGCAAGTGAAGCTGACGACCAATGATATCAACCTGCATTACAGCGGCGTTCGTCCCCTGCCTTATCAGCCGGAAGGCAAAGCAGCATCGATTTCGCGCGATCACTCCATTAAGGAATACGAAGGCCCTTCTGGCTGGATCGTCACTCTGGTGGGTGGGAAATTAACATCGTGGCGTGCCTTCGCTGAGAACGTCACCAGTCGCATCCTAAAAAAACTGGGAAAAAGCTATCACACAGAATCGAAAACCAGACTGATCCCCGGCGCAGAACATTATCCGCAAACACCCGAGATCCTCAAAGCAGAACAGGATCGCCTCGCCGAGAAGTTTCAACTGCCTCTGGCAAGTATTCAGACGCTCTGGGTTCTACAGGGAACCCTGAGCGAAGAAATCCTGGAATCCCTCCCCGACTTTTCTTCAGAGTTACTGCCCGGAACCAATATTCCCCGCCAATACGTCCTCTGGACCATTCAGAACGAATGGGTCGAGACCATCGGCGACCTCGTCGAACGTCGCCTGATGCTCATCTTCGATGAAACCCTGCAAGCCTCCACCCTGCAGGCGCTCGCTGATTGCCTGGTGGAGGCAGGCAAGCTGGATGCTGCGGAAATCCCCACTTCAATCGATGAATACAAACAGCATCTGGCGAAGTATTACGGGAAAGCCGTCAGTTAATCAGCGGATTGTCTTTTTTTCTATTTTCATCAAGTGGGACTCAGACAAATGACAATTCCCAAAAAAGGGAGCCGCTCTCTGGTTGTTGATGAGGTTCGCTATCGCTGGGTTGCTTCGGTTCATGATAATGCAATCAATCTCGTGATTGAGTTGGCTGACGAGCCAGGTCAAAAACTGCAGGCCTACTTCCACTGCCGCGACCTCTATGTGCGCAGTCCTGACGACAAATGGCGATTCCAGTCGCAAATGCAATCGATCAAACCGTCCCATGTGAAACGCATCATCCGACACTCTTTAAGATCGGGTTGGAGTCCGGGTGAAAAGATCCACAAGCCCTATGTGCTCAGGGATGCAGCCAAAATCGCATTAACGATTGATATCATCGACATCGACTCCCGTTTCATTGAACCAGAAGCGAAAATGGCCTACATCAAAGAAATCGCAGCTGATTTTTTAGACACCTATATGGCGCTGTCGTTGTGTATGGATTTCAAGATGCATGACCAAATCATGGACTCCAGACCGGGAACACGCTTTCCCATTGGAGACGAAAACATGCAGAAAATGGGGCTCACATTTTCCGTTTACCTGGATTCAGTAAACGCAAGGAATCTTCCGGTCATTGCATTACAGTGTAATGAATTCCCTGACGTCGTCGAAACGTTCTGGTGGTTCTGTAGTACATAATCCCCCGATACACGGCACACGGCATCAGTCGAGCGGCACTTCACGCACGACCCGAAATGCCCCGCGCGAAGGTGTTTCCGGCAGACCATGTCCTCGGAGATATGAAGTCAGTTGTTCCGCTGGTTGCTGAAATCCCCCTCCCCGCCGAACACGTTCACGCCCTTGAGCCGGTCCCGTTGGATTCTCAACAGGTGAATCGGAATAGTAACGGGGACTGTAATAATCCTGGCACCATTCCCATTCATTCCCATAGACATCATACAGACCAAAGTCATTGGGACGTTTCTGTTTGACCGGATAGACCTGACTTTCAGAATTATTCAGGAACCACGCATACTGATGCATCTCTTCAGATTGATCTCCAAAAAACCACGCGGAATCGGTTCCGGCCCGGCACGCATATTCCCACTCGGCCTCTGTAGGCAGACGATACCGATCCCCTGTTTGATCTGAAAGCCACTCACAGAATGCGGTGGCATCATTCCAACTGATACTGACGGCGGGGGCCTGATCATTCACAGGCAGGTCACCCAGATTTTTCCAGGAATACTCCATCGTCTTCACCCAGTTGCCGCCTGACATTCCATAACCACCACTGCGTTCTGCATCCGTTTGATAGTTCGTCGCGTTGACAAATTCACGGAACTGCTGGTTCGTGACTTCAGTGGCGCTCATGTAAAACGGCCGGGTAAGAGTCACATTGTGAGCTGGTGCATCAGAATCTGCTGAAGACTCCCCCTGATCTCCCATCTGAAATTTGCCGGGGGGAATCAACATCAGATCAATTTCGACTTCTGATTCACCGGCACCGACGACAACCTCACGCTTGACAGGCAGATTCATTTTCGCAGCATACGTCAGCTGCAGGGGAGCAACTGTCGGATCAGCCGGATTTGTTTTCGAAGAACCTGCTGTTACTTCGGATTCGGTAACCGTGTGATCCGGTCCCTCCGGTTTCCAGGAAAAGGCGCCAATCAGAATGGCAGCGGCAACAGCCAGTCCCCCCCAGATCAAACCGCGGTTAGAATTGGAACCAGACTTTGCCAGTTCCTGCTGACTGTTACTCGCCAGCATTGTCAACTCGGGAATCGCTGGTTCAATTTCGGTCGGCGCACTGGCCCAGCCAGCTTGGTTGGCCTGCCGTTGTGAACGCTCGTCCTGCGGTACCATCACGGTCTGATCATTCGAAAATTCCGTTGAGAAACTTTCCAGATCACTAATCAGTTCGGTTGCTGACTGGTAGCGATCATCGGGAGACTTTGCCAGTATCTTTTCGAAAATGGGATCGAATTCGGCCGGGACCAGACTAAGCCGCTCCGACAGACGGGGAATCGGTTCTTCTCTGTGAGCCAGAATGCGTTCTACTGTCGTTTCTCCCCGATAGACAGGCTGGGCCGTCAACAGAAAATAGAACGTGCAGCCTAGACTGTAAATGTCTGACCGGTGGTCCGCCAGCTTCGTATTCCGCGCCTGTTCGGGAGCCATATAGTCAATGGTCCCCATAAAAAACTGGCTGGAAGTTAATTCGGTTTGCGCATCAGCTCCCTGGATCATATCATTGGGCTGCTGGAGACGAGCCAGTCCCATATCCAGGATTTTCAGATCCCCCTGGTCAGCGACCAGAATATTGGCAGGTTTAATATCACGATGAATGACTCCCTGGCGGTGTGCATACTCCAGTCCCTGTGCCACCTGCAGAATGCAGTTCAAGGCGTCGAAAAAGTCCAGTGGACCAGAGCTACGTACCAGCTGCGTCAGGCTCTCACCGTCGATGTATTCACAGATCAGGTAATGGATTCCCTGATCTTCTCCAGCATCATAGGCAGTCACGATGTGAGGATGTGAAAGCTTTGCTGCCGTCTCTACTTCGCGTTCAAAACGTTTCAGGCGATCGGGAATATTCTGCAGGTCAGAGCGAATCACTTTCAACGCAACAATACGTTTCATCCGACGATGCAGTGCCTTATACACGGTGCCCATTCCACCCGAACCAATTGGTTCCAGGATCAGGTAATCGGCAATTAACAAACGTCTGTTATCGTTGGACAGCAATACATCCGACTGGTAGTCCGTCATTTTCCCGGACTCCACCAGTTGTTCAGTCAGATCTGCAGAGGTTTGACTGGTTTGCTCTCCCTTTGTCGATGCTTGCAGTTTCGTCAGTTCTGCTTGCGAAACAATGCCCTCTTCCACAATCCGTTGCGTACACCGCTCCAATGAAATTGGAGCTGGAACGCTTTGTTGTGCGTCGGCTGCAGAATTCATTGCAGTTGCGAGTTGGTCCGCTTGTGTCGTTTCGATTACAGACACCAACCAGTCCGGCTCAAGGCCGGGAAACAGTTCCAGGTAATCGACAGATTTCGGAGTTTGCCCCAGTTGACAGCGATGCTCGATCTCCAGAGGAATCAATTCTTTGAGAATGACTTCCCGGTATTCTAATGCGACATTTTCCAGATAGTCATCAATCGAAGGCAGTTCCCCCAGCCTCAACTCTGATTCGTACTGATCACACAGTTGGTTGATTCTCAGCATCAGGTCTGAAGGAAGCTGTTCGAAATCTGTTTCATTTCGCGATTTCACAAATTGCAATCCTCATGCCACAGACGGGTAATCAACTGAAGTTTTCGTTCAACGGTTCGGCGGGCGCAACCTTGATTCTGCGCAATTTCAGTTGTAGTTTCCCCTTCCATTTTGGCCAATGCAACCTGTCTTAAGGCCGAATCACCTGTTTTATCTAATAAATTCAACAGTCCTTCCAGTTCTTCGGCCATCTGAACGGCAAATTCGGGAGAGGGTTGCTGCTGGATAATCGATTCAAAATCAACCTGCATGGACGTTTGCTTCCTGTGCATCCCAGCCCCTTCGCTTTTCCCGCTACCGCCGCGTTTCTGCCTGTTTTCCAGTCGAATCAGGTCCACTGATTTATGCGTGGTAATGGCCACCAGGAGCGGCCATAAATTCTGCCGATCGGTGATCTGTGAAAAACGGCCATTCTGTGCCCCCATACAGAAACTTTTAAAAGCACTCAGCGCCACATCTTCTTCGTCCGCCATCGCTCGTGGAGCACCTCGTAATTTCTGGCGGGCGACATCTACCATTTCCAGAAAATACGATTCCCACAACCTCTGCGCAGCCTGAGCGTCACCCGATTTTATCTGATCAATCCACTGTGTGACGGTTTCTTCAATGACAGACATGCAGACATGCTTTCCTGAACGGCTTTTCCGAAATTCAGATTGCTATTATATCGTGAAGTCCAGGCATTCAACAGCTTCGGTCTCATTCTCGCGGAAAGTATCTTTTTTCGCGAATTTTTTGTCGCATCTTAACATTCGCTGACGAATTCTCTGCAACAGCCGTCTGAGCAGATCAGAAAAAGCAGGCTGATCTGTGTACATCACCTGATTTCAGCGAAGAAAGTCATTATGTTCCATTTTTCCTCAAACCAATTCAAAGCTTGCTTGTTGAGCTGTAGCTTTCTTGCAGTCAGTTGCCTGATGGACGTCGCTGCGCATGCTCAACAGATTCGGAACCAGCGGGACGATCTCAAAATATTGAGTGATGACTTTGATGATGCGTCTACTTTGAAACAGTGGTCGAGAATTTATCAGACGGAACAGAGCAATGCCGACCAACTCGAACAGTTTGATATCGCCAAAACGAAGCCGGGTTGGATGGTCATGATGCCTTACAGCAGCACGTGGTACAAGGACTACCGGGGGGTTCTGGCCTACAAAGAAATCAAAGGAGATTTTGTGGTCACTTCCCGCATTCGTGTCGCCCAACGGGGTGGCGATGGTGCACCACGCAGTAATTATTCTCTGGCAGGACTCATGATTCGTACTCCCCGTGATGTCACTCCTCAAACCTGGAAACCGGGCGGCGAAAATTATATCTTTCTCTCCCTGGGCGCTGCGAATCGACCTGGCTCATTTCAGTTTGAAGTCAAAACCACCCTCAACAGTCGATCGACACTGGCGGTCACCAACGCCGGGACTCCTGTCGCGATCATCCAGATCGCGCGCATTGGAAATGACTTCATCCTGCTGAAAAAAACACCAGAGGGAAACTGGAATGTCCATCAACGCTATCGCCGCGCTGATATGCCTGATCAGTTACAGGTGGGACTCACTGTCTATACTGACTACTCGACTGCTTCCCGCTTGAAAGCGCCCCAGCAGAATACGCAGGTCATTCGGAACGGTCGTCCGGATCTGGTCGCCGGATTTGACTATGTGCATTTCCAGCGTCCCGACGTGCCGACCTCATTACAGGGGAAATCATTCTCGAACCCGGCAGAGGTCTCAGATTCTCAACTTTTACAGTTTCTGGGTGAGCAAGCCCAATAATTAAGAACATTACTTAACAGACCCTCGAGACATTTCACGCGACACCCTGTTTGCAATTGATTCGCGGGCGGGTTTATAATCTCATCAAATGTTTATTTCGGATCGAATCCGTTCTGAATAAGAGTGAGATGATATCTACGCGGCAAATCAATGTCAGGAGTCTGTGAGAATGCGTTACCCGGTTAAATACCTCTCTTTATTCGCAGTGCTTGCGATCACACTATTCACGGTCGAATACGCGGCCGCTTCCCAGCCTGTTGAAGGCGTTCTGGTAGAAGCAGAAAGTTTCGATCAGCAGGGCGGCTGGAAACTGGATACCCAGTTTATCAACATCATGGGCTCTCCCTATCTGTTGGCGCATGGACTGGGCCAGCCAGTGGCAGACGCAGAAACGACCGTCCAGTTTCCTTCTACCGGAAAATATCGCGTTCTCGTTCGCACTAAAGACTGGGTTGCTCCCTGGAAAGCCTCCGGGGCGCCGGGCCGTTTCCAGCTGTTGATTGATGGGAAACCGTTAAAAGAAACTTTTGGAACAAAAAGCGCCAAATGGTTCTGGCACGATGGTGGTACGGTCGAGATCACAAAACCGGAAGCAAAACTGGCACTGCATGACCTGACAGGTTTTGAAGGGCGCTGTGATGCCATTTTGTTTACCAAAGATCTCAACTATCAGCCCCCCAACGATCTGTCCCCCATGGATCAGTGGCGTAAAGGGATGCTCGGCCTGCCGGACCAACCGGAAAAAACGAAGAAGTACGACCTGGTCGTTGTCGGCGGTGGTTATTCCGGCATGGGTGCCGCCCTCTCCGCTGCCCGCATGGGCTGTTCGGTCGCGCTCATCCAGGATCGTCCTGTTCTGGGTGGTAACGGCAGTTCAGAAGTCCGTGTCTGGGCACAGGGACTGGTTCGTCGTGGAAAATATCCACATATCGGGGAAATCATCGCTGAATTTGCAGATTCGGCTGCAGCGTCTCCCGGCACTTATGAAGAATATGGCGACAAATTAAAAGAAGATATTGTCCGCGCCGAAAAAAATATCGACCTGTTCCTGAATACGCGTGCGTATGCTGTAAAAAAAGAGGGTGAAGCAATTCAGAGCGTGACTGCCTTTAATACCAAATCCAGCAAACGCACGGAATTTCTTGGTTCCCTCTTCGCGGACTGCACAGGCCATGGAGAAATCGGATACCTGGCGGGTGCCGACTATTATACACACGAAAAAGGGCACATGGGCATGAGCAACATGTGGACCTGGAAGGAAGCCGAAACGGAAAAATCATTTCCGGATGTCAGCTGGGCACTCAACCTGAATATGGAAGACTTCCCCTACCCCAAGCGTTTTCATGG
>AZIC01004884.1_pt1 | contig 10777 bp, 10 predicted proteins | sample 359061 | NCBI WGS metagenome assembly AZIC01 (sample SAMN02429709, study PRJNA222657) | marine sediment metagenome | biome: Sediment sample; isolation source: sample MGS-MES from oil contaminated site at the harbour of Messina (Sicily... | place: Italy: Messine | collected 2011-04-30 | depth 1 m m
GAAAAATTTATATGCAGGAAATCGATCATCTGGCGGTTGATTCAGGTTATTTATCAGATTTATTCAGTACACCGGAGAGTCCGTGTAATGCTTCTTGTTTACGCCGCAAACGACGTATCGTTGCTTTCTGGCTGAACAGTGTAACAAGGTTAAATATATAACCCAGTAAAAAACCCATCAGCAGCACAAACAGCAAAATAACCGTCAGTGGTAATGAGATCTGATAGATAAATAAATCAATGCTAACTAACTGCGCATTTTTATAGGTAAATGCCGCAATTAATATAATAAGAGGAATAGATATCAGCAAACTTATAAAACGTATCATATGAGTAATATGCTGCTTTTATCCAGAAATTGGTATGACAGAACAGAAGTGGCAGGCACCTACTGCTGTTTCTTTAATGAGTCATTAACGCGTTCACGCAGTTCTTTCCCAGGTTTAAAATGTGGGACATATTTACCGGGTAAAGACACGGAGTCACCGGTTTTAGGGTTACGCCCAGATCTTGGAGGTCTGAAATGCAGGCTAAAACTACCAAAGCCGCGGATTTCAATTCGATCACCAGTGGCCAGTGCTTCAGACATCTGTTCAAGCAGGCTTTTCACCGCAAGTTCTACGTCTTTATAAGCCAGATGGTTTTGCTTTCGCGCCATCAACTCGATTAGCTCTGACTTCATCATCGCTCTAGTAACGACTTCACCTGACATACATTCATCCCCATTTAAATACAGAGGTCATCCCTGACCAGACTGTATATATTAGTAATTTCTCAACATATTATAGTAATGAATCCAGCTTTGTCACCTAAGCCGCTGAAAAAACTACATAATATGATGAAATATTACTTAGTCGTTATTGGCATCCATTTGCTCTTTAAGCAGATCGCCTAAAGTCGTTGCTGCAGATGCGGAGTCTGAAGAGTACTCTTTAATAGCGGCTGCTTCATCATCGGCATCTTTCGCTTTAATCGACAGGTTGATTGTGCGTGTCTTGCGATCAACACCAATAAACTTGGCCTCGATTTCTTCACCTACATTCAGCAGGCTACGCGCATCTTCTACGCGATCGCGCGACAGTTCTGAAGCACGTAATGTACCCTCAATACCATCACCCAGGTCGATAATAGCGGCTTTTGCGTCAACTTCAGTGATTGTGCCCTTAACCAGAGCGCCTTTACCATTCGCTGCAACAAAGTTTGAGAATGGATCCTGTTCCATCTGCTTAACACCCAGTGAGATACGCTCACGTTCTGGGTCAATAGACAGTACAACCGCTTCCAGCTCATCGCCCTTGTTGTAGTTCTGTACCAGATCTTCACCGGTAGAATCCCATGACAGGTCAGACAGGTGAATCAGGCCATCAATGCCACCGTCAAGGCCAACGAAGATACCGAAGTCAGTGATTGACTTAATCTTGCCAGATACTTTGTCGCCCTTGTTATGCGTTGCTCCGAACTCATCCCATGGGTTAGTAGAACATTGCTTCATGCCCAGAGAAATACGACGACGTTCTTCGTCGATATCCAGAATCATCACTTCAACTTCGTCACCTAATGTAACAACCTTGGCTGGGTTAACGTTCTTGTTAGTCCAGTCCATTTCAGATACGTGTACCAGACCTTCAACACCATCCTCGATCTCAACGAAGCAACCGTAATCAGTGATATTGCTAACTTTACCTGACAGACGTGAACCTTCTGGGTAACGCTTGGCAATCGCTGCCCATGGATCTTCACCCAGTTGCTTAAGACCCAGAGAAACACGGTTGCGATCTTTATCAAACTTAAGCACAACAACTTCAATTTCCTGGCCCACTTCAACGATTTCAGATGGGTGCTTAACACGCTTCCACGCCATATCAGTGATATGTAACAGACCGTCGATACCCCCCAGGTCCAGGAATGCGCCGTAATCAGTCAGGTTCTTAACGATACCCTTCACTGACTTGCCTTCTTCCAGGCTACCCAGCAGCTCTTCACGCTCTGCAGAGTACTCAGACTCAACAACCGCACGACGTGATACAACCACGTTGTTACGCTTCTGATCTAACTTGATAACTTTAAACTCAAGCTCTTTACCTTCCAGGTAAGAGGTATCGCGTACTGGACGTACGTCAACCAGAGAGCCTGGCAGGAATGCACGGATATCGCCAAGTTCAACCGTGAAGCCACCCTTAACCTTACCTGTGATAATACCTGTAATAATTTCTTCAGCATCGTGAGCCGCTTCCAGCTTGATCCATGCTTTCGCACGTTTCGCTTTGTCACGAGACAGGCGAGTTTCGCCCCAGCCGTCTTCAACAGCTTCTAATACAACTTCAACTTCATCGCCAATGTTAACTTCAACCTGACCATCACTTAAAAACTGTGATTCAGGGATAACGCCTTCTGATTTAAGACCCGCTGCAACGGTTACGTAACCACCCGAAATGTCGACAACAGTACCCATAACGATGGTACCTGCATTCATTTCGGTTTCTTGTAAGCTCTGTTCAAAGAGTTCGGCAAAAGATTCAGACATAAGAATTTCCATAGATTTACTGCAATGCCGGTGGATTAGCCGTATGACACTGGCGGCTGGGCAAAACAGGGTTAGTGTTAAACAACACTTACACTCAGGCCATTATGGCTTGTTGGGAGTGCAAGCACCTAAGTTCGATGGTTACAGGCGTTGTTTTGCCAGATCCAGCACCATTTGAGTGACATCCTGAATACTCATTTCTGTGGTATCCAGTAATACTGCGTCCTCAGCCGGTTTAAGTGGCGATACAGCGCGATTTGCATCTTGCTCATCTCGGGCTTTCAAGTCAGCCACGAGGGCGGCGATATTAGCACTTATTCCCTTTTCTTTCAACTGCTTATAGCGCCGTTCGGCCCTTTCTTCTGCAGATGCTGTCATAAACACCTTCAATGGCGCATCTGGAAACACGGTAGTGCCCATGTCACGGCCATCAGCCACCAGGCCAGGAGGCTCTGAGAAGTCGCGCTGGCGCTGTAAAAGGGCTTCACGCACACTTGGAATTGCGGCCACTTTAGAAGCACGCATACCAATCGACTCATCGCGGATAGCTTCTGTAACATCTTTCCCCCGCAGCACAATATCAAGTCCACAGTCATGGGGAATAAAGCGAACATCGAGGCTGAGCGCTGTTTTTGCGATTGACGCATGATCATTGATGTCCAGATGGTCATCCTGAGAAGCCAGTGCTGTCAGTCGATAGAGTGAACCGCTATCCAGTATATGAAAGCCCAGATCACAGGCAACAGCATGAGCAATCGTGCCCTTGCCTGCGCCGCTTGGGCCGTCAAGAGTGATAACTGGATTAGGTTTAGTTGTCATATTTCAGCTGCTTCCTTGGGGACTAACCTGCTATCGAAACCTTAATACCGGCCCTGTTAGCAATGCCAATAAAATCCGGGAACGAGGTATTCACGTTCTCACAATCTTCAATCAGGATTTCACCTTCAGAGCGTAATGCGGCCATGGTAAACGCCATGGCAATGCGATGATCATCTCGACTATGCACCTGGCCACCTTTTACAGGGCCACCATTAATGATCATGCCATCAGGCGTGGCGGTTGCATCCACGCCAATGGCCTGTAGGCCATCAGCCATTACCTGTATACGATCAGATTCTTTAACTCGAAGCTCTTCCGCACCCGTCACCACTGTCTGCCCCTCTGCACAGGCGGCAGCCACAAAAAGCACAGGGAACTCATCAATGGCCAGTGGCACAAGGGTTTCAGGCACGTTAATTCCTTTTAGTTGAGCACTACGAACACGGATATCTGCCACCGGCTCACCACCCGCAACTCGCTCATTAAGTAATTCGATATTCGCGCCCATTAATCTGAGAATATCAATGACACCCGTACGCGTTGGGTTAATGCCTACATGTTGCAATGTAATATCTGAATTTTCAGCAATGCTGGCACCAACCAGAAAGAAGGCGGCTGAAGAGATATCTGCCGGCACATCAATATCACAGGCGGTTAAACGCCCTCCGCCTTCAATGCACATGCGATTAGCTTCGGTTTTAACCGGGTAACCAAAAGCATTGAGCATACGTTCAGTGTGATCACGGGTGGTTGCAGGTTCTGTCACACAGGTTTGACCTTTTGCATACATACCGGCCAGTAACAGGCAGCTTTTAACCTGTGCGCTGGCCATCGGCAAGGCATAGTCGATGCCTTTCATTACTGAGCCACCATTTACTTTAAGTGGTGGCTTACCGCCCTCTGCCGTGTCGATCCGGGCGCCCATCAGCGCCAGAGGATCAGTCACACGCTTCATTGGGCGTTTTGATAAGGAGCGATCACCGCTTAATTCGACATTAAAAGCCTGACCTGCGAGTAAACCTGACATCAGGCGGATAGACGTACCTGAATTACCCAGATCAATGGGCGCTTCGGGCTGCTTAAGTCCATCAATGCCGACACCCCGAATAGTGACTTCACCTTGTTCATTTGGCCCATCAATCGTAACACCCATAGCACGAAAGGCACGTAGCGTATTCAGGCTGTCTTCGCCCTGTAAAAAACCGGTTACATGGGTAACTCCGTCGGCAATAGAGCCAAACATAATAGAGCGATGCGAGATGGATTTATCTCCAGGCACCCGAAAAGCGCCTGCAAGTTGTCCACCGGGTTTTACAATATAGTCAATCTGAGACATGAGTTACCATCATTGTTATTCGCGGGCTATTCTAGCCTGTTTTATTCTAACCTGTTTAATGACCTGCCCTTAAAGCCGTCATTTTGAAGTGTGCAGATATTAGCGATCTATGCGAAGAACTTCCAGTTTTTATACCCGAACATAAAAAAAGAGCCGCATAATGCGGCTCTTTCTATCTAGTCAACCGAGAATTGATTTAGATTTCAGACAGGTACTTATTCACAACCTTAGCAGGTAAAGGGATATAACCGTCTTTGATAACAACATTCTGACCTTGCTGAGAAAGAACCAGTTTAATGAATTCTTTTTCTAATGGCGCCAGTGGCTTATTTGGGTGCTTGTTTACATATACGTAAAGGAAGCGAGACAGTGGGTATTTACCAGTTACTGCATTTTCAGCGGATGCTTCAATATAGGTACCGCCCGCTTTCTTGGTTAATGGCACTGCACGTACACCGGATGTCTTATAACCAATACCGGAATAACCAATACCGTTCATTGAGCTAGTAACTGCCTGAACAACAGACGCTGAACCTGGCTGTTCATTCACGCTGTTTTTATAGTCGCCTTTACACAGTGCTTTCTTTTTGAAATAACCATATGTACCGGAAACCGAGTTACGTCCAAAGATCTGTATATCGCGCGATTTCCAGCTTCCTGACAGACCAATATCACCCCATTTGGTGATGTCTGTAGTTCCACCACATTTACGTGTAGAAGAGAAAACAGCATCGACTTCAGCAATGCTCATACCTTTAACCGGGTTATCTTTATTTACGTAAACGGCTAGCGCATCAATAGCCACTGGAATAGCCATTGGCTTATATCCATAGCGATCTTCAAAAGCGGCAATTTCTTTATCTTTCATTTTGCGACTCATAGGACCGATATTTGAAGTTGCTTCAGTCAGTGCCGGTGGAGCAGTTGAAGAGCCTGCTGCCTGAATCTGAATATTTACATTAGGATATGAACGCTTAAAAGATTCTGCCCACAATGTCATCAAGTTAGCCAGTGTGTCAGAACCTACACTAGATAAGTTACCTGAGATACCACTGGTGGCTTTGTATTCAGGGATTTCTTTATCGACGCTTACAGCAGCCATTGCACTAGAAGCGAATAATGATGCCCCTAATACTGTCGCAGAAATCATAGATGCGATTCTGTTAAGTTTCATTCTGTATTACTCCAGATTTGTGTTAAGTGTGACTATTTTGTTCCGTAAATGTGACAACACAGTGACACGATTATTACAATTTGATGACATATTACGTAACATCAGGAAAGCAGCAGCAAAATGTACTACCCTGATCTATTCTGGTATCGATACGCAAATTACCACCATGTCGTTCAAGCACCTGTTTTACGATAGCCAGGCCAAGTCCTGTACCACCCTGCTGACGCGACCTTCCCTCATCAACTCTATAAAAACGTTCAGTTAATCTTGGAATGTGTTCGTAATCGATACCTATACCATTGTCTTTTACGCAGATACAGGTACCTGAGTAATCGTTAATACTGGAGATGATAATCTCGCCACCTTCAGGTGTATAACGTATGGCATTAGTTATAAGATTTGAAATTGCCATGCGCAATTCATCATAACTGCCAAGGATCTTCACTGGCTGGTATAACAGTGTGACTTCATGACGCCCATTAGACAGGGCCTGTGCTTCATTGTAGATATCATTAAGCAGTCTTTGCACATTGATTAACTCTGGTTTTTCTGCAAGCGGAGAAGATTCAAGCTTTGCCAGGCCAATTAACTCCGTCACAATATTTTCCATGCGCTGCGTTTGTTGCTGGATTTTTGTTAACGGCATGACCAATGTTTCATCATGTGTATCTAATAAACTTTCGATATAGCCCGACATAACGGTAAGTGGTGTGCGTAGCTCATGAGACGCATTGGATATAAAGTCACGGCGCATTTCATCCAGCTGATTACGTTGAGTGACATCACTTGCGCTTAACAGGAACTGACCTGTTCCATAGGGCGTTACATTAAGAATAATACTCAGTAAATTTAATTTAAACTCAAGTGGCTTATCAAATTTACGTCTGGAGATATAACGCACAAATTCAGGCTGACGTATCAGGTTATCTATACGCTGCCCTATATCAACACGTGAATGTAAGCCAAACATCTGTTTTGCAGCCGGATTAAACCATTCTATTTCATTAGAGTCATTCAATACTATTGTCGGATAAGGCAATGCCTGCGTTGATTTTTGAAAGCGATTGAGTATCGAGGAAAGCCTACGACGCGCCCTACGCTGGCGCTGATAAAGATGATAAAGCTGGTAAAATATGTCATCCCAGACACCGACCGTTTCAGGCGTATGTTTAGAAGGTTTACTCAACCACTGGGTGAGACGATTTAAATTGTAAAGCATCCATATAAGATATACAGACAGACCTGATAATAGCACGACCACAATATGATCGATAACGCCGCCAAACAACAATAGCAATACTAGCCAGGCTACTAATAATTCAATCTCTCTCCTTAAACAGGGTGTCATTACAGTCTCGAAAAACGATACCCGCTGCCATGAACTGTCTGTAAGAGACTTGCCAGTTGATAGGGTTCAAGTTGTTTACGCAGGCGACGAATATGTACGTCAACCGTACGTTCTTCTACGTATACATCTGTACCCCACACCTGATCAAGTAGCTGACTGCGCGAAAACACTCTATCTGTATGCCCCATAAAATAATGCAGTAACTTGAATTCAGTTGGCGAAAGCACAATGGCAGTTTCACCTACTTTTACTCGCTGGCTAACTGGATCCAGGAACAACTCACCAATTTGTAGAGGCTGTTCGTCAGGCATCGAGCGTCTAAGCACAGCTTGAATGCGTGATTTGAGTTCACGTACAGAGAATGGTTTGGTTATATAATCATCTGCACCCACATCCAGGCCAAGAACACGGTCTTCCTCTTCTGTTTTTGCCGTAATCATAATCACTGGTAAAGCTGAATGGTATTTACGAATCCGGTGCAGTAGATCTATCCCACTGTTATCAGGTAGCATCCAGTCAAGCAAAACAAGATCAATAGATTTTTTCTCTATAATTTCCCAACCATCTTTAACTGTTAATGCTGAATACAAAGTGTACCCATCTGGCAGCAATGAAAAGTTGAGCATGTCCTGAATATCAGGATCGTCTTCGACGATTAAAATAGTTGCATGTTTCATAATGATATTAAACGATAACTATATGACAAACATATGAAGGATTATGACAAAATATCATTCTCTATTGCATTTAAATCAAGATGACGCACATCTTTGCCTTTAACAAGGTAAATAACATACTCACCAATGTTTTTTGCATGGTCACCAATACGCTCCAGTGAACGAGCTGCCCATACCACATCAAGTACTTCGGAAATGGTTCGTGGGTCTTCCATCATAAAGGTTATTAAAGTACGAATAATACTCTGATAATCTTCATCTGCTTCGGCATCTTCTCGTACAACACGTAAGGCCGCATCAACATCAAGGCGCGCATAAGCATCTAGCACATCGTGAACCATTTGCTTCACATGATCTGCCAAGTGTCGAATACCTGAATATTTTGAACGAAAATGTCCATCCTGCTCAGAGATATGTACGGCCATCTTGGCAATTTTTTCAGCTTCATCACCAATTCGTTCAAGATCGGTTATGGTCTTAATAACGGCGACCACCATTCGCAGATCAGATGCTGCCGGTTGACGTTTAGCTAATATACGAGTGCACTCTTCATCAATACTGACTTCCAGTGCATTAACTTTATGATCCCGCAGAATAACTTTGTCTGCAGCAGCAGCATCCATATTCTGTAAAGCATCAACTGCAGCGTCAATCTGCTTCTCTACAAGGCCCCCCATTTTCAGAACCTTATTTCTGAGGCCTTCCATCTCTTCGTCAAATCGTTGTGATATGTGCTGATTTGTATTGCTTGTTTCCATATGAATGCCTCAAATACGCTTAGCCGTAACGACCTGTAATATAATCTTCTGTCTGTTTCTTTACTGGATTAGTGAAAATTGTATCGGTATCACCAAACTCCACCATTTCACCCATGTACATAAATGCCGTGTCATCAGACACACGGGCAGCCTGCTGCATATTATGTGTCACAATGAGGATGGTATACTGTGATTTTAGTTCATAAATGAGCTCTTCTATTTTCAGAGTAGAAATGGGATCAAGTGCAGACGCTGGTTCGTCCAGTAAAAGAATTTCTGGCTCAATGGCAATCGCTCGTGCTATAACCAGACGTTGCTGCTGACCACCGGAAATACCCAACGCACTTTGATCAAGTCGATCCTTCACCTCATCCCAGAGTGCTGCACCTTTCAGCGCCCACTCTACTTTTTCTTCAAGGATACGACGTTTAGTAACCCCCTGCAGACGCAATCCATAAGCGACGTTTTCAAAAATACTCATGGGGAAGGGATTAGGCTTTTGAAACACCATTCCAACACGTTGACGTAATGAAGTAACATCAACTTCCGGACGAAGAATGTTTTTTTCATCTAGAACAATTTCACCTTCAACTCGCACGTCATCAATCAGGTCATTCATCCGATTAAAACAACGTAGCAAAGTTGATTTACCACAGCCACTAGGCCCAATAAAAGCCGTCACATGATTTTTTTTCATGTTACAGGTAACATTATATAAAGCCTGTGATTCACCGTAAAACAGATTTAGATCTTTAACACTTAGAGATACTTCTGCTTTTTTCGATTTTTCATGCTTATGCTCATTCATACTAAGCGCAGCACCTGCATTTTTCGTCATAATCCTAAATCCTCGCCATGCCCCTAGTTATCAAGCGCACGATACTTTTCGCGTAATCGATTTCTTAAATTAATCGCACTCAGATTAAGCGCAACGATCACCACTACCAGTAAAAATGCAGTGGCATAAACCAATGGCCTTGCGGCTTCAACATTCGGACTTTGAAATCCGACATCATATATATGAAAACCCAGATGCATAAACTTACGATCCAGATGTAAAAAAGGCATATTGCCATCGAGTGGTAAGCTGGGTGCCAGCTTAACCACACCTACCAGCATTAATGGTGCAACCTCACCCGCTGCACGCGCGACCGCTAGAATCAAACCGGTCATGATAGCCGGGCTCGCCATGGGCAAAACGACTCTCCATAAGGTTTCAATTTTCGTTGCACCCAGTGCAAGACTACCTTCACGCAACGCCCTGGGAATACGTGACAAACCTTCTTCTGTTGCCACTATGACAACAGGTAACGTCAGTAAGGCCAGCGTTAGGGAAGACCAGAGCAGACCCGGTGTACCGAAGGTAGGGCCTGGCAAAGCTTCTGGATAAAATAGCTGGTCAATATTGCCACCCAGAAAATACACAAAGAAACCCAGGCCAAATACACCATATACAATAGAGGGCACACCTGCCAGGTTGTTTACAGCAATACGTATGGTTCGGATTAATACACCCTGCGTGGCATATTCACGCAGGTAGACTGCCGCAATCACTCCAAATGGCGTTACTATTACCGCCATCAGTAACACCATCATGACTGTACCAAAAATCGCCGGAAAGATGCCGCCTTCAGTATTTGCTTCGCGTGGATCTTCTGTAATGAAAGCAGCTAGTGTTCCGAAATAAAAGCCAATTTTTTCTGACACCGTCATTTTATTCGGCTGCCAGGCTTTTACAATTTTTTCGATCGGTACAGTCACTTCACGACCATCCATCACAGTGGCACGAATACTGTCACGATGAATCTCTGTGTATAGCTTGTCCGTTTGTTTTAATAGCTCATTATACTGATTTTTTAGCTGTTCACGCTGCTGATCAATATCTAACTGTGCCTGCTCCGTAAGCTCATCATCTAACTGAAGTCCCCTTTCTTTAAGGCGTAATCTTTCTAACTGATAATTAACCGCACCAATTTCACTTCGCTCCAGATGCAGTAACTGTTCACGGATATCCAGTACACGCTGTAACCGCTGCTTAAATTCAGGCCAGATATTTTCTCCGTCTGTTACCAGCTCCCCCTGCTCATAAACCGCTGTTAGATAACCGTAAAAATTCCCCCATTCAAGTCGCTCAAGTACCAT
>AZIC01004747.1_pt1 | contig 10738 bp, 7 predicted proteins | sample 359061 | NCBI WGS metagenome assembly AZIC01 (sample SAMN02429709, study PRJNA222657) | marine sediment metagenome | biome: Sediment sample; isolation source: sample MGS-MES from oil contaminated site at the harbour of Messina (Sicily... | place: Italy: Messine | collected 2011-04-30 | depth 1 m m
AAGTAGATATTCCCGTCATCGTCGATGGCTAACTGCGCTGGGGTATCCAGCTGCAGGTCAGTTGGAGCATCACCAGGCTCGGGAGTGTCATCAGTGCCGCCACCGGCGATCACCGTCACCCGTTGTGAAACTGCATTCACTTTCAGAACATAAGCATCATCAGTGAAATACAGGTTACCATTCGCGTCCAGTGTCATATCGCGAGGGTCTGTAATTTTGAGCGAGCTTGCCAGTGTATATTGATAATTGACAGGATCAAATGGGGAGGCGTCTCCTACCTCAATCGTTCCATCGCCGGCGATGATTGTGATTAAACCGGTCTGGTGGTCTACCCGGAGAATGCGGACTACAGTTCCATCGTTGTGCACGAAGTAGTAGTTTCCGGCACCATCAATCACGAGGTTGGAAGGATCATTCAGAACCAGATCCTCAATGGAAGTCTCACCATCAACGGGTGTGCTGACAGTGTTTGTTATATCTCCTGCCAGGATAGAAATGGTTTCATTTTCGGGACCGAGGGTCGAGTAATTTTCTGATGCTTTATTAGGGGTATCAGACACACCGACACGCAGTCGATACTGAGTTCCGGCATTGAGGGACGTTGAAGTCAGTTTCAAAACCGTCACGTCTGATAAAGCATCGTAAGTGGCGGTGTAATCGGTTGTCAGAAGTGGTTCATCTGTAGTGGTATCAATGATCTGATAAAAACGGGGGTCATTTGCCAGATCGGGATTCAGATCGTCATCATTGAAATGAACAAGAATCTGGTTGTCGCGGGCTACCAGGTTACCATCTGCTCTTGCAAAGGCAGGATTACCCGGATTAACCAGTGCAAATGAGATCGCAGGTGTGAAGGAATCACCCGAGATCGTCAGGTTTACGCCATTTTGTGAGATAGTGATAGTTGCATAACCACCGGTTCCCAGTAGGGAGGAGTTGAATGCCTCCAGGATTGATTCAGCAATCTCAGATGCATCCTCTGTTGCCGTGTAAACCACCGAAATATTGTTCTGGTCATTCAAGCCGCCGCCATCCAGATCCATTTCAAATGTGACAGAAGCGCCGCCCACGGTGATGGTGAAGGTGTCTCCATCCTGCAGATTGGTCACGTCACTTACGGACAGAACCTGTTCCCTTAAAACAGGCTGCGATACAACGGCGACCACTTTCGCTCCGAGGTCGAGCTCAAAGTTAATGGTCTGGTCAATACCGTTCTGGACTGCATCTTCATTAAAGTCCTGAAATGCTTCTCCATTCAGATTGAGTAAAGCGTTGGCACCAGTTCCGAAGATGGTAATCTGGTAGTGATCGTCGGGAAGCGCAGAAGCGAAGCGGACGATGACTTCGTTGGGGGTGTCGCCAATACCTACATAGCCGAGCTCAATAGGCACTTCATTGCCGTCTGCAAACGTTCCATCAGAACCACTGCCGACAATTTGAATGCCTCCCAGCGAATCAGGATCAATCTCTTGACCGGGAGAAAACACAAAGGTCAATTCCTGGGGCGCTTCGTGATAAACCTCACCATCTGTAAGAGAGAGGTCAATATTCGGTTCGATATTGACCAGAGAAGCGCCCGCTAACAGCGTGCGGTCTTCCAACTGCTCGGCAGTGGAATAGGAGCTGACATAGTTTTTAATCTTATTTCGGCTTTGGCGTTTTCTTTGGCCTCTGCGAAGACAGTGAAACAAAGATATAGATCTGCGAAATGACGACACGAAGGAAGGAGGGCCCACAACCATAGTTTCAGTCTCTCTAGCAAATAGAAGAAAGAATCAAGAGAATTTGATTCTAGATATTATTGATTAGCCAAAAATGTGATCCAGTTTTTAGATAGTTAAAAGATAAAATTGGGATATGAGGATTATTTTCATAGAAGGGATTAATCCGGTTATTTCAGTATTATTAAATAACCTAAATTAGCCAAAGTTAGTAGTCAATGAAAATCTACTCAGATAAACGTTTATATCTCTAAAAACAATTTTCATGATTTGTCGGGTCACTCACTCAAGTAAGACAAAATCCTGATTCAAAAAACGGAAGCGATAACCTCAGCGCGTTTTCTACTTTCCTTTTGCGTCATGTCTCCATAAACTACGAATCTCAGGCGGTCGTAAGTGTTTTGAATTAAATGTCTTCTGTAATTAAAGAGATCCATGACTAAACCACTGATCGTAATCAACGTGGTCGGTTTGACCCAGGAAATGCTGGGGGACCGTACTCCTCATTTGACGAAACTGGCAAATGAAGGGTTTTCCAGGTCCATGGGAACGATATTGCCAGCCGTCACCTGTTCGGCTCAATCAACCTTGTTAACAGGGTTGATGCCACGAGATCATGGGATTGTGGCGAATGGCTGGTATGTCCGTGATCTCGCCGAGGTCATGTTCTGGAAACAGTCAAACAGACTCGTCCAGGGTGAAAAAGTCTTTGAAACCGCGAAACATCGCGACCCGGCATATACCACCGCGCAGATGTTCTGGTGGTACAACATGTATGCCCCGGTGGACTGGTCAGTCACTCCGCGCCCCAGTTATCCAGCAGATGGGCGAAAAGTTTTTGATTCGTATAGCCAGCCAGAAGGTCTCAAAGACGAATTGCAATCTGAGCTGGGAGTATTTCCGCTTTTACGTTTCTGGGGGCCGGGAGCGGACATTGTCAGTTCTCGCTGGATTGTCGATGCGTCGATCAAAGTGCTTCAGGAGAAAAAACCAAATCTCACGTTAGTTTATTTGCCACATCTCGATTATAACCTGCAACGACTGGGCGCCGGTAATCCAGCCATTGACCAGGATATTCGTGAAATCGATCGGGAAGCAGGACGTTTAATCGAAGCTGGCCAACAGGCAGGCGCTGAGATTGTTGTCCTTTCCGAATATGCCATAACCGATGTGTCCCGGCCAGTTCATCTCAATCGAATTCTCAGAGAGCAGGGATGGCTGAGCGTCAGAAAAGAGGCATTAGGCTGGGAAACCATGGACTGTGGTGCCTCCGAAGCGTTTGCCGTTGCAGATCATCAGGTCGCCCATGTTTACGTCCAACAACCCGAGAAAATCTCTGCTGTCAAATCGCTGCTTCAGAAAACCGAAGGTGTTGAAATGGTTCTTGATCGCAGTCAGCAGGCTGAGTTCGGTATCGACCATGATCGCTCGGGAGAATTGGTTGTGATCGCAGCACCGGGAGCCTGGTTCACTTATTATTTCTGGTTGGATGACTCACTGGCACCCGATTTTGCCCGCACAGTCGACATTCATCGAAAGCCGGGTTACGATCCCGTTGAATTGTTTATTGATCCAACCATTAAGTTTCCCAAATTACGCATTGCGAGTCGGCTGGCCAGAAAAATCCTGGGCTTCCGATACTACATGGATCTGACCAGTCTCGATGCGTCTCTCGTCAAAGGCAGTCATGGTCGCTTGCCACTCCCCGGGAAAGAAGAAGCCGAAGCCCCGATCTTTATCTGCTCGTCCAAAGCGATTGAGCGTGATGAAATTCCGATGACAGCGGTCAAAGAAATGTTGCTGGAACTGCAGTTTGGCAAATAGTACCAGACCCTGGTAAGTCAAATTTGGGACAGAAATTGCGCTGATAAACCTTCGAGTTCCTGCCCGACAATATTCTTTATTCCTAGTGTTGATAAACACCCCAGCTTCTCAAAATCGGCATTGACTCAAAACAGCGTTCTGATGATGATTCCGCAGCCTGTGGTAGCAGCCAATTGCATTTACAGATCTGGACTTAAATCAACATCCGAAACGCCCGCATTTATGTCATATCATTTAATCAATACTATTCAAAAATTAGGCCATCCGAAAATTCTGGTTCTCGGCGATTTGATTCTGGATCGCTATACCTGGGGAAACGCAGAACGTATCAGTCAGGAAGCACCTGTCATTCTCTTGCGTGAAGATACTCAGGAAGTTCGGCTGGGGGGGGCAGCGAATGTTGCCAACATGCTGATCGGACTGGAAGCGGACGTAACCATGGCCGGTGTTACGGGAATCGATCTGGATGGGGTCGTAATCAAAGAGACTCTGGAAGAATGTGGTGTGAACTGTTCCGCCATTATTGCTGACCCGAGTCGACCAACGACCGTGAAGCAGCGTTTCATGGGGCGTGCTCAACAGAGGCACCCGCACCAGATCCTGAGAGTCGATCGTGAGGTGAATACGCCCCTCGATCAATCAATTTCAGAAACGTTACTCAATACCATTCTGCCCCTGATTGCGGAACAGCAGGCGATTCTGGTCAGCGATTATGCCAAAGGGGTCTGTACTCCAGACATTTTAGCGACCATCATCAAAGCAGCCCGCTCGGCGAATGTCCCGGTCATTGTCGATCCTTGTCCGGGCCAGGATTACCGAATGTATTCTAGCGCGACAGCCATTACACCTAACCGGCTCGAAACATCGCGTGCTGTGGGCTTTGATGTGAAGAATCAGGAAGATGCATTTCGGGCAGGCAGGCAGTTATGCCTTGATTTAAATCTTGATTTTGTATTTGTCACGCTGGACAGTGATGGCATTGCCTTAACACAGGCAGACGGTACAAGCGAACTGCTGCCGACACGGAAACGCGAAGTCTATGACATCACCGGTGCTGGAGATATGGTGCTGGCTACGATCGGCGTCGGAAGTGCTGCCGGGATTGCCCCTGATGACCTGGCACGCTTGGCGAATGTCGCCGGGGGGCTCGAAGTTGAGCAGATTGGCGTTGTCACTATCAGCCGTGAAGAAATGCTGGCAGATCTCTTGATGGGATCCCGGGTGACCAGTGAAAAAGTATTACCGCTGGAAGAATTACAGCGGCACATCGTGGCCCGTCAGAAGCTGGGACAAAAAGTAGTTCTGACGAATGGTTGCTTTGATGTCATGCATATCGGTCATGTTTCATATCTGGAACAGGCAGCGGCGGAAGGGGATTGTCTGATCGTCGCCGTCAACAGTGATGACAGTGTCCGATCACTGAATAAAGGCCCGGATCGCCCTATTTTCGGTCAGGATCATCGCGCTTCCATGCTGGCTGCTCTGGAAGGCATCGATTATGTGGTCGTCTTTGATGAATCGACTCCTTCCGACCTCATCAGAGTTCTGAAGCCAGACCTGCTGGTGAAAGGCGGGACTTATCAGAAGGAAGAGATCGTGGGGTGGGAAATTGTCGAATCGTATGGCGGGGAAGTGAGAGCACTGGGAATTACCCCCGGTATCTCAACCACACAGGTACTTGGAATGATTCGCAGCAGTCAGGAAAGTGAAAATCTTTCGGCAGACAAAAACGTTCCCATTGAACCTCCGAAACGAAAAGCCGGATGAAAATAGCAGTCTTTTTACCGAATTGGATCGGAGACGCCGTCATGGCGACTCCTGCGCTGCGGGCGATGAGACAGGAATTTTCGGATTCAGAAATCGTCTCCATTCAAAGACCTTACGTGGCTGATGTTCTGGACGGACTGACCCTGGTCGATCGATCCATTTCATGGAAAAGCGGCGAAACGCTGACATCTCAGCTACGGTTTCTACAGCAGCTCAGAAGCGAACACTTTGATCTGGCAGTTCTGTTTCCTAATTCATTTCGCAGTGCCAGCCTCGCTTTTCTGGCTGGTATTCCCAGGCGGGTGGGAATCAATCGTGACTATCGGCGTTGGTTATTAACCGATGTGCTTACCGCGGGTGACAGACAGACGCCGCATCCGGCTATTGATGAATATCTGAAAATCGCCGCGCATGTGCTGGGAAGAGAAAACTCTGAGTTTCCAGCGGCATCAGGAATGTCACGATCAATGGAACTTGCGGTAACAGATCAAGATCGTCAACGTTGGAACGCGTTTTGGAATAAGCAGTCTGCTGAATTTAAAAGTCGGCCATTGATCTGTCTGAACCCTGGTGGAGCATTTGGTGCTGCTAAACACTGGCCGACTACTCATTTTGCAACACTGGCTCAACGGATTACCACAGACCTGAAAAAGTCGGTCTTAGTCGTGTGTGGTCCAGCTGAAAAAGAGGAAGCGATCCAGATTGTTGAACAGGCCGGTCACCCGTTCGTAACGTCTCTGGCAGGAGAACCTTTACACCTGGGTCTCACAAAGGCTGCCATTCAACAAGCCGAATTACTGGTGACCACCGATTCGGGACCTAGACATTTTGCTGCTCCCTTTCAGGTGCCTGCAGTGACTTTATTTGGCCCGACACACCAGATGTGGAGCGAAACGTTTTACGATCGGAGCTTGCCTGTGCAGCTCGATCTGGACTGTGGTCCCTGTCAGCAGCGGGTCTGCCCGTTGGGCCATCATCGTTGCATGAAAGAACTGGGGGCGGATCAGGTCTTCCGGGCTGTGATTTCCCTGCTGGATCAACAACAGCGAAAAGCAGCATGAACCCGCTTTAAGCTGCCCAGGATGTTTTCTGACCGACGGGCGCATCCTTTGGCTGGCATACCTGTAATGCACTCGCGCTGGCGCGACTCTCAATATAGACGATCTGCCAGACCATTAATGGGATGATGCCCAATGGCAGAATCGCAGGTGACCAGGCAGCGACGGGCAACAACAAACGTTCGACGCCGCCGGTCCCCAGTGGGATCAGCATCAACCAGGCGACCACTGCCAGAACCCGATGGCATTGTTCCCTGAAACTGACAATCAATGCCCAGCTGGCGATGGGAGCAGCCAGAAGAAATGTCAGTCGCTCGGTTCCCGGCCCGACCAGTAACTGCCAGCAGACCCAGGTTGTGAGCACACCTGTAAAATAGGTTTGCGTCGAACCGGAAATTTTCGCCAACCTGAGGCACCAGAGCAGAGCCAGTCCGGCCATGCCCAGTTGCAGCAGGGTATAAACCCGATCATCCACGTAGCTACCGAACTGTTCGGCGATGGTATAGGCATCCCGTAAACCACCCTGCCTGAGAGTGCGGTAAGGGCCCGTCAGCAAACCATACCAGTTCTCGTATTGCTGGAGAACTACGGGTAAGGGGCGTGTTAAAAATGGGGGGATTACCAGTAAAGCACTTGCGGCAGCAAAACGTATGGAAAGCTGCCAGGGAAACCGTGCCATCAACAACAATGCCAAAGCAGCTGGCCAGAGCTTAATATGCACGGCGGCTGCGAGCAGGAAGGCGGCGATCCACCAGCGTTCTTTTTTCAGAGAAACGACAGCGAACACAGCCAGCGCAAAGACCAGTGAGTTACTTTGCGCAGACCAGATCGCGCGCGTACAGCCTGCCAGGCTGAGGATCAGAAAGCTGGCTTCCTGAAAGCGGGACCAGTTACCGGGAAAGATCTCTTTCACGAGTAGTCGTAGCGCGAGCACCAGTAGTGAAATATTCAATGCTGTCCAGAGAATTCCCCCCAGTGAGACAGGCATGATCGCAAAGGGAGAAAACGCCAGTGCAAAGGTGGGGCTATAGCGAAAACCGGTCTTATAGACTTCATTATCATACAGATTCCGGTCAGCCCACCAGTGAATAGATGAGTCTGCAAAACAGGGGTAAACCGATTTTTTTTCCGGTTGAACGATGAATTTGACACTGACGGCAATCCATAACACGGCCCATAAAATCAAGGCTCGTTTCAGCCAGATGACACCCGATGATTCTTCGACCAGGGGGGATTTGAAAAACAGCGGATTCTGTGAGGATTGATTCATGTCAGACCTGAGAAATAGGTGTCTTACATGCAAAGACAGCAGGATGAGGCTGGGAGCATTACGACCCGTGCTTTTAAGATTTTTTGCTAATTAAGGCAAGGTCAATCAACCTGTCAGGGATTGCGATCTTGAGGCGAGCAGACGTTTTCTTAACGTTTGGAATAAATGCCGTCGCTCTTTTCTGCTGAATTGCCCCAGTGCTGAGCGTATACAAATGATTTGCAGCGAGAGGGGGACCGCAAGTCCTTCATTTAACGGTTGAATTGCAAGTCGATCCAGCATGCAGACAAATGAGTCTGAGATCGAGAAACTATTGCGAATTCCGACGGGGTCAATCAGCCAGAGTGATAGTGGAGCAGCATCCTGCTGGGGCTCTTTGATCACAACATTTTCCAGTTTCAGATCTCGATGACGTAATCCTGCTTGCGCCAAACGTCTGACGATCTTGCCTAGCTCTCTGGCAAGTTCATACAGCAGGTCATGCGATACGGGGAGATTTGATTTCAGCAGTTCATAGGCGGTCACACCTTCAATATAAGGCAATTCCAGTTGATAGAAGGAACCTGACCTGTAAACGGGTGTTGCCGGCTGCGGGGTATTGACTCCTGCCTTGAGTAACTTCCAGGCTCCTGTCAGTTGACGGTCTGGCTGAGACTGTTTGAAGAATGATTTCCAGCGGAGCTGCCACGTAACTGGCCAGCGTTTGAGTGTGATCAAGCCACGTCCTGGTATTTCCAGTAACCATACGGAACGTAAGTCTTCTTCTTTAAGACAGCGAATTGTCGTATAAGGGGTACTCTGGTCGAACAGTTGGAAACAGGGACTCGCTTGAGGATGGGGATCATTCAATTTCAACGTGGCTTTTCATGATTTTGACGATTGCTCTTTTCGAGACAGTAAATTCCTGCCAAACTCTCGGCAATCTTTCAGTAAACAAGTCAATAGATCATAATAACCTGAGTCAGTCAGGTACCATCTTTTAACAGGAACGCGCGCGGTTGACAATCTTGAAAATTGTTCGATTCTCCTGTGAAACGCAACTCGTTCTTAAGTAATATCAAAGTCAGCTTTATGTCGTTATCGATTATCGTCATTGTCAAAAACGAAGAATCATCCATCCGTGAGTGTCTTGCGTCGGTTGCGTGGGCAGATGAAATCATCGTCCTGGATTCCGGCAGCACCGATCAGACGGTTGCCATCTGCCGCGAATATACAGATAAAGTCTATGAAACAGACTGGCCCGGATTTGGACCACAAAAAAATCGGGCCCTGGAGTATGCGACCAAAGACTGGGTGCTCTCTATCGATGCAGATGAACGCATCTCTTACGATCTGCAGACAGAGATCAAACGCATTATTCAAATGCCTGCCCGCTTTGATGCCTATACCATGCCACGCCGGTCAAATTACTGTGGTCGGTATATGAAGCACAGCGGCTGGTGGCCTGATCGGGTTGTGCGGCTTTTTCGACGGGGAAAAGCAAACTTCAGTGATGATCTGGTTCATGAGCGAATCATTGTCTCAGGTAAAACCGGAAAGCTCCGGGAACCGATTATCCATGAATCCCTGCTTACGCTGGAACAGATTCTCAACACAATGAACTCGTATTCAACAGCCAGTGCGAAAATGCTGGCGGAAGAGAAACAGCAGGCAGGGCTCTGTAAAGCTGTCATGCATGGAATGTGGACGTTTATTCGAACCTACTTCCTCCGTGCTGGTTTTCTGGATGGAAAAGAAGGTTTCATGCTGGCTATTTCCAATGCAGAAGGAACCTATTATCGCTATCTGAAACTCATGGTCATCAATAAAGAGAGTCAGAAGGAACTCTGATCAGTTCATGCCGGGAATCGCAGTCATCATTACGACGTATAACTGGCCCGCTGCTCTGGAAGCAGTGCTTACCGGTTATTTATCGCAACTTCGTACTCCCTCTGAATTGATCATTGCCGACGATGGATCGACTGACGAGACGCGCGAAGTGATAGACCATTTTCGCAGTCAGGCGCCGTTTCCAGTGAAACATGTCTGGCATGCTGACGAGGGATTTCGAGCCGGGGCTATTCGTAACCGGGCGATTCAGGATTCAGAGGCAGACTATCTCGTCTTTACCGATGGCGATTGTATTCCCACTCCCTGGTTTATTGCTGCTCATGAGCGGCTTGCTGAGGCTGGCTGGTTCCTGTCCGGGAATCGGGTTCTGCTCTCCGAAAATTTTTCCCGGGAAGTGCTTGAGCAAAAAATTCCTGTCGCCAGGTGGTCGTGGAGAGACTGGGTACAAGCGCGCTATCGCAGGCAGATTAATCGACTCTCACCATTATTCCGAATTCCAGCTGGTTCCTGGTATCGGCGTCGGCTGGCACGCCAGTGGGAAGGTGCAAAAACCTGTAACCTTTCCGCATGGAAACAGGATTTGCTGGCTGTGAATGGATTTGATGAAGATTACACGGGCTGGGGAATGGAAGACTCAGACCTGGTACTGCGTTTAATCCGAAATGGAGTTTTTCACAAAGATGCCCGCTTTGCAGCCGCTGTATTTCATATCTGGCATCAGGAGAATTCCCGGGATCAGCTGGAAGAGAACCAGCGCCGTCTGCAGCAGTTGATCGAGACGGATCGCATTCAGGCTCGCATTGGCATTAAGCAGGCACAGTCCGCTTGAGCGGATCATCCAGATAAAGAATTCAATGTCTTATGCTTTTTCTTTGCGAAAAATCTCTACAAAGAACGCGCCGCGAGTCACCCCATTTCCTTCGTCCAGCCAGGTCTGTAACTTTTTCTGACCTCGGGTCAGGTCGACTTCAAATGTGGTCGACAAATCACCTTCTGACACGACCTGTTCCCGTTTCAAGTCACCAATTTGAATCCGGGCTATCCCTTTTTTTAGAGGATGATGGGCTGATTCCGGGCGACAGCGTAACGTGATTTCGTACGTGCCTGGCTCAGTGACATTCACGATCCAGAACCCGTTTGCAACCGGATTTTTGGCAATTAACTGATGATTCCAGGGAACCTGTTCAATCGGAGCATGCCAGTCGTGGCAGGTCAGATGGGCCGGGTTTTCAAATCGGGATCCGATTCCGATGGCGACGTATTGATTG
>AZIC01001766.1_pt1 | contig 10730 bp, 6 predicted proteins | sample 359061 | NCBI WGS metagenome assembly AZIC01 (sample SAMN02429709, study PRJNA222657) | marine sediment metagenome | biome: Sediment sample; isolation source: sample MGS-MES from oil contaminated site at the harbour of Messina (Sicily... | place: Italy: Messine | collected 2011-04-30 | depth 1 m m
GCCTTTGAAAATGGCGCAGACACGCTGGAAACAGTGAATACCCGCGCTCATTTTATTGACCAGCTACTGATACAGGCATTCCAGGTGTTTTTTGCAGACTGCGAACAACCCGTCGCACTGATTGCTGTGGGTGGCTATGGCAGACGAGAGCTACACCCCGCATCCGACATTGACCTGATGCTATTGATGCAATCGGCGGAAAGCGAAGGAACCCGGCTCAAACTGGAACAGTTCCTGACCCTGTTATGGGATAGCAAACTGGACATCGGCCACAGTGTCCGCACACTCGATGAATGCATCGAAGAAGCCACGAATGACATTACGGTTATCACCAACCTGATGGAATCACGCCTGCTAGCCGGGGATGAAGCGCTTTTCGAGCAGATGGTTGAAGCCACCGGCCCCGACAAAATGTGGCCCAGCAAAGCCTTCTTTGAAGCCAAGCTGGAAGAACAGACTCAGCGATACCACAAGTTTGGTGACACCGCCTACAACCTGGAGCCGAACATCAAGGAAAACCCGGGAGGCTTACGCGACCTGCAAATGATTGGCTGGGTCGCCAAGCGCCACTTTGGCACCCGCATACTGCGCGAACTGGCCGGACATAATTTTATCTCACAGGCCGAGTATGAAACCCTGCGTGAATGCCAGATTTATCTGTGGAAAATCCGTATTCACCTGCACTACATCACCGGCAAACATGAAGATCGCATGCTGTTTGACCTGCAAAAGCAGCTGGCTGAAGCCTTTGGCTTTGAAGATGGTGAAAATAATCTAGCCATAGAACAGTTTATGCAACGCTACTATCGGGTGGTGCTGGAGCTTGAGCGCCTGAACGAGCTGCTGTTGCAGCTATTCCGTCAGGAGATTCTTTACAGTGATCGTGAAGAAGAACCCAAGGTTATTAATAAGCGTTTTCATGTCATTAACGGCTATATTGCCGCCAGCCATGATAATGTTTTCAAAAAAAGCCCCAGCGCCCTGCTGGAGATATTTCTAATACTCGAGCTACATCCTGAAATTCGTGGGGTGCATGCACATACCATTCGGATGATTCGAGAAAACTGCCACCTGATTGATGACAAATTCCGTGCATCACGCACTTCTCAACAGCTGTTTATGGAGATTATCAGCCAGGCTCGCGGGGTCACCCATGAGTTACGCAGAATGAATCGCTACGGCATTCTCGCTGCCTACATTCCAGCTTTTGACCAGATTGTAGGACGTATGCAGTATGACCTGTTCCATGCCTACACCGTGGATCAGCACACGCTGTTCGTAGTAAGAAATATGCGTCGCCTTTCAGTACCTGATTTCGCCCATGAACACCCTCTTGCCAGCGGTATTTATCATCATCTTAAAAAGCCCGAGCTACTGTATTTATCCGGGCTATTCCATGATATCGCTAAAGGCCGTGGTGGCAATCATGCTGATATTGGCGCTGTAGACGCACTGGAATTCTGTCAGGAGCACCGTCTGTCAAAACATGATAGTGAGCTGGTGAGCTGGCTGGTGGAAAAGCATCTGCTATTGTCGATGGTCGCGCAACGCAAGGATATCAGCGACCCTGAAGTGATCTTCAAATTCGCCAGAGAAATGGGCAATCTGGAACGTCTGGATTACCTCTACCTGCTAACCATGTGCGATATTCGAGCCACCAACCCGAAACAGTGGACCACCTGGAAAGACAACCTGCTATCTGAGCTCTACCATAAAACCGCATCGGCACTCAGAGCCGGCCTGGATAATCCAGTACAACGCCATATCGTCGCTGAATCTACACGCACTTCAGCCTCCCGTATGCTCACCAAACAGGGCGTGGTAACGGAAATCCTCACGGACACATGGGCCCAGTTATCTGACGATTACTTTATTAATCACACTCCCGATGAAGTGACCTGGCACAGCCAGATACTGCTGAATAACAAACAGAGCCCGCCGATAATAAATACACGCATGAACCAGCGAGGTGAAACCGAGCTGTTCATTTACAGTGAAGATCAACCAAATCTGTTCGCACGTATCGCCAGCACCATGGAGCAACTGGGACTGAACATTGCCGACGCGCGCCTCAATCTGACCAGCAACGGATTCACCCTGAACAGTTTTACCGTACTTGAAGAAGATGGCAGCAGCCCTAGCGAAGCCTACCGAATGACAGAAATCGTAGCTAAACTTCAGGCTCGCCTGAATAGTGACAGTGAAATTGAAGCGCCGTCGCCACGCCGCCACAGCCGTGCCTTACGGAGCTTTGACGTGGAAACAGTCATTCGCTTCGAGCAGCAGATCGGTAATGATCTCACCGTACTCAGCATCGAAACCCACGATCGTCCCGGCCTGCTCGCCTGTATAGCCAAAGCCTTTGCCGAATGCGAAATTCATATACATCACGCAAAAATATCCACGGCAGGGGAAAAAGCCGTCGACAGCTTCCATATCACGGATAAACATTACAATCCTCTAATGGAAGATGATGCCATGGACAGACTCAAAACAGCCATACTGAGACAGCTGAAACAGTAAAAACTATCCCCACTTGAAAATTGTGTACTACAATAAAATGAAGGGCTTAGCTACACTATTTATAAATTTGCATTAAGATAGTGCAACTAAGTTAGTGATTAATCTATTTATTGGGGCATCGGCCGTGCCAGTTACGCAATTTTCAGCTCAAATACTACGCACTCTCCTGCTTGTGTGTACTCTCCTGCTACCTTCAACATATGGCGCTTATGCTGAAGAAAAATCACCGCTAGACACCGTGGTGGTTATGGACAGCTCAGGCAGCATGAAGCTAACCGACCCAAAACAACTACGCAAACCAGCTGCAAAACTGTTTATTTCATTGCTGGGAAATCAGGATAGGCTCAGCGTTGTTAGCTTCAGCAGCCAGGCCTGGCCGATTACCTATCTGACGCAGTTAGAAAGCGAAAAACAGGTTGGTCAGGCACTCAAGGCAACAGACAAAATCTCCCATAAAGGGATTCACACCAATATCCACTCTGCGCTAAGCAAGGGCATAGAGTTCCTCAAGGAAAGTAATCAGCTGAACCGCGAGCCAATCATTATTCTGATGTCCGATGGACAGATGGATGTCGGCGACAAAGCCAGATCAGAACAGTTGCGCGAAGAGATTTTTAGCGACCTGTTACCCCAGCTGGTTGAGCACAATATTAAAGTTTACAGCATTGCCTTTACTGAAGATTCTGATCAGGAGCTGCTACAGCAAATTGCCGATGCCACAGATGGACGTTATGCACTGGCCGCAAGTGACGACGTACTGCACAAAGTATTCAGCAAAATCTTTGAGCAGACAAAAGAACCCAATATGTTGCCATTGAATGAAAACATGTTTGTTGTGGATGCCAGCATTAAAGAAATCACCATTATCGCCAATAAGGCATCCGATAATAGCCAGATTTATTTACAGCCACCGACTGGCGACAAATTCAACTCCACCTTCAAGTCAGAAAAAATCAAATGGTTTGTCTCCAGTAGCTTCGACATGATCACCATTAATCAGCCAGAACAGGGTGACTGGAAAATCCTCTTTAGTGACGATGATAATCGCGCCTATATTGTAGCCGATATCAAATTACGCACACGTTTCTCAATGAACACTGAAAGCTATTATCCTGAACTCATTCTTAAAGCCTGGTTTGAACACCAGGAAGAAACTGAAGCCAACCAGGATTTACTGAAAAACATGAGCATCAGTCTGGAAATTGAACACCCGGATGGCACGATTGAGAATCTTCCGGTTGAAAATACGAATGAGCAGGGAGAATTTAGCATTAGCTATAAGCCTACTATGGATGGTTTTTATGGCGCCACGATGATAGCAAAATCACGTACCTTCCAGCGTCAACAAACGTTTTCATTTCGTAATACCATGCCGACAGAACCAGAACCTGTGGCAGCTCCGGTAGAGGAAGCTGAACCACAGGTCGAACCCGTTATAGAAGAAGTGCCCCCTATTGAACCTGAAAAAGAAGAATCTGATTTAACAACCAGCCTGATCTATTTTGCAGTCATCAATGTCATCCTGATATTTCTGGGTTTAAATGGCTTTCTGATTTACAGACACTATAAGAAAAAATAATAACTGCATGATTAGCGTTCGCACAACAGAAAAATAAAAGCTGATATCACCATGGAAATTTCATTAGTCTACATACTCATTATTGCAGAGGTCATGCTGATACTCATTGGCCTGAGCGCTACCCTTGCCTTTTTTCTAATACGCAAATCAAAAACTGTCGAAACAACCGATACGGCAGACAGTCCTCAGAATGAACTGGATGCAATTAACCTTGAAAGCAGCTACATCGATTTTCTTGACCAGGCGATGGAGCGTAACACCACAAAAATAAAACAGCATGAAAATGCAGATATCGGCGAACCGTCTGAGACAGATGACGATAATGCAGCTGAAGCCGCTAATACACCCAACGAAGAACAGGCCAGTTTACTCAAGGCTCGTGAACAGTTTTTACTCATAGAGAAAGCCGCGGCAGAACAAACTGAACACGAAATACATTTCTGGGAACATATCTATTCAGGCATGCAAAACCTGATCGGACAATTTCAAACGACTGACGTTATCACTGAAACCAGTGAAGCTGAAGCTGTTGATCCTAAAGTCGAAAGCAAAGACAAGGTTTTCTATATTGAAACTCAGGGCAAAAAGATTGATGGTGAAGTTAATAAACTTAAAGATATTATTTACGAACAGGAAAATGCGCTTAGTAGTATGAAAAAAGCACTCGTGACTGCTGCAACTGAACTTCCCGATGATTCGACGTCACTCGACGACATAAGAGAACAGATTGAATCGCTGGAACGCCAGCTAAATGACTCCAAAATGTGCATGGAAATACTTGAAACTGAAAACGAGCGCTTACAAACTGAAATCAACCAGATGGAATCACGGCATGACGCATTATTTGATAGCGACAGTACAACAGACGATGAAAAACCAGAACAGGATTCCGTTGTTGACCTGGATCAGATGAAAGAAGTGGTTGAGCAGCAGGAAGCTAAAATCTCCCAGCTTATTGAGACTATTGAATCACTTGAAATAGACGCCGCTCAGGCAGATAAGCTTAAAACAACGCTGAATGAATTCACCCGCACCTCACAGGAGATGATGAGTTGCATCACGATTCTTGAAGAAGAAAATGAACGTCTGCAGGAAGAAGTAACACATGTGGGTGAAGGTAATGATGAAGTAGACAACGCCCCTTCAGATCAGAATACGAGCGAAGAAACGGAGCAACTACAAAGTAAGGTTACCGCACTGGAAGAGGAAATTATCAAGAAAGATGTTGCATTTGCCCAGCTGCAGGATGAGTTTAGTTCAATGGAAACAGAATACCTGGCAATGTACGAAGCTATGCATGGTGATAATGGATAAGCGGTTTTCCTGACGGTTAGCTAACATAGTTTCTGTTTGCACTGCGACAAGGTGCTCTAATACGATATAATCACAGTACATTCACCAACTGATTAGAATTTTAATGTCACAAAAGCCTCTTGATTCCACCTTACAACTCGCTATAGACCTCATCTCCCGCCCCTCAGTGACTCCCGACGATCAGGGGTGTCAGTCACTGATGAGTGAACGACTTGAGAAACTGGGTTTTAATATCGAACATCTTCGCTTTGAAGACGTAGATAATTTCTGGGCCCGTCGAAATTCAACCGGCCCGCTGCTGGTATTTGCGGGACACACAGATGTCGTGCCTACTGGCCCTGTGGAAAAATGGGGTGTACATCCTTTCAAGCCTGAAATAAAAGACGGCATATTATATGGACGTGGCGCAGCCGATATGAAAGGCAGTCTGGCCGCGATGATTACGGCCTGCGAAAGTTTTATAGATCAGCATCCAGACCATAAAGGCTCCATTGGCTTTCTTATTACCAGTGATGAAGAAGGGCCATCGGTTAATGGCACGGTCAAAGTCATCGAACATCTTGAGGCGCGTCATGAGAAAATTGATATGTGCCTGGTGGGTGAACCATCAAGCACCCAGAAACTGGGCGATGTCGTTAAAAATGGCCGCCGAGGCTCATTATCTGGCAACCTGACTATTCTGGGTAAACAGGGTCATGTGGCTTATCCACACCTTGCAGAAAATCCTATTCATAGCGTTGCACCTGCACTGGCAGAACTCGCTGCAGAAGAATGGGATCAGGGTAATGAATTCTTCCCGCCCACCACGTTTCAAATTTCTAATATTAATTCGGGTACGGGTGCGAACAATGTTATACCGGGAGAATGCGACATTATGTTCAACCTGCGCTTTTCTACCGAAGTAACCGATCAGCAACTCAAACAGCGCGTTGAGGCCATACTTGAAAAGCACCAGTTAAAATACGAGCTTGAATGGGTGCTTTCAGGGCAACCATTTTTAACCCCAAAAGGCGAACTGGTTGAAGCGACCTGTAAAGCCATAAAGGATGTTTGCGGTTACGATACCGAGCTTTCAACCGCCGGAGGTACATCTGATGGTCGATTTATTGCACCGACCGGCTCACAGGTACTGGAGCTAGGGCCGTTAAATGCTACCATTCATCAGCTTAATGAACATGTAAAAGCAGATGATTTAAGCACATTATCAAGGATATACCATCGCATGATGGAACATCTACTGCTATAAATAACAATGAAATTAATAAAAAAGTAGAGATAAAATGAATCGAGAAAAAGTCGTCTTTAGTTTCTTTATGATACTCGCGCTTACGCTTAATTTTGGTTTTTTTGCGGGTGAGGTCGACAACCCCAATCACCATAATGTTTATGAATTATTTGCTGTAGTCGTGGTGAATCTAATCGCCACCGTGCTCAAGTTCGGCGACCGCTCGCAGATGGGCGCCATGTTACTTGCAACCAGTCTGGTAGCACTGGTGCAGTTATTTTCTGCCTCAATTGTCTGGGCTTATGTCGTCAATATTCAGGGCCACGCCATGACACCCGACACCATGTCGACAATCATTTCTCTCAGCGGTGGCGCGCTTATTGCAAACTTCATCTCGGTGATATTACTTATCATTGAAACCTCAACAATGCGTCACTAAGCGCGAGCGAACTTATGTCACTAGTGACATCACTCATTATGCGCCAGATGCGGGCGCCCATTATCACCCTGATACTTGGATACTCTATTTCGATATTAGGGATGGTTCTGGCGCCCGGCATTGATGAACAGGGTAACCCCTGGCACATGAACTTTTTTGAAGCATTTTATTTTGTAAGCTACACAGCAACCACTATCGGTTTTGGTGAAATCCCGCACACATTTACTAATGCACAACGCACCTGGGCTCTGATTACCGTTTATTTAACGGTCGTTGCATGGTTTTACTCACTGGGTAAAATTGTCTCGCTGGTACAGGATCCAACCTTTCGCGAAGCCCTGAAAAAAAATCACTTTAGTCGCCAAATTGAGCGTATTCCAGAATCATTTATCCTCATCTGTGGCTTTGGTGAAACCGGACATGCACTGACCAGTGTTCTCACCAAAAGAAATATTCATACGGTAGTTATCGAAAATGATGCGAAAAAAATTCAAACCCTGCCTCTAGAGGACTTCCCTCTGGTGGTACCGGGCATTACCGGTGATGCCAGCAATCCGGAGCATTTGATTCAGGCGGGCTTACAGAATCCGAAATGTGCAGCCATTATCGCCGTCACCGCCTCTGATGAAACGAATCTAAAAATAGCCGTTACCAGTAAACTGCTTAACCCGAAAATTAGCGTTATCTGCCGTTCTGAAATTGAAGAATATGAAAGCAATATGTTTTCTTTTGGTACAGAATTTGTAGTGAATCCATTTGATACCTTTGCCAACATCTTTGCGATGGCGATTCATTCACCTTCTTTACATCTCTTATATGACTGGCTAACCGGCGTACCCAACACAGACCTTTCGAACCCCATTTACATACAGCCGGGGCACTGGATTATTTGTGGTTATGGACGCTTTGGCCAGGGTTTATATCAACAGCTTCTTAAAAGCAATATCCATGTTACAGTCATTGACCCATCAGAAGAGAAGCGAGATAGATTCCTCAATAAATCTGAAAACGGGAACAATGATTTTATTATTGGCACCGGCTTTGATGCACATACACTGACGGTTGCCGGGGTAACTGACGCAGTTGGCCTGATTTCCGGCACGGATAATGATGCCAACAATTTATCCATCATTATGACTGCACGAGATTTGAACCCGGATTTATTTATCGTCGCGCGACATAATAAAAAGAACAATGAAAAACTGTTTGCTGCAACCAATGCCAATATTGTTATGCAGCCAAGTGAAATTATTGCCCGAAAAATTCGTTCCCTGCTGGTATCTCCTTTGCTAATCGCCTTTTTGAACAAGGCACGTAATCAGGACCCCACCTGGGCAAATATTACAATTAGTCGAATTATGGGAGGACTGGGTGAATCAGTCCCGAATATCTGGACATTACAGGTAAACGAAGATGAAGCTCGCGCTCTTTGTCAGGTACTGCAGCTGGGCCGCGTTATTCGAGTCGGGAATTTATTACAGGATCCTCGTCAGCGAGAGCAGCAAATAAAGGCAATTCCATTAATGCTGAAACGTAATCAGAAATTACTCCTGATGCCCACCGATGAAATAGCCATCAAATCGGGCGATCAGCTGCTATTCTGCGGTACACCTGGCGCCTATCGCAGCATGCACTGGTCATTGAATGATCTGCATAGCCTCAACTACATTATGACTTATGAAGACACGCCTGATGCCTTTGTCTGGCGACAAATCAACCTGTTTCTGAAACGCAATGAGCGGCGCAACCGTCCACGCCGCAATCGTCATTTAATGAAATAAGGCTGCAAATCGACGCCATGATCTGTATTATATGGCCCCAATGTCCCCGTAGCTCAGTTGGATAGAGCAAGCGCCTCCTAAGGGAAAAGTATTAAATTTTTTACAAATTTATTACTTTATATTTCAATACTTTACAGACTGATATAATTTTTTTCAGGCCGTTTGGGACTTTTTTGGGACTTTAGCTAGCCACAACTCGTTAAGCTAAAGTTATGGCATTAATAGAAAAGCGCGGCCCAAACCAATGGCGCGTTAAAATTAGAAAAAAAGGCTTCCCTACAGCCTCAAAAACCTTTCCGAAAAAAGCACAAGCTGAACGCTGGGCTCGCGAAATTGAGAGTTCAATGGATAGCGGTATATATCACGATTATCGTCAAGCATGCGCTATCGCGTTAAAGGAACTGCTTAAACGATACGAGACAGACGTGCTTCCGCGAAAAAAGTCTCAAACACCGGTTAAAGCTCAAATACGACAAATTAATCGCCATATAGGTGACACCACTTTATCAATGCTTAAATCAACCACAATCGCGCAATATCGAGATTTACGCATGGAAACTGTTTCAAATGAAACAGTTCGAAAAGAATTACTATTAATCAGGCGAGTCATTAAAACTGCCATCATAGACTGGGGAATCCATTTTCCTAATGGGAATCCCGTTGAACAAGTCCGTTTACCTAAACCCTCTCCGGCCAGGTCACGAAGACTGTGCGAAGATGAAGAGCTCAAGCTACTTAAGTCCGCAAATGACTATGGTGGTTATATTCACAACATCATTGTTTTCGCAATTGAAACGGCAATGCGACGAGGAGAAATTGTAAAGATTCAGCGAGAGGATATTGATTTTGAAAAACGGACGCTTGAGATCAACGAGACTAAAACAGATATACCTAGAACCATTCCTCTAAGCCCAAAAGCGCTTGAGATCCTTCAGGGGGTCACATCAGAAAAAGGCTTTATCTGGAATTTGAATCCTGACTCAATTACCAAAGCTTTTGAACGTGTGTGTCAGAGGGCTAATATTCAAAACCTACGTTTTCACGATCTTCGACATGAAGGTACTAGCCGGTTTTTTGAAAAGGGGCTTAATATTATGGAGGTCTCCTGTATTACAGGTCACAAAGACTTAAAGATGCTAAAACGCTATACACACCTCAAAGCAGAGAATTTGGCTAAAAAGCTCGGATAACTTGGGCTTCTGTAATCAGAGGTATGTTTTGGTAGTGATTGATTACATTTGAGCTATTTTTTCATCAATTTTTTAGATATTTTGACCATTCCTTTAAATTAAAGAGCAAACAATGACTTAGAACTAGACCAATTGCCTGATATAATGCCTAACTTGCATTATGTCCCCTTAGTTCAAGGGATAGAATAAACCCCTCCTAAGGGTTAGATGGAGGTTCGAATCCTCCAGGGGACGCCATTTTCTTTGTTTTCTGTCCTAACCTCACTTCCAAACTGAAATATCCGAGCAACTAAATCATTACTCTGAGTAACTACTACTATGTCCGCGTAGGACAATTGTCTGTTGAGCTGCGTGGCGACGGGGCCCCTCCGGCCTCCCCATCGCGATTGCGTGGCCACATAATTTTTTTATCATCGCATTGCGCTCGATAAAAAAATATTAACTCGTTTCACTCGTTAATTGATGTGGCTTTGTTTATGCCTGCGGCGCGCTGGGTGGCACACAGGGCTTCACCCTGTGAAGCCTACCCAGCGCGCCTTGAGAAGATTTACGCAACAATAATTCAGCAACAACCATAAATATATAGACGCAACATAACATTAAATAAATTCACGACATAGTAAATAAACTCACAGAATCGCTTCACTTTACTTACCTTCAAAATGTCTATTACATAAAT
>AZIC01004516.1_pt1 | contig 10642 bp, 7 predicted proteins | sample 359061 | NCBI WGS metagenome assembly AZIC01 (sample SAMN02429709, study PRJNA222657) | marine sediment metagenome | biome: Sediment sample; isolation source: sample MGS-MES from oil contaminated site at the harbour of Messina (Sicily... | place: Italy: Messine | collected 2011-04-30 | depth 1 m m
TGGCCCAGGATGGCACCATCCCCTGATTCATATGTGGATAAATGAAACGCGCCATCAGCGCCAATCATACCGACAGCATGTTTGCCTCCTGAGTCAGGAAAAAACATAATGTTTCCGGCAGTAAGAGGCTGCCCGTCTAACGCAACGGTTCCCGAGACCCTGGCTGTGGGTAATCTGTCATCTGGTTGACCACAGCCTGAACAGAGAAAAGCGACCAGAGACAGCAGCAGACCAGATCGAATATTCATGTTGTATTCTTTCTTAAAACAAAACGAAATACTCATTCCTGTTACTTGTTGAATCCGCCTGTTGGCAATCCATCACTGGCATGTCCCAGTTGCTGATACAGGGACAGGTCCATGTTCTCACTCAAAAAATGAACACTGCCGTCTGCTAGTAGAAAGTGAGCACCACCTGTGTGAAAACTTTGCGAAGCGGTCGTCTGTGGCCAGCCGATCGTCGGATATTGACAGGGACTCGGCCCACATAGTAACGATGAACTGTTAATCGCTGCGGATGTATGTACCGGGCTGTCACTGGGCACCCAGGCACTGAAGGGATTGTAGCTGGGAGACATTTCACCAATCGCCAGCACATTCGATGCCCCATCAGTCAGATCACGAAACCGCATTACAAACGTCTGACGTCGACGAAACATTCCCCCCGGACCACTATCCGGATGTAGTCCGCAGACTTCTCCATATGTTGCAACTGCAGCGGTCGTATCGTAAGTACTGCCAGCAATATCACAGACATTAGTAGAAGTCAAAGCGCCACTGACGCCCGTTGCATTTCCAGGAAAGCACCAGTTGACATGCAGATCACTTTTCACAGCCGGAGTCGGATCGCTGGGACAGAGATAAACGGGAATGATATTCTGGCACAGGGCCAGATGTGCGGGATCAGTGATTCGTAAACTCGAATTGAATTGATTAAATAATGGTCCCTGATCGATATAGGGCAGCACTTTCATTCGCCAGCTGAAGCCGTTTGGCAGGTTTGGATCAGCGCCATTGGAATTTGGTGGAAAGACATTGAACGCATCATGGTAATTATGCAGCGCCAGCCCGATCTGCTTCAGATTGTTCTTACAAGTGGAACGACGGGCAGCCTCCCGCGCCTGCTGGACCGCCGGTAAAAGCAATGCGATGAGAATCGCGATGATCGCGATCACTACCAGCAATTCGATTAACGTAAAAGCGCGTCGACTTGGATCAGGCGAATTCATAGCATGTCCTCTATTGTTTATTCAGTAGAAATAAAAAGGTCAACTCCGATCGCTTCTAATTAATCTTATGGTGCAAGCTTAAAATCGATGTGGTTTTCTCCCTGTTTAGCCACCTCTGCAACGAGTGTTGTCTTCTGGTTATATTTATTCGGTAGATATTGAACTCGCGCGGGAACAGTTTTACCTGGTTCAGCAGGATCTGGTTCCTGCTTTGATTCATCGAATCGATAGGCAGTGATTTCCACATTTTTTTTGCCTGGCGTGCATTCACTGGAATACTGTCCATTCTTAATGATTGCTGCCTGTCGTTGTGTATTTCCTGTAGTGGGAAGAAAGACAATCTGCCCCTCTTCCACAGGTTTTCCCGAAAAGGAGACTTCACCTGTCACTGTGAATGTTTCTGGTCCCTCGTCACCACCTTGACAACCCGTGAATATCAGCAGAAGCAAGATGAGTAATTTCGAAGCGCGCATGGTTTTCAATTCCTGAACGTACTTTAATTTGAAACAATAAACAGATGATCGTACGGTCTAGAGAACATCACATTTAAGAATAGCGTCTCTCAATCTAATAGACTCGGGCCAAACAGCCCTGGAGACACTACAGTAAAATGGGACACCGTCTAGAATTCACCTAAGACTTCACCGGAAGCACGTGTTCCCAATGCATGAAAGGTCCCACGATCGACATTGGAGGAAATGAATCGAACCGCGCCATCGGCCAGCAGACAGTGTACCCCCCCAATATGGTTACTGCGGGCATAGTTCTGGATTTGTGTGGTGGAACCCACGGCCGTGCAGGGCGCTAAAGGCCATGTAGTGCTCTTGCAGGTATTATGCTCATCCGGAATGGAAGTATTGGGTGGCTCAAGCGTAGTAAACAGACCACCTCCCCAGCGACCACCACCCCAGTAATGACCGGCTGAACCCCAGTCTGCACCACTCGTCCCGCGAATGATTGATTCACTGTGCATGATGGTATTGGAAGAACCGTCTACAATATCCCGAATACGCGTTCGAGACTGCAGATACAGAATACCATCCATCTTTACATTATTGGGATTGGTGTCGTTCATTTTAATCGGAGTACTGCCCGCACAACCTGTGTAATTACCTTCGAATAAATCGGCATAGTTAAAACCGGGAGAGGAAGGGTCTGAGGGACACATGTAAACGGGGATGACAACCGCACTGATTGATTTCGGAACATTCCAGATATTTTTGGTCGTATCTGCCGTGTATTTGTTATACAGCGGCGCCTGATCAATATAAGGCAACAACTGTTGGGCCCAGCATTCACGTTCGTGTAATGCATTATTGTCCCCGGCATGTCTGACCCCATAAGGATAAGTACTGTGTGTTCCATTGTAATTGTGCATACCCAGCCCGATCTGCTTGAGATTGTTCTTACAAGTGGAACGACGGGCAGCCTCCCGCGCCTGCTGGACCGCCGGCAAGAGCAACGCGATGAGAATCGCGATGATGGCGATCACTACCAGCAATTCGATTAATGTAAACGCACGACGGGGTATCTTCGAATACTGCATAAGAGGCCTCTACCGAAATAATGATTTGAAAAAGCGAAACCGTATTAAATGACTGGGTTAAAATTGCAAAAATAATTAATCTCTTCATCATAACATTGGCATCAAAGTATATTATATTGCCGGCAATGGCAAATATAATTCACATTGGTGACAATATATTTTAACAGATTTTCTACTATTACATTGATGGAATTAACTGCCCTGACCTGATTCCCCAGCTAATCTGTCGTTGTAATCACCTTCCAAATAGAGGGTTATGTCACAGACGGCAACCAACACATCAATAGTGGTTGTTGTGTTAGAGAATCCGAAGCGCTATAATCACAAACCGACTTGAGTTGACTTTCCATGGGACCTGAATGAGGAGTGATAGCGATGGCAGGACTAATCAATCGTAGACAGGCTTTGAAGGCTATTGGCAGTCTGTGTTGTGCACTGAGCCTGTTGAGTAGTTCACAGGCCGCTGATTCCCCTCAGGGAAAAGTGCTCAAAGCGGGTGCCGCCACCAGCAATATCACACCACCACTCGGAGAAGCGATCATCGGTGGCTTTGCTCCCTTCCCTTCGGAAAATGTACACGACGAACTGCATGCCCGCTGCCTTGTGCTCGATAATGGTGAAACAAAGATTGCATTTGTTATCTGCGACAACCTGGGTATCACCGAAGACATTTATCAGGCAGCCCGAGACTTCATCAAAGCAGAAACGGACCTGCCTCCCGAGAACATCCTGATGGCAGCGACACACACGCATTCGGCGACAAGGGCCAGCAGTCCGAAGTATCGTGACTTCCTTTCCCGCCGCATCGCGGACTGTGTCCGGCGTGCTCTGGAAAAAGCGGAACCGGCTCAGATCGGCTGGGGGGGCATCGACGAAGCCTCCGAAGTTTTCAACAGACGCTGGTTTACCACTAATCCGGACTTCTGCAAGAACCCGTTTGGGGGCGTCGATCAGGTGCGCATGAATCCGCCGCGCGGCAACGCAGCCCTCGTGAAACCAGCTGGTCCCATTGATCCCGAAATCTCTTTCATCAGTGTCCAGTCGCTGGATGGTCGTCCGCTGGCACTGCTGGCTAATTATTCACTCCATTATGTCGGCGGCGTGAAGAAAGGTGAAATTTCGGCAGACTACTTCGGCATCTTCTCTGAAAAAATTGGTTCGCTCATTGGTGCCAACCGGGATGAAGGCTCCTTTGTGGGTATGCTCTCAAATGGAACCAGCGGTGATATTAATAACATCAATTTCAGTAATCCAGGTAAGCGGATGGAGGCTTACAAAAAAATGACACTGGTCGCAGACCTCGTCGCAACACGTGTCGCAGAAGCATATAAAGATGTCAAATACCAGACCTGGGTTCCCCTGGGTTCCGCGAATGCAGAATTGACATTAAAAGTCCGTAAGCCGGACGCTGAGATGCAGGCCTACTTCAAAAAAGTGCTGGCACAACCAGAAGGCACACCACAACATCATCGCTACGAACGGAATTACGCCGGACGCGTACAAAGACTGCTCGAAGGCCCGGATGAAGTCACAGTGAAGTTGCAGGCCCTCAGAATTGGTGATCTGACAGTCGCTGCGATTCCCTTTGAAACATTCTGTGAAATCGGTTTGGAAATTAAGGATAAGGCACCGTTCAAAGATGCTTTCACGATTGAACTTGCCAACGGGTATTATGGATACCTCCCTACACCGGCTCAGCATAAACTGGGTGGATACGAAACCTGGATGGGAACCAATCGCGTTCAACTGGATGCTTCTGATAAAATCATGACGGTTCTCTTTGAACTGATGGAAGAACTCAATTCCGGAAAGTAGGCAACCCGGTTTACCTGTGATTCCTCGAACAGTTTTGAATCTCTGAAAATGGTCACCAAATTGACCTGTTTCATCTCAATGCTGATCTACTACAATGCTGAGACAGTCAGGCACATTTTGTATCAGGGACCGGATATGGGTAAACGACCAAAAAAAATGATGTATGCAGGAGGTGGAATCTTAGCGCTGGGCATTATTCTCGGACAGTATTTCGGTCTGACTCCGGGTATCAATTCCGGGCCGGGAGAAGCTGAGAAGACAGCAGCCCCGGCGGAGGAAGAATCACAGGCGATCATGGCATCCAGTGAATCGGAAATCATCCCGATCCTGATTCAACCGGAACCAAAACAGGAAAAGTCGCTCGCCGAGCTTCCCTTACAAGTTCTGGATATCCTGATTGATGACCGCAGCTATCTGGTCAAAGCCGCCTCACAGCCTAAAGACAAATACCGCCCTGCAGAGATGAGTGAGATCCTCACTCTCGCAAAGCAGGCATCCGGTGATGAAGACGGCATTCATGTGCGTGTTTATCGAACGGGCTCGGCACGAGTCGTCCCTGAAGACAGATTGAAAGAAGAGCTCGGCAAATCCGGATTGCAGCCGCAAATGATTGACTGGAAAATTCACCTCACTGACTGAATATCAATTTTTTTCAGTCGGCCTTTCCGCTCCACCAGCAGGCTGAAGGGGAGTTTCCGGGAACGGACCAGTTTGCGAAACTCCTCACTGTTCTCGATTTTTTCCCCGTCAATTTCATAAATCCGGTCATTGATTTTCAGTTCTGCCAGAGCAGCGGGTGAAGATTCGATAATATCGGAAATCACAATGACTTTGGGATCGGCCTCATCTGATTGCCACTGGATTCCCAGCTTGACCGGTTTCCCGGACAATGTTACCGGAAGTTCCAGCAGTTTATCCTGATCTTTACGACGAACCTGCAGGATAATCTTGTTGGGGGAATTCTGAACCAAGGCACCAAAACCCTGCTCCGCGATCGGAGACTTGCCATCAATTTTGACAATCTCATCACCCGTTTGGAGTCCTGCTTTTTTAGCTGGAGTATTGGCCATTACCTGCGTCAGTAGTAATTTCCCCTGTGAATAAATATCCGCATTCCAGGCAACTCCGAGCCGCGGAGGATCGCTGTTATCAATGCGCGCCTGCTGATCGATGCCAGACAGGATATCCTGATTGGCATTTCGAAATTCTGGTTTTTCCGACTGCAATGCAAAATCCAGTGTCAGCTGTGTTAACAGCTGGGCACTCTTGCGAGCGCCCAGATAATCAATTTTATAGGCGTCGTCTTCCGGGCGGTGATAATCTGCATGCTTGCCTGTGTGAAACATCAGGAAGGGAATCCCTTTCTGATAAAAGGGCCAGTGATCACTGTCCGGTCGGATGGCAGAATCAAAATCAATTTTGAGATCGGTTTCTCGCTCATTTGATCGTACGGTGCTGGAACGCAGTCCGTAAGCGGAACGGGAACCAAATAAAGTCAGGGGATTCTTCTGCAACCGCCCAACCATATCCAGATTGAGATAGAGAACAACCTGGTCCAAAGGCACTGTCGGATAATTGATCCAGTGGCGTGAACCCAGAAGCCCCATTTCTTCCGCATCCCAGAATACAAAGAGAATTGAGCGACGGGGAAGCTCTTTGTGTAACGACAGTGCTTCAATCACTTCCAGCAATGCCGCGGTTCCGCTGGCATTATCATCAGCACCATTATGGATCTGCCCGACGCCGCCTCGACTGTTGGATGGTTTCCCGTAGCCCACATGATCGTAATGGGCACCGATCACCACATATTCTTTTTTCAACTCGGGATCATTTCCAGGAATCAGGCCGATGATATTTCGAAAACCGCCATCAAACTCCTGGAAGTAGCCTTCATCAGCCATCCCCGGTTGAATCTTCTGTTTCTGTAGAAAGGTCCGGATATAAGTTCCTGCAGCCTGGCCTCCCTGTGAACCCGCCTCACGACCTTCCAATGAATCGCTGGCCAGAAATTCGATATGCGATTTCAACTCGTCCACTGTGATTGAATTCGCTGCTGCTTTATAAAAAGCCGTGGAATTTGTCTCAGCCTGAAGCCGTTCTCCGGAAACTGAAATGAAGAATCCAAAACAAACCAGCATCATCCGAATCGAAGGCAATATAATCTGACATCGCTGACTGCAGAATGGTTCCTCAACAGAGGGAAAATTCAATTGGGATTTCACTTTGAAGAATTTCTATGGCAAAGGGCTGAAACAGACCGGGATAACAACCTATTTTTACTCCGCTACGCATTTTTGTCTAGATAAGTGTACGTTGGTTATCATTCAAATGCCATCTCAGGAGTGATACAACGACTGGTATTGCATATATTTACGCATTTTCGATAAAACACTGCCTGAGTGTCCCTGTATATCAACCGGCAGTTTTTGCTGCTAAGGGACGCTTGGGAAGTGACTTAGAGTAAGCTACTTTAAGTTGAGATGCAATTCTGATTTTTTAAATAACGACAGGCAAGGAAGCCATGATCCGTTCGTTTGCTCATCATCTACTCCCGTTTTCTCTCTCATTTTTGCAGCAGAGAATGGGTATCGTGTTTCTTCTGGGAACGATTTGCGGTCTGTTCGTTCTTTCCTGTGTTCAACGTTTTCAGAACCTGGTCAGTGACAGTCCCGAAGTGATGGCGGGGATTGGTCTATCAATTGTGATGGGCATCTGGCTCGGACTGCCACAGCGTGCCACCTTCTTGCGTTCAGACTCTACTCCCCAAATGGCACCTCACCAGAGACGCATCCGCTTAACGTTATTGATGCTTTCATTCTGGTCAATCTGTTATCCGGTTTTACTCACCCAGCTCAATCAGGTCCTGCATTCGATCACACTCTCACAGTTGACGAACGTCGTTTTTCTGACGGGCCTGACGACACTCGCTGCCATGATGCTGATCCTGCCTGCCGTGTTCTGGTCGACCCGCCTGTTCTGGTTTGCGACATTGTCTGAAGTCGATCACAACAATTCCCGCGTGATTATGCATTCACAATTGGCCCGATTTCTGACGGGCGTCAGTGTTTCATTGATTCTATCAGCTTACTGGCTCGTTCCCCTATTCAACTGGACCGGTACATTGCTGATTCCTCTCATCGCTACTCTGGTTTTCTGCTGTGTCCCCTGGATTAGTTCACTTTGCAAGAGTTATCTTCCTGAATATTCACAATGGCTGAAACCGGATTTTGTTCAGCCCCATACGAAATCCCATTCTGAGTTCACAGCCCCACAGCGAGCAGCTACCCCGCTCCGTATTCCACTGCTGATCCAGATCGGCTCGTATACAATGAGTGTTGCTACTGGCATTCTGCTGGTTGTCGTCAGTCGAGTTCTGTTTCAGCTTTTCCCGGATTCACTCTATCTCAAAGTCACCATCTGGGCTGGATTTCTACTCGGAATCGCCACAGCCTTTTCCTTCATCCGAGCCCGCAAACCCGGAACGCTCATGCGGACGACTTCCAGCCTGTTACTTGCAGCGGCATTGATTGGCGTCGGCAGTCTGGCGCTGTTTCCACTACTGGTCTCCTGGATGCTGTATGCCAACGCCTATATCGAATACGCGCTGCTACTGTCTGTTATCCGTGGTGGTTTAACAGCAACTATCTTCTGCCTGTTGGGAATCTGCTGGGGGGGGTGGCTCAAACTTTCCAGTTCTGCACGTTACTCCGCTGCGCAGAAATCCACCTTAACCACTCTTCCCGTCTGGCAGCCACTCTGCCTGCTGGTCGGTATGCTTGGTTGTTCATGGTTGATCGGATCGGCTGGCATTGAACTCAAAATGATCACGGTTCTCACCTGCCTGGTGCTGCTCGGTCTGGCGGTACTGGTTCGACTGACACACTTCCAACTCCCGGCGACGCGCTTGCGGGCCGCTGCAATGATTTGCTCACTGATTCTGCTCACGGCGGGTCTGTTTTATCACAATAACTATGATGTTCGTCAGTCGGCGAAGCTGTTGTTCTCAACAAACACCTTTACCGGATTACGCTATGGATTGAAACCAGAACTGCTGCCCCACCTGGATGAAGGTCGCTGCCTGTCAGAAAGGGAAGGCCAATATGGTACGTTTACGATCTGGTCTTATCGAGAAAATCAGATCCAGATTCGCAGAAGCGGTCTGCCTTTCGGCGTTACCAGTGTGGATGCTGGATTATGCCCGCATACCACTGGAGAACTGATGCCGTTTGTAATTCCCGTTATTCTACATGAGCGTCCTGCAGATGTTCTGTTTCTGGGTCTTGGCGCCGGCGTGGGCGTGAATTCCAGCCTCGACTTCCCCGTACAACATGTGACCTGCCTGGAACCGGATCGAAGCCTCGTCAAATTGTATCAGGAAGAAATTGCACCACGGAATGCGATCTCCGCCTTCGATTCAGATCGCATCGAGTTGGTTCAGACTCCCATCGCTCTGGCAATGGCAGCCCGCGCGGATGCAGCAAAACAGTATGACCTGATTATCAGTAACCCCGCCCAGTCGGTTGTGACCCAATCGCAGGCAGAGTACACGGCTGAATTCTATCACAATGTTTCGCGTCATCTGAATACTGATGGTATTTTCTGTCAGCGTTTTCAACATATTGATTTTGGTGCGCAACCTCTGCGAGTGATGGCACAGACATTTCGATCTGCCTTCCAGCAGGTTCTGGCAATCGAAATTGCCAACGGCGAAACTTTATTCCTGGGCACGAATTCAGCACAGGGTTTTGTCAGAGGCAACCTGATTGATCGAATTCAGGCGCCGCAGGTCAGACGCACACTGGCACAGGTAGGCTGGGACTGGTCGGTTTTGTTGAACCTGGCAGCATATTCGGATGAGGCATTGGCAGATATGGCCACCGATGTCAAAACCAGCGTCAATAACTCTTCGAACGGTAACTTCGCTTTTACTCTCCCTTACGAAATGATGCGCTGGGGGATGAAACAGGAAGAAATCCGGAAAATGGTGTCAGCTGAAATCCACAACGAAAAACCCGTCAAAGAGTATCGCAGCAGCCGCCTGTTGAATTGGATGGAAGGCGAAAAGAACGACCCTATCGTCCTCAGACGACTATCAGAAGTGACTGCACAAAACAAACTGATGGCCCGCTATCCCGATCAGTATTGGAAGTACCGCAAACCTGCCAAAGATCAAATCACGGAAAATCCGCGTTCACTTATCAGACAGGTTGCTGCAGAAAATCTGCACAAAGAAGATTACATCCACGATGAAGACAAACGCCGCATGTATTATTTCAAAGCACTCTCGGACGCGATGGAGAAAGCAAACCCTTCGGTCGACCAGATTGGTCGCGTGACAACATTTACAACGACTTACGATCCCATGATCAGCTACTTTATGCATGACGAAGTCGCAGAGCTCTATAAAAAATCAGATGAGGCGCCAGACATTCTTGAATTTTCACACCGTCTGCATGCCATCAATTACGGTGCCGCCAATGATCGTTCGATTGTATCTGTTGTACGGGCACTGGAGATGGCAGCAACTGACGCCAGTCTGTTTCAGACACCAGGACAACAGTGGGATCACCTGAACGGGTTGCTGCAGACTTTAAAATATCGCTGGGACAACCGCTCCCAAGCGCGACCTGTAACTTCAAAACAGGCGTTGCATGACATCGAACTCAGTATTTCTGGTATCGAACGCGCATTCGAAACCATGGACGAGCTGCAGGCACAGGCGAGTGTCAGCGAAGAAGACTGGCGACTGCGAAAACGGGTTCTGGAACGCACACTGGTGAGGCCACTGGAAACCTATCACGAACGGGTACTGCCTCATCATTACAAGAAATCCCGTGAAGAACGTAAAAAGCTATTGGATGGTCTTAATCTGCCCGCTATACCATCGCTGTAAATAATTCGGTCGCTTGACTTTGCAGACTGCTTTCTTACCCCGCTGAGCAAAAATCAGATTCACTGAATCTTTTTGTTTTTCGATCGGGTATACTGGGTGACTGGTATTGAATCGCTTTTCATTCAAAATCATTCCCTACCAACCCTGATCGGGTAATAAG
>AZIC01020077.1_pt1 | contig 10641 bp, 12 predicted proteins | sample 359061 | NCBI WGS metagenome assembly AZIC01 (sample SAMN02429709, study PRJNA222657) | marine sediment metagenome | biome: Sediment sample; isolation source: sample MGS-MES from oil contaminated site at the harbour of Messina (Sicily... | place: Italy: Messine | collected 2011-04-30 | depth 1 m m
AGATACAATTGGAGATCATGGGAACCATATCTTGGCCAGCCCGGGATGACTGAATTCAATGCTTCCATGGGAAGTATCACCTACACCAAAGATGATCGGATCATAGGTTATGAAGGTGGAGGGATATGGTCAAAGTATCCCAGTGGCAGTGCGGTTATGATATCCCCGCCTGAGCTACATTACAATGGAGAAACTGTCACCCTACCTATAATGGCGATAACCGGTAGTCAGATATCCAGCGGGATAACTGATGTGGATGTGACAGTCAGCTCCGACAATATGCCGTCTGTCTTGTACCCGGACCCTTCGGTAGATTCGAATAGGATCAATCCTGTGGCTTCGGACAAGGTGCTTATCTACATAAAAAGTGAATTTTACAACGCCTGGGCTGATTATGCAGGAACACTTACTTCCACCAATACTGCTCTGGATCATGAGAATAATACAGCCATCATTGAACTGGATACTATAGCAGACATGGGAACATTTCCTCTGGCACATTCATTCAGGATCTCTGGTATGGATCATGTGGACCCTGCGCCAATCCACAATTTTTCATTTTATTTCTATGTTGAAGGAGATTCAAGTTTCTTTAAATCATCCGGAATGATCATGACTGCTACATCAGGGACAAAAGAGCTTGTATATAGTTTATCCAAGAACAATCCTGGCGGTAACATAATACTGGCCAGAGCTCCGGGCGTCGCTGAGTCTAATTATGCAATCGAGTATACCGATAGCTCGGCAGGGATAAGTGAAATATGGGAAAGTGATTCCAGCAGTCATTTTAGCGTTTATTCAGAAAAGAAACCTAAAAAGTTTGCAGAAGGTACCGTTGATCTCCTTAGTGATACTTACCTGATGGATTACGACAGCAGTACCCAAGCAACCTCCTGGGGTTCTGTTGGTGCCACATCAACCACACCCGACCTGTATATTGTAAAAGGCAATGCAAACAGCTCCCAGTCATTAAACAACATTTCCCAACACTACCTGAGACTCCTGGCACAGGACGGTACTATAGAGTATAACTGGGATCAAAAAAAGAACGATAAGATTGAGATGGATAAATCCTCATATACCCTGGAATATGATAGTGGTGGTGCCATTTTGACATACCTGCATGTGAGCAGGAATGACCTCACAGCAAACCTCAATTAAAGAAAAGAACCTGCATGAGAGGCAAGGACAAACATATAGTCTTTGTAAATATCCTTTTATATAATAACCATAGTATATATGTAGAGGATCTATGATTGATAACCGTGGCCAGATGCATTTAGATTACCTAATAGGCATCGCAATTTTCCTGACAAGTATCATCTTTGTTTTTTCATATACTGCAGGGCTTTTTACCCCATTCCAATCCAACTCGGATGAGGTTACACTGATAGCCGACAGGATATCCACTAACTTGATCGAACAGAACATGAGTGTCGGAAACTCAAGGACACCAAACTTACTCAGCAGTACAAACATTGATAATTTCTTCAATGAGGCTGATGCAAATTACACAGGAATTATCGATTACTATGGCATGAATAGCTCGTATCTGACATATGAGCTCAATGTCACTTTACAGAATATTACGGCAGGGAATATTGATTATTCCACTGGAAAAACATTACCTGTTCAGGGAAACATTGGCCAGACAAAAAGAATAGTACTGGTACAAAATGAAACTACAGGTGCCCAAGTCCAGGCAATTCTAGCTGTAAGAGTGTGGTAATATGAGAGATGGAAAATTACTACACGATATTAAAAATGACACTTCTGCCCAATTGCACACACTGGAAGCCCTTATGGCTGTTATAATTATAACCGGGATAATAATATTCACAGTTCAGGCAACTTCCCTTACTCCCCTAACATCCTCAACGGCAAATGCACACATAGAAGCACAGCTTCAAACCCTTGCACAGGACATGTTGATAGTGCTTGATCATTCCCAGCATGGAAAGAATTCCAGTCTCAAAGAAGACATCCTGAACTGGAACGGCGAAGCTTATAGCTGGAACTCTACAGCATACCGTTCAGAGCTAAACAATACCCTTACGGGCAGTTCAACTGTGGACATACTGAAAACTGTGATCGTTCCAAAGGGTATAGCACACAATGTGCAATTTGCTGTGATCAATGATGCAGGAGCCGTAATGACCCTGAACTACATCTACAATGGTGACCCATCGGACAACGCCGTAATAGTGTCCAGAAGAGTACTATTGTCAGATTCGGACATAGCAAATACAACCCAATTCCGGTCAAATACAGGCATCGCAGATGCTGATACAAGTACGGACTTCTATAATCTCATCGACGTGGAAATGACTTTGTGGAGAATGTAAAGACGGTGCTAACATGAAAAGAGTGAACGAATCAGGACAGATGATATTAATTGCCGGTTTTATAATAGGAATAGGCATCGTAGTCCTGACTATCATGCTCAACAACGTCGTCTATGCAAGCAACACAGCATCAGAGTCCAGCGTTGAGACAAATGTCTTTGATTTTTCCAACGTTGTCCAGACCACCACCGAAGCTTATGAAAAGGCTTATACAGACTCGAATGATGGAAATGACAATGCTATATTCAATGCATATATGGCAAACTATTCGCAGAAAATGACAAAGAGCTATTCACTTTCAGGATTTATATTCAGCCTTGATACAGATACACTAGAGGAAGATGTTTACTTCACCCAGAATGGGCTAATTGATGGGATCAATGACTGGGAAGTTATTGAAAGAGTGAACAATACCGATTCATTTTTACTCGGCAGCCTCAATTCATCTACTCTGGGCAATGAGTCAAATAAGTTTGTGATAGAGGTCAATAATCAGTCAGGCAGCAAGATATGGTCAGCCAGCCTTTTCAATTCAAGTGGCAATATCAACCTTACAGTTTACGATATTAGCTCTATACTGAACTCAAAGAATGATTCATTTATCGAGATGAACATCACAGGCAATCAAATTGATGGAGCACCTTTTGATTTTGATTTTGCCAATCAAACCGCAGGCGATACATACAGCATCAAATTCATAAATGGAAGTCAGGCCATGGGCACCTTCAAGGTTTCAGGAGATCTTGTCAACGGAGACCCGTTCTACATTGAAAGAGTACATGTGGTTAACAGTACCATGCAGCTCAACAAGAACGGACACCTGGAGATCAATGTGACAATACCCATTACATTACCAAAGGGGCAAACATGATGCGACAATTTAGAAATGATGAAAGGGCAGTATCCATTTCTGTGGGCTTCATACTTACATTCACGATCACAGTTCTTACCATGATAGTTGTGGTCAACTCTTTCTACACCATGATGGACAGAGCTGAGCAGAGCATAATGCGAGATGAATTCGAGATACATGGTAACGACATGGCGTTGCAATTGTCTAATATAGACACTGCGGTACAGATAACCAGAAATGCAGGTGGAGAAGTCGGAAGCTTCTTTTTCCAGTTACCGCTCCCCGATGAGATAGCGGGCCAGCAATATTCAATGGAAATATCAAACCAGACAAATGAGATCATATTTGAGTCCCATGGAAAAGATGCTACCCGTGTGAAAGTACCCTATAAAGTACACCAGACCAATGTTGCATCGGTGAAACTATTCAGTGGTTCTGACGATTTCATTTTGCATTATGATCCCGCATCGAATATGATAGAAATTGATTGATATATGGAATGAGTTGCATGAAATACAATATTCTGAAGGAAGATGATGCAGTATCCGAAATGGTGGACTACAGTATCATCCTAAGTATTATAGTTCTTGCAACCGCAATTATCGTGGTGGCTGGTGTACCTACTTTGGAACATCTGCAGGAAAGCCACCACACTGAAAACTTAAAGCAGAGTTTTCAGGTACTTGCCCCTAATATAAACAAAGTGGTATTTGGAAATGCTCCAGCTCAGTCAGTTGAACTGAAGATGTATGGTGGCACCATTTCTGTCACAGGGGATAATTACATAGGCATAGATATGCAGGTCTGGAACAATTCAGCAAGCTCTTTTGAAACATTGTCCTTTGGAAGACAGATGGGAAATATAGAGAATGATTACCATGATACTTTGATCTCTTACGAGAATAGTGGTGTCTGGGCAAAATACGAATTAGGTAATGCTGTCATGCTTGCACAGCCGCGTTTTACCTATGCAAATAATATACTTGTGATACCTGATGCAAGTGTTTCAGGCAGTAGTTCGGTATCAGGTACAGGACTTGTACGTGTGACTGCTGATGCAGGAACTAGATCCATTGAAAGTTATCAGAATGTATCACAGGTAAATGTAACGATAACAAGCAATTACTTTGAAGCATGGGAAAAATACCTGAACGAACATCTAGAGATGACAAGCGTAGATGTTAACGAGACAACTCAAACCGTTTCACTGGGTAAGAAGTATACGGAAAACATAGAAGTACACATCGTCAAAGCATCTATGGATGTTAAAATTGATTAATGGCCATATGGAGTGAAAAAATGAAGGATCTGCCAGGGAATAAGATTGCTGTTTCATCGGTCATAGGAATCGTAGTGATGCTGGCAATCACTATCCTTTCAATAACCATAATGGTACTCTACACCATGCCTGCAATAAATGACATGGAAGATATGGCAAAAGCCCAGAAGATAGAGCAGGCATTCACTGTATTTGACTCAAGGACCAGCAAGGCAGCCCTTGGAGAATCACCCCTTCAAACAACCGGCCTTTCCCTGATGGGTGGCGATGTGGAGGTAAAAGGTGATGACGATGCTTACAATGAGAGCCGGATAATGATTGTCGCGCTATCTGAAGATTCCACGTGGTACGATAGTTTTTACCAGGATCATGAATACTGGGATGCCTGGAAAGGCTATGAAGGTGAAACAGACTTTGCAGGATTAGAGACAAGCATGGGAAAGATCATGTACACATCAGGTGATCGAATAATTGCTTACGAAGGTGGAGGAGTGTGGTCCCAATACCCCACAGGCGGAACAATAATGATCTCGCCTCCGGAATTTCATTTTAACGGTGAGACACTGACACTCCCCATAATGCGAATAAAAGGAAATACTTCCGTTGCAGGAACCACCGATGCGGCTATTTCCATTGCATCCACCAACCAACCTGTGATATTATACCCGAATACCAGCCTGAACAGTATATTTGTCAATCCCCTCAACCTTGATAAGGTGGTAATTTATATCCAGAGCGATTTCTATGACGGCTGGGGAGAATATGCGGAAAGCCTCACATTAGCCACCGCAAGCTATGACCATGCGAACAAAACAACTATTCTGCATCTTGACACACTACCTGAAATGGGAACAGGGCCATTGTCCAGTAATTTTAAAATTCCAAGGTTGAATGAATCAAGTGCAGGACCTATGGACAATTTTTCATACTACTTTGTAGCAATTTCAGATGATGCATCGAATTTTGCCTCTATCAAAAAGATGACCGTTAGTGCTTCAGCAGGGACAAAATACCTTGAATATAAACTTACCAAGAATTATGTAGAACATATCAAGTATACTGATTCTTCTGTTGGTAGCGGTAATGATTGGGAGATCTGGCTACAGCTCAAGAGCATTGATCCCGATTATAGCGAGTTCCCAATAGAACAATCAGGAACCAAAAATGCAAACAGTACATTCGACCTCCTTAGTGAAAGCTACATAGTGGACTATGGAGCTTTTTCCGATGGTGCTGATCCTGAGTGGTCATGGGATGAGATCAGCCCCACAACGATGCTACCGAACGAAACCATTGTGGCAGGATCAAAGAACTCACTGCACAATATAACCCAGCACTATTTGAGACTCATGGAACAGGAAGGAACTATTGAAGGTACCTGGGAAATTGAGATACAGAACAATAAAATTAACTTAGATGCCTCTGATTACACCCTGGATTATGATGCAGGAGGAGAGATCATCACCTATCTGCACATCTCGACCAATGAACTTGAAGCTACTGTCGATTGAGGGGTTTGAAAAATCCGAACAGCCTTACAGAAACACTTAAATTTGGCACGCCCATTATCAAATCTTATCAAGGTGATAATTATGAAGAAAACAATTATGGAAACCAATAAAGGAACCATTATTCTGGAAATGTTCGACAAGGATGCGCCAAAGACTGTTGCAAACTTTGAAAAACTTGCAAATTCTGAATTCTATGACGGACTCACGTTCCACAGAGTCATATCAGATTTCGTGATCCAGGGAGGATGTCCAAAGGGAGATGGTACAGGCGGACCAGGATACTCAATCAAATGTGAAACAAAGGGAAATCCACGCAAACATGGAACCGGCTCAATGTCAATGGCTCATGCAGGCAAGGACACCGGCGGAAGTCAGTTCTTTATCACACACTCCCCACAGCCACACCTCGATGGCGTACACACTGTCTTTGGTCAGGTAATTGAGGGCATGGATGTCGTCAACAAGATCAAGCCAAGAGACACCATGAAAAAGGTAAGAGTTGTAGAAGAATAAATTCATTCTTGCAGTATTGCGATACTGCAAACATTCTTTTTTTGCTAGGCCATGGGGCCGATTTTACATTAAAGTTAATGTTCTGACGATCGGGGTTTTGCATACGCAATCCAGAAAGATTTTTATATCAATGATAATAAAAATACCCGATATGTCCTGTTGAACATAACGGTTGCTGGAATTCCTGCTATGTTTTGAATAGCACATATTCAGTTTTAAAGGTGGTTTGTACGAAATTCAATAAATATATCATTCCGGGAACTACAGCTATCCTGGTAATACTCATAGTGCTGACAAGCGGTTGTGTTGATACATCAGCGGATCAAGCAGAGCCTACACCGATCACAGTATCTGCTGCAGCAAGTCTTACTGAAGCATTTAGTGAGATCGAGGAAGAATTTGAAGCAGCCAATCCAATGATAGATGTAAAATTAAATATGGCAGGATCTGGAACACTCAGAATGCAGATAGAGGGAGGGGCGCCCATTGATGTATTCGCTTCCGCATCACAGAGCCACATGAACATACTGGGTGAGCAATCCCTGATAGAAGAAGATACAAGAAGAGATTTTGCAGCAAATACGGTGGTACTCATCACTCCTATTGACAATGAGGTCGAAATAAGCGACCCAGAGGAACTCACAGGGTCTGGAATTAAGACAATCGCGATTGGAAATCCCGAAACTGCACCTGTTGGTAAATACACTGTCGAAGCACTTACAGAATCCGACATATGGCCTGAAATAAAGAGCAAGACCATTCTTGCTGAAAACGTAAAACAGGTACTGGTATATGTGGAAAGGAACGAAGTGGATGCAGGATTTGTGTACAGGACCGATGCCATGACAGCGGATGAAAATAGTATCAAAATTGCGGCAACTTTACCAACAGTAACAGCAATAAGTTATCCGATAGCTTTAGTTTCATCATCAGAAAACAAAGATGAAGCACAGAGATTTATAGATTTTACTACTTCAGACGAAGGAAGAGCAATACTGGAATCATACGGATTCACAGCATAGAACGGATCAAAAACGATGCTAGACCAAATCTGGTTTCCCCTTGTAATTACACTGAAAATTGCCATAATATCCACCCTGCTGGTTGCAGCAATAGGAATTATGATATCGTACATACTTGCAAGACGGGATTTCAGGGGAAAATGGTTTGCAGACGTCCTTGTAACCCTTCCACTCGTACTCCCGCCAACCGTAACCGGATATCTTCTGGTGGTCATCCTTGGAAAAAATGGATTCCTTGGAGAGATACTGTACAATATCACAGGATGGACCATACTCTTTACATGGGAAGCTGCAGTCATTGCCGCTTTTGTGGTATCCCTTCCACTGATGGTCAAAACCACCACCGCTGCCATTGAATCTGTGGACAGGGATTTCGAACACGCCGCATTCACCATGGGAAGAAAGGAATTTGAAACTGCACTATTGATCACCCTTCCGCTTGCCAAAAAAGGAATACTTGCGGGAATAGTTCTGAGTTTTGCACGGGCAGTTGGAGAATTTGGTGCAACACTTATGATCGCAGGGAATATCCCCGGAAGAACAAACACGATGTCGATATCCATATACAGCGCATTTCAGGCAGGAAACAATGAACTTGCCAATATACTGGTAATAGTGCTTGTAGCAATGTCCTTGCTAGCCATGGCATTAACAGCAAAGCTTGTGGATAGCTGGAAAATATGAGGCAGTAATATGAGCATCAAAGTGGACATCAGAAAACGGTATTTCAAGAAGAAAAGTGACAAAAAGAGAGGGATACCTCCTGTATTCACACTTGATGCTGATTTTGAACTGGGTAATGAGCTAGCCGTGCTCTTTGGCCGTTCCGGCTCCGGAAAGACAACAGCTCTGCAATGCATATCAGGACTGATGAAACCAAACGGCGGGAAAATAATAGTAAACGGCAATACCTATTTTGATTGCCACAAAAGGATCGATCTTTCGGTCCAAGAGCGAAGTCTGGGTTACGTATTCCAGAATTATGCGCTTTTTCCACACATGGATGTTAAAAAGAACATAGCATACGGACTCAAGGACTGGACTAAAGAAAAAAGAGATAAAAGAGTTCGGGAAATGCTGCAATTGCTCCAGATAGAAGGATTGGAGGACAACTACCCCTCACAACTTTCAGGAGGGCAGAAACAAAGGGTTGCGCTTGCACGAGCTCTGGCACTGAAACCTGATATCCTGTTACTGGACGAGCCTTTTTCTGCGCTGGATATGGTTGTCCGGATGAAGCTTCGGGAAAAGATCAAAGAGATCCAGAAAGAACTTGGAATTCCAGTACTTTTCATCACCCATAACCATGTGGAAGCATTCACAATTGCAGACAAGATCGTAATTTTCCATGATGGCCGGGTATTGCAAACCGGAACCCCTGAAGAAGTATTCTATCATCCAAAGAACAAACACGTTGCAGAACTCGTAGGAGTTGGAAATATATTTGAGGATGCTCTTGTCCTAAATGAAAATGCTGCAGATGAGACATCAATACTTCAAAGCGGGAATTTGAGAGTTGTGGTTGAGAATTCATGCCTGAAAGACAATGACAAAACCTCATGGGGAATAAGGCCCGAAAATATTCGAATATTTCCAGCGTATAGCAATGAAGCTTCGGTCAAAGATGAGAATACATTTGAAGCTACCGTAAAAAGTATTGTCAACAAAGGGTCAAGTAAGGTCATTGCTTTTGAACTCCACGATCATCGAAATTTACTGACCGCAGAGATGGGGAATCAGTTCTTTGAAAACACTGATTTTAAGATTGGTAATAGTTTCCTGGTAAAAATGCCAAGAGAGAAGATAGTTGTATTTTGATTTTCGTTTTCAACCAATGAAATATACTCATTTTTAGAGACAATTTATCTCAAAAATGATGTTTTTTGACAACATTTAAGTAGGTATTTCACCGATTTTTTTAGGATAGTAGTTATCAATATATTTAAGTAACTTGTCATAAGTTCTCATATCAATTCATATTCTTGCATAATTAGATGGAATTCAAGAGGCGAACATACACATGATACTCCCAAACCCATGGAAACAGGAACCTAAGATCAGTGATAAGGCATGGATATCTGAAACAGCTGTTATCATAGGTGATGTCACCATTGGAGATAATGTATTTGTGGCACATAATGCAATAATAAGAGCAGATGAGCCAGGTTCATCTATTGTAATTGAAAATGACTGCAATATACAGGACAATGTTATAATTCATGGACTTTCAAAATCAGAAGTGTTAGTTAAAAAAAATACTTCCTTAGCTCACAGATGTACAGTACATGGCCCGTGCACCATCGGAGAAGGATGCTTCATAGGCTTTGGAGCGGTTGTTTTTGACTGCACTATTGGAAATGATTCAGTTATTCTCCATAATGCAACTGTCAGAAAAGTAGAGATACCTGATGGAAAAGTAGTGAACGATGGAAAAACAGTTACTGATCAGAAAGATGTGAACTTACTTGAGGACATTAATAGTGATCTGGTCATGTTCAAGAAAACAGTAATAAATGCTAACCTTGAGCTCGTAGAAGGTTACAAAGACCTTGAATCTGAAAAATAATGAAGATCTTATTTGAACTTTGATCTAGAGGTTCAACAAAAAAATAAAATATTTAGAAATATTTTCCTTCCATTTTTTCTATAACTGTTTTTCCAAGATCCGTCAAAACATATTTTTTCCATGTGGTTTTGGTGGGAGTCAGGCATTCAATTAATCCTTTATCCTCAAATTCCTTCAGCGCGCGACTGATATTCTGAGTTGATCTCTGGGTTTGATGGGCGATATCAGATGCCTTGATTATTAAATTCGTATTCATATGCTCCAGCAGAACAAGGCGTCTATCAACGCTTATTATCCACCTGAGAAGTTCATCAATTGGGTCTTCAGTCATGATACCATCACATCGTTTAAGGAAACTGATAAGCCATGTGTAGCATTTGTACTCATAAATAACAATTTAGCCTATCGAATATGTGTCCGGTTTTTTAGATTTTGAAGAATATGCCATTAGGGGAAATAAACCTGATGTTTGCAGAAGAGAAATTACAACACATTCTAAAGAACCATGGCATCCCAAAAGAATAATACACTCCGGAATAATAATACAGATAC
>AZIC01004392.1_pt1 | contig 10640 bp, 9 predicted proteins | sample 359061 | NCBI WGS metagenome assembly AZIC01 (sample SAMN02429709, study PRJNA222657) | marine sediment metagenome | biome: Sediment sample; isolation source: sample MGS-MES from oil contaminated site at the harbour of Messina (Sicily... | place: Italy: Messine | collected 2011-04-30 | depth 1 m m
CATCCCCACTCTTTCACTGCCCGAGTAAAAACAGCACTTAATAAATTCCAGTCACGATTAACCGATGAGCTTGAGATTGCCTCCAAACTCCTATCACGCCAATCAGCAATGTCTTGTGGTGTTAGATTTGCATTTTTAATCTCAGCCAGATCATCGCGCATGAACTTCTTTATTCGGTCATATTCGGACTTTTTGCCGTCTCGCCCTTTATTGACTGACACTTCACGGCCGTATCGCTCAAATAATTCATAGAGTGTTTTAACGGGAAGATTGCCAGTTGCTATGCTCGCGTGATCACCCTCCATCATCTTTGCCCACGCCTGAGCATGTGCTTTTGATGGTAACGTTTTAGACTTTCGCTTGCCATTTATTGTTACCTGAGCAAGCCATTTTGTGCCGCGCCTTATATATGTTGCCATTACACGCCTTTTTTTGTTGCGATTTTTTGCAGTTCAGGTGTGAAATAGTACGTTATTTAGCGTAGTCTTGTGAAGGACTGTGTGTTTAATAGTGAGGAAGGATTGCTTGGGGAGCGTTGTGTAGCGGTGCTTAGAGTTGGTTTGTGTGGCTTTGTGTAACTTAATGTATTCTATAAATGGTGCCGACGGGCGGAGTCGAACCGCCACGGACTATGTCCACCACCCCCTCAAGATGGCGTGTCTACCAATTTCACCACGTCGGCATGTGAGGTTTAACTTTATGGCAGGTCAGGAAGATCTGCAGGTGCTTCTTGTTCTACAATTTCTGTTGCTACTGACTGTGTCACGCTATCAACACGATCTGCTTTTCCTGAGAAATAAGCTAATGTGAGGCTAGTTATAAAGAAGACAGTTGCTAATATGGCACTACTTCTTGATAAAAATGATGTTGAGCCTTGGCTACCAAATACACTTGAAGATGCACCGCCACCACCGCCACCTAGTGCTGCTGCACCTGCATCCGCACCTTTACCATGTTGAATCAGAATTAAACCGATCAACAAAAGTGATACGACAATGTGTAAAACAAGAATTAATGAATCCATTTTAAATATATAACCTAATTGCTAGCTGCTAGCGCCTGACATATTGCAACAAACTCATCCGCATCCAATGATGCTCCGCCAATGAGTCCGCCATCAATATCAGGCATTGAAAATAACGGTGCGGCATTATCGCCTTTAACGCTACCGCCGTAAAGTATTTGTATTGAGTCTGCCGTCTCTTTATCATGCTTTCTTAAGCGCTCACGCATGAAATAATGGACATCTTGAGCCCATTCAGGTGCTGCAGATTTCCCTGTGCCAATTGCCCAAACTGGTTCGTATGTAAGTACTGCTTGCGACAATGCCTTGATGCCATTTTTCTCTATTACAATATCGAGTAACCGAGCGATGATTTCTTCCGTCTTACCTTGTGCATGTTCTTCTGGACTTTCACCAATACATATAATCGGTGTTATACCTTCTTGAACTGCCATACTGTATTTTTCAGCAATAATGTAATCAAGTACTAATTGATCTAAGCCGATTTCAGCATATAAGCATCGACGCTCAGAATGCCCGATCAATACATACTTACAATTAAAATCATTGAGCATTGGAGCTGAAATTTCACCGGTATAGGCACCGTGTTTAAATTGAGATAAGTTTTGTGTCCCCCAGCTTATTGATGTGCCAGATAAGGCATCTTCTACTTGCTGTAGATAGACTGAAGGTGGGAAAAGAGCGACATCTATTGATTCAAATGTAGAAGTCTGTGACAAAATTCCGTCGAGCAAGATTTTATTGCTTGCGCTGGAACCATTCATCTTCCAATTCCCAGCAACTAATCGTTTACGCACTTAAAATCTCACTACAGATAAAATAAGCTCTAAGCGTACAGTTTAGCTGGTTATAAAGCAAGGTATTAATTGTTATCTACACTGCATTTAGAGTCATTGGCAAGGTAAATGCTTAAGTAAAAACACTTTGCAATAATACTAGGAAAAAAGATGGATATTCAAACTTCAAACTTTGGCAAACAAACAGTTAATGCTGATGAAATTATTAGTTTCCCTCAAGCAATGATCGGCCTAGAGGATTACACTGAGTTTAAGTTGTTTCATCAAGAAAGTGACACGCCATCGGTTTACTATCTACAATCAATTTCAGATCCTGACCTCTTGATGTCGATTGTGTCACCAGAAGCATTTGGTTTTGAGTATGAAATTGAATTATCTGATGAAGAGCAAGCTTTAATTCGGTTAGAAAATGCAGAAGATGCAGTTGTAGTTCTCGCTATTTATAAACCCCATGAGCAAGACAAAAATGATGAAGATATAAACCTCAAAGTAATTGTGAAATCACCTATCATCATCAATACTGTGGAAAAACTTGCACTTCAAAAGCACCTGCCAAATTTAAAAGTTAAAGATTAACTTTTAAATACTGATTCGATCACACTGGCAAGCTCACTTGCCAGTTGATTCGTAAGTGTAGCGTCACGCCCTTCCACCATAACTCGTATTACAGGCTCTGTGCCAGAAGCTCGCAATAACACTCGACCTTCATCACCTAATCGGCTTTCAATGTTGGCAACAGCTTCCTGTACTGTTGCACTGCTTTTCAGATCAACCATTTTGTTTACACGAACATTGATTAGTCGTTGTGGGTATTTAGTTATTACAGAGCGTAATTCATGTAGTTTGCTATCAGTTTCTTGCATTTCAGCAAGTACTTGCAATGCAGCAACAATACCATCACCAGTGGTTGTTTTATCAAGACAAATAATATGACCTGATGATTCACCACCAACAACTCCACCCGTTTTCTTTAATGTTTCCATAACATAACGGTCACCGACATTTGCCCGATGTAACTGCATATCATATTTATTTAAGGCATGTTCCATACCTAGGTTAGACATCAACGTGCCGACAATCGCTTGTTTACCTGTTCCGGCTCGCTGATGGGCTCGTGCAATGATAAAGAGTAACTCATCACCATCAACAAGCTCACCTTTATGATCAACCATTATTAACCGGTCCCCATCGCCATCTAAGGCAATACCTACGTCTGCTTGTTGCTCTAACACTGCAGCTTGTAACAAGCGGGGTTCAGTTGAACCACAGTTCTGGTTAATATTTAAACCATCAGGTTCTGCACCCATTACAACCACTTCAGCACCAAGCTCTTTAAATACTTCCGGAGCAATATGGTAAGTTGCGCCGTGAGCACAGTCGACAACGATTTTCAGATTCGAAAAATTCACTTTCGATGAAACGGTACTTTTACAAAATTCTATATATCGGCCTGCAGCATCAACAACACGGTGTGCTTTACCTAGTAGTGCTGACTCAACGGTTTCTATCGGCACATCCATCATAGCTTCAATTTCATGCTCAATATCATCTGACAGTTTGCTACCTTGGCCAGAAAAGAATTTAATCCCGTTATCATGATAAGGGTTATGAGAAGCACTAATGACGATACCTGCCTGAGCGTGAAATGTACGCGTCAAATAGGCTATTGCTGGGGTAGGCATCGGGCCTAAGAGATAAACATCCGCTCCTGCTGCAGATAATCCTGCTTGCAAGGCAGATTCAAACATATAGCCTGAAATACGGGTATCTTTACCAATTAGAACTTTAGTATGTTTCTCTTTTGCAAAGACACGTCCAACCGCCCAACCTAGCTTCAGAACAAACTCTGGTGTAATAGAACCATCGCCGACACGGCCCCTAATTCCATCAGTACCAAAATAACGTTTTTTTTGTTCAGTCAAAGTCATTTACCTGTATTACATGGTCACACATCATCACTGCCTGCACAGTCTCTCGTACATCATGGCTACGAATAATTTTTGCACCTTGCCACACAGATATAGCCGCTAGTGAAAGGCTGGCTGCCAAGCGCTCTTCAACCGAAACATTTAACAATTTACCAATCATTGATTTACGTGATACACCTATAAGCACAGGTAAATTGATTTCTATAACTTTAGCTAAGTGTTTCATCAAGCGAAGATTATGTGTCGCCCGTTTACCAAAACCAAAACCTGGATCTAAGATTATTTTATCTCGTGGGATGCCAACTTTTTCACAGGCGATAATACGTTCATGTAAAAAAGATATAACTTCAGTAACTACATCTTCGTATTGTGGTGCATCTTGCATAGTTTGAGGCGTGCCTTGTGCATGCATCAAACAAACCGGTACATCACAATCTACGGCAGCTTGAAGTGCACCTTCGACTTGCAAGGCTCTCACATCATTAATCAAACCTGCTCCAGCATCAACAGCTGCACGCATAACCTCTGGCTTACTGGTATCAATCGAAATAGGAATGTCTATTTCAGAGCGAATAGCTTCGATAACAGGTAGCACTCTCGCAATTTCCTCTTCGACAGACACAATTGCTGCACCTGGACGCGTTGACTCCCCACCAACATCAATAATACCTGCGCCATCAGTCACCATTTGTTTAGCTTGTGTTAATGCACTGTCTTGAGCTAAAAACTGCCCGCCATCTGAAAAGGAATCAGGAGTGACGTTTAAGATCCCCATCACTTGTGGGTGGCTAAGATCTAAGGGCTTACCAGCACAATCTAATATCATAGAGATCAATCTCTAGTGCAATTGGTCAGCTGTCTTACCTGATGCATCAGCATCTTTATCAGCTTCAGAACCAGATGCTGATGGAGGTGGTGTTGAACTATCTGTATCTGTCCAGTCTTTTGGTGCACCAGGTTCACGCCCTTCCATAATTGCATCAATTTGATCAGCATCGATCGTTTCGTACTTAACTAATAATTTAGTCATAATATGAAGCTTCTCAATATGCTCATTCAAAATAGATTCTGCACGTTGATAGTTACGATTGATTAATGTTCGAATGTCTTCATCAATTGATTTAGCAGTTAAGTCAGATACTGACTTATGTTGCGTCACACTACGACCAAGGAATACTTCACCTTCTTCCTCACCGTATGCCATTGGCCCCATATTGTCAGACAAGCCCCATTTAGTAACCATATTATGAGCTAGCTCAGTTGCACGCTGAATATCGTTTGATGCACCTGTTGTAACAGCATCGGCACCATAAATAAGCTCTTCAGCAATTCGGCCACCGTACAGCGTAGATATTTGACTTTCTAGCTGTTGCTTACTATTACTATATTTATCTTCCTCAGGTAAAAACATTGTTATACCCAATGCACGTCCACGAGGAATAATACTGACTTTATAAACAGGATCATGCCCAGGTACTAATCGACCAACTATGGCATGACCCGCTTCATGGTATGCCGTCATTTCTTTTTCTTTTTCATTCATGACCATTGAACGACGTTCAGAGCCCATCATGATTTTATCTTTAGCTTTTTCCATGTCTTCCATTGAGACAAGTCGTTTATTAGCTCGGGCAGCAAATAGTGCAGCCTCATTAACTAAATTCGCCAAATCAGCACCTGAAAAACCAGGTGTGCCTCGAGCAATTAAGCTTGCAACTACATCATCTGCTGCAGGTACTTTATTGAGGTGAACCTTAAGAATCGCTTCACGACCGCGAATATCAGGTAGTGGCACAACAACTTGTCTATCGAAACGTCCTGGTCGTAATAAAGCTGGGTCAAGCACGTCAGGTCGGTTAGTAGCCGCAATAACAATTACACCTTCATTACCTTCAAAACCATCCATTTCAACCAATAACTGGTTTAACGTTTGCTCACGTTCATCATTACCGCCCCCCATGCCAGCGCCACGGTGACGACCAACAGCATCGATTTCATCGATGAATATAATGCATGGAGCATGTTTTTTCGCTTGTTCAAACATATCACGTACACGTGATGCACCCACACCCACAAACATTTCTACAAAATCAGAACCAGAAATAGTAAAGAATGGGACTTTCGCTTCACCAGCAATAGCTTTTGCTAATAATGTTTTACCGGTACCAGGCGAGCCCGCCATCAAAATACCACGAGGAATACGTCCTCCTAGTTTTTGGAACTTACTCGGGTCTTTCAAAAAATCAACTAACTCAGAGACTTCTTCTTTAGCTTCTTCAACACCAGCAACATCTTTAAATGTAACTTTCACTTGGTCTTCATTAAGCATTTTCGCTTTGCTTTTACCAAATGACATTGGATTTTTACCACCGCCACCGCCTTGCATCTGACGCATGAAGAAAATCCATACACCAATCAACAACAACATTGGGAACCAAGAGATAAAGATCTGCATCAATAGACCTGTCTGCTCAGCTGGTTTTGCTTGAATATTTACACCGTTATTAAGTAAATCACCCATCAAGCCAGGATCATAATCTGGACTGTAAGTAGTAAATTCACTATTGTCAGTTAATGTGCCCGTAATAGTACGGCCTTGAATATCAACTTTAGCTACAGAGCCGCTTTTAACGTTTGAAATAAACGTTGAGTAATCAATCTCGCCTTGTTTAGCTTTTTGAGGACCGAAATTATTAAACACCGACATCAGTACCATGGCAACAATTACCCATAAAACGATGTTTTTCATCATATCATTCACTTTACTGTTACTCCTAAGTAACTAATTTCTATTTTAGGCCACGACCTAATAAATATACTTCTCGGCTTCGAGGTCTAGAAGCATCAGGTTTACGCGTAATTACCTTTTTAAAGCCATCTCGCATCGCTTTCATATACTGTTCAAAGCCTTCACCTTGGAAGACTTTGACCAAGAAACAACCATCTTGACCCAAGTTTGTCAGTGCAAAATCTAGTGCTAATTCGACTAGATACATACTACTTGGCTGATCAATTGAACTTACCCCTGTCATATTGGGGGCCATATCTGATAATACAAGGTCTATCTGTTGACCATTTAATACTTCATTGAGTTCATCTAATACTGAATCTTCTCTGAAATCACCTTCAATGAAGTGTACACCGGTCAATGGTGTCATCGGTAAAATGTCTAATGCAACGACTTTTCCTGTTTCATTCATTTTACGTAATGCATAATCAGACCAACCACCAGGAGCTGAACCTAAATCGACTACAGCCATGCCTGGGCGAATTAATTTATCTTTTTTATCAATTTCTTCAAGTTTGAAGGTTGCACGTGAACGGTAACCAGCTTTTTGGGCCATTTTCACATAATGGTCATCAAAGTGCTCTTGTAACCAGTCGTTGCTTGATTTACTTCTAGCCATGTTTATGATTCAACTTTGTCAGAACTGAGCACTAAAGTTAAGCCCAATAAACTAATAAACAAATAAAGGTTTTTACTAAGAGTGTGAAGCAAAGTGAACCTTTCGATCAAGTTTCCATCATGATGCATTTGCTCTTTAACCAAGGCAACTTCAGGCTGCAAATAAGCAACAAACACAATCGTTGAAGTAAACATAAACATTAAAACCCAGAAGCGCCATGAAGAAATTACACGCTTGCCATGAGAAACCAGTTTACTGATCACCAACACTGAGCCAGCACCTAGGCCAAGATAATTGACGGCTGAAAACAGTTTACCCGCATAATTGCCAGCTAATGTCACATCACCTAAAGTAGCAAATGCCATTGGTACAGCAAGGTAACCAATGGCACATAAACTCCCCACCCAAAGGGTGAGTAATAGTCGTTCAGAAGCCAAATTAGCCTTCATACCTAATAGCTACGATTTCATATTCAATTGCACCACTCGGAGCTTTCACTGTTGCTATATCGTCAACTTCTTTACCAATAAGAGCGCGCGCAATAGGCGACGAAATTGCAATTCGGTTTTTCTTAATATCAGATTCATAATCACCTACAAGCTGGTAAGTGACTTCATCATCATTATCGATATTGAGCAAATCAACCGTTACGCCAAATACAACACGACCATCTTGTGGCAGTGCAGTTGGATCAATTATTTGAGCATTAGATAACACACCTTCAAGCTCTTGAATACGGCCTTCAATGAAGCTCTGTTGTTCTTTCGCAGCATGGTATTCTGCATTTTCTTTTAAATCACCATGAGCGCGTGCTTCAGAAATTGCTGCAACCACTTCTGGTCTCGCTGTAAATTTTAAATGTTGTAACTCATCTTTAAGATCATCAGATCCATTTAATGTAATTGGCACTGCCATTAGTTTAATTCTCCATGTAATGACTGTAAGCAATTTACCGTATCATTATCTTTGCTACTTAATGCTTGGCAAGTCGCACGTGCGGCAGCCAATGTAGTTGTGTAGTTAACTTGATGTTGTAAAGCAGCACGACGAATTTCAGTCGAATCAGCCACTGATTGACGACCCTCAGTAGTATTCACAATCAAATTAATTTCATCATTTTTGATCATATCAACAATATGAGGCTGACCTTCAGCTACTTTATTAACTTGACCACATACGATACCAGCATCCTCTAAGACCTTCTGAGTACCGCGTGTCGCTAATAGTTCAAAACCTAAACTAGTTAAATCTTTCGCAACATCAGTGATAGCGGCCTTATCAACACCACGAACACTAATAAATGCTTTACCTCCAGTCGGTAAAACAACACTTGCAGCTAGTTGAGATTTAGCAAAAGCTTCACCAAAACTACGGCCCACGCCCATTACTTCACCTGTAGATTTCATTTCAGGACCAAGAATTGGATCAACACCTTGGAACTTGATGAATGGGAAAACAGCTTCTTTGACTGAATAATACTCAGGAATTACTTCTTCTGTTACACCCTGTTCAGCTAAGCTAAGGCCAGCCATACAACGAGCGGCTACTTTTGCTAACGGCACTCCAATCGCTTTAGAGACATAAGGCACTGTACGTGATGCACGTGGATTAACTTCTAATAAGTAAATATTATCGCCTTGGATAGCAAACTGTGTATTCATTAAACCAACTACGCCTAGCTCTAGTGCCATTTGACGTACTTGCTCACGCATCCGATCTTTGATTTCTTCATTTAAGCTATATGTAGGCAGTGCACACGCAGAGTCACCAGAGTGAACACCCGCTTGTTCAATATGCTCCATAATGCCGCCGATAACCACGTCTTTGCCATCACAAATTGCATCAACATCGACCTCAATGGCATCGTCAAGGAAACGGTCAAGCAATACAGGAGAATCGTTAGAAACCATAATTGCTGTTTTCATATAACGATTTAATTCTTCTTCGTTATAGACAATTTCCATACCACGACCACCTAGTACGTAGGATGGACGTACAACAAGCGGGTAACCAATTTCAGCGGCTTGTGCTGCAGCCGAGTCTGCTGAGAAAGCAAGACGATTAGGCGGTTGCAATAAGTTTAGCTTCTCAACCATTTGTTGGAAGCGTTCACGATCTTCAGCATGGTCAATCGCATCAGGTGAAGTACCAATAATCGGCACACCATTCGCTTCAAGTGCACGAGCTAATTTTAATGGTGTTTGACCACCATATTGAACAATCACGCCTTTTGGTTTTTCTAAAGCAACAATCTCAAGCACATCTTCAAGTGTTAATGACTCAAAATATAAGCGATCAGACGTGTCATAATCAGTTGAAACTGTTTCAGGGTTACAGTTAACCATGATTGTTTCAAAGCCATCTTCTCGTAATGCTAAGGCAGCGTGAACACAACAATAATCAAACTCAATACCTTGACCAATTCGGTTCGGACCACCACCTAAAATCATGATTTTGTCACGATCTGTTGGGTTAGCTTCACACTCTTGGTCATAGGTTGAGTACATATAAGCTGTATCACTTGAAAACTCAGCAGCACAGGTATCAACGCGCTTATAAACTGGGCGAATATTTAAGTTATGTCTATGCTCTCGTACTTGTTTTTCTGTTTTCTGCAGTAACTTAGCCATGCGTGAATCAGAGAAACCTTTACGTTTCAAACCACGCATTTTTGCTTCATCAATAGAGGCTAATGAGGTTTCTTTTAACTCATTCTCAATATCGATAATTTCTTTAACTTGAATCAAGAACCATGGATCAATCTTCGTCAACTGTTGAATTTCGTCATAGCTGAAGCCATAACGGAATGCATCAGCAACATACCAAAGACGCTCCGAACCTGGTAATCGTAGTTCACGGCGTAAGGTATCTGCTACATCATCAGCAGTTAAATCCGTAATTTCAGTCAAACCATCACGATCAATTTCTAAACCACGTAATGACTTTTGTAATGATTCTTGGAAGCTACGACCAATCGCCATCACTTCACCCACAGACTTCATTTGCGTACTTAAACGGTTGTCTGCTTGTGGGAACTTTTCAAATGTGAAGCGCGGTACTTTAGTTACGACATAATCAATGGTCGGCTCAAATGAAGCTGGCGTAGCACCACCAGTGATTTCATTTTGTAATTCATCAAGGGTATAACCTACAGCTAATTTTGCTGCAACTTTAGCAATTGGGAAGCCAGTTGCTTTTGATGCTAATGCTGAAGAACGCGATACACGTGGGTTCATTTCAATAATAATCAAACGGCCCGTTTCAGGGTGCACGGCAAACTGAACATTAGAACCGCCGGTATCAACACCAATTTCACGTAATACTTCTAACGAAGCATTACGCATAATTTGATATTCTTTATCCGTTAATGTTTGTGCTGGAGCAACAGTGATTGAATCACCAGTATGTACGCCCATTGGATCAAAATTTTCAATTGAACAGATAATAATGCAGTTATCTTTACGATCACGCACCACTTCCATTT
>AZIC01001242.1_pt1 | contig 10639 bp, 8 predicted proteins | sample 359061 | NCBI WGS metagenome assembly AZIC01 (sample SAMN02429709, study PRJNA222657) | marine sediment metagenome | biome: Sediment sample; isolation source: sample MGS-MES from oil contaminated site at the harbour of Messina (Sicily... | place: Italy: Messine | collected 2011-04-30 | depth 1 m m
TTGAAGTATTAGGCGATGGGTATAATTTACAGCCAGATCCTTTTGCGTTAGTTGAAGCGACTAAAACATTAATTGCTGAAGGCTTCAAAGTATTTCCATATTGCACCGATGACCTCGTACTTTGCCAAAAACTTGCAGATTTAGGTTGTGAAGTATTAATGCCTTGGGGGGCTCCGATTGGCACAGGGCAGGGTTTGATTAACCCCTATGCATTAGAAACTATTCGTAAGCGTCTTCCAGATATGACATTACTCGTTGATGCTGGCATAGGGAAACCATCTGATGCTGTGCAAGCAATGGAATTAGGTTATGACGGTATTTTATTGAACACAGCTGTAGCTGAAGCATTAGAACCGGACGTTATGGCTTCGGCATTTGCTCAAGCTATTAATGCAGGACGGTTAGCCTATGAAGCTGGCGTAATGCCAAAACGAACAAACGCCAAACCTAGTACACCAACATTAGAGCAACCTATCTGGCAACAAAATGGCTAATACAAAGATGACTTCAAGTTTACCTACTGTTTTATTGATTGGTGGTTTAGACCCTCAGGGCTGTGCCGGCATTATTGCCGATAGTCAAACAGTGTCATCCCATGGTTGTCATCCCGTGCCTTTAATTACTTGTTTAACAGAACAAAGCAGCAAGGGACTAATATCTTTAGGTGCATTAGAGCTTAGCCAGTTTAATAATCAGTATCAGTCAGCAGTAGTAGATTATGATATAGCAGCTATTAAGGTCGGTTTAGTACCTAATATTGAAATTGCGCAAGCCGTCTTAAATATAGTCAAACAGCATAATGTGCCTGTTATCTGGGATCCTGTTCTAAGTAGTACTTCAGGTGGTGTATCGGTTAGTAGTAACGTACAACACTTTTTATTGAAAAACTTACTTCCTGAAATAAGCTTGTTGACACCAAATACAGTCGAACTAGCTCAATTAACTCAACAAAGAAATCCAATTCATGCAAGTAAACGTTTATTAGAATTAGGTTTAAATGCCTGTTTAGTGAAGGGTGGACATAATGATAGTGAATGGGCCACGGACTATTTTATTGATCAAAGCACAGAATTTTATTGCTACGCTGGTAAACAAGCAAAAAGTGTAAGAGGTACCGGCTGTGTATTAGCCTCAAGTATTGCTAGTAATATGGCAATAAACCTTGATATCCGTGACGCTATTGTATTAGCAAAAGCCTATTTAACACGAGGCATTCGTGATGCTAAATCAATAGGACCCTATCATGTAATTGCACATTCAAATGCAGACTTTGAATTATGCGATATGCCTAAATTAACCTACAGCAAAAACCTTGTTGGTCATCAATTTAACTTTCCATCGTGTCCACAACGTTTAGGTATTTATCCTGTCGTTGATAGCAGTGACTGGATTAGAAAACTGACTGAAGAGGGCATTAAAACTATCCAGCTCAGAATCAAAGAGGCTAGCGAGCAACAAAAGCATAACGCAGTACAGCAAGCGGTAAGTTACTGTGATGATTCCGTTGCATTTTTCGTCAATGATTATTGGAAGGTGGCGATTGAACACCGAGCCTACGGCGTACATTTAGGACAAGAAGATTTACACGATGCGAATCTTCTTGAAATAGAGCAAGCTGGTTTACGACTGGGAGTCTCAACTCACTCCTACTGGGAACTTGCCCGTGCTTTAGCTGTAAACCCAAGTTATATCGCTCTAGGGCCTGTGTTTGAAACCACCAGTAAAGTCATGCCGTGGCTCCCTCAAGGTGTGGAGAGAGTAGAGAAATGGACACGGCTATTAGCAGATACTTATCCATTAGTAGCAATTGGTGGGATTGATCAAAAACGAGCTGAGCAGCTCTATAAAACGGGGGTAGGTTCAGTGGCAATGATTTCAGCGATTACTATGGCTAAAGATTATAAAAAATCATTAATGAAGTTGCTCCTGTTATGGGAAGGAGGGATAGAGGAGTAAACAAGGTAATTCAGGGTGTTGACTGTTGATTAACGATAACTCTATTCCTACCAGATTCTTTTGCATCATAAAGCATATCATCAACTAATTTAAGTAAGCTGGATTGGCTCTGTTTTGCCTGGTAACTTGTTACTCCGATGCTGCATGTTAATGATAATTCAGTGGCTGTATCCTTACAAAAATGGTGTTGTTCAACTTGAAATCGGATCCGTTCTGCTAGTTCAGATGCTTTAGAGATGTTGGTGTCAGGTAGGACAAATAGAAATTCTTCACCACCATAGCGGCCCAAACTGTCAGTAGTTCGACATGCTGCACTTAAAATAACTGCAGCTTCAGTTAACACGGCATCACCTACTGGATGTCCATAATTATCATTCACGTATTTGAAATGGTCGAGATCGACCATGAGGATACTCAAACTATGATGGTATCGTGTTGCTCGTTCAATTTCAGCCGATAAATTATCCATCAATCCTCCCCGGTTAAGGATGCCTGTCAACGCATCTGTTCGGGCTGCATGCTCTAATTCTTTCGTTCGTTCTAGGACTCTTTTTTCTAAAAGTTGATTAGATTTCAGTAGTTTTTTCTGTGCTTGTTCGAGTAATTGATTTTTAGTTCGAAACTCTTCATTGCTCGGGATTGCTAGTGCTGCTGGCATTAACCTCCATACCATAACTGCAGTAATGATAGATATTATTCCAGTTGCTAGCTTTGATATGCCTTCAATATAATAATAGCCGTGCCAGATATTGATAAGTGAAAGGAAATGGCTAACGCCACATAAAAAAATGAAGGTAGCAAACATAAGAAAAATCCAGTTATAGTCAAGATCTGTTCTTTTCTTAACTAGATAAACCAGTGCTAGAGGGATGATAGAGTAAGCGATGGCAGTTAAAATATCACCAATTACATAAAGGGATAGCAGATCAGGCCGCCATTGCAAACAATGACCATGGGGCATAAAGCTACCATCAAGTATTTGTTCAACCCAACTCATCTCGACGCTCCAAACTTAAATTTAGTATGACATACTGAACTCGTCAGCATAGTTATTTTCTGTTGAACAATATAGGCTAAAATTTAGGATGTGTCAGTGCTGTATTGTTTCACATTAAACCAAGTAAGGTTTTACGGGTAGATCAACACGCAGTAATGAGTATGCATAAAAGGTTAATGTGATTTACTTTTGAGTTCACTTATGATGCATGAATACTTTGAATTAAAGATAATATGAGTTAGTTTAAATGGAGGGTAATGTGTTCAATCCATGCATTTAACGCTCTCATTCTAATAGCATTATTTTGTATTTCTTAGTACCGATAATTTAAGTAAAGCTGCAACTGACATAGCATCTATAATTTCACCACTCATTGCCATAGTGATGGCCTTTTGAATAGGGAGTTTTAATACGTCTATATCTTCAGTTTCTTCAAGTGCCTGTTCACCTTGAGTGAGGTCAGTAGCGAGGAATATATAGGCTTTCTCATCGGTGACGGAATTGGAGGTACGTAATTCTAATAACGGTTGCCAGTTATTGGCTGTGAGGCCTGTTTCTTCTTTTAATTCACGCTTTGCTGCATCAAGGGGTAATTCATTCAATAGTCCGCCGCCCTCGGGGATTTCGATGGTAGTTTCATTATTAGGATAGCGGCTTTGTTTGACTAACCATGTGTTATCTTCATCATCTACCGCGACGATACCAATGGCGTTGGATTTAAAGTGTATGACACCATAGATGCCTTCACTGCTATTGGGGCGAATGACTTCTTCATGGCGAACTTGGATCCAAGCATTATCGTACACAATTTCTTGTGATTTCTGTTGCCAACCACCAATCATTTTTTTAGGCATTAATAGTCATATTCCTATGCTTTTAATTCTAGAAAACTACTTGTCTTGTTCTGAAACTTTTTCATCTTTTACCAGTGCCACAATAGTCCAACCTGGGTCAGGCTTGAACGATTCGGCATCAACGAAGAACCGTAATTGCTGCTTCGCGTTAAAGATGAATATAGGCTGTGCTCGTTTGCCATACTCTTGTTTGTAGTCTTCAAAGGTGAAGTTTTCACTTAATGTAGTTTGTTTGGTCAAGGCTCCTTGACCAATCAAGCTAGCAAGTTTGGAATAGGATAGCTCTTTATTAAATAAGATTTGGAAACCATGATTAACGGCTTTACGAGATTGCTGTTCTTCCTTTTCAGACTCTTTATCTTCTTCGGTAGGTAATAAGTAGATTTTATTAGACCCAAATTCTGGTTTGTAACGCTGACCAGCTAGTGCATTACGGTCTTTTTGTGGTGTGAGCGCTAATAGATGGCCTAAACCAACTAAGTCCATATGTCGGTCAGCGTGCTCTGAAACAGCATTGCCATAATAGGTTGCTAAACCATCCATGCGTGCTGCTTTAATATTAGTCCAGCTACCATCAGCTAGTAGCGTGGTGAAGCCACTTTCTTGTAGTGCTTTGGCAATCATACGACCAACGGGGTTGGCACCCATAATTAAAAAGCCATCATCTTCTGGTTCAGCTACACCTAGAAATTTTGCGATGAACTTTGAGGTCGCGCCTTGTAATAGCACGGTACCAATGATGATGGTGAAAGCGAGAGGTACAAGAAGATCAGCATTTTCAATACCTACTTCTTCTAATCTAATAGCAAATAATGCGGTTACAGCTGCAGCCACAATACCTCTTGGGCCAATCCAGCTGATCATTGTTTTTTCTTGCCACGTTAGGTCTGAATTATAGGTTGATACAAATACTTTAAGGGGGCGAATAATAAATTGAATAAATAGAAACAGTACTACTGCACCCATACCTAATGCTTCAAATTGCGAGAAATCGAGACGAGCAGCAAGTAATATAAATAAACCAGAAATTAGTAAAATACTTAGGCTCTCTTTAAAATCAAGAATGTCTTCAACATCAACATTTTTCATATTTGCCAACCAGATCCCCATCACTGTGACGGTTAATAATCCTGATTCTTCTGATAATTCATTTGATAAGGCGAAAACGCCGAAAACAATACTAAGTGTCGCCACATTGTGTAAGTATTCTGGCATCAGATGTTTTCGTAGAATAAGGCCGAATAAATACCCTGTTACAGCACCTAAAATGATACCTATAGCGAGTGTTTGACCAAATAGTGCAAAGGTATGACTAATGGGTAGATGACCACTTGCTTGCATCGATAAGATCACTTCGAATACTAATACAGCAAGGATAGCACCAAGAGGATCAATGACAATGCCTTCCCATCGTAGAATATTGGATATGGTACTGTTAGGTTTTACTGTTCTGAGCATGGGTACTATTACTGTTGGGCCAGTTACGACCATTAGTGCACCAAATAGTAAGGATAGCGACCATGAGAACTCTAATACGTAATGCGTAACAGCCGTGATGCTAAACCAAGCAATTGCTACGCCTATTGTCAGCATATTGCGGACGACTTTTTGTAGCCCTCTGATCTCTTCAAACTTTAGTGTTAGGCTTCCTTCGAATAAGATAATAGCTACCGAGAGTGTGACCATAGGAAAGAGTAAGTCACCAAATAATTGTTCAGGGTTTAACCAACCAGTCAAAGGGCCAAGAATAATGCCTGACAGTAATAAAAAAACGATAGCTGGTAACTTAACCCACCAAGCAAACCACTGACAGGTGATGGCAACGATTCCAATGACAGATAGAGCAATTATTGCTTCTTGATGCATGCTTATTCCTTAATTATAAGACGTGAGATGTTTGTCACGTGATACAAAAATAGTATAGTAAATCGAGGAGAAGGGAAGGTGTTTATCGAAAAACTTCAATCTCAGCACGACGATTATAAGATCGTCCTTTTTGTGTTTTATTTGTTTTTGCGGGATGAAATTCACGATGAAAGGCTGTGGTGATTAGATTTTCCGGCACTTCACATTCTTCAACCAGAAACTTCTTAATAGAAAGGGCGCGAGCTTCAGATAGTTCAATATTTAACCTCCTAGTACCATGGTTATCGGTGTAACCATTAATACTAATTTCTTTAATTTGACTATCTAATTTAACGTAATCACCAATGCGTCTTAGCGAAGCTTGCGATTTTTTATCTAAATCTGATTTCTCGAGTTGGAAATATACTGTTAAGTTACGAATATCTTCAAAACTATCTGGATATAAATTATCTAAACATTGAACAAAGGCAGGCATGGAATCATTCAAATGTACGGTTGAAAATAAAGCGCTGATTTCTTCATCTGAACTGTGGCTACGATAACGTACGGCTGGAAAACGACCTTCTTGCATGTGTGTTAACGCCTCTTTTGCTTTTTTTCCTACAAGTTTGAACGCCATCTGATTTAATTCGCTTGGCAAAGAGGCTAGGGTCATTCGTTCTTCTTTATTTTGCCAAGGTGCTTCAGCAATCTCGAAATTAATAACATCTGCTTCAGCAGGATGTGAACGGGTAGTGAATTCAAGCGTAAAAGGCCCCCCTGAACGGCGTGTAAATTTTGCTTCACCAAAGCCAGCTATAGGCTGAGTTAGGACGCATTCTAATGGTGACTCAATAACTTGCCACTGGGTATTTGTTAGTGGTGCCTGAAATTGTTCGGCATTGCACACTGTGCTCAAAAACAAAAAGATAAAAATAAAATATTTCATAATTAGTAGGTTATCAGTGAGTGAGTATGAGTGTTATCAAGTTGACTTCGCCCGTTAAGTGACAATAATTCGACTACAAATGCACATGCAACAACAGTGCCTCCGAATTGTTCGACTAATTGACAACTAGCGCGGGCAGTGCCACCAGTTGCTAGTAAATCATCTACGAGTAAAATTCGGTCACCAGTTTTGATTGCATCACTATGTGCTTCTAAGCTGGCTTCTCCGTATTCTAAGGTGTAACTGACCGACTTAACGTTATAGGGTAATTTCCCCGGCTTTCTTAATGGTATAAAGCCTACATTGAGTTCGCGTGCTGCTAAGCTACCAAAGATAAACCCGCGTGCTTCCATACCAGCAATGGCGGTGATGTTAGTGTCGCGAAATGGTTGAACTAATCCATTAACCGCTAGCTCTAAACTGGCAGGATCAAGAAGAAGAGGCGTGATATCCTTAAACTGTATGCCAGGTTTTGGAAAGTTAGGAATAGTTCTTATTTTTGTTTTTAATTTATCCATATCGCGCATTTAGTAGTCAGTTAATTTATTATATCGGCACAAAATATGATGACTGTAACACGAGCGGTTAGATAGGAGTTGAATGTGAAGGCTAAATTGATGGTTAGAGCAGTAGCAATATTGCTATTAACAAGTTTGTTATCAGCCTGTTTTGGCATAGGTTCAAGGGACGAAGACGAGACGGTTCATTATTACGTAATTGATGTTGACCGAGGTGCTGTCGCCGCTAACTTTGTTAAAAACAGAGTACTGAGAATAAAACCAGTTAAAGTCACGTCTCAATTTAGATCTCATAATGTGATTTATAAAGTAGGTGATAACGAATTTCAACCACAGAAGATGCATCAGTTTTTTGCTACTCCAGATGAAATGTTCACTGAGCAGCTTAAACGTTGGTTACAGAAAACTGGTTTATTCAGTTTAGTGATTGTTGATGATAAACAGCCCGCTGATATGGTGCTTGAAACAGCCGTAACTGCGCTTTATGGCGAATCAAGAGATACGTTTTCTCCGCAATCTATTTTGGAAATGCAATTTTTTATTACTTCTACAAGTGAAGATCATGCTAATGCATTATTTCAAACGGGCTTAAGAATTGACATCGATCTTGAAGAAACTACACCTTCACAAGTCGTAAAAGGGTGGAATATTGGGCTTAAAGAACTTTTATTCACTCTAGAAGATGATTTGAACGGTTTTTTTTCAAAACGTAACCCCTAGTAGTGATGTTCTATAAACGTGCATGAAATCGCTTGAAATGTTAAGATTACGCCTTCGGTTGATGAGTACCGACCCCTGTTTTATTTGGATATTGAGATAGATGACTGATATTGCTTTTGAACTTGATACGATTGATATTGAAGACGAGATGAAACAATCGTACCTCGATTATGCGATGAGTGTAATTGTTGGACGAGCTTTACCTGATGTGCGTGACGGATTAAAACCAGTACATCGCCGTGTTTTATACGCTATGCGTGACTTAAATATTAGCTGGAACGGCTCTTATAAAAAGTCTGCCCGTGTTGTTGGTGACGTCATCGGTAAATACCATCCACATGGTGATACAGCTGTTTACGATACAATGGTTCGTATGGCTCAACCATTTTCTATGCGTTATATGCTAGTTGATGGTCAAGGTAACTTTGGTTCGGTAGATGGTGATTCACCTGCTGCGATGCGTTATACCGAAGTACGCATGGCTAAAATCACTCATGAAATGTTGGCCGATCTTGAGAAAGAAACGGTTGATTTCATTCCTAACTACGATGAATCTGAATCTGAACCCTCTGTGCTGCCGACGAAAGTTCCTGCACTTCTAGTGAATGGTTCTTCAGGTATCGCTGTTGGTATGGCGACAAATATCCCACCACACAATCTGACAGAAATTTTAAATGCTTGTATTGCAATGGTCGATGAGCCAGATATCGATATTTCAGGCTTGATGCAACATGTTCCAGGTCCTGACTTCCCAACCTCTGCAATGATTAACGGTGCAAGTGGTATCGCTGAAGCATACAGAACAGGTCGCGGTCGAGTTCATATTCGTGCTCGTGCAGAAATCGAAACGAATGATTCTACTGGTCAGCAGAGTATTGTGGTTGTCGAATTACCATATCAAGTTAATAAGGCACGCTTATTAGAAAAAATTGCAGAACTAGTAAAAGATAAAAAAATAGAAGGTATCTCAGCATTGCGTGATGAGTCTGATAAAGACGGCATGCGTATGGTTGTTGTACTTAAACGTGGTGAAGTTCCAGAAGTTATACTGAACAATCTCTATAAACAAACACAAATGCAAACAGTGTTTGGTATTAATATGGTTGCTATTGTTGATGGACAACCACGTCTACTTGGCTTAAGAGATATTCTTGATGCATTCCTTCGCCATCGTCGTGAGGTTGTAACTCGTCGTTCATTATTTGAGCTTCGTAAAGCACGCGATAGAGCACACATTTTAGAAGGTTTAGCAACGGCACTAGCTAATATAGATGAAGTTATTGAGTTAATTAAGTCTTCAAATAATCCAACAGAAGCCAAGGAAGCATTACTTGCTCGAGGTTGGGCATCTGAAATGATTCTTGAAATGTTGGGTGCTGCAGGTGCTGAAGCATCACGTCCAGAAGGCTTAGATGCTGAGCTTGGCCTCATTGATGGTGCGTATAACTTATCGCCAGTTCAGGCTCAAGCAATCTTGGATATGCGTTTACATCGCTTGACTGGATTAGAGCAAGATAAGATTCTCGATGAATATCGTGTTGTACTCGATGAAATCGCAGCATTATTAGCTATTTTAAGTGATCCAGATAACTTGATGGCTGTTATCCGCGAAGAATTAGTTAAAATTAAAGAAGAGTATGGTGATGAACGTCGTACTGAAATCTTAGATGCACATGTTGATTTAACGCTTGAAGATTTAATTACCGAAGAAGAGATGGTGGTAACACTTTCTCATGCTGGCTATGCAAAAACGCAGCAATTAGACACCTACCAAGCACAACGTCGAGGGGGTAAAGGTAAATCTGCTACATCAATGAAAGATGAAGACTTCATTGAGCATCTATTTATTGCCAATACTCATGATACTTTATTGTGCTTCTCAAGTATGGGTAAGGTTTACTGGAAGAAAGTGTACGAATTACCGCAGGGTGGTAGAGCTGCTCGTGGTAAACCAATTGTGAACTTATTACCTCTTGAAGATGGCGAACAAATCAATGCAATCTTACCTGTACGTGAGTTTGATGCCGACAATTATATCTTTATGGTAACTGCATCAGGTACAGTTAAGAAAACACCTTTAGAAGCGTATTCTCGTCCACGTGCTAACGGTATTATTGCCGTTGATCTAAAAGATGATGATCAATTGGTAGGCGTTGCATTAACTGATGGTCAATCAGATATCATGCTTTTCAACTCGGGCGGTAAAGTTATTCGTTTCGCTGAAACAGATGTACGTTCTATGGGACGTGTTTCTCGTGGTGTTCGAGGTATGCGTATGCCAGAGGGTGAGAAAATTATCTCTCTCATTATTGCTAACCCAGAAGATGGTGCAATTTTAACAGCCACTGAATTTGGCTTCGGTAAGCGTACGGAACTAGAACAATATCGTGTTCAGGGCCGTGGTGGTAGCGGTATTATCTCTATCCAGACATCAGAGCGTAATGGTAATGTGGTGGGTGCAGTACAAGTCCGTGATGAGAACCAAATTATGTTGATTACTGATGGCGGAACATTAGTTCGAACCCCCGTTAAAGATGTGTCTATGGTTGGTCGTAACACCCAAGGTGTGAAACTAATTAACTTAACTAAGAATGAAAAACTAGTTGGTTTAGAGCGTGTTATTGAAGACGATGATGATAGTGAAGAATCTGAGTCTGAAATTGGTAATACAGATATTTCTACGGAAGAGTAATAATTTGAAACCGTATAACTTTAGTGCAGGCCCAGCGATGTTGCCTGCAGCTGTACTAGAAAAAGCACAACAGGAAATGTTGGACTGGCGAGATAGTGGAATGTCAGT
>AZIC01020076.1_pt1 | contig 10632 bp, 7 predicted proteins | sample 359061 | NCBI WGS metagenome assembly AZIC01 (sample SAMN02429709, study PRJNA222657) | marine sediment metagenome | biome: Sediment sample; isolation source: sample MGS-MES from oil contaminated site at the harbour of Messina (Sicily... | place: Italy: Messine | collected 2011-04-30 | depth 1 m m
AAACAGTCGGCAACGATATCCAGGCCTTCCAGCAGCAGGTCATCATCAATCGTCAGAGGCGCCAGAATTTTCAATACATGGCTGTCCGTACCGCTCGTTTCAATAATCAGACCGTGTTTAAATGCTTCGGCACTGATCATATCTGGCAACTGTGGGTATTCCTGACAGGCAAGGCCCCAGATCATACCGCGGCCACGTACTTCCATATCCAATTCAGAAGTCGTGTCGGCAATTGCCTGGAGTCGACTTTCAATCAGTGTCCCTTTACGCTTTACTTCGCGCGTCAGACGGTAATCGCTCCAGTACGTTTCAATCGCTGCCGCTGCGGAGACAAACGCCAGGTTATTTCCGCGGAACGTACCGTTATGCTCACCTGGTTCCCACTGGTCGAGTTCCGATCGCATCAGAACCAGCGACATAGGTAAGCCATAAGCACTCAATGACTTGGAAAGTGTGACGATATCAGGAACGATGCCCGCTTCTTCAAAGCTGAAGAAACTGCCGGTTCGGCCACAGCCCACCTGAATATCATCAATAATCAGCAGCATGCCATGTTCCTGGCAGAGAGTTTCAAGCTGTTGCAGCCATTCTGCACTGGCAACATTGACGCCTCCTTCACCCTGAACCGTTTCCACAATGACAGCTGCCGGTAAATCCAGACCGCTGCTGTTGTCTTTCAGCAGTGCTTCAAAATATTCCAGCGTGTCAATGTTGTCACCCAGGTAGCCGTAATAAGGCATAAAAGTGACATTGTTTAAAGGAGTGCCTGCGGCATCACGAAAATGACTATTCCCTGTCGCAGCGACAGAACCGAGGCTGACGCCGTGAAAACCATTGGTGAAGGAAACGACGTTGGTACGTCCGGTTACTTTGCGAGCCAGCTTAAGTGCCGCTTCGACCGCATTGGTACCGGTAGGGCCGGTGAACTGGACTTTGTAATCAAATTCGAGCGGAGAAAGAATATGTTTTTCAAATACTTCCAGAAATCGTTGTTTGGCGTCAGTGTGCATGTCGAGACCATGCAGCAGGCCATCGCGTTCCAGGAATTCCAGCAGCTTCTCTTTGAAGATCGGGTTGTTATGCCCATAGTTTAATGTACCGGCTCCGGCGAGGAAGTCGATGTATTCGTTTCCTGCTTCATCACTTAAAGTCGCATTCTGGGCTTTCGTGAAAGTTGTCGGGAACGAGCGGCAGTATCCCCGGACATTAGATTCGAGTCGGTTGAATATATTCATAATACTTGTGTTTTCTCTCCATATGAAGGTTTGAGTGTGAATGGACCTAGCTGATATAGTTCTTCGGTTTCGTGTTCTTCAGCTTCACCAAACAGATCCGAAGAAAATCCACTGCACGTTCGGCACTCAGTTTTAAGCCGCTTCGCCAGAGAGCGAAACAGTTTTTGTGACGATTGGTTGGAAGGCGTAATCGTCGTTTCCAGATAGTTGATGTGAGACATGGCGTCTCGTGAAAGCAGGGCATCCAGCATGCGGGAAGCAACTCCGCAGCCACGCATGCTGCTGTCGACGGCTGCCTGCCAGATAAAGATGGTGTTTTCTCGATGAGGGGGGCAATAAGCTGAGAGAAAACCTACGATACGAGAATCATGCTCTGCGAGAACACACGTATCGTGAAAGTCGCGGCAAAGCAGCAGGGAGACGTAATTGGAATTCACGTCCAGGGGGGGGCAGTTCTTCACCAGGTCAGTGATAGCGAGACCGTCTTCCAGAGTGGGCTCGCGAAAAATCAATTGTGTGGCCTTATCCATTTGGCTTTGTTTTACAGGCTTCTGAGCAATCAGCTCAAGTGTATGAAAAAGATTAGACTACAAAATAAAGTCGAATTTTGAGGATGCGATGAATTTGTATCGTTATCAAAGCAGTCGTTCGTGCAACATAACTGTTTTAGCAGCGTTATGTTGATACAGATAAGGAGCTTGGGTAAATGCGAATCACTTTCTGTACCGTGTTTGTAGCTAAAAATGCTTAGTGTGCAATGCTTTGTACACAATGGAATATTGAGTGTCAACCCTCTGTTTTTTAATTGCCGGTGAAAACAGTATGAGGTTTACCGTGATCTGATGATTGCGATCCGGCGATCTATCAGGTCGCAGAGGGCAATCAGGTTACATATACAGGTTGATATGAACTTTCTCCTGGTAGGAATGCAGAGGGAGAGCGAATCTGTTCGGATGTATTGTCGTATTTACGGTTTTTTTACCCGCGTTCTACTCTTTTCGGGATGAGGAGCAGGTATGGAAGCTGTTTTATTCGTTCAGGAAGCGAGAATCGTGTTCTGCCGGGGTCGAGACTTCTCCTGCAGACAGGACGGGAGAAGCATCAATATCTTCAGCGTCCATCATCGATGCAATGCGTTGCAGGGTAGAAAGCATCTGGGTCTGTTCCCATTCCTGAAGCATGAGGAGTTCGCGGCGGAAGCGGTCCTGTAATAGAGAGGGGGCATTTGTTAGCATCGCCTGACCCGCTTCGGTCAATTCGACGACCACCGTCCGCTTGTCCTGTCCCCTGCGACCACGTGAGACCAGATTTCGGGATTCCAGGCGACTCAGGATCCCGGTCAATGTTGCCTGGCTGAGATGGATTGATTTTGCCAGCGCACCTACCGTAATCGGCTGCATCCGGGCGATCGTCTGGAGCGAGGCTAACTGGGGAGCAGTCAGGCCGATATCGTGCATCAACCCCCGGGAGTGTAAATCAATCGCGCGCGTAATGCGTCGCAATGCGACGATGACTTGGTCCTCAAGACTGAGAGGTGACATAAGGTTCTCGATGTAAGTTGCAGCTGGAAAAACAAAGCGCAGGCGATCCCAGCCAAATATTATGCATACAAAGCAATTATTTTCAACCTCTTGAACAATACATGGCTCAAAGCAGATGGTAGAGGGACTTCGCCGCTGAGAGCCAGAGTCAGTTAGGGGGCGTTTTCGTTTGCTGAAACATGGCTCGCAGGTCGAGTGGGTAATCGGTAAGAATGGCATCAATCCCCGCGTCTGTTGCCCGTTGCCAGTTTTTCGGGACATTTCCACTGACTGTGCCACCAGCGATAAAGGACTTTTTCCCGGCAGCGTGAACCTGTTGCATCTCTAGACGGGTTGGCAGATACCTCACATAAACCCAGTCTGCATTCGGTTCTGAAAGAGCTGAGGAAAATTCAGCCATATTATTAGCGACAGCTGCAGTTTCTGCTTTAACGGAAGCGCCTTTGATGTTTTTTCTTACCTGTGGTTCCTGGATCGTTCGTCCGATAAAAATAAGTCGCTCCAGGATTCCCTGTTTTATCGCCAGATCGACGACTTCCTGTTCGACGTCTGAATCTTTGAAGTCGACGGCAATGAGAATTTCATGCTGTCGATATTGTGCAGCAAGTTGTAAGACTTCAGCGACAGTGGGCACCTGTTCTCCTTTAAACCGAGGATCGAACCAGCTGCCGGCATCCAGTTGTTTGATTTCCGACAGCGTCAGATCAGCGACGTTTCCTGAGCCATTGGTTGTTCGATCAAGTGTCTTGTCATGAATGCAGACCAGGTGTCCGTCTTGACTGCGTTGCACATCGAATTCAAATCCCAGTCGCAGTTCCAGGCAGGCTCGAAAATTCGCCAGTGTATTTTCCGGAGCCACCTTGAGTAAGCCACGATGCGCGACGATCAGGGGATCTCCAGCTTTCGCGACGAGGCCATCGGCGGCAGGAAGAATCAGAGAAAAAAGGATTGTCAGCAGGATCTGGCTTCGGTGCATAATTAAGTATCCCGGGTTGATGAAAGCATATTAGAAAGTTTAGCGTACTTGAGTCACTCGATCATTTCTATCTTCAACGTGATCAGAACATTGGGAAAAGGAATATGGCCAAACACAGATGATACGCTGTATCTCTTTTTGTATCGGCATCTTAGTTTAATGTTGCTGGTCAGGCCCATGCAATCTACCTTCATATTCGGCCTAACAGAAATTGATCAGAATTCCGATAAATGTAATATGCCCCGGAATCAATTTCAGAGCAGATATCATGTGTAACTTTTGTTTGCGAGTCTGGCCTGGTCTATTCGTTTACATCGCTTTGTTCTGCTGCGCCGGGAAAACGAATGCTGAAACCGGTGAAACGCTCTTTGATCAAAGTCTGCTCGCATCAGATTTCGTCGAAGCTCACGAGTGTGAATGTGAAGTTCCTCGTTTCCGGCTTCTTAATTTTTCACCCGAATGTGGTACCCTTTTTCAATGGCGTGGCAGTACCGGATGTCAGGGGGGACCGCAGCTCAATCAACCTCTGCAAACGGATCGGCCTAATTTTACTTCCACTTCAGTGACTGTGGGAAAAGGCGTCACCCAACTTGAGTTCGGTTATACGTATCTGGATAGCGAGGAACTGGGAGCGGATGTCAAATACCAGTCATTCGGGGAATTCCTGTATCGGCGGGGGATTATTGCCGACTGGATGGAATTTCGACTGTCGTTTTCTCCTCTGGAACAAAGTACCGATGCGGGACTCTATCAGAATACGACTTTCGGGAGCCAGGATCTGGGGCTGGCTTTGCAGTTTGCCCTGACTCCGCAGCAGGGAGTTCTGCCTGAAATGGCTTTGATTACTTCGATGAGCGTTCCGACAGGCAGTTCTGCTTTTACTGCGAATCAGGTGGAAACGGGCATTGATCTGGTCTATGCCTGGACGCTTAACGATTTTGTGAACGTCGCGGCCTCTACACAGGGGTATGGCGATATCGATGATTCCGGTGAATCCTTTCTTGAAATCGCGCAATCCTGTTCGGTGGGATATACCCTGACTGAGAAACTGGGAGCCTTCACAGAATGGTTCGTATTGATTCCCAGCGGCGCTAGAACGGCGCGCACCGAACATTATTTTGATGCTGGCTTTACTTATCTGATCACTAATAACCTGCAGCTCGATTTGAGTGCGGGTGTGGGGTTAAATGACGCAGCCTCAGCATACTTCGTTGGCGCCGGTTGCTCGATTCGTTTTCCCTGAATTCGTGTTCGACGAAATTCAGACTTTGACCCCTTCAATGATGCTGAGTTCTGATTCGGTCTGCAAAATGCGTGTCAGTTCGAATCTCGCCTGCCGATAGAGGGCACTGGCGTCCGTGTTTGTAGCGGTTGCCAGTTACTCTGGAGACCCGCGATTAAGAGATCGGTAATTCCCAATTTCGTGGCGGCATAAATACTTTGAGAGACCCTGTAGCCGGTAATCATCTGCTCAAGTTGCTATGGGAGAGTGCTCTCTGGCATTGAATTTGTCTTGACAAAAAGAGAGATTATTTATTTCCGACTGGTGGTGGTTGAGGACGGGAAAATGTCAATTTGTTGTTCGTCGATTCATCGGCCTGATATTGGTAGCCATCCAGATTAAAATCACATAACTGGTCGGGCTCGTCGATGCGGTTCTGAATGATCCAGGCAGCCATCCGTCCGCGGGCCTGTTTTGCGAACAAGGCAATCGTCCGTGATTTGCCAGCTTTGATTTCTTTGAAAACAGGTGTGATCACTTGACCTGCCAGCAGTCGGGGTTTCAAAGATTTGAAATATTCATTCGATGCCAGATTGACCAGCTCCGGGTGTTTGTGGGCTTCCAGTTCTGCATTGATGGAACGTGTAATCTTCTCACCCCAGAAATCATATAAGGTGTTCCCGCTGCGCGTGGTCAGGCTGGTTCCCATTTCCAGACGATACGCCTGCATCAGGTCCAGGGGGCGCAACACGCCGTACAGACCGGATAGAATTCGCAGATGATCCTGGGCAAAAGCGAGATCGCGGGTCTTGAACTGTTCCGCCTGCAATCCCTGATAGACGCCGCCATTAAACATCAGGACCGCCTGTTTGGCGTTTTCAGTTGAGAAGGGACGCGACCACTGGTTGAACCGTTCCTGATTCAACTCCGCCAGGTCCTCACTGATTCCCATCAGTTCCCGCAATGATTTTTTCGACATCCGTCGCAGTTTTTTGACGAGGGTTTCCGCGTCATCAAGGAATTCTGGCATGGAGAATTTTGTGGTCTGTTTTTGAGGCTCCAGATTCAGAGATTTAGCGGGAGAGAGTACAGTCAACATATTCGCGATTGATCCTTTAGTGTAAGCAAATGATTCGCTTCGGTTATAGATCGCGCCTCTCGGGTTGTCAACAAAAACAAAACCAGACGTCTACGGGTTGATCGCGCGATAGTATTCGATCATCGCATCTACTTTCTCTGTTTGTGGATGCAGAGAACCCCAGCGAAAGACCATCACCCCGGTCGACGGCTGTCGTGTACCATGATCCAGAACAGAATGAACCTGTTCGACGGGCACCGCTTCGCCCCAGTCCGAGAGTTGGACGATTGGCCAGATTTTGAGCCGATCTCCCGGTTCACCTTTAATATCCAGGTATTTTCCCAGCCAGGTGGTCTGGCGTGAGATCCAGGCAGGATCTTGCGGATGATTGAAGCGAGCGTGATAAGGCATGATGCTGAAGACATCGATATATTTTGCCTGTTTTTTCAGGTCGATAGCCAGTTTGTTTTTGAGCGCCCCGTTGAAATCAGTTTCGGACCAGGGGCAGTGAAATGTTCCCAACAGTGCCTCGGGGCGTGTTTCATTGATGATCGAACGGAATTCGCGGACCCAGTCGGTAAAGACATCACAGCGCCACTGTACCCAGGCTGTCTTCTGTTTTCCCAACAGGATCTGCGAGAGTTCCGGAGTGGAGGCGTCAGGCAGAGACACGTTGGTTTCCTGCTGAAATTGATTCAGGCACCGTTTGCAAAAACAGGTATCAGGCATATCGGGAACAGCACGTTCCCAGCTGGCGTGGCTGTGGTGATAATCAAGCCAGATCCCGTCGATCTCATATTCTTTAAGGACTCTGCGGAAGTCATCCATCCGATATTTACGATAGCCGGGGTGTGTCGGGCAGATACCCTGCCAGCCCTGCGGCGCAGGTGAGATTTTTCCGTTGACGCCAATCGGGGCAGCATCCGGATGGTCTTTGAGATAGTTGGCAACGTGCATCGTATTGAATTCGGCAAAGACTTGTGCGCCCTGTTGTTTCATCTCCGCGATACGCTGATCTGTTAAGCTTCCCGAGCCCATGAAGATGGCATTCACGCCCAGTTCGGGCAGCTTCTTATTTTGTGCCAGCAGTTGTGTCGGCGCACCGCCATAGATGCCCCGGATTTTGATATGCGGTCGTTTTTCAACCTGGGCAAAAGTAGCTTGCAATGGTGAAAGAGCCCCGGCAATGACGACAGTCAATGTGATCAGTGAGTTTGGTAATCGGCTTGACATACGTTTGTTTCCTCTGGATTGGTTGTAGGTCAGATTTCATACGATCATGCTGCAGAATCTGAATAAATCAATATCAGTTTTTGAGACAATCAGCCAGCCATTGGCGGGCCCTGGTACGTTCGGGGATGTCTTTCAGAACCCATTCATCGGAATGATTGGGATAGGGAATTGCCATGAACGTAAACTGTCCTTTGGTATCGGAGTCGTTGAGATAATCTTCTGTGGCGCGGGTTGACTTTTCCTGGGTGATGAATTGCCGTCGGCTATCAAGACGGGCCAGGCGTTTGCGGGCGGAAATGGCATCGCTGTCAGAGTAATTCCATTTTCGCACGCCATCATAGTGACTGTGTGGCAGCATGGCGTTCCAGAGGGCTGCGATTTCCTCGTCACGCAGGCCGATATAATTGCAGGCGATGGCACCGCGGGAGAATCCGGTCAGGATTATATTCTTGGGATCACCGCCGAATTCCCTGCAGATCCGGGCGACGGTCTGTTTACAGTAGTCTGCAGTCGCATCAGGATTGCCCCACCACTTAAGAGCATGTTTGCCAGTCTGGGGGTCGACGAAAGGCAGACTGACCCAGATCATCCCTTTCCCACCGGACAAGCCATATCCCAGCTTACAATCCTGTACCCTTCCTTTGCTGACATCATTCAATGCATTGGAATAGCCGCCGTTCCCCGGGAATTCCACGATCACCGGATATTTATTTTCCGGTTTCCAGTCAGAAGGCAGAAAGAGAGCATGTGCGATTTCAGTCTGTTCGAACCCTGGATTCTGCTGCCAGACCCGTTTACCAGGCTGTGGTTTTTCTTTTGTGACCCGGGGTACCTGCAGGTCATTGGGGATGCTATGAATATTGACCGGTTCTGTGGCCGAAAGTCTACTGGTGACTTCGCATTGCAGCAGTAACAGGACGACTAGTTTGATACATTTATTGACTGACATTCTCAGATCCGATCCTGTGTTAATTCTTTTGAAACGCGGTAGCCTGCGGATCTCCGCCCGCTTTGAGATAAGCCAGCAGATCGAGAATTTCTTCCTGCGTGAGTACATCAATCAGATTCGCGGGCATCGGCGATGTTTTGGAAAGGATCGATTCTTCAATTTCTTCCCGGGCGACAGGAACCGTTGTTTGTCGAATGGGATCAGTTTCCACTGTGATTGTAGTTTTGCTGACACCGACGGGACGCCCGGTCACAATTTTTCCGTTCGTGAGGACATACACGGTATAAAGATATTTTTCGTCCATGATTTTGGAAGGAGTGAGAATCGATTCCAGTATGGCGCGACTGTCAAACCGTTTGCCGACAGTCGTCAGGTCGGGGCCCACCTGTGCGCCGGTCGAACCGATACGATGGCATTTCAGGCAGTTGGCGGCCAGTAACGCCTGGCGTGCACTTTTGAAGGAACGCTTTGACGAAGCCGCAGACAGATGTGGCTCCAGTTTGCTGAGCGTCCATTCCTGTACTACCGGGCGAGCGGGAACCAGTTCTTCTTCAACCAGTGGTTTATCGAGGGCGGCGATCTCTTTGTTGAACTGTTGTCGCTGCTGTTCAGAGAGTGTCTGCAGAAAATCTTCACGGATATCTCTCAGTCGTTCGGTGAGTTGCTTGCCGCCCGTAAATGTGCGGGCGTGGGCCAGCCAGCTGAGAAACTGTTGCCGTTGATCTTGAGTCCAACCTTGTTTTGCATTTGTTAAAGTGCGTGCTGCCCGAATCTGCTCTTCCTGTGTTGAGGAGTCAGTGAGCAGCGTTAATGTCTGCGAAACGGCGTCACTGTCATTTAAATAAATCAGCAGGTCACCAAGCAAATGATTTGCGCTGCTGCTGACATGTGGATAGAGGGGGCTGAGTCGTTTCTGCAGTCCATTTGCCTGGGCTTCGGTGGGAGAACCAAGTCGAACCAAACAGAGCTGGTAAGCTCGCAGCAGGGCGAGCAACTGTTGCTGTTCGAGCAAGCTTAAATCGATGCGGTTCAGTGCCTCCAGGACGGCATCCCGGTCTTCAGCGGTTCCCTGGTGGCATAAGGCGATCAGACCCGCGATGGCAGCAGTGGGATCGGTTTCTGAAGTCGCCCGTGACCGCCAGCGGGAAACATCCTGGTTTTCTATCGCTCGACGCGCAGCAAAGCGAAGCCAGCGATCCTCGCTGCTTAAATGTTTCCAGAGTGTGTCGATCTCAGGGACCGGGTTGGCGAGATATTGTTCCACGTCTCTTCTGAGCTGCCGGGCAGAGGCTGCCTGTTGTGTGATTTGTTCGCTGATATTGGGGGCTTTGGATTTCGTTTTCTGGCTCGGCTGCGGAGTCACACGGTACAGCCCGGATTGTGAACCGCGACCGCCGGTGATGAAGTACAGTGCGCCGTCTGGTCCAAACTGCAGATCACAGACATTGAGCGGGCCACCTTCCAGAAAGACTTCGTACTGGCAAGTATAGGTGGCTCCTGTGGGAATCAGGTCAACCAGCAGGATGCGGCCGTTTTGCCAGTCGGCAATATACATCGCCTGTTGGAAACGGTCGGAGAAACTGCTGTCGGTTCCAAAGACCATTCCTGTCGGAGAACCCAGGCCCGTATTCAGTGTCGAAGGCAGACTATCGGCGTAGTATTCAGGCCATTTGCCGGTTCCCCACCGCCAGCCATATTCTCCGCCGGGAATGATATGATTGATGCGGGTCGGGCGGTACCAGGGTTGCCCGATATCCCATTCCATGTCCGCGTCGTAAGTAAACATTTCCCCTTCCGGGTTAAAAGCGATGTCAACCTGGTTACGAAAGCCGCCCGCAAGAATCTCCCATGTCTTCCCGTCAGGATCGGTTTTCAGAATATAGCCTACACGGTTGTCCTGACCTGCGTCGTGTGGGTTGGGCAGGAGGTGATCGTTCCGGGGATTGCGGTAAGGGGAATCGGGGGAGACACCTTCCGGGAAAGCAACGTCATTGCCGACGACCAGATAGATGTTCTTATCAGGGCCGAGCACGATCTGATTATGTCCATGTCCGAAGCGGCTGCGGTAGTCCATTTTTTTCAGGAGCTGTCTCTGATCAAACTGATCATCGCCGGTGGTATCTTTCAGGCGATGCAGTCCCTGCCCATTGGTTTCACTTACATACAGACTGTTATGGGCATACAGAACGCCGCGCGGGTGTTTGAATGTAGAATCGATTTTTTCGAAGCGGGTTTTCGCTGGATCGTTACTTAACGTGATTCGACCCAGTCCTACATCATCGAGCCCGAGGATGATTTTGCCCTGGTCATCAAAGGTCATGCAGATCCAGGAGCTTTCGTCTTTTTGTGCAGATCGTAACAATTCAACCTGGAAGCCGGGCTGAACACGAATCGAGCT
>AZIC01020075.1_pt1 | contig 10616 bp, 7 predicted proteins | sample 359061 | NCBI WGS metagenome assembly AZIC01 (sample SAMN02429709, study PRJNA222657) | marine sediment metagenome | biome: Sediment sample; isolation source: sample MGS-MES from oil contaminated site at the harbour of Messina (Sicily... | place: Italy: Messine | collected 2011-04-30 | depth 1 m m
GAAACAATGCGCCCTGTATGGCCGCGTTTTAACAATTCGATACTCATCGAATTATGTGGCGCTTCACCGGTTCCTGTACCGGCAAAGATCACGTTATCGCCAGGTTGAACGGGTTTCAGTGTATATGTTCCTACGGGTTTTTTTCCCAGATGCAGACGATCTCCCTCTTTGAGACGAAACAGACGCGGGGTGAGTGGAGGATCATCGCTATCGGGACGTAATACCAGTGTGATGTAAAACTCCAGATAATCAATCTCGTCATTAGCCAGGATCTCTCCCTGCAGATCCAGCATCGGACAGGAGATCGAATACGCGCGTCGAATGAGTTTCGGCTTTTCTAACTCGGCGAGTGGGCCGCCATCAACGCGGTGTTCCCAAGAGCCCAGCCCCAGCGTTGTATACTGACCACCGGAGAAGCGGGGAATATCATCGTCTGGTTTGATGCGCACAATCATCAAATGATCGTGTGGCATACGCAGCTCTATTACGGAGGCGTTATAGTATTTGTTTCGTAGTTCTTCAATTTCTGGAGTCGATTGCCCGGTCGGAGGATTCATGACTCTCCCTGTCGCGAGGGTTACCACCAGCGTAGATGGTTTCTTGATTTTGAATTGCGGAACTACCAGCTCATCAGTTGTAGAACCACAAATAATTCCACATCATTCTTTGTTCGATTTCAGATTGAACTCAATGAATCAAATGGATAAAAACATGATGTTCTCTCTAATCGTGTTTATCCTCTATCACTTTTTCCGTTCAGAATGTCAAGTCAGATCCTGAGTTTAATGACAGCCTGATCTATTTCAGATCGATCAGGGGCAGGCTGATGTAATTAAAAAAACCTTAGCGAATCTGGTAAATTCGAATATCTGGTTTGGAGAAAACAGGAAATAAAATACGATTTCGTCGGTACTGTCATCTCTCAGTTTGTGTCATTTGAGGACTTGGTTCCCTGGATATTTACTCCACTGCCGATCAGAAGATTGTGGTGATAACACCAAAGATAGAACCGCCCTTTTTTTTCCGGCGGCAGCACTTTGAGATTTTCAAATCCAGCCTGCTCGAACCATGATTTGAGTTCTGCGGTTGTATGGTGGTATTGATAGACAGGGGCAAACCAGTCGAAGGTATCGCAGACGCGATTTTCCCAGTTCGGGTGGTTGCTGAAATTGATGACTTTATTAAGAATCTTGTTAATGACTGGTAAACCGCCCAGCCAGGCTCCGAGACGGCACCATGGTTCCAGCTTTTCTGGAGTCATTCGCGTTGTGATTTTTCGTAACCCGCTGTTGATCCATTCCTGCCACCACTGATTCCTGCGATAGAGCCAGACGGAGTACTTGCCGCCAGGTTTGACCATGCGGGCAACTGCGTCAAAAACAGCACGGGTGTCTTTATCGTGATGCATGACCCCGATGGAAAACACGAAATCGAATGATTCTGGCTCAAAAGGCAGATGTTTCAAGTCAGCCTGAACCAGGTTTACATGTTCAAGGTGGGCGTTCAGCAGTTGTGCTTTCTCGACGGCAGTGGTGTGGTCTGCACCAAAGACAATCCCTCCTGCTTCGGCTGCGACTTTGCAATAGCGACCGCCGCCACAACCCGCATCCAGAATTTTCAGTCCGTTCAACTCATCCAGTTTCATTCCAGTTTTGGCGGTGAATGTGGCCCGGTCTTCGTCATCGTGTGCAACTTCATATTTGTTCCATTGCAGACCAAAGCTGGAAAGGTGTTCCTGATCGACAAAGCGGGGAATCCCTTTGGTGACCGAGTATGTCTGACTGGTCTGGGAATCGAACAGTTGTTGTTGAGGTGCATTCCATTCGAGAGGATGCTGCGTGTTGGGGGTTCTCAATGCATCCAGTAGTTCCTGAGAAAGAAATGTGTTGGGTGAGGTTTCTTTCGTCATGACTGGTCGTTGCTTATCTGAAGAAGATCAAAGAATTGAGAAAGATTTTCGATGGTTAAAATTCCAGTTCCATCAGATCCTCGCCCAGAATTGTATTGGGAAAGATCTGTTGAGCGACTTTAATCCCAATGGGATCGTCGCCAGTCTTTTGCGGATCGATGTGTGTCAGGACCAGCTTCCCTGCGTTAGCATCTCGTGCGAGTTCGGCTACCGGAGTGGTGTGGCTGTGGCCGGTTTTGTCGGCCCATTCAGCCATGTCATCCGGAAAATAACATTCATGGATTAAGAGATCGACGCCTTTGACAAATTCCAGATGTTGCCCGGGATTAGCTGTATCCGTGATGTAGGCCAGGGAATGGCCGGGCCAGTCGATGCGATAACCGATCGATCCACCTGGATGCTCCAGCGGAATGTGTTTCAGGATCCCCTGCTCTGGGACTGATACGGTTTCGGGAAGTGGCGTGAAATCGTAATCGGGCAGCAGGGGAAAGATTTCATCACAAAACAGGTGCGTCTGAATGGCAGAAAGCTTGGATGCTTCACCATAAAGTTTGACGGAATCAACCTGGTCAGTGAGCATGGGAACCAGAAAAAATGAGAGCCCGACAATATGATCAAGGTGGGCATGGGTGAGGAAAATCTGCAGATCCCGTGTCTGGAGATACTGGGGGACGCGAAAAAAACTGGTGCCGGCATCGAAGATTACACCCAGTTCCGGGAGCATCAGACAGGCAGTGTGGCGGCGTTCATTCGGGTGATATCCACCAGTTCCCAGCAAGACAATTCGCAATGTTCCACTCCCCCCGCGATTGGGTTTCCCTGTTAGCCGATTTCGTCGTCAATCTAGATGTTCAACTCTCGGCTGGCCTGAGAAGCAACGTGCTGCATCAGATTCCAGTCTCTGTAAAACGTGCCCGTTAATCAAGTTGTGATACCTGATTAACGGGCAGAAAAGCAAGTTGACTACAATAAAATCTGATCGCAATCGGTCACTGATCCTGTCAGGGGATTATGAATCCAGACGGCGTTCACGAATCCAGTCGGTGTGGAAAGTTCCTTCCTTATCCGTTCGCTGGTATGTGTGAGCGCCAAAGTAATCCCGTTGTGCCTGCAGCAGGTTGGCAGGCAGACGAGCTTGGCGATATCCATCAAAGTAGCTCAGAGCGGCAGTGAAACTGGGAACAGGAAGACCGAGTTCTACAGCAGTAGCGACCGCGCGTCTCCAACTGGGTTGAGCTTTTTCGACAGCATTACGGAAGAAGTCATCCAGCAGCAGGTTTTCCAACTGCGGGTTTTTGTCAAAGGCTGCTTTGATATCCTGCAGGAAGGTGGAACGAATAATACAACCACCCCGCCACAGCAGGGCGATATCCCCATTATTCAAGTTCCAGCCAAAGTGTTCGGCGGCGGAGTTCAGTTGAACATAACCCTGGGCATAGCTGCATAATTTCGATGCATAAAGTGCCTGGCGTACGTCTTCAATGAACTGATCCCGGTCCCCTTCAAACTTTTTGTCTGGTCCACTGAGAATTTTCGAAGCCCGGACGCGAGCGTCTTTCTGTGCGGACAGGCAGCGTGCATATACAGCTTCTGTAATCAGTGTGGTGGGAACACCCAGGTCCAGAGCATGCTGGCTCATCCACTTTCCGGTTCCCTTCTGCTTGGCGGTATCCAGGATTTCATCGACCAGGTACTCGCCTGTTTCTTCATCAATCACGGTGAAAATATCACGGGTGATTTCAATCAGATAGCTTTCGAGTTCACCCTGATTCCATTCATCGAACACTTTGTACAATTCCTGGTTAGTCAGTCCCAGTGCGTGTTTGAGAATGTAGTAGGATTCGCAGATCAGCTGCATGTCGCCGTACTCGATCCCGTTATGGACCATTTTGACATAGTGGCCTGCGCCAGCTTCACCGACCCATTCGCAGCAGGGAATATCGTTGTTTTCGCCTACTTTTGCGGAGATATCCTGCAGGATTGATTTCACGTGAGGCCAGCCGGCGGGAGATCCACCAGGCATGATGCTGGGGCCTTTGAGAGCGCCCTCTTCACCACCGGAGACACCGGTTCCGATAAACAGCAGACCAGCATCTTCGACTTCTTTTGTGCGTCGGTTGGTGTCATCGAAGTGGGTGTTTCCACCATCAATGATGATATCACCAGGGCTTAGCATGCCTTTCAAATCGTTAATGATGGAATCGACGGCAGGTCCTGCTTTGACCATCAGCATGATCTTGCGGGGGGCTGCGAGGTTATCGACCAGTTCTTTCAAGGTATGGTAACCGGTAATGTTCTGTTCGTCGGTTTTGCTGCTGACAAATTCGTCAGTGACACTGGTCGTCCGGTTAAAAACGCCTACTGAATAGCCATGATTGGCCATATTCAGTACCAGATTCTGTCCCATCACTGCCAGACCAACCAGGCCGATATCGTGTTTTGACATTATTAATTCTCGTTCACTTCTGATGTGTTGTGGTTAATAAATGAGATTCGTTTCCGATGTTCCCAGAGAAAACGACCAGGGAGCGATTATCGTTTCCAGGGAGGTAACTCAGGAAGATAACTGTCGAATTCCGCGATGATTTTCTGCTGGTATTCGCCGGCAAACTCGCCATTGAGGAACTTGTCACAGGCTTCACCGATGAAGCGTTCCCAGCTGGCTTCTTCTGCTCCGGGATTAATCGGATAGAATAAAGCGCCCACTGCTTCTGCTGCTTTCATGTCACCGGGAGCATCCCCGATCATTAAAACTTTGTCAGACTCGTATCCGCAGGCTTTGGCCTGTCCCAGTGTCTCTTTTTTGCTGCCCGCTTCCTGTCCGCAGATGGCATCCACGTACTGAGCGATGTCGTGTTCTTCCCACTCTTTGTTGAGTGCTTCGTTCGGAGTCGCAGAACAGACAATCATGTCGGCTACCGGATCCAGCTTGATGAGGCTCTCTCTGACGTTGGGATAGGGAGGCACATCGTGAACCATGTCGGCAATCATGTCATTGACAGCCAATGACCATTTCAATGCCAGTTCCAGATCAGGGTCTTTGGTCTTTTCTACTTCAGCGGTCAACGTGGGATTACCCAGTTTGGTTTCCCGTTGAATCCAGTCGCGGACTCCCTGTAGTTTAGGAATCTGCACATTGCGGGACAGGACTTCCGGTCGTTCTTCCAGCAGGTCTAATGCCAGGGTGTAGGAGATAAACCGGTTGGCGCCACGCCATTTGGAGTACAGGTTTGTGAACTCAGCTGCTTCACGGGCATATTTTGAAATAGGTTGCAGGCCAAAGTAATTGATGAAATTCGGAATGAAACACTCTTTGTGTTTAATTTCCATAGAATCAAAAGCACAACCATCTGAGTCTATGCCTATCAAAAACTCGCTTTTTTTCTCAAAGCTGGTGTCCAACGGATTATCCGACACAATCTTCTCCCGAATGTTTATTAAAAGTCTGATACAGTGATTCAATTCAGTTGACCGCCAGTTCAGCGATCAACACTTATGCTGACAGGCGTTCTAATTATCTGTCAGCCTGCGGTACATATTTCGGTAATTTCTGGTCTGAGAACAGCGGCTGTAATTGAGCCAGTCGCATACGGCCATTGATCATCGGAATACTGGGCCAGTCGTTGCCTACCAGTGGCTTACAGTATTTGACGAAATCGTCAGTGACATCCATCCCGTCAGCAGTAATCCAGTTTTTGGGGAAGGTGCGTTCGCTATTTGCTACTTCAGGTAATGGCACTTTGTCATATCGGATATTATAACCAGGACCTTCTGCCCGCAGGATCGTGGACATATAGCCCGACTCTCCTGCCGCAGCCAATAAGGCAGCTTTCTGCCCTGCTCCATAGGCTTCGTCCAGGTCGACAGTGGATGCATAGGCGATATTATGACGCTGGTCAGTACCTGGGATATTGGCCCGGGCTGCGCCTTTGACAGCCAGTCCACGCTGATTTAATTCATTGACGAGCAATTGGGCTACAGTCAGCTGGCTGGAGCTGAACTGGGTATGACCAAAGGAGTCCTTGGTTTCGCCGATATCACCCAGTGAAAGACCTTCGCTGACGACTACGATCAATCGACCATCTTTTTTGAGCTGGTCGTTGACCTGGGCATGAATTTGCTCAATGCTGACCGAGTTCTCTGCAAGATAAATCTGCATGGGGATTTTTCGTTGCGGGTCAGCCAGACGGGCAGCAGCGGGAATGAAGCCGATTTTCCGTCCCATGGCCTGCAGAACCAGAACCGGGTCAGCCGGGCAGCTACCACGGTTTTCTTCATTGGCCATCTGTACCATGCTCATCCAGTACCGGGCTGTACTGCCATAACCGGGAGTGTGGTCGATCAGTTTGAATTCGCTGTCTCCCACATCGTTATCGATGGTTTTGGGCACGCCGATTCCGACGATGTCTACGCCTCGTTCGGTTGCCATCTGGGCGACTTTATTCGCGGTATCCATTGAATCATTTCCGCCGATATAGCAGAAATATCCGATGTTATGGGCCTTAAAGACTTCCACGATGCGGTCAAAGTCTTCGTTTTGATGTTCTTTCAGCTTATAGCGACAGGTTCCCACAGAACCAGCGGCAGGTGTGACTCGTAACAGGGCAATTTCTTCTGGTGACTGACCACTTAAATTGAGAAGTTCTTCTTTGAGAACTCCTTCAATTCCATGCCAGCCCGCATAGATTGTGCCGATTTCCGGGAGATCCCGGGCTGTTTCGACCAACCCTCGCAGGCTGTTATTGATGACTGGTGAAGGACCACCAGACTGTGCCACAATCATGTTCTTAGGACTTGCCACGTTTTCTCCTCACTCTGTTGTTATATAGATGTTTTGTGACCCACGGGGGGTACAGAACATATTCCTCTGTTACTTTGGGGCCCTTGTCTCTCTGTAATGAACCAGATCTGATTCCAGAACCGAGACCGGTATGTTACGAATCAATTCGGGCGAGTACGAACGCTTCCCACAAGGTCCAGGGCGATTATTAGAAGGCTATTGTTGATAAGGTGTTACTTAGTAACTGTTTATCGTTAACTTTTCATTGCCTGAGTCGGCAGAAAATAGCCTATGTTCAGTGTGGGCGGTTATGTTTTACAGACTCACAAAGACTTGTATCAACTCACTTAGTCGGGATATTACCCGATTTTGTGCTCTAATTCAAAGTATCGCCATGCTGCCAATGCAGAAAGTTCCGGGAAAGTTTGACTATGAAAGTTAAATAATTGACCGGGGTTGTTTATTTCTGCGGTGTCAACGTAATTTTGACCCCCTGCATTTTATAGTCCAGTTTAAAAGTGCTGAATAATGCATCAAAAAACTCCTGGGCATCTGCATCGACAACCGTAATATCGATCAGTTGCAGAAGGTCAATCTTTGCCTCGGCAAGTTCCTGTCTGTCATATTCGAACTCGATTCCCGACTGTTCCAGTTTCTGCATGATCGCCAGAACCGGAACTTTTTTCACCCGCAGTGTAAACTTTCTTCTGTTGAGTGGTACGGTGTTCCCCACGCCAGATCGCACAGGACGCGCCGCCCTTTGAGGATTCAAAAGTAGCTCAATCTGGTCTTGAACGTCCATGGCAGCCTGAACGGACAGGAGTTTCCCATTGATGGTCAACTCTAAATCCGGAAACTGCTCTTTCAATTGGCTGGTGATCGAGTCGATCGATTTACCTCGTAACGAATACGTTTTTTGGATCAGAACTCTTTCCGGAACTGTTTCGAGTTGGATACTGGTAGCCTGCTCTACCCACTCATAAGTCAGATCAAATTGAATCAAGATCAGAGATAGCGATTCATTGGCATTCACAGAGACCATTGAAAAGTTTGACCAGAGATCGTGGGGAACCAGTCGTTCATTTTTGACCTTGATCTGATAAGTATTGGTGATGTTCTGCAGGATCTTCGCTGGAGTTTCCAGGTCCTGAAAGTGAAATGATTGATTTCTTGAAAGCTGAAATACTCGTGAATTGAGCTCTTTCTGTGAAGCAGCCAGCTCGCGAAGGGCATCTGATTTCAACTCAAGTAGTGTTTTCAATTTTGAGACTGCCGTATCCGGGCCAATAAAAACATTGCTGCCGACAATTATGATTCTGGCATTCGCCAGTTCTGCGATTTGAGCCAGCGCCTCTTCCAGTGTCTGATTCTGAAGATCAATTTTCAGCGGATGGGAAGGATCAATTCGACGATCCAGGATGACCGAGATGTTTTGCGTCTCCCTGATTCTCTGAATGATCGCCCGAATTCCGACGTTGGACCAGGAGGCTGAGAACGGTTGTGTTAGAGCCTGCCGGAAATTGCGCTCAGTTTTATAACGGGGTATTTCCCGATTGAGTAAAGCGGGGGATTCGCTTGGAGCTTGATAGGCGTATCCCCTCTGATTCGCTGTGTTTCTGAACGAAAACAGCATCAGGCAGATAATTAGCCAGAACTTCAGGGATGTCAGTTTTCTCACAGATCGAGACTTTTCCGCTGGTCTGAATTTTTACAGTAAAGGCCGGATGAAAAACCGGAATCAGGTGCTGGAGTGTGACCGGGAACCATGATACCATATGGGTACGGTCCTTTCCTGTCATATTTTATCTATCCTTGATGTGATAGTCTAATGTAAAGAGAGTCAGTGTTTTATGCAGAAAATACAGGCAGTTGGCATCGATTTAGGAACTACGTATTCCTGTATTGCACACCTCAATGAGCATGGGGAACCGGTTACGATTCCCAATCAGGAAGGTGAACTGTCGACTCCCTCTGTTGCCATGTTCGATGGTGCGGAGGTTATTGTCGGCACAGAAGCGTTGCGGCATGCGATTGTGAATCCCCGGAATGTGGTCCAACATGCCAAGCGTTTTCTGGGAAAACCGAATTTCCGCTGGGAAATCGATGGACGGTATTTTACGCCGCGGGATATCTCGGCATTTGTCTTGAAAAAGCTGCTGGCGGCAGCAGAAGAACGAATTGGTCCTGTCGAATCGGCCGTCATTACGGTGCCCGCTCAGTTCAGCGATCTGCAGCGACAGGAAACGATTGCCGCGGGAAAACAGGCGGGGCTGAAACAGGTCGATCTGATCAATGAACCAGTAGCAGCTGCATTGTGTTATGTGCTCGGATCAGAAGGAATGTGGTTTGCCGAACTGGCTGAAGAACAACGCATTCTCGTCTATGACCTGGGGGGCGGTACCTTCGATCTTTCGCTGGTAAAATATCAGAAGGATGAGGTCAATGTCATCGCCAGTGGGGGGGATTTGAAGCTGGGAGGGATTGACTGGAACAGCAGACTGCAGGCAACGATCGCCGAACAGTTTCTGGGTGAGTTCGGCGTCAATCCTGCGAATGATCCGGAAAGCCTGCAGTACCTGGCGAATGAAGTGGAACAGGCAAAACGCAGCCTGACTGTCCGGCCCAAAACGACACTGGCCTGCCAGGTGGGCTCTCAGCGCAAAACGTATCAGATTACGCAGTCACAATTCGAACAACTTACCAAAGAACTCGTCGATCAGACCACCAGCATTACCAAAGCATTACTAAAAGATAACAGCATGGGCTGGGCTCATGTGGATGTCGTGCTGACAACGGGGGGCTCCTCCCGGATGCCGATGATTCGTGATGCCTTGAAACAAGCCAGTGGAACCACGCAGAATCTGTCCTTGCCTCCCGATCAGTCTATTGCGCATGGGGCTGCTTATTATTCCGGGATGCTGTTGAGCAACCGTGAATATGCAGAATCCATTCTGACCTCTGAAGCAGCCAGTCGTCTGGCGAAGATGAAACAACACAGTGTCAACGCCCGTTCTCTGGGATTTCTGGTTCGAGAGCAGTCCGGACAGCAACGTATCCCTCACTACATTTTGCCTGCTAACACCAAGCTTCCAGCATCGGTTAAGCATACCTATGGAACAGTCTCACCCAATCAGCGGCGCGTGCATCTGAAATTAATCGAGAGTGGTGCTTCTCAGGATGAACCTTTTGTGATTCTGGGAAATTGTGTGGTCGAGGGATTGCCTGCTGATTTACCCGTCGATTCAAAAATTGAAGTCTTAATGGAATACGATGCAGAGGCCCGGGTACATGTTTCCGCCAGGGACTGTACAAGCGGAAAAGAAGCGAAAATAGAAATTACCCGCGAACAGAATCTGGTGCAGCAGGCTCTGGATGGTGCAACCCAGGAAGAACCAGCATCTCAGTCTCTCGTGGCGGCGTCAGAGCCTCTTTTACTGGACGATATTCTGGATCAGGCCGAATCCATCAATCAGCCGCAGCAAACGAGGCCCGTTCCAGAGCAGCAGCCTGAATCCCCACAACCAAAGCCGGCTACCAGGGGGCTGGACAGTTCTGAACGACCGATAGCGCTGTGTAACCAGTGTGGCGAACCACAACTGGGGCCACCCGCCGCCGATTGTTCTACTCCTGAAAAACACGCGAAGGGAGCTCTGTCCTCACGACAGCCTCGTACCCAGAAAAAAAAGAGAAACCAGCAGACGTCTAAGCGGGGAGCACAGAATTCTTCACAGTCTGCTCGTAAACAAAAAACAGGCTCTCGGCGATCTGTATCAAAACCACCTGCGGGAAAAAATCAGACGCAGTCGAAGCCAGCCAGTCAACTGGATGCTGCGGAGAATGAATTCTGGGATCTGCTTGAGGATGCCTGAAACTGGTCTGGTTCCCGTCGTCAATGAATCCCGAACTCAATCAACAACTTAGGATGCA
>AZIC01020074.1_pt1 | contig 10589 bp, 7 predicted proteins | sample 359061 | NCBI WGS metagenome assembly AZIC01 (sample SAMN02429709, study PRJNA222657) | marine sediment metagenome | biome: Sediment sample; isolation source: sample MGS-MES from oil contaminated site at the harbour of Messina (Sicily... | place: Italy: Messine | collected 2011-04-30 | depth 1 m m
GGGCCGCCCCCCCGAGATTGAGAGCTACCTCAACGAAACCGCCGGGAAAACTCAGTCGATCATCTTTGCCGAATTAATCAGGTTAGACATTCATTATCGAAGTCTAAACGGTAACCTGATCTCTCTGGATGAATACCAGTCTCGGTTTCCCCAGTACAGTGAGATCCTGCAGGATTTTTCCTCGCAGTTGGCCGACTCACATCAGCAGATACGCAGAATCGGCAGGTATCGTCTGGAGAAAATAGTTGGCAGAGGTGCCTTTGGCGTGGTCTGGAAGGCCTGGGATGAAGAGCTACAGCGAATCGTAGCTGTCAAAATTCCGCGAAACCTTTCACTCTCCGAAGTTGAAAGAAACCGATTTTTCCGGGAAGCCCGCTCTGCGGCCCGACTTTCTCATCCGGGAATCGTTTCTATATATGACTTTGAAGAGATCGACGGGGCTCCCATCCTGGTCACTGAATTTATTCAGGGTTCGACCTTACGAGACTGGACTCGTCACCATGAAGTCGATTTTATCAAAGCAACCACCATCTGCCGTGATATTGCCAGAGCACTACACGCGGCTCATCAGGAAGCAGTGGTTCATCGAGATCTAAAACCGAATAATGTGCTAGTAGCTGATGATGGGCAAATTCGAATCACTGATTTTGGGCTAGCCAAACGCACCGATGTGGAGTCGACCATCGCGGTCCCTGGTGCCATCATGGGTACCTTCTCTTATATGAGCCCGGAGCAGGCTGATGGCAAAGCATCCTCGGCCGATGGTCGGTGCGATATTTATGCGCTCGGTGTCATTCTATATGAATTCCTGGCAAATCGGGTTCCCTTTAAGGGAAGCTCGAGCCAGGAGATGATATCCCAGATTCTGCATACCGAACCGGTCCCCCCCCGTAAATGGAATGCAAGCGTCCCACGGGACCTGGAGACCATTTGCCTGAAAGCAATGAGTAAAGTCGTCAGTGATCGTTACTCTAGAGCAGGTGAACTCGCAGCGGATCTGCAGCGATTCATTGAAGGCAAACCGATCACGGCACGCCGACTTTCACCGCAGGAAAAATTATGGCGTTGGGTTAAACGGAATCGATTATTAAGCGCCGCCTGTACTACGATCTGTCTGCTCCTCATGAGTGGCATGACTGCCATGATGGTGATGCATGATGACGGGAAATGGCAGGTGAATGTCCAAACTGATCCTCCGGATGCACGTATCCTGGTCTACCCTCGCGATCCGATCAGCGGGGAACCTGATACAAGCATCAAGTATGAAGCAGATGGTACCACCCCGAATACTCTGCGTCTGGCTCCTGGAGAATACTATGTGGTAGCGATTCTGGAAGGGACGCCGCGGTTTCACCACGTGTTCCGCAATGTACCTCCCCGCGGGGCCGAAACCCCCATCGGGAGTACCAAAAACCGGTTCTGGCAAAAGTCAGACCCTAATACGATCGATTGGCCTGAAATTATTATTCCAACACAATCCGTGCTGGATGAGATGGTATTGATTAAAGGAACCGAGAATGGCGTTCCAGATCTGTATGTCTCAACGAGAGAATTCACAAATCGGGACTACTTAATAATTCGCCCGAATACATCCTCTTCGAAGCCAGCCAGGCAATCACCTCTGGACCAGCCTTATTACCCCAAGGGACAGGATTTAGCCATTCATTTTGCTGAAGAAGCAGGTGGTCGATTGATGACCGACAAGGAGTTCGAACATATTGTTCAATCTCGCCCCGCGTATCCTGACCTGCAGAATTTTCTTCAGAAGGGAGCTGAATGGACCGCTTCACGGGCGACGCCGGAACAGATTAAATCATCCGATGTGGCACTAGAGTTGAATCCAGAATTTCGTACTTCCAATTTTATCGGTCTTACTGTCTTCCGAGGAGATATTTCTCACCAGGTTGGCAGCAACTTAAATGCGAAGCCAACCGCTTCATTTTCAGTTAAAGCAGCAGTTCGCTATGGTCGAAGTTCTGAGATTGGTTTTCGCCTTGTCCGTCTGGCTATCTCTATCCCTTCCAAAAAACAACCCCCGAAATAAGATCGCTCAGGAACCATACCTTGGGGGCTGTTTATAATAAGATATTATCTCAAGTCACTATTTAGATTTTATCTGATTCTGGAAGTCTGATTTTCTATCTTCAGGCTTGCCTTAATCTTTAAATCGGATCAGGAATTGGGAACCAGCATAATTGATAAAAGCGTATTCACGGCATTTACCTTCAGTACCATCAGCCAAGTAATAGTCAGCTCTTTTCTTGGTATAAGAATAGGGAAGCATTACTGGAATCTTGTCCGATTTTTCATACACTTCAAATCCATACCAGAAATAGTACGCATCAGATTGTTCGGTTGGATTTTCAAATTTCGAGGCACATACGAAAAATACCTTTGCATACTTTACACCCGTCATAGGTTTTCCAAACTGCAAAATACGTGTTTCTATAATATCGTAATGTAGCTTAGTTTCAGGGGGATAAAGATCAAACCTTGCTGTCGGACTAGCTGGCAAAGAATGCATATAGTGAGCGATGGGGGGTTCCGTAGAGCTATTTTTCTGGACTTTCTTATTTAGTACTAATGCTGTCGCGCATGAGCCACAACCACCTGATCCATCACATAATTCTTGTGGATAGGTTTCAGTTTCGTTGTAATCATCATACTCAATTACTGAGACAGCAGTAGCAGTATTACAGTCATACTCATACTCATACTTATAGGCCATCCACATCCAGAGATCTCCACCAATGGGCGCGAGGCGAACCTGATTACAGACACAGGTGGTCAGCTTTGGCTCCTTCTCCTTCTCCTTCTCCTGGGCAATACTATTCTTCTCCTGGGCAATGCTCATCTTAGCATTACCTGCCAGGCAAAAGAACAACAGACAGGTTCCCATAAAAAAAGTGAGTTTAAAACGGTTCATCATAGTTGGCCCTTTTCGTTTTGAATCATGCGAATACACAGGATTCTTTGTTCGGATAAATGAGTACTCTTCAAAGACAATTCCGGTTTCAGTTTTTGATTTCTGATTCACTCCTTAACTGGTTAAAATTCTCCGAGCACTTTCCCGTCGTTACGGGTACATAGAAGCTTTAAAGTCTCCAGATTCATATTTTCGCTCAGAAAACGTACTGAGCCGTCAGTGAGCAGACATTGCGTCCCTCCACCGTGAGCAGAAATCAAGGGGTTGTTAGGCCCCCCGTCAGTATGAATCCCTGGCAATCCCCCATCCTTCGTGCCGATGGGGTAGCGAACTGTTGTCAGATTAAATACAGGGAAGGCTGGCGTGAAACCACCGGGCCCCAGCAACAGCGGAGGCGTCCCGACATTCACAGTCCCAGCGGCCCAGCCACTGGGATTACCCGCATCCACGCGGATATGCACTCCTGATTTTAAAACAGTACTGGAAATTTCCCCCACCACAATTGAATTAGATGTACCATCTGTGATATCTCGAATCGCGACAGTTCGATTCGGAACGAGCACGCCTGTGGCTGAAACTCTGCCATCCAGGTAAGGCAAGCAACACATGGAATTTGATGAGGCGGGAAAGAGATCGTCTGAAAATGAAATCTTACTCCCTGAAACAGTGCCGGTATTTGTCGCGCCAGAGATGCCGGCATAATGCGGCATCGTCATATTGATACTCGGCAATAGAACACCGTTGACCCTCTCATCCAGTGGGCTGGACGGGCACAGCATGACCGTCATATTGACATCCGCTGTGAGAGCCGGATTCAGGGGGTTGAATCCACAGCTGGCGATATCATGGTTGTACAGATTATAAAGTGCTCCATATTCCAGATAAGGGAGCAAGCCAACCCACCAGCTGGAACCGAATCCCAAATTCTGATTTCTGACGCCCAGTGGAAAATTCTGAAAGGCGCTGTGATAGTTCTGAAGTGCCAGACCAACTTGTCTGAGATTATTTTTGCATTGGGCACGCCTGGCTGCCTCGCGTGCCTGCTGAATCGCCGGAATTAGCAAGGCAATTAATATTGCGATTATAAAGATCGCTACAAGCAGTTCAATTAGTGAAAATCCACGTCTTTGATCAGGTGTGCTTATCATAACCAGTGCCCTTATAGTTGTACGCTTATCCACTCCAGGAATATTATGTGGTGTTTAGATTCGAATAACAAGGACTTCCCTGAAGATTTAACTGTGAGAGCACTACCTCTGATTCTTGGTTACAGCAGGTTTAATTCTGAAAATCCAATCTCGACTCGGGAACGATACTTCCACCAATTGAATACCGCAAAATAAATCGATTTCAGATCAACTCAGAGCGATTATTATCTATTTTTCTTTCAGACCTTTTTTTATGACATGTAATTGGTCCGCATGACGGTTCTGTTCTTAGAAGACTATCTTCAAATCTGTCACTAATTTATTTCTCAAAATAAAGCCGTTATCCCAGGTAGATTAACTGTTTAGGTAAATCCTGTTTGTGCCTTTCATGTCCTGCAGTACGAGACTGCTTTATCACATCAGCATTCTGCTGGTGGTGTGCTACGAGACCCAGAAAATCTAACTGTTGAATAAGGGAGCTGATTTCATAATTGAGTACAGCTGCAGTCATCAGCACCATTAAGGGGGGGATGGCTTTACTCAAGCGAAATTCGATGTTGCCAGTCTTCAGGGATTCCCGCAGGTTTGATACACGTGAAACAGGGGAAAGCTGTCGCTTAACATTTTTTTCTTCAAACTATGATTTTCTATTTCATAATCACTAAATAGAAAGTAATTTTGATGGCTACGATTGAACCCAGACACGTAATTTACGGTATTAACAAAGAAGCCTCTCCCCGAATGATCGAGATCCGATCATTTGATGGATCGAACAATAATGAGACGAACCCGAACTGGGGCATGTCCGGTGAGCCGTTGAGGCGCAATCGAACGAAACCGAATTACAAAGATGGGATTGGACAACTACGCGACGCCCCTAATCCTCGTAAAATCAGCAATGCGGTTTGTACGCCACAGTTTCCTCTCCCGGAACCGCATCCTGTCTTATCAAGCTTTATGTGGGCCTGGGGACAATTTCTGGATCACGAAATTGATCTGTCACTTGAGTCTGAGCGGCCAGAAACCGGTAGCAGGAATAACGATCCGGAAGAAGCAAATATCAAAGTCCCTGCCGATGATTCCGTGCTACCTAATTCAATGATTCCCTTTCGTCGCTCTCGTATCGCCGAGGGAACCGGAGTGAAAGGGATGCCACGTCAGCAGGTCAATGTTTTGTCTGCTTATATTGATGCCAGTAATGTTTTTGGATCAAGTCTGGAACGTGCGATCGCCCTGCGTGCTCTCGACGGGACCGGTCGGCTCAAAATGACGAAAGGGAAATTCGGAGATCTACTGCCGTTTAATACTCCGCACATCGTAAACGCCAGGGGTCCCCTGCGCATCAAGGAATCGCCTGATAAATTCTTCATGGCAGGCGATGTTCGCGCGAATGAACATAATATTTTAACTTGTCTACATACGCTTTTTCTCCGTGAACATAATCGGATTTGTGATGAACTCGCCCGTGATCGTAGTGCTCAGCTTGCACATGAAATCATGGTTCTTGGCCGGGACGAAGCGATTTACCAGCGTGCTCGTCGCTATGTCACCGCGCTGGAACAAGTGATTACATTTGAAGAGTTTCTCCCCGCAGTTCTTGGCCCAAAGGCGATTCCTGCATATCGGGGCTATGACGATACGCTTGACGCTTCGATTGCAAATGAATTTTCGACAGCCGCCTATCGGCTCGGTCATGATATGCTGCATTCGAAACTCTTGATTGCCTGCCCGTGCGGAGGAAATGAGCAGACTATTCGCCTGGACCAGGTTTTCTGGAAACCGGAACAAATCGTAAAGCGGGGAATAGATGGCTTTCTGGCAGGTCTGGCCCAAACCAGAATGGAACAAATTAACGCACAGACGATTGAAGATGTCCGTTCCAATCTGTTCCGCGTACTGAATGATCCTGATCACTCCGGCATGCTGATGGATCTGGCTGCAATCAATATTCAACGTGGACGCGATCATGGGTTGCCCACTTATAACCAGTGCCGAGTAGACTACGGGCTGAAGAAAATTCGAAACATGAAAGAACTGGCTAATATTGTCAAAGACGAAAGTCGATTCAATCGTCTCAAACAGGCATATGGCACTAATATCAACGACATCGATCTGTGGATCGGCGGGCTTTGTGAGTCTCCTGTAAAAGGTTCCATTGTGGGGCCATTGTTTTCAGAAATCATCAAGGAGCAGTTTCTGCGGCTTCGAAATGGGGATCGATTCTGGTATGAGAACCAGAAAGTCAGCGGCTTCACAACGAATGAAATCAAGAAATTGAAAGCCACGCGCCTGGCCGACGTGATCAAGAGAAACACTTTTATCACCAGGATCCAGGAAGATGTGTTTCGGGTCTCCTGATTCCCTGAGGCAGTTCGATCGTTGCGTCATCAGAGAATTACTCGCTGATCATGAACCTGCGATCCAGATCGTCACCCACACCGCAATCTCCAGGTATCAGTTTTATGGTATTCATCTTTTTCTGAATTGAATTAATACCGGATAATCGTTTATGGCAAATGGTCGAATAAACGATTTTTATAGCGTCGTACCAACGGGAAACCCTGTGATTCATCAGCGGTCAGAGAATCCCCTCTTTCCGCATTCATCGCTTCACGAATCTGGTCCCACGCGAAGTGTTGGAAGAGTGATTTGCACGTCACGCAAATGTCCGACTGGCTATGCGTCTTGGCTGGCGACAGTCTAATAGTACCCGATGCAACTTTGCTCTGTGTTTCATCGCGATCGTAAAATCTGGGAAGTCATGACTTCGAGCACGATTGTTTGCAGTCCGTACTGTTTGGCTTTCACGCGTTCGAGTATGTCTTCGATTTCGAACTGGTCGGATCGTTCCATCTGTCGTCCGGTTGAGTAGGTGAGCAGTTTTTCGATCAGACAGAGGGTGAACTGATCAAGACGGTTTTCAAGCAGCACATGCTTAAAGCTGGCAAAATCAGTGAATGATTCTCCAGAAGGAAGTTTGCCTGTCGGATCGATGTTGGGACCGACTCCTTTTCCTTTAAGTTTGGGGTACTTGTCTCGCCATCGACCGATGGGGTCAAATGATTCAAGTGCGTGACCGTGTGGATCGATGTTTCGATGACAGACGTAACACGTTTGGTCCGTGCTGTGTTTTGCCAGTCTCTCACGAATTGTCTTAGCTCCACTGACATCAGCCTCAATAGCAGGCACTTCGTCAGGCGGAGGCGGTGGTGGAGTTCCCAGCAGATTTTCGAGAACCCAGACACCACGCGTTACCGGAGAAGTATCAACGCCATTAGCGCTGACCGTCAGCACGCCAGCCATGCCTAACAAACCTCCTCGCTGTTTGGTCTTTGTGAGCTTGACCCGCTGAAACCCATCATCCAATCGTAGCGTGTCTTTCTCTGGTAACCGATAAAGATCAGCCAGTTTCTTGTCTATAAAAGTGTAGTCAGCGTCCAGAAACTTCGCCACAGATCCGTTCTCGTCAAGCAGGGAGCGGAAAAATAATCGTGCCTCCTGTTTCATCGATTCAGGCAAGTTCTGAGCGTAGTATTCCCACGCAGCTTTACGTGGTGGAGGCAGATCACCGATTGTTCGAAGATTGAGCCAGCTGTCAAGAAAGCCATTGACGAATTCATTAGAACGTGGATCTTTAAGCAGGCGTCGAACCTGCTTATTTAATTCATCCTTTTCCTTCAAGCGACCAGAAGCGGCCGCGGCAAACAATTCTTTATCAGGCGGTGCGGCCCATAGAGCATAGGAAAGGCGGGAGGCAAGATCATACGGGTGCAACTCGCGTTCATCCTCTGGAGTGATCTCGCTGAGGTACAAAAACGAGGGAGAGCAAAGTATCATCTTCAATGTATCGAGAGCCGCTTGCCGTGGCGTCGCCTGCTCGGACAATCGCTGCTCGTAAAGGGCTTTGATCCGCCGTTGATCGGATTCGTGCAACGGACGCCGATAGGCTTTTTTCGCAAAGACAAAGAGTTGTTCCAGAGCATGATCTTCCTGAAACCCATCTTTCCCGAACACCGCGACTTCTTCTTTGCTGCCGACAGGTTCTGTAATCGGACCATGGATTTTAATTTCGCCGATCTTGATATGTGGCAGTGCCCCCTCGCGAAGGAGAGAAGTACGGCTGACGCCTGCAGTCGGATTTTTAAATTCATCTTTATAGCGTTTGTTGAGTGAGATGACCGAGGCCCGCGACTCATAAGGTCCGTTTGGAAAAATGAATCGAGGTGTCTGTCCCACTTCAAGCCAGACGCGAAAGTTCAACCACTCCGGTTTATCATCCGGAACAACATTGCTTGCCAGGATCGGTTCGATCGCCTGGGGATAATGAATATGTCCTTTAGTCACATCACCGGGAACAACGGCCAATTGAAATGGTTCTGAAAAGTCGATGCGGAATATTTTGGGATCGTAGTGAGTATCACGGTGCATGGCTTGCGCATGTACTTTAATATCATAAAGTCCTGAGACCGGAACGCCTGCCAGGAAATCTTCGATGTGTCCATAGCCACCTTGACGCGTATCTGTATTGGGTTGTTCGTAGAGACATAGATATCGATATTTGAAGACACTTCGATGAGGCCCCGACAGTTCTTCATACTGCTTAAAATTATCAGTGAAGTGCCACGATTTGGGTTTCATCGCAGGTTTGCCAAGACGCGCCTCGACCAGTCGGGAGGCTGCCTGAAAATACTGATCCAACAGGAACCCGGAAGTCACCAGCGACTCACCGATATTGTCCATGTGCTGACTGGTCACTTCCTTCGGGAAGTCCGCAGTTAATCCCAGCGTGTCGACACGCCGGCCAAACAGAGTAGCCAGGGTGTTTTCATATTCGCGATTGGAAAGTCGACGCATGATGGTGCGCCCCCCAGTGCTCTCAAATTGGCTTCGAGCTTCCTGGATGCTATCTCGCAAAGCACCGATTAAAATGAGACGCTCTTCATCGGTCGGCTGGTCCGCGTCTTCTGGTGGCATCTTCCGCAGAGTGACCTGATCGATAATTCCATCGGCGGTGATCAGTTGCTGTTCAGATTTGATCGGTAGTGAGAACGATTCAAACTCGCGCTCGCCATCAGCAGTCGCGCGGTCATGACATTGAAGACAGAATTTGCCCAAAAGTCTGGTGACCGCCGGATTGTGTTTGTGCTGCGTCTCTTCCGCAGAGCAAGGCAACAGCACAGAAACACAGATCGTTATTCCGCAAACGGCACGAAATGCTTTCATCCGGATCATCTCACAGTACTGCGTAGTCATCGTCAGGAATACCTTCCGGTGCTCGTTCCGAATGATTCCTTCTCAATGCCCATTCTCTGAGCAATATCGACAAAGAGATTACACAGCGGAACCTTGCCTGAACCCTTCGAGGGGGCTTTCTTGAATTCGCCAGTACCATACCCACCTCCAGCCAGAATGATTGGTAAGTCAGAGTTGGTGTGCGAGTTCGCATTCCCCATGCCGCTGCCGAACAGTACCGCGGTCGAATCCAGTAGGGTTTGCTCCCCGTCTGGTATGCCATCCAGACGGGTCAGAAATTTCCCAAATTGTTTGAGTTGATATTGTTCAAGAGTGACCAGGTGCCCGACCGACTCTTCATCATTACCGTGATGTGACAGGCCATGATAGGATTTATTAATACCCAGATGTTGTGGCAAAAAGCTGCCGCCAATTTCCAGAGTTGCGATACGCGTTGAATCCGTCTGTAACGCGAGAGCGATCAACTCGTAGAGCATGGGCAGGTCCTCAACGGTGTTCTTATCGGCCGGTTTGTCGAATGGGGGCTTCGGCTTAGGTTGATCAGCCCATACCTGGCGGAGCTTCAGTCGTTTTTCGACATCACGAATGGAACTGAAATACTCATCGAGTTTCGCTTTGTCTTCACTATTCACTCGTTTTGAAAGAGAACGAGCCTCATCGTGAATCGAATCAAGAATCGACTCTTGCAGTGAATTCTCCTTTACTTTCTGTGCCTGAAGTTTTTGTGAATCCGCTATGAACAGTCGGTCGAATAATTCCGCCGGCCCCGTAATCGGAGGAACCCGAACTCCTGACTTCGTCCATGAGAGTTGACAACCACCGTGGATACCGCCTTCAGAGCCGACCGTGAGCGACGGAAATCGTGTCTGATTTCCGACTTCGTCAGCGATGAATTGATCAAGGGTGACGTTGCCATCTGTACGGTTCTTGGACTCGTGATGGAGCAATCCCGACAGAAATGTATGCACGGCAAAGTGACCACCGCGAAGTCCATGATCGAGTCCGCGGTACACCGTGAGCTGATTACGATTCGCTGCGAGAGGCTTGAGCAGCGGCGTCTCTTCAAACGCTTTGCCTGCTTTCTCAGGGAAAAAATGCTTCTGTTGAAAACCGAGTAAGTTACCAACGGCGACAAACCTTTGAGCACCTGCCCCCGCCCCGCGAGACTCGGTAATCGTTGAATTACCTGCAAGTGAGCCAGTCATCAGAGATGGCAGACCAGGCAATGCCAGAGATCCGGCAACGGAACGAATAATGAATCG
>AZIC01005003.1_pt1 | contig 10577 bp, 4 predicted proteins | sample 359061 | NCBI WGS metagenome assembly AZIC01 (sample SAMN02429709, study PRJNA222657) | marine sediment metagenome | biome: Sediment sample; isolation source: sample MGS-MES from oil contaminated site at the harbour of Messina (Sicily... | place: Italy: Messine | collected 2011-04-30 | depth 1 m m
GATCTTCCGACTGGTTCAGCTCATTTTTCAGTCGGACCAGCTTCAGGTTTTGTGCCTTCAGGTCTTCCAGCTTACGCGATCTCTGCAGGAAGAGCGCTTTCAGTTTTGCCTCATGCTCTAACGCCAGATTAATCACTTGAGGCGCAGGTTCCGGAACGACTTCCGGCTCTTCAACCTGAACGACAATCGGGGCAGCAGTCGCGGGCTCCTCAATTTCTGAAGAGAAAATGACGGGAGGAAAATAATCGTCTTCGACGACTTCTTCCACAATGACCTTCTGCACCTGCAGGACTGCCTGGTGGCGAATCCGGCGGGTGGTGACGACCAGCAGGAAAATCAAAGCACCCATCGCACAAATGAGGACCGCTAAGAAGGGAAATAGCGATACCGAACGTGCTTCCTTACCTTGTCTGCTCATGGAAAAAACCGCGAATTAAATTCGTTCAGAATTGAATAGTTGAGAATCACAACCTCTGTATTTACTACTTTCAGGCAGCGTGATTTCGATTTGAGCGGGCGGTGAGTAAGTGCACAGCCGCACTCAGGCTATGCAGAGTTTCTTCAAAGGTCTCGGTGGCTCGAATCGCATCCAGATTTTCAGCCAGCCGTTTCTGCAGACCTACCAGGTGCTCTTCCTGACCAACAATTTTCAATAAATTTTCGCTTTGTGAATTCAGAGCTTCGATCTGCAGAGTAGAAACTTCTGAAGTGTCTTTCAGTTGTTGATTCCACTGTCTGACCTCGCCGGCGATTTCTTTTGTTGCCAGCTCAATCTGCGAAGTCTGTCGAGACTGCGCCGAAATCACATCCTGATGTACTTCATTCCAGATCTGGGCCAGGTGAGTCGAAAAGGTCGAATTTGATTCTTTCTGTTTTTCCTGCCAGCGGGTTAACATCAGCTCAATCTGTTCGGTCGTCGTCTGGTAAGCGGTCAAAAATTCATTCCGTAATGATTCTAATTGTGAAGAATGACTTCCCAATGTATTTGTCATTCCTTCCTGCAGGCTATGATCAAAGTTTGACTGCTGCCGTTCCATCATTTCGGACCAGCGACCGCGTAGTCCTTCCAGACTCTGTTGCCAGAGATCAGTCTGCCGTAAAATCATTTCTTCGGTCCGCAGTACCAGTTCCTGAGCAGCTTCGGCTTCAGCTGATTCCAGCGGGCTCAGTGAACTTTCTGATACACTCAGGCAGGAAGCAATATTCTCAATCCCGAAGAGCTCAATCTGCTCAAGCTGCTTTTGCTCCATCCGTTCCACAATAAAAGTGGAAAACACGAGAATCAGTGATAACCCCAGTGCGAGTGCAGTGGTATCAAAGGCAACCGCCAGGCCACCAGTCACTTCGGAGAGAGACGTGTCTAACTGATCGGGGGTCACATTGGCAATCGCAATGGTAATCCCGATCACAGTTCCCAGGAACCCGATGATCGGAACAGCCCAGGTAATTGTACGGATCAAAGAATAACTGGCGTGCATCTGCTCGGAAGCCAGCTCGGCCAGATATTTAAGATGTTCATCCAGGTCCTGGACCGAACGACGTCCCTTCACATAGGAAACCGTATCTTTCAATCGCTTGCCCAGATAGGTCTCGCCGATCCAGCTGGAAAGCGAGTCCACCTGCTCTGAAAATACATCAATTCGATCGTTGAGCTTCTCAATTTCACCGATCGTTTCCCAGTCAATTTTCGTTTCTGACAACGATTTCTTCTGACTGAGCATCCCCATGCCTTTCACACCGATAATTGCCATACCGATGAAGAACAGGCCTGCCGTAGCGTACTCCAGCGGGTGACTGCAAAAATAACGATCGATCAAAGAACGATAGACCGGCAGATAGGGAATAAGGGCATAAAATCCAAATGTGGCAGCAAATCCCCAGAAGAGAGGGGATTTCAAGATCGTTTTCGACCAGTTCAAGAAATGGTCTTCTGTTTCACTTTCCGGCAGGGATTCCAAGTGTTCCATCTGTCTATCCACATCCTTTAGGCCTGAATTCAGGTTTGTCGCCAGAGTTTCCTCAACATAAAGTCTGAGTCTTGCAGGGAAACCGTTATCATCGAAATTGCATGCACATGCTTTAAGTCTGACCAGTTGTCTGTGCCTGACACTCCCAATGCCTGGAATTTGTAGAGCCAACACTCCTTGAATCCGGGCAACTGCCTGAACAAACTGGTTGACTGAAGTTTAACTTGATCGCGTTAAACCACAGACACGCAACGAAAGCTCACTTGAGCAATACGCACATTCGTTATAATCGTCATACTCTGACTTCTGAGTTGAGTAAAAGTTGGCAGCCGGAATCAGAAGCAAAAAGTATTCGAAAATGTCCATGAGAACACTAATTGAAACCAGAGAATCCATGCACGCTCAGTTATGTTTTAGCAAACCAATAAACCCCACTGATGGCACCAGTTAGAAACAGACATCCATGCATGGAATTGACGCGCGGCATTGAAAAAGCATAATAGATTCCGGGTTTCAGTCCTTTTAGACTGTTCATGAGCGAAACAGCCTGTTTTACTGCTGACGAGCAGAATGAATTCCCGTTTATCCCGAATTAGATCCATCCATCTACGTTTACTAATATGACAGTATCGAGTAATCAACAATCAGGCGAGACTCCACTACCTGCCGTCGATCAACACATCATCCGGGAAATTTTAGGCTATCTGAATTTCTCAAATGGCAAACCGGACCCCAAGTTCCGATTTAACTGGAACCAACTTTTTTCCGATCTGGATGAACGACCTTCAGCGGAAACCCTGGAACGACTGCTGAGTATTTATCTTAAAGAACTAAAAGGCACCTCGGGAGCATTTCAGGAAATTACGCAGGCGGAAAATGTGATTCGCCTCGCCCTGCAGGAATGTCTGCCCCGTTACAGGGCACATCATCGGGATCTGCTGTTTCACATCTGCGAACGAGAATTTCTGCAACCATATTTTCTGGCAGTTCTGTTTGAATCGTTGCTGGAACAAAGTGGCCCCTGGTCAGAAACAGACCGCATTGTTTCTGCGGTAATTGACAGGCTAAATGATTTTGTCGGTTTTCGTCCGGTGGCTGTACTGGAAAACGGTCGTCAGATGCAGGTTTACCCGCATGAAAAGTTCCGGCCTCTGCCAGTCTACTTTCGTGATAGTGGCGTCGCCTGTGGTGTGTATCAGAAGCTAATCGAACAAACCATCAAGACTCTCCAGGCGACCCCCGAAGACCTGCTGCATCAGGCACACTTCCGCCTGGAACGAATGGACGAAATTGCCATCGATCTGCGGGCTCATGATCACCTGCATCCGGTCAACAAACGCACGAACTATATGTTTGGCGAATGGGACCCGCACATTATCGACAACCAGGGTTATTATCGCCGCTTCGTCATCCGCCGCCTGATCCTCGACTCTCTGCTGGCCTGGATTGATGAACACAAGGAAATTCCACTGCAGGAACGACTGGAAGACGCTGCCGCTGTACTGAGTGGTACGATGCTGATGGCCTCGTCGATCAGCGGTTCAGGGCCTGACACACACGCCAGCGATATCAGCCTGACATCACTGCTCCCCAAAGTGGCCCGTCAGCGAGATGACTATTATAACCGCCTGCTGGCTTCAGCCAGTGGGCCGCGGGCAGAACGACTGCGTAAAGAAGCCAAACAGTCGCAACAGCCCTTTGGACACATTCGTCATTATCTGAATCTGCATCTGGCACGCTATGGCGCCCAGCAGGTCCAGCACCGACAACTGTCTCGCATTTATGCGCGGATGGGTTTTTCTGTCGCTGCCCGCTGCGAAGCTGCTGTGATCCCCTGCACTTCAGTTCGGTTTGAATGCGAAATCCAATGGAGGATCACCCTGGTGCATCTGCACCTGGAACGCTACGAACTGGAACAGGCGTGGAAACTGATTCCGGAAATTGAAGATCATCTGACCCGGGGCATCGAATGTGGTGCCCTGATCGATCCCTGGAACATTCTGGGATTCCAGGGTTTATTTCCCCTGTTTATCTCACGAGAAGACAGTATTCCCGATCAGCGGAGTGAAGTCCTGCTGGACCTGATGGAAGAAATGTTTTCAGCTTACTCAGCCACTCTCAGTGAGGCGGCTGCACAGGGAAATGACCAGCTGAAACTGGAAATTTCTCATCGCTTCCAGAAACTGGCAGAAACATGGGATCGTTACGCCACGACGACGGTAGAAGATCTGCCTCACGTCAATGGCCAGGATTCTTTCGAATCGGCGGCGCATGTTTCGCAAATTTTGACGGAGTGGAAAAAAGGCGGAGAAGCCGTCGGCGATATCTCGTTCTGGCGACAGCATGTCGACCGGTTTGAGTCTGCAAAAGCGTACGCGTTGACGGTCGACGCTTTGCTGCAGAAGCAGGACCATGTCGCTGCCATCGGGCTGATTATGCAATGGTTGAGTCAGGTAGACCAGACCGGTCTTGAGTCCGGTCCCTACTCGATCCATTCTGTACTACTGCAATGGATGCGACAACTGACCTCGGAGATCGAACCGGAATTCTTCAATACGAACAGCATTTCCATCCGTAAAATGTTCGACTACCTGGAAGTAAATGCCGCCGACTACTGGTCGGTCCCCAATTTTGACGCGGTCCTCCCGGTCCCTGAAAAAGAAATTGAAGATCCATTTGATATCGAGTCGGCTGAACCCGACGAAGAAGACTCGCTGTTCAACGCCGCCTATGAAGATGTGACATTTCGTGACAGTGCCGATGATGGGGTCCAGGGGGAAATGATGGACTCGGGCTTTTCACCCAGTAATTCTGAAATCGAATCAATCAACCGACAACTCGAACCGCGTTTGAAGTTTTTAAATACGCTTTCACAACTCTGGCAATTATCAGCCGCATTTTACAGCGAAGCAGAAATCAGCCAGACGGAAAATACTGGTGACGCGAACAAGGGTGAGAAAGCTGCCAGTGTATTAAATGAGGACACGCTGCATTCCATTGCAGGCTGGATTCGTCATACCGAACATCTGCAACAGGAACTGGTCGTGCTCCTGAACTCGATCTGGAACTATCAGATTCCCAAGCCGAGTGGCGATCACGATTCGAATATTGAATATGATCTGCAAATGCAGACCAAGTTCTACCTGATGCATGCCATCATCATTACGACTGTTAACTGTCGTTCTGCACGCCTGATGCTGCTTTCAACAATCCCTCCTGCCAAGGCAGAAGGAGAACTTTCTGAAAACGAAAGTCTGCTGGTTCCGATCTACCGGGGAGTACTGACACGGGATATCGAACTGGTCAGAAAAGAGTTCCCCCACTTTCTGAGCAGTATCGCAGAAACCCCTCTGCTGTATACGCCTATTGACCAGGGAGGCAAACCGAACACCGTTCTCAAAGTACGTTCTCTACAGATGATTCTCCGCTTCCTGCTTTCACAGCTCCCCAGCCTGGGTCTGCTGCGGGAAACCTGGCAGCTCTTGAAAACCGCTTATCGCATGGAACGCAGTTCACGGCCGGAGGGGATTGCCGTCAGTGAATTCGATCGCCTGTTCCGCACCGCATTACGAAGTTCCCTGTCCGCCATCATTCGCTCCTCTCATGATTGGGAGTCTGATCAACTGGATGATAAGCAACTGATTGAAATTGCTGAAAAGCTGGTGAATAAATATCAGGAACAATGGTTAAAACACAGTCGTACCATGCGACTTTCCAGCGCAGAAGCCTTGAATCAGGACTTTGTCTGGCAGGAAGTACGACAGTTCATTGAACTTTATGGAGCAGACCTGTTCCATGCACAATATCTGACACTGGGCAACTTGCGGACGATTCTACATAACGGAATCGAACAGTACCTGAATTATCTTGCGGAGTACCAGGATCCGGCAGAACCTATGGCGTTACTTACCGATCTGGAAGAAGGTAATATCGACATGGAAGAAGCGGTGACCAACCTGAAGGTCATCTTTGAATCTGTCATCGATAAGTTTGATCGCTTTGTTGAGTATAACAGTACCACGACTCAGTCTGATTATGGCGAAATGTTTTACTGCCTGCTCGACTTCCTGCGGATCGAAGCTGCTTATGAGCGTGACGACTGGAAAATGGTGCCACTCCTGATCGCCCATAAAGTCCTGGCGCAGCAGGATAGAAACGAGTCTGCTTTGATCTGGGAAGCAGTCTTCGAAACCAGATCAGAAGAGATGGCTAAGAAACATCTGAAAAAACTGAAACAGACCGAATCGGAATACAAAATCAATCTACCTCTGATTTCCGACCATCTGAATGAACAGTTTGTCAAACCGCTGGCGGTCAACCGGATGCTGGCCCTGGTCCCTCGAGCCATGAATGATGCCCGCGACGGTAATGAAGAATCAGTTGCCTTTTCGATCCTGCAGGAAGAAATCGAGCGTTACCTGGCAACGACCATTGGATCCGGCATTGATGTTCCCGACTGGATGCGAAACATCGAAGAAGAGATTGATCGACTGGACGAAAAAGTCACCAACGAACAATATGACATTGAAACACAGATCAAACTTTCTCCCGTACCAATGTCACTCGATGAAATCAAAAAACAGTTGAAAATGTGGAATCAGCCATTAAGTCATCCTAAGAAGAAAAAGAAATAGACTGTATCCAGAACCTGCAGCAACAACAGCCTGTCACTGCAGGTACGCTCTGGTATTGACTCTGTTCCCGCCCCTGCTATTCCCGGGCTTTATTGAGCAGTTCAATGATTTTACCCTGTTCATTCGGGGGGATCATTTCATAATGGCTCAATTCAATATCATAAGTGCCGCGGCCTCCCGTTAAACTGGAGAGCGTTCGGGCATAGGTCATGATTTCTGCCAGCGGAACCCGAGCCTGAATGATTTCATAACCGCCCGGTGATACAGCCATGCCTTCCATGCGGCCCCTGCGACTGGAGAGATCACTGCTGATATCTCCCACATTCTCTTCCGGAATCAGAATTTCGATTTTCACAATCGGTTCCATCAACACGGGACGCGACTTCACAAACAGTTCCGCAAAACATTTACTGCCTGCGATTTTGAAGGCGGTCTCGTTACTATCCACAGGGTGATCTTTTCCGAAGTAAACTTCACAGATCAGATCCTGTACCTGACAACCAGCGATTACCCCCTGTTTCATTTTCTCCAGCACCCCTTTTTCGACAGCAGGGATAAACTGGTTCGGAATGGAACCTCCCGAGATACGATCGACAAAGGCAAAGTTCATTTCGGGATCATAATGATAAGACCTGAGATGATCAAAGTTGTTTTTGGTAAAATATTCTTCCGGGTTCACGTCATGGGGCATCGCCGAAATCTTGAGATGAACTTCGGCGAACTGGCCTGCTCCCCCCGACTGTTTTTTGTGTCGGTAACTCCCTTCAGCGCTTCCCATGATCGTTTCCCGATAGGGTATTTTCGGCAGATGCGTGATGACTTCCACTTTGTCTCGATGCAGCAATCGCTCCTGCACGATCTTCAAATGCAGTTCGCTCATTCCCTGCATGACCATTTCATGTGTCTCCTCATCATGGATCACATGGAAGGTCTGGTCTTCCTCTTCGATCTTATGCAGGGCCCCCGAAATCTTCTGCTGATCATTCTGACTTTTGGGCTCGACGGCCAGGCCGACCACGGGATGGGGAAACTTGATTTCAGGTAATGACAGACCATCCCCGTTTGCATCGGCAGCCAGCGTATCACCCAGTTTTAAATCTTCCACCTTGGCAACGGCAAAGATATCGCCAACAGATACTTCATCGACAGCTTCCTGCTTGCCTCCCTGGACATCCAGCAACTGATTAATGCGAACTGGTTTCCCGGTACGTACATTGACGACTGATGAATCTTTACTCAATTTTCCTGAAAAGACACGGAGATAACTCATTTTTGAGATAAAGGGATCGATACGGGTTTTGATAACCTGGGCGACAAAGGGTTGATCGGGTGAAGGATCGAGCATTACGGAACGACCATCTTTTGTCTGTTCCATCCGCTGGATGTCTTGAGGACATAATGTGTAGTTCGACATCGCATCCATAAACTCGGCAACACCGACCCCTGTTTTAGCACTCATAAATAAGACCGGGATCAATGTACCCGCAGCCATCGCTTTCGGGATGTTGGTGGATAACTCAGCAGGACTGAGCTCTTCACCTTCAAAGAAGCGTTCCAGTAATGCTTCGTTCGATTCAACGATTGCTTCTATCAGCATCTGGCGGGTTCCCTCGGGATCGCCGAGAACGTCGGGATCCGGGGCAGCCCTGTTTTTTACCAGATCAAAAACGGCTTTGAAGTCAGCTCCCAGCCCCACAGGCAGGTTGATGGGAATACATTGAGAACCAAACGTATCTCGTACTGAATTCAAGAGCGCTTCATAATTGATGTTGTCTGCATCACATTTATTGAGCACGATCATCCGGGCAATTCCGGCTTCCTGCGACATTTTAGATACACGCAGGGCATTTATTTCGACTCCGTGGCCTGCATTTAACAGTATCAAGGCGGTCTCGACAGCACGTAATGCGCCGGAAACCTGCCCGATGAAATCGGGATAGCCGGGGGTGTCAATCAGGTTGATATGATGTCCACCGTAATCAAAATGGACCAGAGTGGAAGCGATGGAAATCCGATGGTCAATTTCTTCTTCATCCGTATCCAGCAGACTGGTACCATCATCAACCGAACCCAGGCGGGAGGTGGTACCAGATTGAAACAGCATTAGATCGGCTACAGTTGTTTTGCCAACAGCCCCGTGGCCGACCAAAACCACATTCCTAACGTCGTCTACCTTGTATTCGTTCATCGCTTGTCCTGCCTTTCAAGAAATTGGCCAGGCGCAATTGTCCTCCGTTCCGTTAAAGGCAACACGCTGAGCCATGAAATGATGCGAACGTGTGTGCCGGGAAATGAGATTTTCCCTGCATATCCTTAAACCGGACTCCGGTCTGAAATCCGGATCAATTCAGCGACGGGTAGATGTAGATGATGAATCGCAAGTTGTCTAATCTCTATTTTATCCTGTTGCTCCTCTAACAGAATCATATAGTTGAGATTTTCAAAAGGCGAAAGGATTTTCTGAAATTTGATCTTGTACCCGAGAATCCACAGCGTCAGAACTACAGAAAAACAGAGCAAAAGTGCTGATCCGAATGACACAAAACCGCGTACCAGAATGATTTAACTGCCAGATCTGTGTCGATCATCAAAATGGAACCGGCAGCAGGAACAGATGATGCTCCATCAGAACCCGGTTCCCATGTACGCCGATAAACTGTGTAAAGAACAGTATGAATACATAGACAGCCAACAGAGGCAGAATGACCGTGCGACTCAACCAGCGCCAGCCAAACCAGGCATTTCTGGTCTTCGCAGAGGCCCGATGGTAAACCCAGCCCAGCAGGATTTTTGTAGGATAAATCGTCGCTACAAAAATGAGTGTGATTCCCCAGATGGCATCGCGCGGCAGAGCGGCTACCTTAAACAGGTAGAGCGGAAGAGAGAGCACATACACGATGACCAGGGAGAACATCCATGACAGGGGAGACCGTTTGAATTTCCGTCGGATGGTCCCTAATTCGAACATGGCACGAAAACGGTTCTCTGCGGCAAAATGTGCCTGGAGCAACGGTAACCATCCCAGCACGATCACCAGACTGACCCCTCCCAGCAAGGTCACCGCTACGGCAACTCCCTGCCCTCCTTCCGGTGAACTGGCAGCAGCAAACATGGTCGAAGGAATAATCAACCAGATTAAAGCCCCTAGGAATCCACGCAGTCCCAATGAAAAGTTCTTTCCCAGTTTCAGAGAGGAAATAAATTCACTGACGTGTGCAGCGGCCCGGTCCAGATAGCCTCCCGCCCGGATCTGCCTATAGAGCCAGATTGCATTCTTGAGAGGCCTTACGAAACACCAGAGTGTCCCTCCGCGTGCTAAGGCCAGACAGAGATGTATCGAGATCGCAATCGCCACCAGTCGATTTATCAGGTGCAGATTACGATCACTGCTCCCGCCGGGATCAATCAAATGCGCGTCCGCGGCAGCTCCGGCCAGCAGAAACAGGGGAATCAACCAGAGAGCGACACCAAGCACAATCATCCCCAGCCGAGGGGCGATATCCAGCAGAGGAAACGCGAGACGAATCTTACCGGTTCGCGCGACGCGACCTTCTACATCCAATAAATATCCCAACGCAATAAAGTTGACAATCGGGACGGCGGCAATGAGAGCCAGAAACAGTACCAGACTGGCAATTCCAAATGCCATGCGGATCATCCAGAAGGCAGCTTTGAGTGGATGCCGGAGCAGATGCGGAAAGGGGGGAATATTTCCCACGACTTCATCAGGGTAGAACTGTTCAATCTCCGCGGTGATGCCTTGCGTGTTAATTGACTCATCTGAAAAATCAGTGATTTCAGAAGCCGCATCTGCCCTCACGACTTTGGAGTCGGTAGAGTCTGCCTGTTGTGTCATATGTTCATTCACAGCCCGCTCCCTCTGATGATCAGGAATTCGGGGGGACACAGAAAGATCGATGACATCCCCGGAATCAGCGTGCGTTTTCAAAGTAACACCTGTCAATCACTGAAGCTG
>AZIC01005117.1_pt1 | contig 10548 bp, 9 predicted proteins | sample 359061 | NCBI WGS metagenome assembly AZIC01 (sample SAMN02429709, study PRJNA222657) | marine sediment metagenome | biome: Sediment sample; isolation source: sample MGS-MES from oil contaminated site at the harbour of Messina (Sicily... | place: Italy: Messine | collected 2011-04-30 | depth 1 m m
TTTTTTATCCAGTCGCTGTTGCAGGCGATCTATCTCTGCATCCAGCTTATTGAGTGATGCTTTCACCTGCTTTTCTGCCTGGTCACGCTGCTCGACAGAATATTTTTTGATCGCAATTGCCGCTTCTTTCATCTGCTGTTTAACTTCTTCTATGGACGTATTATCCTCAGCTGATGCTGTTCCTGCGAAAGCCGTCATTGTTAGTGAAACAGCTAAAATGGTCATCCATATCATATGCTGGCTTAATGAGCTTATATTCATTTCAATTCTCCTGTTAAATAGTATCACGATATATTGACTGCCTCTTGCGAATATAAATTTACATTGTAGATACGCGATGACAGATCATATTTATGTTAAACAGCATTTTTTGTCGCCTGCTAGCTTGAAATAAAACGGCTTAGTCAGCACGCTAAGCTTTATACTCTTTATAAAAAACTGTTAAATAGTGCATAGCGCATTAACCCTGATCGTATTTCTGGCATGGCGCACTATATTCTTTTGGCACATTATCCGGGCACTCGCCACACTGTTCATTTCCGGGTACCGCGAAATCAATTTTTCGCGGATAAGGTAAATCCATTGTTTCCATAATATGTACAAAATCCTGTAGTGGTTTATTCTGACCTACTCTCGGGTTACGTTCCTTTTCCTGGGCGATGGTTGTAATAAAACGTCCTTCATAATCATGACACGGATAAACCAGTGTTTCATCCGGGAGAGTGAAAAATTTATCATGGATACTGTGATATAGAGTGGCTGCATCACCCGACTGGAAATCGGTACGCCCACAGGATTCAATCAGCAGGGCATCACCACTAAACAGCATGATCTGTGTGCCATTATGAACCAGATAGGCGTGATGGTGATCTGTATGCCCTGGCGTGAACAGTGGATGAATCTCAATATTACCCAGACGAAACACCCGGCCTTCTTCAACACCCATATCTGCACACGGTAGCTCATCTATCGCGGGGTATACTATCTGACTACCGGCTAGCGACTTCAAGCGTCTTGCACCGCTCAGGTGATCCGCGTGAATATGTGTATCGAGCGTAAAGTCCAGTTTAAGATCCAGCTCCTGAAGCAGTTGCAAATCACGATCAACGGTATCCAGAACCGGATCGATCAAAACAGTTTTACCTGTTTCCTCACAACTTAGTAAATAAGTAAAGGTGGATGAGTCTGATTCCTGCAACTGTCTGAACAGCATATTTTCCTCCTAAATACGGGGTGCCAGTGAATGACAAACAGAATGAGTAAAACAGGATAGTAATGACATTGTACTGTATCGCGCATTGAGAAATCGCAATAGCGGAAAATATTCAGGGTTTAACTGATCGTTAACTTATGAAGCCTGTTGGCTATTACTCAGTCCTTTATACTTCTGTTTCGCGTTTCAGCTGCTTAATATCACACATATAATGCACCGGCGAATCACTGCCCGTTTCCTGCAGTATGTTTTTTCGTTTCATATCAGCCATAATTCTACTGATACTTTCTGGCGTTACACCGAGGATATCTGCCATTTCATCAACAGTGAGCAAGGAGACTTCACAGGGCCCGGTTTCTAAATCGTTATTGACAAGAAAAACCAGCAAACGTGCAACACGAGCACGTATGGCACCCGTTGAAAAATCGGTAATCCAGATATCAGCCATTTTCAGGTAGTCCTGCAGAAGCTGTAGCAGGTGGTTGTATATAGCCGGATCTTTATCTTTAGCCGCCATAATTAATGGCATGGGAATCTGGTATACCTGTACTTCATCAATTGCGACAGCTTCATGTGAATGCGGCTCATCCATTAGCCCATTCAGGCCAAGAATAGAAGCCCGATTATGTAAACGAACAATTCTAGCTCGACCATTTTTCAGGTAATTAAGCAGCTTAATTCGTCCCTCACGAATAACATAAAGGGCATCGACATCCTTACCTTCGTAAAATATGCTCTCACCGGGAGCAAACTCAACTAACTGTGTTGCTTCAAGTGCCGCAGGTAATGCATCCAGTGCCTGTGTGGAGAAACCCAGCGATACAAGCTCGTCAAATATATCAGATGGTGAATGCTTATCACTGGCGTTATTACTAGCAGATGTTTCTGCCATCGTCGGCGTCCTCAATAGATAAGTTCAGGTTTGCGATGTTCGGTTTTCACTGTAAAAAATGACAGGAAAGATGCATCAACCATGAACTAAATAGTATACACATGAAGTGTATCACATGGATTAATACCGCAGACTTAACATCAACGGGTATGCACGCCAGTATTTTCGACAGGCAACAGGATTAAGCCCACAAAGTATATCAGGAATAAGCCGGTGAGCTGTCATTGTTATTGAGAAATTTCAATGCCTGCGAGAATAACATACTGCAACATGGCATCATCACTCAGCCAGCCGGTGAAATACGCGTGAAACAGAGCGTGTGCACACTAAATCGCATCACACGCTTTGTGTTGATTGCTATGCTAGCTGCACTTTACTTTATGGGTATGATAACGAGTGTGACAGCCACAGGACTCGTGGCGTTTGCTGCTATCCTGTTGTAAAAGGCTTATCCAGATTCTGTCCCCTACTACATACTCAAACTAGCCACATGTAGAAAACCATGAGTTTAATAAACATGAGCGAGCCGCGAATGCTCTGCATTTATGCAGAAAAGCGGTTCATCATCAGTAAAACAGTCGTTCATAATCAACAGATATGTACGATTGCGTTTTATCAATGCGATGTCAGCATTGAGTTGTTTAAATAACACACATGAAACTTAGTATCGCCTTTCAGAGCGATTCACTTTTACACGAAGGATTAATTCATAAAGGGGTTAATAATGGCTAACACAGATAAAATTAGCGAACACTATAGCGAAGCAGTTGAAGCAATGGATACAAGTGTTGATACGGATATTGAAAGCCAGCAGCGTACTCAGCGTGAGCAGCTATTGAAAAACTGGGACGAAGAAAAAGCGAGAAAGATTGCCGGTGAAGAAGAAATCAAACTCAGTCATGAGCACTTTAAGGTCATCAACCTGTTACGCGACATCTACCTGGAAAAGGGACCATGTGAAAACGGACGTGAACTTGATGAACTATTAGATGATGAGTTTGCAAGCCAGGGTGGCCGAAAATATCTTCATCAATTGTTTCCCGGTGGCCCGGTTACTCAGGGTATGCGCTTCGCGGATTTGCCCGTTCCTGCCCATACAGAAGACGAAAGCTTCGGGACAGCTCGCTAATATTCTCACAGCCACTACAGAAACTGGCTGGTTGATTAAATAAGTAATAACATGCTGATGGCAGCTGGTATTAATGCTTAATTATTATAGCCGGCTAATGCACGATTGTTGCGGTTTACGCTCATGTCATATTTACATTATTCAGACTGTTCAGGCGTCTCGTGATGAATGACATGGGGTAGCTGCACATAATTACCTGTCAACATTAACAACTTACATTAGAACAGCGAACTACTCAATCATGCTCATTTTTCTGTAATCGCTGTACCTGTAATAAAGGGACTATATCGTATGAATAAAATGACCTGCTGCATACTATTTCTCGGCACCAGTCTGAGTGTTAGCACACACATAGCAAACGCATCTTCAGGCAGTTCTATTGCTTTGCAGGGAAATTCGAATGGTGCCCCCCCCTGCGTGACCTGTCATGGTGGTAAGGCACTTGGTCGTCCTCTTACAGGTATTCCCTATCTAAATGGCCAGCCCAAAGCTTACCTGATCAAACAGTTAAATGACTTTGCCAATGATCGACGTATCAATACTGTAATGCAACAAAATGCAGGTGCATTAACGTCTGAAGAAATAAATGCCGTGGCAAATTACTACTCAAAACTACCTTTACCAGAAAAACCGACAGACTATAAGAATGAAGCAGATAATATTACCGGTAAAAGATTAACACAGAATGGAAAATGGTCATCCGGTGTTCCCGCCTGCTTTAAGTGTCATGGTGACAGGGGTCAGGGTATTGCCCCCCATTTTCCGGCCATTACAGGCCAACCAGCAACTTATATTGAAACTCAACTGTCACACTGGAAGCAGGGAAAACGCAGTAATGACCCCACCAGTTTAATGCAGGCTGTGGTGTCAAAATTAACGCAAAAGGAAATGTCCGCTGTTGCAGACTATCTTGCATCAAAAGCGCCCAGAGAAACATTCAGCCAGAAGAATCAATAAACAATCAATTGCAGAGCCGGGGTTACTATGAAAGCAATACCATTCCTGTTAGTCATTAGCACAGGTTTAGCGACTGCATTACAGACCAGTATGGTCTTCAGTGATGACACAGTTGTGTACGCCCTTGAACCTGAAACAGCGTTAGCCGTTAAACCTTATTTACCACCCTCAGAACAGACCATTCCACACAATCAGTTTGGTGAAATGGTACTACTTGGAAAAGCCATATTTACCGATACAAAAAAACATGCATCACAATACGTGGGTAATGGTTTGAGCTGTAGCAACTGCCATCTCAATGCTGGACGCCTTTCGCACTCCGCTCCATTATGGGCCGCCTGGGTTAAATATCCGGCCTATCGCAGTAAGAACAACAGGGTAAACACCATGGAAGAGCGTATACAGGGCTGTTTTACCTACAGCATGAATGGCTCTCCCCCTCCAGCCGATAGTAAAGAACTGAAAGCACTCATGAGTTATGCCTACTGGTTAGCTAAAGGTGCCCCAACTGGCATTAATCTTCCGGGTCGTGGATATCCCAAGCTAGAAAAGCCGACTGAAAAACCTGACACTGCTCGCGGTAAACAGCTGTATGTAAACAATTGCGCTGTATGTCATGGCGAAGATGGTGAGGGCACTAAAACTAACAATGAATATGCCTTTCCTCCACTCTGGGGGCGTGACTCTTTCAACTGGGGCGCCGGTATGCATCGAATCAATACCGCCGCTGCATTTATCCGTGCCAATATGCCACTGGCCAAAGGCGGGAGTCTGAGCAATCAGCAGGCATGGGATGTCGCCTATTACATTAATAGCCACGAGAGACCTCAGGACCCACGCTATAGCGGCAGCACAGAAGCAACAAAACGGGCCTATCACCAACATCAATGTCGCTATGGTGAAAAGCATGATTCAAATATATTAGGCGGTAAAGACTAAGGCCATATCGGCACAATAAAAAGTGAACTAATTAACGGTTACGAGCCACAAAGGAATGCACGGCATGAAATGGAATGTCATGAGTAAATAGAAAGTTCTGAATTGATATATTTCAATGCTGCAAAGCGACCTGTTTGAAACAATAACAGTAGCATTACCCTTTTACAGATGACGAAACATTCAACACCGGTTTTTTAAAATTTTATATGTTAAACGAGGCCAACGATTATGACACAACATGTACTCCCCGAACTTCCCTATGAAAAAAATGCACTTGAGCCTCACATTTCCGAGGAAACACTCGAATACCATTACGGAAAACATCATGCAAGCTATGTCGAGAAATTAAACAATCTAATAAAGGGAACTGAATTTGAAACTATGTCTCTGAGTGCGATTATAGAACAGGCGAGTGGTGGCCTATTCAATAATGCAGCCCAGGTGTGGAATCACAGCTTTTACTGGAACTGCCTGAGCCCAAATGGTGGCGGAGAACCAGAAGGTGAACTGGCTGCAGACATTAATAAAACCTTCGGCAGTTTCAATGAATTTAAAGAACAGTTTAACACCGCGGCAACAGGTAACTTTGGTTCAGGCTGGACATGGTTAGTAAAATCCACCGAAGGCAAACTGGAAATTATCAATACCAGTAACGCTGAAAACCCGATGACCCGTGATAAAAAACCACTCCTCACCTGTGATGTCTGGGAACATGCCTATTATATTGATTACAGAAACTCGCGCCCCAGTTACCTTGACGCATTCTGGAATCTCGTTAACTGGGAATTTGTCAGTAACAATATTGCTTAATAAAGCAAATCATCATTCTGATAACCTATCTATACATCCAGGGATGGATAGCATCATTAACCCCAGAATTATTAAACTTAACTGCGTTTACTATATAATGAATATAACCAACGAATACCGATATGATAAATACATTAGTCCGTAGATTACTCATCATTGCTCTACTCTTCACAAATAGCGCACTTGCGAGCGCATTAAGTGTCGACGATCTTCTAAAAGAACAGCAAGCCCCCGCCGGCGTTGTATTTGAAATAATCAGTGGTCGGCAAGATGAACTCAACAGACTATTACCTGAATTAAAAAAAGATATTGAGCGATTGCGTACACGTTTTCCCGATTTATCAATTGCTATCGTAAGCCATGGACAGGAACAGTTTGCATTAACCAGCAACAATAGCCAGAAAGCAAAAGTAGCCCATGATCTGGTAAAACAGCTGGTAAATGAAGACAGGATAAAAGTACATGTCTGTGAAACTCATGCCAGCTGGCGAGGCATTAGCGCAGAAGATTTTCCGGATTATGTCGATGTTTCACCTACGGGACCCGCGCAAATTAATGATTATCTCGAACTCGATTACAAACTGATCGTTTTACCCTGATAGTCGATAAAACGCCTTAAGGATTACAGCCTGTTTCACATTTTGTATATGGCCTGGGATTAAGCTGCAGATTAACGTTAATGCTCTGAGACGCTGTATAAAATAACATACGTGGCTATGTTCAGGCCCAGAAGTCGCAGGGCCTGAATATTTTCTACCACCAACTATTTACCAGTGCACACGTGCAATTATATTGATACACCTCGATGCTTTATAAACACCGGCTATATCGCTAACACCCGATCACTATTAACCGATCACTCGCACCCGGCAGTACACTTTCCACTACTATTAAACGACATGGCCTGACCACTGATGGGCACATAAACGTTTGGCCTTGATAATTTTTTAAATTCTTCAAGTCGCGTGCCTTTAATTATTTTTCCGCCAGCGGTAGATGGCTGGTTAGCATGCGATGCAATCACCGATTCCGGTTTGATCAACTCATTCACAACCCATGCAGCTTCTTTCGGGCCAGTGGTATAAGTGTCTCCAATATTCATCACCACCAGTCTGGCTGCGTACTGATCTCGAACAAGCGTTTTCTGTTCAGAAGTCACGCCGGTATCACCCGATAAATAAACCACCAGACCATTCGAAAATGTCAGCACATAACCGGTGGGTGGCCCGGCATATGCCGTTAAGCCTGAGGCATCCAGCAACTCACCCAGCTCACCGCCAATCATTTCACCGGAAATACCATTAGAATGTACTGCAGGAACCGTCGTGATGGTAACACCGCCGAGCTTTACAGAAGCACCGAAACGAACCAGTTGTGATTTAGCAGGATCGCCACCTAGCGCTTTAAATTTAGCTGCAAAGAACTTCGGCATTTCACTACCGGTAATGATCTTTGCACCTTGAGCGTGGGCAATATTTACCGCATTGGTATGAGGCAGTGCTGAGACATAAGTCGGGGTATCTTTACAGTCTCCAGCAGACGTCGCTTTAATATGTTTATCCCCCACATGATCACCATGCATGTGGCTAACAAGCACCGCATCTATATTACCCAGGCGCTTATCATCTGCACCGGCCACGGTTCTACCGGGATCATATAACAGGCGAGTACCATCTGGATCTTCTAATAGCAGAGCCCGATCAAACTGACAGAACTCTCCTTCAACTGCGCCTAAAGGAATAATCTTAATATCAGCTGCCATCGCAAATTGAGCCGACAGCAGCCCGCTGATCAATGCAACAGATAAACAGGTGGTATGTAAATGACGCATCATAATAGAATCCATTAAGTAGATAGATTCAGGCCAGTGTAGTATGAGTTGCACAACGACACAATTCTTTCAATACCGTGATTAAAGAAACACAGAACATTATTTTACTAATGCATATTCACTATGGCGCATTCACCAAGTCACACTTACTGGCCCACATTGACTAAACCACATTCATTCATAAATAGACTGCACATTAAAAACAGCATAACAACCAATACTGTTTGATAACCACATCACAGAAAATAATCGTAGCTATGGGATAGTAAGCGCCCCATGAAACGGACTTAACCAGGGTAGCCACATGCCTAATAGATTTTTACAGCTTGTAATAATTGGCGCATGTGTATTAACTATCAGCTCATGTTCAATTCAACACATCTACATGCGGATAACCTCAGATTATATTAAGTATAAATTTGAGTTATTAAAAAACGAAAGTAATCTACAAAAAGTACAGCAACAGTTACCCGATAATATCGAATCACTAGAACAGTTAATCTCCGACAATAGAGAGGATAAAGAAAACAGGGAACTACGCATTTATGCCGCACAGGCCTATTACAGTTATGCATTTGCATTTATAGAAGACAGGGATATCAATCATGCTACGCAGCTCTATTTCAAAGCTTACCAGCATGCTATAAAAGCACTGGCTTTACATGGCATTACAAATATAGATTTACAGGGAGACTCAATCGAACTACGCGAAAAAGTAAAATCACTAAAAAATGATGCAACAGATGCCCTTTACTGGACGGCTATCAGCTGGGCAAAGTTAATTGAAGTCAATCAGCCAAGCCTGCCCTATCTAATTCAGTTTTATAAACCTGCAATACTCATGAAAAAAGTGTTGAAGCTTGATGACAGTTATCATTATTATGGATCATATATATTTTTTGCCGTGTACTATGCGGCACTTCCCTACATTCTGGGCGGTAATGACACAACGGCCATCAGCTATTTTAATATGGCACGTAAGCTAAATAACAATCGCTTACTTATCATTGATGTTCTTCAGCTTAAATACCTTAATAGCGACATGCAAGATGCGCTATATACCCAACGATTACAAAAAATTATCGACACACCAAATGACAGATACCCCGAACATGCCTTAATGAATGCCGTAGCCAAAGACAAGGCAGCTAACATGTTAAAATTAAGTCGACATGAATGAACGCAAACCAGACAGTTAAACCAACACTAAATCACGAGCAATGATAATGTACTAATTTATAAACAGCCTGCATTCACTGAACTGCCCTGTCAGCAAAAAAAACGGAGAGATATCAGTCCACCATTGCAGCAGGCTAACAATCTCTCCGTCGATCTTACAGGTCTATCAATCGACTTTATTTCAGATCAAAACGATCCAGTGTCATCACCTTGCTCCAGGCGTTTACAAAGTCATTCACAAACTTCTCTTTGCCGTCGTTAGATGCATAGACTTCAGCCACTGCACGCAACTCCGAGCTTGAACCAATCGCCAGGTCAACCGGGGTTGCGGTCCACTTTACCTTGCCTGTGCTGCGATCACGTCCTTCGTAGATGCCGTCGGCTTTAGCTGACTTCACCCACTTGTTCGACATGTCGAGCAGGTTAACGAAGAAGTCATTACTCAGCTGGCCGGGCCTGCTGGTGAACACCCCATGGCCTGAACCACCGGCGTTGGCATTCAGCACGCGCATGCCACCCATCAGCACGGTCATTTCTGGCACGGTGAGATCCAGTGTATCCGCCCTGTCCACCATCATATCTGCCGGTGAACGCAGGCTGTCCTTGCTGTAGTAGTTACGGAAGGCATCGGCTTTAGGTTCCAGTACCGCAAACGAGTCGATATCGGTCTGTGCCTGGCTGGCATCAGTACGACCCGGTCTGAACGGAACTGTCACCTTATAGCCTGCATCTTTGGCCGCTTTCTCGATCGCCGCAGCACCACCGGCCACAATCACATCCGCCAGTGAGACTTTCTTGCCACCGGACAGATCCTCGTTAAAATCCTTCTGCACCGACTCCAGCTTGCTCAGCACCTTCGCCAGTGATTTTGGATCATTCACTTCCCAATCTTTCTGTGGTGCCAGACGCAACCGTGCACCATTCGCACCGCCGCGCATATCGGTATCACGGAATGACGCTGCCGAGGCCCAGGCGGTTTTCACCAGTGCGGAGACACTCAGGCCGGAATCCATAATTGCTGCCTTAAGCTTTGCCGCATCTTTTTCACTGATCAGCTTGTGATCCGCTTTCGGTACCGGATCCTGCCAGATCATCGCGTCGGCGGGCACTTCATCACCCACATAACGTGCAGACGGCCCCATATCACGGTGCGTCAGTTTGAACCATGCACGGGCAAAGGCCTCATTGAACGCATCTGCATCTTTCACAAAACGCTCGGCGATTTTGCGATACGCCGGGTCCTCGCGCAGTGACAGGTCGGTGGTGAGCATAGTCACCGGGTTCATCTTGCCCCTGATATGCGCATCCGGCACTGCTTTACGCATGGCCTCATCTTTCGGAATCCACTGCACCGCTCCGGCCGGGCTCTTCACCTGCACCCATTCCAGCGCTAGCAGATTGGCCAGAAACGCCTGGCTCCACTGTGTTGGTGTGGGCGTCCACGCGCCTTCCAGGCCACTGGTGACAGTATCTTCCGCATTGCCTTTACCGCAGCGGTTAATCCAGCCCAGCCCCTGCTCTGTAATATCCGCAGCCGCCGGTTCAGGGCCTACACATTTCTCCGGCCCGTGCGCGCCGTGTGTTTTACCCAGCGTGTG
>AZIC01005154.1_pt1 | contig 10531 bp, 8 predicted proteins | sample 359061 | NCBI WGS metagenome assembly AZIC01 (sample SAMN02429709, study PRJNA222657) | marine sediment metagenome | biome: Sediment sample; isolation source: sample MGS-MES from oil contaminated site at the harbour of Messina (Sicily... | place: Italy: Messine | collected 2011-04-30 | depth 1 m m
TTCAGTGCACTGTAAACTGGGCACGCGCGCGACACAAGACAGCGCTTATCGCCGGTGGCGCGCAGCGGTCAAGGGGATTTTTTTCAGTAGATGGGGAAAGGGTGACTAAGTGGTCACCACTCCTTTTTTGAGAATCAGGTTGGCATACAGGGCCGTTTCGCTGGTGGCGATGATGGCGTAAGCCTTTTTGGCCCGTTCGTAGAATTCAAAGCGTTCGATTTTTTCCAGTTCCGGCTTGCGGGAGTCATGCTGTTGAATAAGATCCACATAAGTTTTCCAGACCGGAGGCGTGGGAGTCTGGTCGTCGACCGGGTTCATCACTCCTGCCGGTTGTTCCACGAAGGAATCCAGGGGAAAGAACTGCAGGAGGGCCTCCAGAATTTCCGGAACGCCATGGCCGTCGAGACGGACAAGTCGCTGGGCGTGGGAGTCGGCGGGGAAATTTCCATCTGCGAGGATGATATCATCGCCGTGTCCCATTTTCAGGAGAACATACATCAGATCAGGCGAGAGGATGGGGGGGATGTTTTTCAGCATACGATTTCTCTGAATGGATTGATTTGAGTCGTGTCATAGATTGCCGTTTTCTGATTTTGACGCATCAAAAAACAGATTGAAACCGGCAGTGGTCATTGATTTCCATTATGCAGAAATTTTACGTCACTGGCGAGGATGGCTTGCTGGATATGCAGTTGTGAACCCGTTATGATGGCTTGAGTTCAAGCTGTGGGCTCGACAAAGTTTTTGAACGCCGCTTTTTCTAATCGGTAGCAAATTTTCAGGAGAAAGTCTGAAAAATCAATGAAAATTCACGAATATCAGGCCAAACAGTTGTTTCGCGAAGCCGGAATTCCCGTACCTGAGGGAATGATAGCGAAGACCGTAGATGAAGCGGTGGCCGCCTTTGAGAAGCTGGATCGTCCTTTAGTCGTTGTGAAGTCACAGATTCACGCCGGCGGCCGTGGAAAAGGTCGTTTCAAAGAATACCCCGATCAGGCAGGTGTTGTGCTGGCACGATCCGCTGAAGAAGTCCGTGAGAACGCGGAGCGGATGCTGGGTTCAACGCTGGTGACGATTCAGACGGGTGAAGAAGGCAAGCAGGTCAACACGCTGTTCATCGAGCAGGGACTGGATATCGCCCAGGAGTTGTATCTGGGGTGTGTGGTCGACCGCGAAGCAGGTGGCCCGGTTTTAATTCTCTCTACGGAAGGGGGAATGGAAATTGAAGTGGTGGCAGAAGAGAGCCCGGAAAAAATTCTGAGCGAGCCATTCTCAATTCACACCGGGCTGCTCGGTTTCCAGGCACGCAAGCTGGCGTTCAAACTGGGGATGGAAGGAAAAACGGTTCGCAGTGCCGAGAAATTCCTTTGCCAGATGAGCCGCTTCTTTATTGAAAATGACTGCAGCATGACCGAAATCAACCCGCTGGTAATTACCGGTGAGGGAGATCTGGTGGCGCTGGATGCAAAGGTTTCATTTGATGAGAACGCGATGTTCCGTCACAAGCCTCTGGAAGAACTGCGCGACCTGACGGAAGAAGAGCCTGCTGAAGTGGACGCAGGTAACGCGGGTTTAAGTTACGTCAAACTGGATGGAAATATTGGTTGTCTCGTGAACGGAGCCGGTCTGGCAATGAGCACGATGGACTTGATCAAGCATCATGGCGGGGAACCAGCAAACTTCCTGGACGTAGGTGGCGGAGCGAACGTTGACCAGGTATCCGAAGCGTTTCGGATTATTCTGGCGGATGATAACGTGAAAGCGGTTCTAGTCAATATTTTTGGCGGGATCATGAAGTGCGACACCATTGTGACCGCGCTGCTGGAAGCCTACGAGAAGGTTGGCTTCACTGTGCCCCTGGTGGTGCGTCTGGAAGGGACCAACGTGGACAAGGCGCGCGAGATGCTGGCCGGAAGCGGTCGGGATATTATCTCAGCGACCGACCTGACCGATGCCGCCCAGAAAGTGGTTGCCACTCTGAGTTCGTAGGACCGACTGCGGCCTGTTGACTGATCAACGGGCCGCGATCATTTGACGTGGTTGTTTTGTAAAAAGCGATCTTTGCCATTATTCAAACACATATTTCCCGCAAGGGTGACAGATTATGAGTATTTTAGTTACTGAAAAGACACGCGTCATTTGCCAGGGGATCACTGGTAAGTCGGGCCTGTTTCACAGCCAGCAATGCCGCGAATATGGGACTCCTCTGGTGGGCGGAGTGACTCCCGGAAAAGGGGGAACTGAGGTTGATGGTTTTCCAGTCTTCAATACAGTGGAAGAAGCCGTTGAGAAGACCGGTGCGAACACCAGTCTGGTCTTCGTGCCACCACCATTCTGTGGTGAAGCAATCATGGAAGCTGCAGATGCCGGTATGGAACTGATCATCGCCATCACGGAAGGCGTTCCCGTTTTTGACATGGTGCGTGTGATGGATTATCTGAAAGACAGAAAGAGCCGCCTGATCGGTCCGAACTGTCCTGGTGTCATAACCCCGGGGATTGCCAAGATCGGGATCATGCCCGGTTATATTCATACTCCCGGCTCTGTGGGGTTGATCAGTAAGAGTGGAACGCTGACTTACGAGGCGGCCTGGCAGTTGGGTAATATTGGTCTGGGGCAGAGCACGGCGGTTGGCATTGGTGGTGACCCGATTATCGGGACGACCTTTATTGATCTGCTGGAGCTGTTCGAAAACGATCCTGCGACGGAATCAATCATGTTGATTGGTGAAATTGGTGGAACGGCTGAAATTGAAGCTGCTGAATATATCAAGGAACATGTCACCAAACCAGTGGCTGGTTTCATTGCCGGTAAGACTGCCCCTCCCGGCAAACGGATGGGGCATGCAGGCGCGATCATCAGTGGTGGAAGTGGAACCGCTGATGAAAAGATTGCTGCTCTGGAAGCAGCCGGCGTCGTTGTGGCAGAAAGTCCAGCCGACATGGGTACTGCCATGAAGCGGGCGATTGAAGCTGCTAAATAAGCTGCTTTCTGCTGAGAGTTAAAAAAGAAAAAGGCCATCCCAATTTCAGGATGGCCTTTTTTTATTTCGAATTTGTTGAGAGGCGAGATTATTTCTCGTCGTCTGCACAGACCCAGTCGCCCAGGGCAGTGCCGTATTCGATCAACTCTTCAGGCTTGAAGTAGATTTTGATTTCGCGGGTCGCCGCATCGGGACCATCGCTGCCGTGCACCAGATTCATCTGGCGGCTGATACCATAATCACCGCGGATGGTTCCGGGAGCAGATTCACGACCATTCGTGGAACCCATCATGGAGCGGACGACGGAGATGGCTTCCGGTCCTTCGGCGACGATCGCGACGACAGGGCCGGCAGTGATGAATTCTTCCAGCAGCGGATAGAATGGTTTTTCCACATGTTCTTCGTAGTGTTCGGCTGCTAATTCTTTGGTGACCTGCAGGAGTTTGAGGCCGACGATTTTCAGTCCCTTGTTTTCAAAACGGGTTAGAATGGTACCTGCCAGGCGACGCTGAATGGCATCGGGTTTAATCAGAATCAGAGTTCGTTCGAGGGCCATGTGGGTTTCTTTCTATCTTGTCGGTTGTCTGTAAAAAGTGCGGGGTCAGATTCTGTTCCCGTCTGTAATGTATATTGGAATCTTGAAATTCAGTATTTAGTCTACTGGGTCAGTTGAGGATGAACGGATCTCCCACGCCTGATTGAATTGAAATGAAATTCAGCAATCATTTCAACCCTGATTCACTATGAATCATAGGGGTGATCAGGAAGAAACACGAGCCTGACTGATGCTTTCAAAAAACTGCTGGAACAGATAATGGCTGTCGTGCGGGCCGGCTGAGGCTTCGGGGTGATACTGCACGCTGAAAGCCTGGTATGTTTTATGGCGTAATCCGGCGACGGTATTGTCGTTCATATTGATATGAGTGACTTCGACATCGTCGGGTTTGGACTCAGGGTCTATCGCAAAGCCGTGATTCTGCGAGGTAATTTCGACCTGACCGGTGGCGTGATTGATGACAGGCTGGTTGGCACCACGATGACCGAACTTCAGTTTGAAAGTCTTGCATCCACAAGCCAGCCCCAGTAGTTGGTGTCCGAGGCAGATACCGAAGATCGGGACCTGGCCGAGCAGTTCGCGGATGGTCTCGATTGCATAAGTCAGCGGTTCCGGGTCTCCGGGACCATTTGAAAGAAAGACGCCATCAGGATTGAGTTCCATGACTTCCGCTGCAGTGCAGTTGCCGGGCAGGATTGTGACTTTACATCCCAGTTGTTTCAAGTGGCGGGGAATATTCCATTTCATGCCATAATCAATGGCGACGATGTGGTAGGCGCTTTCGGCAGCCAGATCGTCTTCGGAAAGCGTTGCGATATTTTTACCGGCGAAGGAGTGTGTGGAACTGCTATGCGCCAGTGGATGCAGGGCTTCATTCCATTCGGAGGCTGCTTGGGGAATGACTTTGCTGACCAGGTCCTGTCCAACCAGTTGCGGGCTGCCTTGGGCTTTCTTCACCAGGGATTCATCGTCGAGATCCGTTGTGGAAAGTACGCCTGTCATGGCTCCGCTGGTGCGGATTTTTCGAACCAGGGCGCGGGTATCGATTCCCTGCAGACCAATGACATTGGCGGCTTTAAGGTATTCATCCAGAGTTTGTGTTGACCGGTAATTGCTGGGGATTTCACAGAGTTCGCGTACGATGAAGCCCTGTAAAGCGATGCCCCCGGATTCCACATCTTCGGGGACGATCCCGTAATTGCCGATCTGCGGATAGGTCATGGTGACGATCTGGCCGCAATAAGAGGGGTCGGTCAGGATTTCCTGGTAGCCGGTCATGCTCGTGTTGAACACAACTTCACCGTGGACTTCACCGTCCGCACCAAAGGCCGTCCCTGTGAACACACTACCATCGGCAAGGGCTAATTTCGCTGTTTTCTGCATTGTTTTTACTGATCTCAGGATCTGGAAAAAATCTGGTTAAATCTGCTATGTTCTATCAAAGATGGGCGCAAATAAAAAGAGACCGACTGTATCAGGTCGGTCTCTTCGCTGGATTTTTCAAAATTGAGTCTGATGTCGAGATCAACCCAGATTTTGTGTCAGTGTGAAATGGTCGATTCGAATGATATTTTCATCGGGATCATTAAAACTGTTGAACAGTTCTCCCATAATGGAATGGAAGTGTTCACGGCAGATGGAATAATAATTGTGCTTTCCATCTCGTCGGGCTTCGATCAGACCCGCATCCCGCAACAACGCAAGATGGTGGCTGACAGCCGGCTGGCTCTGATTGAGTCGTTCGCATAGCGCTGTTACGAATAATTCTTCTTCCTGGGCCAGGTAAAGCATAATGCGCAATCGTGTCTCGTCAGACAACAACTTAAAGACCTTCACCAGATTTTTTTCAAGATGATCTGGCAGAGTGGGAAATCGCTGTGTCGTTCCTTCTTGGGGCGGATCCACAAGGTTTGTGGCCATATTACTAGATTCCTTTTTTAAATTCATGCAAAAAAGCTCATTTTCAACCGTCGTTCGTTTTCAACGACCGGCCTGTGGGGCATAATCTGTTCGTTCCGCTCACAAGTCAAGTGGGGGGAATGAATCGCAAAATAACAAGCAGCCAACCGCTGGCCATACCAACTTTACAACATTGTGGCCCTAAATCGCCTGTAATACATGGCGCGCAGCTCAAAGCTGAATTACTTACTCAACTACTTGTATTATTTGCCAGACAGGCGAAAGATGTGATATGAGGGAGTCGCTTTCGATCTCGAAGATCGCGAAGATCGCTCCCCTAATTCGTTGGCAATTATGGTAGTGCTCTACCCGATCGTCAACTAGTATTTATCCAGTTTATCTAATTATTCGCGAAAAAACATGCGAAATGTCTGCTTAAGTGTTTTATAAATATGGAGTTATGACGTGTCTGTATCTTCGTTCTGTAATCTCACCGGAAAGAAAGTTCTGGTCACAGGTTCTTCGAGTGGGATCGGAAAAGCGATCGCAATCGAGCTGGCAGAAGCGGGGGCAGACGTGCTGGTTCATTACCGGGCATCGAAAGAGGCGGCTGATGCGGTTGCCAGTCAGATACAAAAACTGGGTCGAAAATCGGAAACACTCTCTGCAGACCTTGCCTGTCTCGAAATCTATGAATCTTTTATTAATCAGGCTTTTCAGATTTGGGGGCAGCTGGACATTTGGGTGAATAATGCGGGGGTCGATTTATTAACCGGCAGCGAAGCGAAGTTGGATTATGGTCAGAAACTGGAAAAGCTGCTCGACGTTGATGTGCGGGGAACCGTGCTATTGTCCAAGGCTGTAGGATCGCGCATGCAGCAGCAGGGGAGCGGCTGTATTCTGAATATTGGCTGGGATCAGTCAGACCGGGGCATGGAAGGTGCCAGTGGAGAATTATTTTCTGCCAGTAAGAATGCCATCATGGGTTTCAGTCGATCGCTGGCAGTATCGCTGGCTCCCCAGGTGCGTGTGAACTGCATCGCACCGGGGTGGATTCTGACTGCCTGGGGTGAAGACGCCAGTAACGTCTGGCAGGAACGGGTCAAACGGGAAACTCCCATGCAGTGCTGGGGGACGCCGAAAGATATTGCAAAAATGTCTCGCTATCTCTGCAGTGATGAAGCAGCTTATATCACCGGTCAGGTGATCAATGTCAACGGAGGAGCCGTGCGTTAAACTGAGGTTCAGTCTGACAAACGATTCGAGTTTGGTTCCGGCAGCAGATAGGCAATCAGGTCTCGGAATTCCTGGATGGTCATCTGGTCCGCCAGGCCGTTCGGCATGATCGAAGTTTTGGATGGGATCATTTCTTCAATGTCATTGATCTTGAATGAGATCACTTCTCCCTGCGAATTATAGATCGAGCGTTCTTTATTATTGTGTTTGTGATAGATGCCAGATGCAGTTTTTCCATCGATGGTAACAATCGTCAAGGGAAGAAAACCAGGATCAATGTCTTTGCTGGGGTTGATAATTGCTTCCACCAATCGTTCTCGATTGAGGGCAATTCTGCCATTGGTACGAATCAGTCCCGGCCCCACCTGTTGACCGCGGCCATCGATCTGATGACAGCGGAAACAGCCGGGGCCTTTCGGGTGAAAGAACAGTCGCTGACCGGCCTGTGAGTCAGCGGGACCTGCGAGTGTCTGCATCCAAACTGTGAGCTGATGTTTGGCAGGTCGTTTCTCTTTCAGTTGTCGCGTTAAGATCCGTTCGACAGCAGCAGCTTTGTCAGCATCTCCTGCTGCGATCTGTTGAAGTATTGTACGCTGCGGTTCTGTCAGCGTTGCACCGGACAGTGTGCGCAGGGCTTCTTTGCTGACGAGTGGGTTTTTATCCCGGGCTAATTTCAACAGAGGCTGGATATTTTTTGCAAGGGAAGAGTCGAGTCCAATAATGGCTTCTGCACGCAGGTTCGCATTCGTTGATTCATTATTTGCAAGTTGCAACAGCTTCGTTCTGGCAGCAGGGGATTTGAGTTCCCTTAGAGTACGAACGGCTTCGATTCGCAGACCGGAATCATCTGATTTCAGGAAATCAGTGAGTTTAGCTTCGCTTAGAGCGGGATCATTAGCAGGTAGGAATAGCAGTATCTGTTGTAGTACAGTTGGCGAAGTCTCGGGGAGTTCAAGCAATTGTGCTGCCTGCTTGCGAGCCTGGGATTTGCTGACCCACCAGTCGCCGGTTGTGCCTCGCGTCCAGTCTTTCATCACGCCATCCAGTTGTGCGATGGCCGCGAGATAGGCTTTCAGCAGTTCTGGCGTCGTGGCTTTACTGGCGAGATCTGCAATCAGTGTCTCGCGGAATTCGTGCAGTTCATCGCGGCCGATCCACTCGACGGCTGCAAAGCAGACCTGTGGATTCTCATCATCTAATGCCTGTTTCAAAATAGAAGTGGATGGTTTTTCGCGACTTTCTTTTAATAACAGGATCACGCCCAGACGGACGGCGGGATCTGCGTGCGAAAAGTTTTCAACAAGCTCCGCATCCGATAATGTATTGTGGAGCCCCTGTCGCGCGGCCTGCTGCATAAATTTATCGGAAGAAGAGAGCCGTTCAAAAATCAGCGGTAAAGCCGACTTTTCTGAGATACGTCTTAACGCCGCTGCCTGAACTGCAGGCGAAGGGTCTTGCTGAACGACTTTTTGAAAACTGATCAGCTTTTCAGGCAGGATCGTCACAGCCTGCTCCCGAAGTCCGGGCTGTTTGTCATGCAGGATTGCAGTAGCCAGCTCGGGCGTGAGTTTGTCGACACTGACCAGGGCATTCAAGGCGGTGGCACGGACGCGGGGGGCTTCATTTTTGAGAGCTGCTTTTAAAACCGTGATACCGGCATCGCCCTCTGCGAGTAACTGTCGTGCAGCGGCATCGCGTGTCTGCCAGTCTGAAGAAGTGATTAAGTTCGTTCTCTGTATCTCTGCTGGTTTGACTGCACTGATCCGCCAAATGCGACCTTTACCGTGCAGCGGGTAAGAGCGGTCAGCCCAGTCGCCGACGTAGAGGCTGCCATCAGGACCAGCGGTGATTCCGGCGGGTCGGAAATGTTCTTCGCCGGCGATTACCGGCTGAGTGGTTGCTTTAAATGAAGCTCCGTCCGGAGTGAGGTGGTAGCGATCAATTCGATGTTCGCCCCAGCTGGCGACCAGTAGATCGCCTCGATAATCTGTGGGTAGCTGGTCGGATTCGTAAATGATCAGACCTGTAGGGGATTCGCCGGTGGAAGAGGTCATCGGCAGTGTACCGGGAGTTTCTGCATTAACGGCAATAAAGGGTTCGAGTGTCCGGCGTCGATAGCCGTAGTCGCCTTCTGGCACGATGGTTAGCAGTCGGCACGGAGGCCGGTTCCCGGGATCATTATCGCCGACAAACATACGGCCGTTGACATCAAAACAGAGGTGGAAGGGGTTCCAGAAACCGGTGGCGATGCGTTCGAGTCTGCTACCATCCAGGCGACAGCGAAATATGCCTCCTTCGCCGCGGAGAGCGGGAATACGTATATTTCCTTTGCCGATGAGCGTGGCATCGTCTCCGTAATTCTGACCGAGTGTGAAGTAGACGTTTCCAAAATCGCCGACAAGTTCCGCGTCTGCCCCTTCATTTTCTCCCAGGGTAAAGTAGACATTGTTGAAAAAGTCGAATGCAAAGCCCGAGAAACCATTGTGGGGATAAGTGGCTGTCGTCTCAAGTTGTACCAGGTTCTGCCTGACATCAGCGGTGCCATCATCGTCTTTATCGCGGAGTCGAAAAATCGAGCTGCGGGTGGCGACGTAGATCCAGCCATCCGGATGTGCGGCGACGTTCATCGTTTCCGTTGAACCCTCATAGAAAGTCTGAATGCGATCGGCGCGTCCATTGCCGGTGGTGTCCTGCAGGATGCGGATACGGTCGGTTTTCGGTCCCTGGTAATTTTCAGGACGAAAGTGAGTGTGGCTCTCAACGACATAAACGCGGTGGTGTTGATCGACCGTCAGACCGGTGACGGTGACGATATCCGGCTCTGAAGCGAACAGTTCGATCTTCACACGATTATCGAGTGAACGAGGCGTTTTGATTTCCTTGGCCTGCAGGAACGATGTAACCAGAACGATCATGACGCCGCTGATACAGGGGAAAAGTCTCTTCCGATGAGTAAAACAGGTCATGGAATAGATCCTCGAATTGATGATACAAATTTAAGGTGTGCGCGGCGATTAAAGGAAGGCTGTTACTCTTTCGGGCCAAGATAACCCAGTGAAGTCAGAAACTGATCCAGCTTTTTAATTGTGGAGTGGTAGTTGTCTTCGCTGTTATTGCGCAGATTAAAGAAGCCGTGACCTTCCCCCTCATAAGCGACCAGTTCACAACGATTGCCACTCTGTTTCATCTGATCGGTAAAGCGTTCTACATTTTCGAACAGGACGGTTTTATCAGCAGTACCATGAAAAATGATAGTGGGGGGCGTCCCTTTTTTGACGAAGTGAATTGGAGAGATTTCCTTGCAGCGTTTCCCCAGTTGTGATGGGCCGCCTTTCCAACCGGTTTCGGTGGTATCGACGACAGGATTGAATAATGCCATCGCATTCGGGACGGAAGAGATACTTTTGCTTTCATCGGGTTCTTCAAAGCCGATTACGGTTCCCGTACTGGCGGCGACATGTCCACCAGCGGAACCGCCTCCGGCAGCGATACGTTGTGGATCTACCCCCAGTTCTTGAGCGTGCTCGCGAATCCAGCGGACCGCTGATTTTCCATCGGCTACACATTCAAAGGGAGTGGTGTTGTGTTTGGATTTGATGCGATATTCAGCGGTGCAGGCGACCATGCCTTGGGATGCCAGGTGTTTGCAGTGGGGCTCAAACTGGCTGGGATTGCCGTTCCTCCAGCCGCCACCAAAAAAGAATACGATTGCAGGACGGGAATCGCTGGCTTTCCAGTCTGCGGGTTTATAGATATTCAGATGCAGATCGCCCTGATCGGTTTTTTTATAGACTTTGTATTCTGCACCCGGTAATGGTTTCCAGGTATTCTTTTTTGCTGCCGGTTTTTTGTCAGCC
>AZIC01020072.1_pt1 | contig 10516 bp, 7 predicted proteins | sample 359061 | NCBI WGS metagenome assembly AZIC01 (sample SAMN02429709, study PRJNA222657) | marine sediment metagenome | biome: Sediment sample; isolation source: sample MGS-MES from oil contaminated site at the harbour of Messina (Sicily... | place: Italy: Messine | collected 2011-04-30 | depth 1 m m
CCACAACGACGACTATTTACGGATGGTGAATATTTTCATGAGAACGGGCGGGCGCGGTTTATCTTTTCAGAACCCTCCAGAATGCCGGAACCACCTACCGATCAGTATCCTTTCATCCTGTTGACAGGACGAGGGACAGCATCGCAGTGGCACACGCAGACCAGGACCAGAAATTCGGATGTGCTACGCAAGCTGTACCCCGAACGGATTTATGTGGAGATCAATCCCCAGGATGCCCGCGCGCATTCCATTCAGCCTAATGACTGGATCATGGTGGAATCACAGCGGGGTCAGCTGAAAGCACGGGCTTTCATTACTCAATCGGTCCAGCCGGGACAGCTTTTCATCCCCATGCACTATGAAGAGACCAATCAACTGACAGATGCCGTGTTCGATCCGCATTCCAGTCAACCCTCTTACAAGTGTTGCGCTGTTAAAGTGAGTACCAACTGACCTCCCCCCCCATTGATTTCGGGTACTTGCTGAAACAATCACAGCATGTGTAGCACACTCTTTTGATCCTGCCTCTTCCATTTCCAGACCGCCACTCAACCCGGCTTTAACAAAATGCTGGCGTTTCCAGCTTTCTTAAAACAATTCTTCACAGCAATCAGCATAACCGGAGATTGTATTAAATTGAATCTATCGGTTCAGAAGAATACCGATATGAGTTCTAAGCGCTGATCGCACGACTGAACAGGGAGTGCGCGCTGCATGTGAGAAAAGGTGCCCCCCAACACTCTTCCGTTGAATTCAATAAATCAGGCCAATGAATTTATTACAATCTCAATTCATGCAGCTTAAAGTCGTTTCTTTCTGCTGCCTGCTGTTGTTTGTCACACCAGGGTTTGCACAGTCTGTACCTCCAGCTCCCGCTTGTGATACTCCTGCTGCAGAGTGTCTCAATACACCCGACTGTGTCAGTTGTGTACCGGACATTAACTACTGGGTTGTCAGTAGCCGTTGCTGTATACAGAAAAGTAAATGCTGTTGCCCGTGCTGCGAGTTTGATGTGTATCATTCCAGCTCAGAAGGACGGGTTACCGAGCAGTCGATGGAGAGTTTAGTCCAGTCCATCGACCCGAATGCGCCCATCTGCATCATGGTTCATGGGAGCTTCGTCGGATGGGACAGCGTACTGACCGATTCATACAATACCTATCTCTGGTTGCGGAGTGCCGCACCACAGATGCCATTGAATGTGATCTTCTTCACCTGGCCCAGCGATGAGACTCCTACCAAAATCCTCCCCCTGGATGTCAACATGTTGGGAAAACGTGCTGAATACAATGGACATTACCTGACGCGACTGATCGCGCAACTCCCTGAACATCATCAGATCAGTCTACTGGGGCACAGTCATGGAGCACGTACTGTTGCATCCGCCATGCATCTGATTGGAGGAGGCAGTGTGCAGGGTGTCTCACTCCAGGATTGTGGCATTCACATCTGTTGCCGCTGTCGTCATTTCAGGATCGTATTTGCCGCCGCTGCAATCAATCATAACTGGTTGAACCCGGGTGAACGTTATGGCTGTGGCCTCAACTGTACCGACTGTCTGATCAATTTACGGAACCACAAAGATCGGATCCTGCTATTTTACCCGATCCTCGCTCCAATCTCACGCCGGGCTCTGGCCCGCACCGGATTTACTTATCTGGACAGAAGAGCCCTGGGAGATGACGTCAACCGGGTCCATGATATCGACGTCTCGCAGTGCATCGGGGCCGGACATATGTTTCCTAACTATTACAGCCATCCGGAAATTGCGGAAACAATCGTTCCCGCCATCTTTTTCCAGAACGCGCAGTGAATTTGCCTGAACACATTTGTATCCTTACGGCAGATTGTGTATTCTTGCGTACAGTTGTCGACTCAGAGACTCTCGTTTAAACGCCTCTCGGAATCGGTAATTATTTTGCATCTTAACTCTCAGAAGTATATTCTGATTGAGGACATCCCGCCTGCGGACATATTGAAATGTCTGTACTCTCTAGCAAAATAGAGACTTACGCGAATTCCACCACTATCAGATTATTTTCATAAACCTTCCACTTATTGAAAATAAATCCGACTGCTCGTGCATCAGTATTACTAAAAGCCGTGGTTTTGTTATCAAACGGGAGTAGAAATTGGCCACCGGAAACGATGGCAAACTCGCCCCCGAGCTCGTCCATCAATTATTTGAAGACCATGCAGGCGAATTGCGCGCTTTTTTACTGGGTTTATTACGCAACCACGATCTGGTTGATGAAGTATTGCAGCTGACGTTTTCTAAAGCCCTGGAATCAGGGGGCACCTCGAAAGAAGAGACCCGCAAGGGCTGGTTGTTTCGCGTGGCCTACCATGCAGCGATGGAACAGATCCGTCGGAATAAGATACACAGGAAATCTTTGAATCAATTGGGACAGACCACGACGTTTTTCTCCACTGATTCACCAGATCAACGGCTGCTGAATGATGAAAAGATTGAACAGATCCGACTGGCACTGAATCTTCTGCCTGAGACTCAACAGGCGGTGGTGAAAGCCCGGATTTATGAAAATAAAACGTTTAACGAAATAGCACAGGACCTGGAAATCCCTCTGGGAACTGTGCTGACGCGAATGAGACTCGCCATTAAATCACTTTCAAGTCGGCTTGATAATCCCTCTGAATAATTCGGATCTCAATATCACCGCTACTTGCCAAGACCATGATTATGAATCCAACAAAATCTAAACCTGATAATCCTGCTGACAGTGATTTGAACTGGATCGCGTTCCAGTACATCACGAACGAACTCTCCGCCGATGATTCTCTCCAGTTTGAATCGCAGCTGGCAGAGAACCAGTTGGCACGTGAAGCTTTGGCACAGGCAACCCGGTTAATGGCAGGCCTGCATTCCATTGAATCCGTACCCGCCACAGTCACTCCCCAGGTACAGACTGTTGCTCCCAGCCGGTCTCTTAAATGGGTCGTGGTCAGTTGCTCTGTTGCAGTAATGCTGTTCCTGGCGATTTCCCTGCTGCCTGAACCCCAGGCTCCCGAAACCGAACTGGTTTCACAGTCAACTCTCACCGATGCTTCCGAGGAAGACCTGGAACACCTGTTGAACCTCTGGTCCGAGTCTGCAGAAGAGAATCAGCTGATCTCTCAAAATACCGCGACAGAATCCATCGATTCGCTGGATCAGCAGACAATACTGGCGGAAAGCCATTCACTCGAAATTCCAGACTGGCTTTATACAGCCGTCGCTCTCCCGGATGAAAGTGTGAACTGAATTCATGTCATCAAGCCCTTATAAATCTGATATGTACTCATGCCTGCTGCTGTTATTCCTCAGTTGCGGCTGCCTGCTGCTGCCTGCGCCTGTCTCTGCACAAAACGGAGTCCGTTCGGGAACTGTCAATGTCTCTCGAGACGCGTCTAAAGCCAAAGAGTCTGGCACCCCCAAAGCCGGCCCTGAAAAAGAGCAGAAATCATCCAATGCTGTCAGCGCAAAACGGGAAAAGCTGGCGCTCGAATTCGCCCGCACACATCACCCTGAACTGGCGGATCTGATTCAACGATTAAAAAAACGCAAACCACGCGAATACAAGCGTGCCATCCGCGACCTGGACACCACGCTTACCAAACTGGACCGTTTCAAAAAACGGGACGGTGATCGCTACCGCCTGACCCTGGAACGCTGGGAGGTCGATTCCCGTATTCGACTGCTGGCCGCCCGCGTTTCGATCATGGGCAGCGGCGATGATCAATCCGAATTAAAAACACTGCTGAAACAGCGTATAGACCTGCAACTGGAACTGTTAAAGCACGAAAAAGCCATGGCGGAAAAGCGTGTTCAGAAACTGGAAAAGTCCATCGCTGATATCGAACAGAACCAAGACAAGCTCGTCAATTCCGAGTTGACCAAAATCAACCGCAGTATCAAAAAACCGGGCCAGTCAAATAAAAAACAAAAGTAAACGGATTACTCTTTGACAGACTTTACGTCGTCTCTAATGCAAGGTGTGATATGAAATCAATTCGCATGACAAGTTGTTTCTTCTCCTTACTGGCCGTCATCTCGTTGTCCGCAACGATCGAGGCAGCAGACCAGGCCGACGTCAAACAGCCGGTCAATCAGCGATTCTCTGATCCAGACAGTACAGAAGTCCCTCAGTTTCAACAACACGTTGTCCCCCTACTGGGTAAGCTGGGCTGTAATGGTCGTGCCTGTCATGGTTCCTTTCAGGGTAAAGGCGATTTTCGCCTTTCACTGTTTGGCTATGACTTCACCATGGATCACCAGCAGTTGACGGATAAAGAGGCAGAACGCGTCGATCTGAAGAACGCGACTGAAAGTCTGATCATTCAAAAACCTTTAAACGAAATTGAACACGAAGGGGGCAAACGCTTCGAGAAAAACAGCTGGCAGCATCGATTACTGTTGAGCTGGGTCAAAGCGGGTGCCAATGGTGTCCCGAAAGCGGCCCCCAAATTTGAACGTCTGATTATCACTCCCGATGCGATTCAGTTCAAAAAAGAAGGGGAGACTGTTTCGTTAAATGCAATCGCGGTCTGGTCTGATGGAACCCGCGAAGATGTGACTCCCCTCTGTCGCTTCCAGACGAATAATGAACAGATCGCAACCATTACCGAAGAAGGGCTCGTCACTGCCGCCAAACCAGGTGACACCCATGTCGTTGCCTTCTACGATTCCGGCGTGATTCCGGTTCCGGTTTTACAGCCGGTCTCCGAGCAGTATGGTGATCAATACCCTGAAATCGCTGCAACGACGAAAATCGACCAGCATGTGGTGAATAAGTTGCAGAAGCTGGGGATGATTCCCGCAGAGAAATGTGATGATGCGGAATTCCTGCGACGTGTGAGCCTGGACATTTCCGGCACACTCCCCGCACCACATGAGATCGAAGCGTTTCTGAAAGACACATCACCGGATAAGCGGTCACTGAAAATTGATGAGTTGCTGGAAACCCCCGGGTATGCTGCCTGGTGGTCAACCAAACTGTGTGACTTCACTCAGAATAACTATGACGACCTGGTCAATGTCTCTCCCGTTCGTGAGCGTCCCAGCCAGGACTGGTACGACTGGATTAAAAAACGTGTCGCCAACAATGTAGGCTATGACAAAATCACCGAAGGGATCCTGCTGGCAACCAGTCGTGAACAGGGAGAAAGCTTCGAAGATTTTACGAAAAACATCAATGACATCTACCATGACAAAGCAGGGACAGATATTACCGACCGTGATCACATGCCTTATTACTGGGCACGTCGTGACCTGCGGAACCCCGATGATCGCGTGCTGGGCTTTGCCTACACCTTCCTGGGAATCCGCATTCAGTGTGCCCAATGTCATAAACACCCGTTTGATCAATGGACACAGAACGATTTCAAACAGTTCCGCGGGTTCTTTACCCGGGTGAACTTTGGCGTCAATCCGGAATCAAAGACAGAATACACTGCCATGGTGAATGAACTGGGTGCCGACAAGCTGCGTGGTAACCAGTTGCTCCGCGAGTTAAATAAAGAGGTCAAAAAAGGTAAAAACGTGCCTTTCATGGAGGTCTACGTCACCAAGGCACGACCGGCGAATAAGAACAATAAAAACAAGAAGAAGAAAAGAGGTCGCAACGGTCAGACTCCGGATACTGCCAAACTCCTGGGAGCAGAAGTGGTCCAGATCAATGAGCTGGCTGACCCCCGTACTGCTCTGATGGAATGGTTACGCCGAGAAGACAATCCTTATTTTGCGAAAGCCTTCGTGAACCGCGTCTGGGCTTCCTACTTCAATCGTGGAATTATCGAGCCCGCTGACGACTTGAACCTGGCCAATCCTCCCAGCAACGGACCACTGCTGGACTATCTGTCCCGCGAATTTATTCGACGTGACTTTGACATGAAGTGGTTGCATCGTGAAATCGCCAATAGTGATACGTATCAGCGCAGCTGGCAGACCAACAAAACCAACGAACTGGATGAAGTCAACTTCAGCCACTACATTCCCCACCGTCTGCCAGCTGAAGTGCTGTATGACGCGATTCATCAGGCCACGGCTTCTGATGATGCCATCGACAGTATGAAAAACAGCCTGAGTGATCGTGCCATCGCCATTGCTGCCTCGGGAACCCGGAACCGGGCTTTACGGGATCAACAGTATGCGTTGACTATTTTTGGACGATCAACACGTGAAAATAACTGTGACTGTGATCGTTCGGTCGACCCCAGCCTGTTACAGACGATGTACATCAAAAATGATAACGACGTGTACTCAGCCATCAATCGTACCAACAGCAGTTGGCTGTTTCAGGTCGGGCAGCAACTGGGTGCCGTACAGAAACCCAATGCTCAGAAAGAACAGATGGGTGATCGCCTGGAGAAACTTCAGGAACAGGCCAAAAACGCCAAACAGCGTGTGGCCCAGTTGAGAAAGCAGGATGATAAAAAGAAACTCCAACAGGCTCAAAAACGACTCAAGCAACTGAATGAGCAGATGCGAAAAACGCGTCAGATGGCCAGCAAGGCCGGCAATGCTCCTGCCAGACTGCAGACATTTGAAGAACCGATCTCCCCTGAGAAATCGGAAGAGATTATTACCAGCACGTATTTGCGAAGCCTGAGTCGCTATCCGACCGAAGCAGAAATTGCTTCTGCCAGAAAATACCTGGGTGACTCACAGAATAAAATTGATGGTCTGTATGACCTGATCTGGGCAGTGATTAACACAAAAGAATTTATGCTCAATCACTAAACTTCAATACTGAAACAACAGCGACAATAAACGGTACCACCAAACAACTTTCGCCTGACTCACAAACCAGGCATCACAATGTGAAAGGAATTCTCATGGCCGCATCAATGACCTGCGATGGAGTGAAACGCCGCGATTTTTTGAAAATCGGTACACTCGGTTTCACTGGCTTGACCCTCTCTTCTTACCTGCGAATGGTTGATGCCGGACAGGCGAAACCGGAAAAAGCCAAATCGGCAATCTTCATCGAACTTTCCGGCGGTCCTTCCCACATGGATACGTTCGACCTCAAACCAGAATCGTCGAGTGAATATCGGGGGGAATTCAAGCCCGTTAAAACCAATGTGAGTGGCATCGAAATTTCCGAGCATCTGCCTAAACTGGCCACCTGCATGGATAAGTTCGCTCTGCTCCGCGGAGTTTCACACTCCGTCGCCGCGCATGCATTGGGACGATCTTATGTCAACACAGGCAGCCGACCTCTGCCTTCTCTGGAGTATCCCGGTTATGGAGCCGTCTTTACCAAAGAATACCCGGGGCCGGACTATTTGCCTCCTTATGTTTCTATTCCAAATTCCACCCAGAAACCAGGATTCCTGGGAGTCAAATACGCACCGTTGAACACGGGCGCCACACCGCGCCCCGGTCAACCATTTAACGTAAGAGGGATCTCACTCCGTTCCGGTCTGACAGTTGAAAATATCGAACGCCGTGAATCACTGCTGCGGGAGATTGACCAGAAATTCAGCAGCCTGGAAAAGAACTCGCAACTGATTGAAGGACTCGATCGATTCGGTCAGCAGGCACAATCGATTATCACATCGAAAAAAGCCCGGGATGCGTTTGATGTTTCGAAAGAATCACCTAACTTCGTCAAACCATTTGGTGAATCCAGCTTTGGCCAGAGCTGTTTGCTCGCTTCGCGACTGGTCGAATCAGGCGTGCGGTTCGTGACGGTCTCCATGGGAGGCTGGGATACCCACCGCAATAACTGGGATTCGCTGGAAAACCGTCTGCTGCCCCCGTTGGATGAAGGTCTGTCTGCTCTGTTCAACGGGTTGGCAGAAAAAGGTCTATTGGAGTCAACCGCCGTCTATGTGACCGGCGAATTCGGACGTACTCCCAAAATCAATACACAGCGCGGCGGTCGTGATCACTACCCACGCTGCATGTTTATGCTGATGGCCGGGGGACAGGTCAAGGGGGGACAGGTACTTGGTAAGAGTACCGCCAATGGAACAGAACCAGAAGGCGATGGATTCTCTCCCGATGACGTCGCTGCCTCTTTCTACCACAACCTGGGCATCGATTTTACTCAAGAATATCACACCAACACCGGACGGCCGATTACCATCGTTCGTGATGGTGCTGTGATCAACAAGTTATTCTCTTAACAAAAACTGACTGTGGCACTTCCCGCCAAGATCCATGTAGGATGTCTGGCATACTATAATTATTTCCTGAGGGGGAATGAGAATGTTGAAAGTATCGAAAGCGCTTGTGGCTGTAGCTTTAATTATGGCATGTGTCGCATCTGTGGATGCTGCCGAAAAAGGTGCCAAAAAGAAGAAGGGCAACAAAAAACAGGCGAACGTCACAATCCAGGCTTTGAAATTACCTGAAACGATCGAACTGAATGCTGAGCAGAAAGAAAAAGTCGAAGCGCTGAAAAAAGAGTTCACACCACAATTCGCTGCTCTCCAGAAAAAGAATCGTGAGATTCTGACAGCCGATCAAGTCAAAGCACGTCGGGCAGCAATGAAGGAAGCCAAAGATGCCGGTAAAAAAGGCAAGGAACTTCGTCAAGCCGTCAATGCTGCTCTGAATCTGACTGATGATCAGGAAAAACAAATGAAAGCCGTCACCGGAGATATTCGTAAGTTGAACGGCGAAGTGATCGGTAAACTGGAAGGCGTCTTAACTGCTGATCAGTTTGCTAAAATCAAAAAGCCTGCTAAAGGTAAGAAAAACAAAAAGAAAAACAGCTGATCTTCAGATCAAGCTGATTGATTTTCTGCGCTGAATGCATTTGCAGGCCACGAAGCCATTTGCGTTTCCCCCTGATTCAGGTTTCTGAATCGGGGGTATTTTTTTGTCCTGTCTGAATTCGTACTCGCTAAAATCGATTCAAACGTCGTAAGTTCAGAAGTAGAGGGAATTTGACGGCGTCTCCCGGCTGAAAAAGAGTTGTTTTCGGTCTCAAATCCTGATATAAACATTAGTTGATTCACTTCCGCTAAATGGACGAGCTGAAGGGTCATCCCCATACCGAGTGAGGAGCAGGCTGAATGTTGCGGACTGAACCAAAAACCTGCCTGATACGATTGTCAGTTTTGATACTGCTGGTGTCAGGTCTGATGTCACCTGCCTGGAGCGCGGAAGCTGCAGGAAAAGTGAGTGACAAAGGAATTGAGTTTTTTGAATCTAAGATCCGCCCGGTCCTGATCAAGCACTGTTATGAATGCCACGCCGCCGATTCCAAATCGATTCGTGGTGGTCTCTTGCTTGACACTCGGGCCGGCCTCTTAAAAGGCGGCGATTCCGGAGCCGCTCTGGAACCAGGTAAACCGGCAGAAAGTATGCTGCTGGAATCATTGCGATTTGAAAGCTTTGAGATGCCTCCTTCCGGAAAGCTGTCTCCGGAAATTATTGCCGACTTTGAAACCTGGATCGAAATGGGTGCCCCGGATCCCCGGGATGGCGAAAGTAAAATCGTCAAACAAAGCATCGACATCGAAGCAGGGAAGCAGTTCTGGGCTTTTCGCCCGATCACGAAACATCCTGTCCCCACTGTCACAGATGCTGCCTGGAATGAAACCGACATCGATCGTTTTATCCGGTCGCGTCAGGAACAGGAGAATCTCAAACCAGCTCCTGCCGCTTCGCGCACCACGCTGGTTCGTCGGTTGTATTACGATCTGACCGGTCTGCCTCCCACACCCGCTCAAATTGATCGCTATCTGCAGGACCAGAGTTCCACGGCAACGGAGAAGCTGGTAGACGAACTGCTGGCATCCCCTCATTTTGGCGAACGCTGGGGACGTTACTGGCTGGATATCGCCCGCTATTCCCAATCCACGGGGGGCGGCCGCTCGCTGTTATATGACTCTGCCTGGAGGTATCGAAATTACGTCATCGATTCCTTCAACACCGATAAACCTTACGACCAGTTTATTACCGAGCAGATCGCTGGAGATCTGCTGGAAGCGCAAGACTACCAGGAACGGCGCGAACAACTGGTTGCGACTGCATTTCTGCTGCTGGGGCCGACCAACTACGAACAGCAGGATAAAGAGCAACTGCGGATGGATGTGATTGACGAACAGATCCAGACCGTCGGCCGCGCTTTTCTGTCGATGACGTTGGGCTGTGCACGCTGCCACGATCACAAGTTTGATCCCATTCCTGCTTCTGACTACTACGCGCTGGCGGGAATCTTTCGCAGCACCAAAATGCTGACGCCCGGCAATGTCTCTGGCTGGACCAAACGTCTGTTACCGCTACCGGCTCCTGATAAAGAAAAATACGATGCCTATCAGCAGACCCTGGCCAGCCTGACTTCGCAAATCAAATCAAAACAGGGTGAATTAAAACTTCTGCGAACAAACCTGAATACGATCACCCTGGATGATTCCTCTGCGACGCTGATCGGCGACTGGAAAGAATCCACTTTTTACAAAGACTTTATCGGCAAAGGATACATTCACGACCAGCACACTGCCAAAGGGAAGAAGCTGGTAAAGTTCTCTCCCCGCAAGCTCAAATCCGGTCGCTATG
>AZIC01020071.1_pt1 | contig 10482 bp, 9 predicted proteins | sample 359061 | NCBI WGS metagenome assembly AZIC01 (sample SAMN02429709, study PRJNA222657) | marine sediment metagenome | biome: Sediment sample; isolation source: sample MGS-MES from oil contaminated site at the harbour of Messina (Sicily... | place: Italy: Messine | collected 2011-04-30 | depth 1 m m
CGGCAAATCAGGTTGCCCCCTATCTGGTGCAACTCGACAAAATGAACGAACTGCTCGGACGGTCCTTCGGATTTAAACCCGGTCACAACATCTGGCGCGGCAAAGCAGTGATCGTAGCGTTTCTCGCGAAACCCGCATTCCTGGAATTTGAGCAGCAGTTTTACAACCGCACGGAAACCGGCAACGCCATCGGTCTCTGCCACTCGCACGGCGATGGAAAAGTCATCGTCTCCTGTTATCGAGGCAATGACCCCAACTTCTTCGGTGCCGTCCTCGTCCACGAAACCGCGCACGGATACATTCATCGCTATAAATCGACCGTCAATATCCCGACCTGGATCAACGAAGGTATTGCCGACTGGATTGCCATGATGGTCGTCCCCAGTTCCAAAGAAGTCCGCTTCCGTCAGACCGAAGCCGCCCTCCGCTTAAAACAGGTCCAGACGTTCGGCGGACAGTTCTTCAATAACGAACGCCTCGACAGCTGGCAGTACGGCTCCGCCAGCGCGATCATTCAACTCATGCTCAAAGCCAGCCCGGAACAGTTCAAACTCTTCTTCAACGGCATCAAAGAAGGACTTACCTGGCAGGACAGCCTGCAACGCGCCTATGGTTTAACCGTCGACCAACTCAGCCAGGCCTACGGCCGCACCATCGGCATCCCGGCCCTGACTCCGTAATAAAGTGAATCAATGTCATCCCATTAGGCAGTACTTCTCAATACAGGATGATACACCATCATGAATCAGAGCAGCACTGTTGAGAGTAAGAGCCTCGATCATTCCTCACCACCCAGGTTAAGTCGCCGCAGTTTGTGTCTCCTGATGATCCTGGGGGGAATTTTATGTATCTGCTTTATTCCTTATCTCTTAAAGCGCTGGGGCCCCCAGTCTCTGGATGATGTGATTCGCAGCCGTGGTGGAGAAATCCAATACTTTCAACCATGGTTACGTCTTTTTAGTCCAAAGCTCGGAGGAATCAAGTCTATCTCAATTCCGAACTCCTCAATTCTGAACTCAACGGATTATCAGGTCAACGATGAGTTCATAAACTCCCTGGGCGATCAACCACATTTATCTGTGTTGACATTAGGCAACGCTGAAAATCCATCTCTCGTCACAGACCAGGGGCTTACCGCGTTGAAAAATTATCCGCTGCAATATCTCAGCATTACTGGTGGATCAATCACTGACTCAGGGTTCAACCAACTGCAGAAGATCCCCACTCTGTCAACCCTCTCACTTTACGATTCAGAAATTACAGGAGAGCAATTACAGACGACTCCTGCCTGGACGCAACTGGAGATCCTGCAATTCTGTGGATCAAAGGTCACCGACAACGGATTGAAAAATATTTCTGCGATTCCCAACCTGTTCTTTCTCAACATCAGTAATTCAACCTTCGATGAAGACAGTTTCCGGCATTTGTCAAACTTAACAAAATTGTCAGACCTTAATTTAAACAACTCGAAATTCTCCGCCGACAACCTCAGTCATCTGGCTGCAATAAAATCACTTCGTGCTCTGACAATGCAAGGTAATGCAATCAACGACGATCATGTAAAGCAGATCGCGAATGCGAAACAAATCACCATTCTTATGTTGAACCATTCTCAAGTTACAGATCAGGGTCTGGTCGCTTTACAAAAAATGAAAAACATGGAGCAATTGTTTCTCTCCAATACGAAGATTACCGACGCTGGTGTCAAACACCTGACGGAGTTCAAAAGCTTACAACGCCTGGATCTATCAAACACACAGATCACCGATGCGGCAATTGAAACACTATTGCAGATTCCCCAACTGAACGAGTTAGACTTGCAAAATATAAAATTGTCAGCAGGGTCAATTGAGTCTCTAGAAAATGCGGGCATCAAAGTGAATCTAGGTGAGCCCAAATTTATCTGGAACTGACTTTTTAACCTGCATAATACAGACGGAGAAATCAACGACTTTATTTCTGAGAATACTCTTAAAAGAAATAACGAAAGAGATCTTCTTTTCGTGCCTTTCGTGGTTAATAATGTTCTCGGAATACATTTCCCTTGGGAATCGCATTCGGAAAGCTGCCATGCCCCGTTGTTTTAGGCATCAGAGAAAAGTTTTCATCACCTTCGGGCTCATTCTCTGTCTGGTCTGCCTCTGGTTGCTGAGCTCCCACAGTAAGCAGAAAATGCAAAAACAGATTGAAATCCTGGGTGGCGACACGCGCCTGGATATTTACTGCGGTCCCGAAGCATCACCCATACCACCCATGCTTTCAAACCTGGAGTTGACCTTTCGATTGAAAGAATTCTTCTTACAGCCGTTTCACAAAATTGTTTATGTTCAACTCAGATCTTGTGAGATCTCAGAGGCAGACCTGACAGTGTTGGAAGAATTGGATCATGTGATCAGACTGGATCTGTCTGAATCCGATGCCTCTGACAAAACCATCGATTCCATCAGCCGCATGAGAAGCCTCAAGTACCTGGATATCAGCGAGACAAAAATCACCCAGGCCGGGGTCGCGCGACTGCTGCACCGCAATCCCTCTTTAGCTATTGAAGGCTTCAATCCACGCGAGCAATATCTGTCCGAATCAATGGATCAGTTATTCAAAAAGATAGAAGAGAGAACACAGTCTGAGAATCCGAATCTGAAACCATTCGATAGCAAACTCGAACTCATCATTTGGTGAGTAGAACTCAACTTCGAAGAACCGTCTATGATTGCCCATAAAGAATTACCACTGAACGAAAAACCAAATATTGTTTCACAGTCAGGGTTGAGTGTTCGCACTTTGTGGCTGATTCTTTCCGTCAGTATTTTCATTCTGTTGATCCCGGAAGGCCTGCAACGCTGGCGTGCCATGAAACTGGCCGAAAAAGTAATCCAGCATGACGGAGAAATAAGATTAAAAAATAGTCTACTCACCCAGATAGACTGGTGGTCGGTTTCACCCCAGACACACGCATTCTGGGGAAACATCTACAGTGTGTATACGCGTCCTTCCGGTAGCTTTCAGGTCGACGATGACTTTCTTCTGGAACTGGGAAATCTGCACTCCATTCAAAACCTCACATTAGGCAACCCCCACAATCCAACCATCATCACGGATCAGGGAGCTACATATTTAAAGCAACAGAAGCTGGGACACCTCGGTATTACGGGTGGATCCATGACAGATAATGGCTTGAATGAACTGGCTGAGATGAATTCGCTACGAACCCTCGGACTGCATCACCTGGCGATCACAGGAGATCAACTCCCTCCGAACACTTTCCCGAAATTGAAAATGCTGGACTTGTCTGATACACGATTTACAAATCAGGGACTGAAGAATCTGTCTCCCAATGCCAGTCTGGTTTACCTGCACCTCAGTAACACCAATGTCAGCAGTGCAGGACTGCAGGAATTATCAAAGTTCCCGAATCTGCGTGCTCTTCGCCTGGGAAATCTGAATATTGAAGCGGCAGCATTCGCCAAACTGGCGAATCTGAAGAGACTCTATCAACTCGATCTGCAGGGAACTGCAGTCAATGATGCCGTAGCTTTGCAATTATCCCAACTGGATCAAATCACACAACTCAGGTTAGACCAGTCTCAGATAACAGATCAGGGGCTCCGACATCTGGCAACAATGAAAAACCTGGAAACCCTGTTCCTGACAGGAGCAAAGATCACTGATTCCGGCTTAAAAGTTCTGAGTCAACTTCCGAAACTGGATTATCTGGATTTGTCAGACACGCAAATCAGTGATGAGGGGCTGCGACAACTCAGCAAAATACCGGCACTCAGAATGCTTAACCTGTCAAACACCCGCGTCACTGATCAGGCGAAACAAATTCTCCTGCAGTTTCCAGCGTTGGAATCCATTGAAGCATTCAATACCAGCATCTCCCCCGTCACCATCGAAGACATTCGCGATGCGGGCATCGACGTTTCAAAATTCCATACGGAAAGAAGCCCTTTATAATTCAATCACAATTTCCACAGAAAAATTGCTCATGGTCGTGGATCAGACAATGACCGATATTCGTAGTCAATATCAACAACTGCTCCCATGGATATCGATACGCAAATTCCTGGCACTACTCCTGATCGTTCTTGCCTTCTGTCTGGCTCCTTTTCTGTCTCAACGCTGGCAGACAAAGTCGCTCGTCGAGTCCATTCGCGGTCATGGCGGTGAAGTTCGTCTCGACCAGCATGTCTGTTATAATGGAGCCTGCTTCTACATTCCCTTAGCTGTCAGTGAAAGCTTAAGCAGGATAACCTATATCTCTTATACCGGCTCGAACTCCTGCCCCATCGACGACTCCTTTGTTGAATCGATGAATCATCAACCATTTCTTTGCATGCTGAAACTGGGAGACAGAATTCATCCGGCACGGATTACTGATCGTAGCTTTTCTGCAATGAAACAGTTCCCTGAACTTGTTTCTCTTGATTTAACAGGTGTGACATTGACTGACTCCAGTTACAAAGAACTGAGTCAGTTTCCATCACTCCGCTTTCTGAAACTTCGCAATCTCGATTCTCAGACGGATCGGTTATGTGGCATCTCTCAATTGAAAAGGCTGAATTCCTTATGTCTGGCAGATATGAATATTGCGAATACAAATTTAAATCACGTCTCGTCACTCACCGCTTTGAAATCAATTGAATTCTCTAAAACAACCATTGAGAAAGACTGTTTTCGCAAATTGTCTAATATGAGCCAACTCAGCCTTATGTCCCTCTATTTTACAGAGTTTGATCCCGGCGAACTGACTTACCTGACTGATTTGACATCACTGCAGAGTCTGCATCTGAATGGATCGACAATTAACGACACACATATCAGAGAAACAGCGAAACTGTCTCAGCTGACACAACTCCACCTGGATGAGACTGATATTTCTGACCAGAGCTTGGCCCACCTTACCGATATGAAAAACCTGAATGTACTCTTTCTGACAAATACCGCGATCTCAGATGCAGGCATCAAACATCTGACGCAACTGGACAATTTACAGTATCTGCATTTAGGTAATACAAAAATCACCAGTCAGGTTATCTACAGTCTATTGAACATGCCTCGACTGGTCCGAGTCAGAGGTGTCGAGAAAGTATTAACTGACGAGTCATTGCAAGCCCTGCAGGATGCAGGCATCGAAGTTGAACGAGAAGGTTCCTATATTAAACTTCCCTGATCAATGAAACGAAAGTGCTCTCGCATGGAACCATCCAACCTGGATTCCCGTATCGTAACACTCAGAAACTGTGCCATCGTCGTGACTCTGGTGGGCCTGTTCCAGCTTTGTGTCCTGCCAGCAGCCTTTTACCTTCAACCTCTGATGATCGAAGATGCCCTGCGGTTCGAACTGGAAGGCCTCGACTGTAAAACCGAAGCCATCCAACGAATTGTGGCCTGGAAAGAACGCACGAAAGGCCCTGCGATGCTCATCCCTTTTCTGATCGGCCTGGTACTTCTGGGCATCTCAGCTGTTCTATTCTATCAATTGTCTCGGATCAGTAAGCTAAAGTAATGTTTCACTTTGCATTCTCCAAATCCGCATTCCCACATGATTTCGAATTACCTAAACTGCAAACGCATTCAGTCTTCCTGATATCACCACATCCCATCAGAGGATAAAAATTCCATGTCGACCGCGGCTCCAAGTATGAAACCTGAAGAAACGGATACCAAAAAGATCCGGGTCCTGGCAGCCGGCTTTATTGGTAATATTCTCGAATGGTATGACTTCGCCGTTTATGGATTTTTCGCTCCCACCATCGGCAAGCTCTTCTTCCCGTCGGAAGATCCCCGGGTCTCGCTGATCGCCGCCTTCGGTGCGTTCGCTGCCGGCTTTCTGATGCGACCGGTCGGCGCTGTGCTGTTCGGTCATATCGGCGATCGTATTGGTCGTAAGAAAGCGCTGACGCTCTCCGTGTTGATGATGGCGATTCCGACGATGCTCGTGGGCATCCTTCCCACACACGCTCAGATCGGTATGTACGCTGCCATCATTATGGTTCTACTCCGCATGATTCAGGGCATTTCGGTTGGCGGGGAATATACCAGTTCGTTCGTCTTCCTCGTCGAGCACGCGCCTGCAGGACGGCGTGCTTTTTTTGGTTCATGGAGTATGATCGGCGCTACCTGCGGCATTCTGCTTGGCTCCGCCGTCGGCGCGTTAATCAATACGTTTACCACGAATGAGCAACTCATGGAGTGGGGCTGGCGGATTCCATTCCTCGCTGGCGTGCTCGTCGCGTTCGTCGGTTATTTCATCCGACACGGCATCCCCGATCAACCCATCGCCGAAGAACTGTCAGAACAGGAAGTCTACTCGCCTCTCAAGCAGGCCTGGGTCAGCCATAAAACAGAACTGTTGCAGTCGGCTGGCCTGAATATGATGAACGCGGTCACCTTTTATACGGTCTTCATTTATCTTTCCACCTGGCTGGTAGAAGAAGTCGGCGAAACCCGCGCGGAGGCACTCGACATCAATACCATCAGCATGGCTGCTTTAACGGTGATGGTTCCGTTTGCAGCGATGCTCGCCGATAAATATGGTCGCAAACCATTGCTGCTGTTTGGCGCAGCCGGAGTGACACTATTCTCTTACCCTCTGCTATGGCTGATGCACCACCAGCATTACCAGATGATCCTCGCCGGTCAGATCGGCTTTGCTGTACTCGTCGCCTGTTTCGCCGGTGCCATCCCTGCGACAATTACCGAACTCTTCAAACGCGGCGTCCGCGTCAGTGCGGCCAGCGTGAGCTATAATATTCCGTTTGCGATCTTCGGAGGCACTGCTCCCATGGTCGCCGCCTGGCTCGTCCATTCGACCGGAAATCCGCTCTCCATCGCCTGGTACCTCTCCGGCATCGCCGCGATTTCCTTCTGTATCACCCTCACCATCAAAGAAACCCGCCACAATTCACTGGAGGAGTGATCAATCACAGCACCGGCTTCCCGGTCTCCGCGGAAAACTTCATCTTCTGCCCCTTGTTGAGCAGCATGTTTTTACCCTGTTTTTCCTGCAGCACAAATTTGTTCAACTGGCCTTCAAAATAATCTCTGCCCGCTTGGACGCATTCAAAGTGAGCGGCGATCGTCGCCGGATCCAGTGCGTAATCATAGAATGCGACTTCATCAATCACGCCACTAAATGGCTCGCGGCCTACGAATGATTCAAAATCGGAGGTAATCAGGTTACCAATCACCGCGGGGGTCGAACCACCGCTAATGATCATCGTGCCGACCGGAAATCGATGGCTCATTCGCAGCTTGCCATCAATATAAATGGCTTTCACTCCCGTCCAGCCGTTATAAGTGGCAACGATATGATGTGGCTTGCCATCTCGCATTTCAGCCAAAGTGGGGCGTCCCTCTTTCCCGTCCAGGGGCATATCCAGTTCGCTGTAACCCATGCCCGACAAAAACAGACCAAATGACAGACACGGACCTCCCTCCACTATAGGAATCTGAGAAATACCGGCTTTATTATCATTCTGAAAACTCAGTAACATCCGATAGCTGCCATCCTCTTTACGGAAGATTTCATCATAATCATAGGGTTTTTTAGCAGGTTGATGATCTGAAATCTGCCACTCAGAGATCACCATGGCTTCAATAGTCACCCCTGTCGAAACCGCATAATCACCGGTCCCCACCTCCTTGCCGCCCCCATTGCCCAGCAGCAGACTCGCATCAGGGTGATTGTTAAACCGTATTGCACCACTGCCAATGATGCCTTCAACCCGCACTGCATTTTTACCGGCACGAATTGCTCCCATGCCTATCGCATCCTGTAATGACTCCGATTCTCTCTGATCGAAGTTCCAGTAGAATCGAGGTAAACGTCCCCGGGGCTTCACTTCAACCTGACCATCCAGTACATGCACGTAAGTTTCAGAATCGGCATTCACACTGACCTCGTATTCGGTTCCCCGATTGATCAGTTCCACACTGGGCGTTTCCAGTTTAAAAGGAGCTTTGCGATCAGAGCGATGTGTGAGCAACTTCCCGGAAAAAAGTGTCCCCTGATCTTTGCCTTCCATACCGAACAGGGAAGGACTTGTCAGGGAAACATCGGCACCACCCGAAAAAGCAAAGTCCACGTTACCGGAAGTCACTTTCACAGTGCCCGGCTGGAAGTGATCTGTCATCACCGGATTCTTGCCCAGCAGTTCCCATTTCGCCTGGAGCGTCGATTGCACTACAGCGACTTCTGAGGGAGGTACGGCATTTTCATCAAAATAATATTGAGACCGATCCTGCACGACATCAGGCGCACCAGCCTTTTGAGGTGCACTCTGTAAGGACAGAAACAGCCCGACCGCGCACAGACAGACCAGCAGACAGAAGCCCGGCACAAGCAGAAACCGGACAGACACGCGGCTTCGCTTCTGTGGAATCGTGGGAGGTTCTGCCTCAGCAGGCGGTAACTGTCCGGATTTTGCTGCACTTGCCAGCCCGATATGCAGAAACACGTAATTCAGGTATTCGCGACGGTACTCGGGATGCTCCGTCAGCAACTGCTCCAGGGCTGCCAGCTCTACTTCAGTGATGATCCCCGAACATTGTGCGTCAGCCAGTTCCAGAATTTGTTCCGGTAGTATGGATTCAGATTTTTTCATGAAGTCATCTCACTGGAAAGACGGCGATTGACACAATCAAATAATACTTTCCGGATTTTTTTGATTGTTTTGTAGATCGCATGAGAGGAACATTTCCAGCGGTCGGCGACTGTGGCCGCCGTCTCCCGGTCTCCGTAATACGCGTCGATCAGATCACGTTCGCGCGGACTTAGCTTTTGCATACACTGGGTGAGCGCCAATTGACGCTGACTCTGTTCCTCCACCATACTCGAAACATCCTCCGCCAGTTCCGTCACGAGGTTATCACTGAAGATCAGCCGTTTATTCTGATACTTCCGTCTGTATTTTCGCACCTGGTTGAATGCAATCCCGTTCGCCCAGTTCAGGAAACTGCGATCAGGATCATATCCCGAAAATTCTTTCCACAGGATCACGCAGGTTTCCTGGAATATGTCTTCCGCAGCAGAGACATCCAGTACCAGAGCGAGAATAAATCCATAGATTTTGCGGTCTTCCCGCGAGAACAGTCGAAAGAACTCTTCACTCATAACCGGATTGTCTAAATGCTTACTCATAGCGAGGTAAAGTCTATCAGTCACAGAGAACGGAAGAAAACATTCAGGCGACAGAAATGCGCGCAGGAGCAGACCCGTGAAGCTGCCTTCTATAGTATGTGGCGCGCAGTCTGCCCGATTGGTACTGGAAAATTATGAATTCCACATTTTTTTTATAAAAAGCAGAAAGTTCTGGTACGAATCGGCCACTCAGCGCGCCATATACCTATTGAGGGCCTGCTGCGTTTTTACTGTTCTCCCTTCTGAAATGCAGTTCCGATGATTGTTATTTCCCTCATATCCAAGGAGTTCTGTTTTCTATTTCGATTTATTTTCATCTGATTCAACCCAAGGAGAACTTATGTTCGTCGCTCGCAAACATGACTATCGCATGCGTTCCGCATTTACGTTAATTGAGTTGCTGGTCGTCATCGCCATCATTGCGATATTGATCGCCTTATTACTGCCCGCGGTACAGCAGGCACGCGAAGCAGCCCGCCGCAGTACCTGTAAAAACAATTTAAAGCAACTGGGACTGGCGCTACATAATTATCACGAAACACATCGGCTGTTTCCCCCGGGAATGATATATCGAGTTGTGACGCCATCCTCACCATCAGGAAAACGAACTCCCTTTTGCCTGCATCTGCTGCCTTATATTGACAAGGCCAATGTATACAACCTGTACGATCATGACCAGAACTGGCATGCGACCGTGCATGATCCTCAACCAGCCGGCAACGGTGTGCGACTGGTACCGCTTCCAGTCTGGCAATGTCCTACCGATCGAGAAGCCATCTGGAATTCCAATCCGGATGGAAGTATTCGAGGAAACTATGGTGTCAACTGGGGGCAGGGCACATTTGGAACTCAAATCAAACCCGCGCCATTTAAAAATGCATTCGGAGCCAAAATGCGGGATATCACAGATGGTTCCAGCAACACCCTGGCCATGATGGAGATGCTGAAGCCAGCCACGGGTGCAGACGATTATCGAGCCTGGATCTGGAATGATGAACCGGAAAGTGTCGTCATGACACGCGTCGGTCCCAACAGTTCGGCTCCCGATCTGGTTACGCATTGTGTCTCGGAAGGACAGCGTCTCCCCTGCACAGGTTCCATCTCGGGAAATGATCGCAGCAATGCCTCACGCAGTCTGCATGTGGGGGGAGTTCATGCCTTGATGTGTGATGGTGCCGTCCGTTTCATTTCTGAAAATATTGATCTTAACACCTGGCAAAGTCTGAGCAGTATGAGTGGCGAAGAAGTGATCGGCGAATTTTAAACAATTCGCGCGGACTCACTTCCTGAACATCCATCATATATGACCTGCTTAAAGGAATCCAGGAGATTCCGAG
>AZIC01005029.1_pt1 | contig 10480 bp, 17 predicted proteins | sample 359061 | NCBI WGS metagenome assembly AZIC01 (sample SAMN02429709, study PRJNA222657) | marine sediment metagenome | biome: Sediment sample; isolation source: sample MGS-MES from oil contaminated site at the harbour of Messina (Sicily... | place: Italy: Messine | collected 2011-04-30 | depth 1 m m
TGTAGAGGTCGCAGGTTCAAATCCTGTCGTCCCGACTGGTACAAGCGTGAAAATCGAAAAAGTTTAAACGCTTGAAGACATTTAAAAAGTACTCGAACTGTAAATGAAAAATTTTGCAGCGTCTCGTGCTTTTTATGTCTTGCTAAAAGTCTAACGCTAGCATAAAAATAGGAGTATGGATATGTCAACACTCAATGATTACTTCACGATTCAGGACGCAGCCAAAGAGCTGGGTGTCAGCGATAGCCGTATTCGTCAGCTCTGCATTGAGCACGAGATCGGAACCAAAGTTGGTCAGTACCGCTTCCTAACGAAGAATGATCTCCAGCAGCTCAAAGAAATTCCCCGGAAAATCGGACGGCCCAAGTCAGCATAATTCCCATTAACGTATTATGGATTGACTTTCTCTGATACTGGCGTTAGTGTTTTCAGATCTGAGCAATACGGCTCTCTGAATCACAACGCCATCCAATGCCCTGTGCTGCGATGGCTCACGTAGCAGGACAAGGATTGGATTGTGAATGCCGAAAGCTTCAAAGATGTCACGCAATCGAAAGCCGCCCAAGGAAGACAATTACCGCACCAGGTTCGCTGCCAGGCTCAGAGAACTCCGGGAGAAAGCGGGCATGGATGTGGATCAATTCGCCGACGTGATGATGAAGGAAGGCGTGATCTCAAGTCGCAGAACAGTCTATCACTGGGAGTCAGCTGCAGGATTTCCGAAAATAGATTATTTCCCAATCATTGCAAAATCATTGAAGTTAAAGAGTGTTCGCGCCCTCTTACCGAAAGAATAATTACCAATTTCTGGAAATTGTTTATTGACAATTTTTGGAATTTGAATAATATCACTCCCGTTGCAACGAGCTTCGGGACACAAACGAACAAATTAAAAACCTCACACCCCGTTGGCTTGTTGCAACCATGTCTCTGGATCGTGTGGGGTTTTTTTACGTACTTGCGGGGAGTGTGATGGCAATGTCGGGAACAGTAAAGCTTACAGTCAGGTTTACCAACAATATCCAAAATGTGATGCTGCCTTTTATCGGGGCCGTGAAAGCGTCACGTCCAGATATCATCGCATCCGTCAGAGACATCTTGCTCATACCGAATGTCTTCAGTGAGCTGGTTGTCATCGAACACGATAGCAGCATTACCTCGACTCGGGGTGATGTGTATTACAAGTTCAAACAGTCTGTGCGGCTTCGCAAAATTGAAGAAGCTGTCTGGAATGGAAATGCTGATTACATTGATGCCGAGCGTGATCGGCTTCGTGGCGAGTTTACAACCGTCGCTGCATCCGACGTTAAAGGTGGCGATGCAGGAGCCCTAGGACCATAACCGTACGCGCTAGTGAGGAACAGGGGAAGCCGCCGTGTACCCAGGCTTGACTGCTGGCAGAGTCAGCAATTTAAAAGGATGGATCTGACATGACTTTCAATTTTGATGAATTCATCATCCCAGAAAAAGAAATTGGACCACTGTCTGCTACGGTTGTCGCTTACAGTGGCGCACTGAATTTTCTGAAAGAATGCAGAGCGACATACCAAATCAACGGTTTCAGCCACGCAGTTCTTTATTGGGATGAAGAAGAAAGAGTCATGGGTGTTGAGTTAAAGCATGAAGAGTGTCCGAATGCTTTTGAGATTGGGAGTGGTGCGAGTATCAGGTGTAAGCAGTTCTTTGAGGCACACCGCATCTGTTTCGATGAATCCTACAGAGTCGCGGTCGAGAAAGATAAAGAGACTGGATACCTGGTTGTGAAGGGGTTCCGTTTTGCAAAAGCAAAGAAGGATTGAAACATGGAATTCAAATACGAAAAAGACGACATCGTTGATGTTAAGATCGAATTCATGGAACCGTCGAACGTCGCAACCGTGATGAGGATGGAGCAGGCTTTCTCAATCGATCCCTGGACGGAAACTTTTTTCCGCATGTTGATGAAGCAGGAAAACTGTGTTGCGGAGATTGTAAGATATCAGGCTTATACGATCGGGTTCATGGTCTACTGCATGGGGAAAAACAGCATCGAGATCATGAACCTGAAAGTCGTTCCTCAGTGCCGACGTTTCGGGATCGGCAATCTGATGCTGACTCATCTCAGAGGAAAACTCAAAGATCGTGGTTCCAATTACCTGACCGCGTTCGTACGGGAGTCGGATCTGGCAGGTCAATTGTTTTTGCAGCAGGCAAAATTCAGAGCTGAGAAAATCATGCCATGCTACTTCGTTAAAACAGAAGAGTCTGCTTACTTCTTCCGGTATTGTTTCAATCGGCCTGAATCTGACTATGCCCCTGGTCTAGCACCGTCGAATCGAATCTCCAGTTACATTGAGGACGGGGTGTAAACTATGAGAATCACGAGGGAACATGTCCAGTCGATACTGGATGACAACGGGATAGGATTCATGGAAATTGGTGACGTGGAACCTGGTCTCGTTGTACTGACTGAAGTAGATCAAGACGTACGAATCACCGCATCAACGGTTATCGTAGATCAAAAAATTCCGATCGAAACGCAATACACGGTGGATCAGTTTTTGACTGGAATGACTCAGGTGAGTGATGCCGTAAGATTGATCTCAGCAGAATTGGCGAAAGTGTGATGATAAAACAGATGGATCAAAAGCAGCTCACTCCACGGCAGGATGCGATCTACCGGTACATCGTGGAACAGAATTCACAAGGCATCATGCCGTCGATTCATGAGATCGGGGATCAGTTCGCAATCCGATCCTACAACGGTGTGCTGGCTCACCTGATCGCACTCGAGGCGAAAGGGTGGATCACGCGCGAGCCGAACAAAGCCAGGTCGATCAGAGCTGTCGGAGTTGTTGAAGAGAAATTTATCGAAGTGGAAGCAGGCAAGACCTGGATCAGCAAGTCCGGTTCGATGCGAGTGGAGTGTACCGCTGTCGTGAATGGCCGTGTGAAGTTGTTAGTCAGTCGCTCGATGTAGAGCGTTTACTTAACTTGAAGGGAGTCTAAAATTTTGTGTTTGTCACGCTTTGCCAAACAGTCAATCCGAATCAGGGATCGTGTAACAGGTGAAATCATCTCGTTAAAAGTGATCGAACTGGGATATCAAAATAACAAGCCTAAAGTTCGACTGGGAATCCAGGCAGCTCAGCGGTATGAGATTCTCCGGGGTGAGTTGATTCCAGACGATTCTGAGTCTGGTCAGCCGGAAAGCCCCCAACCACTGATAAAATCAACCTGAAATATTTTTCAGTAAAACGCAGATTTTCTAGTGATATGGGTTTCCCGGCTTTTTCTGCTCATTATAATTAACGCTAGTGTTAGAGTTTTTTAGTTGTTAATTTTTAAAAGGAGAAAACAAGATGATCGAATGCCACGAGATTGATCAGACCACAGGTGAAGCAGCTATCTTTGTGACAGGGCAACCCGCCTGGCACAAACTTGGAACCGTTGTCAAAACGGCTCAGACATCTGAGGAAGCCATCCGATTGGCCAAGCTGAATTGGAACGTTGAACAGTGGGCCGTGACTGCTCACAGTTTTAAAGAGGTCGACGGCGTTCTTCAGAAGAAGACAATCGATGTTCCTGACAAATACACGCTGGTCCGATCGGACACCGAATCACCTCTTGCAACACTCAGCACTTCGTATGTTCCTTTCCAGAATCATGAAGCCTTCGAATTCTTCGACGATATCGTTGCTGAAAAGCTGGCGATGTATGAAACCGCTGGCAGCCTGAAGGGTGGTCGCATCGTCTGGATCCTCGCTCGCCTGCCTCAAGAGTTGCGAACAGCTGGTGATGATGTCACCCACCCATATGTGTTGCTGACCAATTCGCACGACGGCACACGCTGCCTGCGGATGATTCCAACCTCTATCCGTGTTGTCTGCTGGAACACTTACAACATCGCTCTGAGCAAAGGGAAAGATCAGGGCATCGGTCTGATGCACACTGGAAAGCTGTCTGAGAAAGTTGATCAGGCCCGCAACTCACTCGGCCTGATCACTGAGCGGTTCGGTGACTATCAAACCGAAATGCAGGCGATGGTCGGTAAGGATCTCCAGCGGTCGAAACTGATTGAGTATCTTGCTGATCTGGCTGTCGAATTCCGATCCTCCGAAGAGTCGCAGAAACGGATGGTTGAGAATCTCAAAAAGAATCTAAAGCATCCCACCAACCAAGTCGCTGGAATGGAAGGAACCGTCTGGCAGGCGTTCAACGCTGTGTCTTACTTCGCTGACCACCAGATTATGGTGCGGGGGAAAGGATCAGCCAAAAATGAGAATCGCCTGAATTCTATCTGGTTCGGATCGTCGAACACGCTGAAGCAGGCAGCCTATCAGAAAGCCCTGCAACTTGTAGGATAATTTATTAAATGATCCCCGGCCCAACGTCGCCAAACAATCCGGCCGGGGATCGACTCTAGACACCCCTTTCGAAAAAGGAGAATCCAATGTCCACAGTAATCAATTCTGCAAAACTCAGCAATCCCAAGACCCTGTCCGAACGCATCAAAGAACTTGAGTCCTTCATGGAAGACGGGCTGTTCTACCCTTCCGATGGCCTGAAAAACACACTCAGAGGCATTGAGGGAAGACAACGACGGGGGCATCAAGTCGCAGGTGAAATCGAAGATTACAAACATGTAATCGCGATGTCCGAAACCATCGAAGCATTTCCCGGAATACTACAGTCATTCTTCTCGGCTGATCAACTCAAACAGGATATCGACGATACAACTGCTCGAATCATTTCCGCATTCGAAGAGGGCCTCAAGTTCGATACGCAATGGCATCCATACGGATCAACCAGCGTACCTGAAGACCTGCTGGTGGACTACCCACAGGAAGTACCAGTTGAGATCCAGGGGGATGCCCTGCCTGTCTCCGTCATGGTGAGGGGCTTCACGCTTTCTCTCCAATCAGTCGCAGACGGTCACGCAATCTACTCCGTCTCTAAATAGCCACGGAATGGTGCTGAGTCCACGGATGGACTCTCTTTCTACTCCCCTGCTCTTACGAGGTGGAACCCATGGATGCAGCGCTCGTCGCTTTAAGTCTGGGGATTGTTTCCCTGGGCATGATCACAGCAGTCGTCAGTAAACCAAAACGGAGGTAGTTATGTGCATCGTAAATCATCACAAGCTGGATGATTCAGACAACCGCATTGAGATTGAGGCATTAGGAGATCCCGGCCCTGGTGGAGGGTATCGCGAATATTGTGTGACGACTCCACTGCCCGGAGACAACTCGATTGCAGTGCGTAAGAAAGTACTCGGCAGACTCGAATTCCAAAGCGGTCCGATTCCCGAAGTCGGCATTGATGGGCTGACCAACGAAGTGCTGCTGGCAATCGTGGCTCATCGTCTCGAATGTTTCCAGGCGGGACCGTTCGCCGATCATTACAACTCTGCTGCTTTTGCCCATGTCCGAGAATCTCTCGCAGCATTGAAGGCTCGAACCCGGAACCGAATCGAGCGTGGTGTCGAAGGTCAACTGAAACCGTAATCACACAGTTCTCACAGTGTCTTAATTCAATATTCAGATCGGAGGTAGCAAGGTGAAAGAGGTAACGATCGATGCAATCTGTTCTCCAGATGATGGCGGTTGGCACTGCGAAGTCTGGGATACAGACACAGGCAAAACGTTTGAAGAGTTCGACGGTTCTGTTTTCGATACGCGCGATGAGGCGATCACAGAAGCTGTTGAGTGGCTGCGTGAGAATGGCACTGAAGAACAGGCTTTCCCAGTGGTTGAACTTGAGTCGAGAACGACTGAGAAGCAACTCGCACCTGTGCTGAAAGCGGAGTACTCCCACAACGGTGTGACCAGGCAGATGGTGTTAGATGCTTTCGAAAAGGTCAACCACATACCAGCAGGAGTTGAGGTCTTTCCTCACCTGATCATCCTGCAGTTTAACGGCATCACAGTCCAGTTCTATGGACCAACTGTCAGGACCATCACAGACGGCATTGAATCCACGCTGTCATGGGGTGACTGGCTGGAAACACAGGAAAGAAACTTCTTGAACGTGGTATCGATCCTGCCTGGTGGAAGAAAGTGGCTCCGGCGATTCAGGAAATCATCGAGGCGATGATGGTCCCGGAAGCAGTGTAACTTTTCCTGCACTGAGAAAGGTGGTGAGACGTGAGGAAACTGACCATTCGAAAAAAACAAATTCATGGAAACGCAGAGTACGAACTCGTTTCAAATGTTATCGCAGTAGATGGTCTTACATGGGATGAAATGCTTGGCAGTGTCGCAAGACGTTTTATTCGGGAATGGTTCGTCGGTTTGCCTGTAGACCGATTGCCACAGCGATCAGGCAGGGTTGTCGAATACGAACTGCACATCGAAGAGGTTGATAGCCTCTACCTGATCTGGCAAGACGATCGTTTTATTAGCCATTTAACCTTCGACGAAATGCTGGGCTTCATTGCTCAGTACACGCTGATCGGAACCCAGATGTTTAGCGGGCTGCAAACCTACTCTCAGTGGTTACAGGGTCCATATCGAAAAAAGGAAATCGCCGGACTGTTGCCGGTATCAATGGAAAGGATGATGTCGTGAGTGATGACTATTTTGAAGAGGGTGACCAGTGCCCGACTGAAGGCTGTGACGGCATTCTCGAACTGGAAGAACATAAGGGGTGTAGCTGTCACATCAATCCACCTTGCAGTAATTGCACCGACCGCATTCTTCTATGCCCAAAGTGTGATTGGGAAGGAGAAAAGCCCGACCTGAATTATTCAGGGAATTACACCCCTGATGACTCAATCTGGAAACCACGAGAGTTGGACAAATCAAAGATCGACTATCGAATTAAGTCACACTCTTACTGCTCACAGATATGTGAAGGCGTTTATCCAGAAGGAACAACGCAGGATGAAGTGGAAGGAAAAGTTAAGGGGACGTTCGGAGGCCGATTCGAACAGTTCGGAAACGGTCGTTTTAAATACATCGCGTACACAGACTGAGTAGAAGAATATCAATTCAATCAAGTAAAGGAGAAAACAAATGTCTGAAGTAGAAATCGTAGAACCTAAAACTGAACTGATTGAGCAGATCAAATCCATTGGTCTCGAAGAAACAACAGAAAGATGGCTGGCTGGAAAATATGAACCGTTTTTCAGAAAGGCCCTGGTCTGGGAAGAACAAGCCAAAGCCATAGTTGTTACTGATGTCAATGATGAAGAGACCATGAAACAGGCCGGTGACATGCGTAAAGAGCTAAAGGCTCTGCGATGTTCAGTTGAGCGCGAACGAAAGATATTGAAAGAGGACGCCCTGAAAGTTGGCAAGGCGATTGACACAATCGCCAGAACCATCAAGGGATTGATTGAACCTCTCGAATCTCACCTGAAGGAGCAGGAAGAATTCGCAGAAATTCAACGGCAAAAAGAGATTGCCCGCCTGCAGAAAGTTCGTAAGTCACTGTTGGATGAGTTCGGCTTCGACTCTTCCAGTATGAACCTGGGCGAGATGGCTAACGATGTATTCGATCAGATGTTGTCAACGGCGGAATCTTCACATGAAGCGAAGCTGAAAGAAGCTGAGGCAGAGAAGAAACGGAAAGCCGAAGAAGCTGAAGCCGAACGCAAACGCCAGGAAGAAGCTGCTGCTGAGAAAGCGCGTCTGGAAGCAGAGAACGCCCGCCTGCTGCAAGAGCAGAAGGATCGCGAAGAACGGGAAGCTGCTGAACGTGCTGCCCGGGAAGAGGAGGTCGCCAGACTGCAGTCAGAACGGGCTGTGCTGGTCGATCAATTTGAATTCGATCATTCCTACATCAGCTTGGGCGAAATGGAAGAGGACGCGTTTCAGAAGCTGCTGGAAAAGGCAAAGACTGTTTACGCTGAAAAACTCGAAGCCGACCAGAAAGCTGCTGAAGAAGCCGAACGCAAACGGATTGAAGACGAGGAATATAAAAGGCAGCAGGAAGAATCCGCTGCCCAAATTGAAGCCGAACGCAAAAAGAGTGAGGAAGCACAGGCCGAAGCGAAACAACTCCGCGATGCCGAACAGAAACGTCTTCAGGAAGAAGCGGAGCAAGCCCTCAAACCCACGCAGACTGAAGCTGAAGGACGTCTGGCTGATCCGACTAACCATGTCGGATCAATCGGCTTCAGTCGAAGGCAGGCCACAGATAAACAGAAGCTCGAATCCCTGGCTGAATATGCAGACGAAGTTCGCACGCAACTCAAAAGCGATGCAGGACGTGAATGTCTCAGTCAGGTGGTCCTGATGATTCGCGAAACACTGGGACAGATGTAAGGGAGCAGGCAAATGGTGCAGCAGAAGTTGTTTGAATTTGAAGTCGACAGGAGCAGGATGCTGGTGGGACTCCCGCTGTCGGCATCAGCAAAACTCTTGCTGATCGTGCTGGATGCGATCATCAGATCGGATGACTTCTGCTGCCCGTCCCTTTCAAGCCTGGCTGAGTTGATGGGCTGCTCTGAGCATGTTGCCAGACAAGCCGTCAGGGAGTCGGAGCGTGCCGGCTTCATCGAAGTTGAAAAATACCCAGGCAGAACCACCAGCTATCGCATTGAGTGGTCTGCCATTACCCCTGAAGAAAGTGAGAAATTCAATGTCAACCGCTACCTATGAACCTGTGAAAGTCGCTGACTCTGGAACCCCGGAATGGCTCACTGCACGGTCCACCGGGATCGGTGCCAGTGAATCAGGCGACGCGATGGGGCTCTCTAAATACGGCGAACTCTGGAAGCTGTTTCATCGCAAGATCGGCAACCTTCAGGAAGATTTTGAAACAGACGACATCTGGTTTGGAAACGAACTGGAATTAACCATCGTCAAGTTCTGGGAGAGGAAGCACGGTCGTAAGGTGCTGATGCATCCCTGTCCGATGTATCGCCATCCGGATTACCCGTTCATCCTGGCAACGCCTGATGCAATTCTCGGACCTGATGACGGACTGGAAATCAAGCACATGGGCTGGCGTGTCGCTGCTGAAATGGGAGAAGAAGGCAGCGACTACATTCCCGATCAGTATGTCATTCAGGCACAGCAGCAGATGCTGGTCATGGGCTGGGAAAAAGTGGAGTTCGCCATTCTGGTGGATAAGCGACTCCATCAATACATCGTGCACCGCGAAGAGTCGCTGATTGATTCTCTTATCTCCAGGCTCACTGAACTCTGGGAACGGATTCAGAATTTCGACGAGCCAGAACCCGACTGGGAAAACGACTCCGTTCCCGACACTGTCAAAAATGTTTTCCGCAGTATTGAACCGGGATCAGTAATTGAATTGAGCGAGTCGATTACAGATGACTGGCTTCGCTACGAAGAGCTCGGGAAAAAGGAAAAGGAAATTCAGAAGGCACGCAAGCTATTGAGGGCACGCGTGCTGAAAGAGATCGGAAATCGTGCTGCCGGCATCCTGGCCGGTGGGGAACGCATGGTGAAACGACAGGAAATCAAAGGCAGTTCTTATGTCGTGGATCGAAAACCATACATCAACGCGCGAGCAGTCAAAGTCCCTCGGTAGCAATTGAGTTCACATTTTATTTTATCCCAAACAACAAAGGAGAACCCAGTCATGAATCAATTATCCGTCGATCCCGACAAACTGAAAAACATGAAGGAGTATCTGAGCAAAGGCGCAGACAGCATGAAGCTGATTCTGCCAGACTCAATCACTCCAGACACCATGATTCGTTTTGCCCTGAATGCCGCACAGAACAATCCGAAATTATTTCTCTGTACGCCTCAGTCAGTCGGGCTCGCGCTGATGAATGCATCGGCTATCGGATTGGAACCAAACGGATACGACGGTCACCTGGTCCCGTATGAAACGAATGGCAACTTTGTCTGCAACTTCATCCCGGATTACAAAGGCTACACGAAGCTGATGCACCAGAACCCGAAACTGCAGAGCGTGTCAGCTGGTGCGGTTCGCAAGAATGATGAATTCGATTTTGAATTCGGCACGAATGCGTTCCTGCGCCATAAGCCACCGCTGGAAGAAGAACGGGGTGATCTGATCGCAGCGTGGGCAATGTATCGCCTGAAAGATGGCAGTACAGATTTTGTCGTCCTGACGAAAAGTGAAGTGGAGAAACACAAGAAGGCGAGTCCATCTAGCGGCGGCTTCAAGTCTCCCTGGAAGCTATGGGAAGATCCAATGTGGGCCAAGACTGCCGTGCGAATTCTGAGAAAGTTCGCCCCACTCGGTCCTGGTGTTGAAAAAGCCTGTGCTTATGAAGACGCCATCGAGACAGGCAATCTTCCATCAGACCATGTATTCGGCACAGACGCTGACAAGGACCTCATCACCTTCGATGTGGAGCCTCAAGGCGATGAGCCCCCGTCAAGTAAATCAGCAGGCCTGGCTTCCAAGATGTCAAACCGAAAAGGGAACAGTCAGAAAAAAACAACAACGCCGTCGGCAGGTGATACAGCCAAGACGGAAAAACCGGCCAATAAAGATGAACAGCAAGACCAGAGTGTGATCTCTCCGCAGGATCTGGAAGAAGCTCAGGACC
>AZIC01004854.1_pt1 | contig 10395 bp, 11 predicted proteins | sample 359061 | NCBI WGS metagenome assembly AZIC01 (sample SAMN02429709, study PRJNA222657) | marine sediment metagenome | biome: Sediment sample; isolation source: sample MGS-MES from oil contaminated site at the harbour of Messina (Sicily... | place: Italy: Messine | collected 2011-04-30 | depth 1 m m
CCACTTTGCTATCTCAGCATAAGCAGAAAAGCCATGATGACCAAACACTGGAATTAGTACTAAGCGACCATATAAGAGACTCATCCCTGTTACCGCTAAGATAATAAATAAAATAGCCGTTACCCAATGAATGCGACGCTCTTTTACAGACCAACGTTCAACAGTTTCACCTGTTCTAGGATGAGTCAGCTCTACTTTACCTCGCCAGAGGTAAAATAATGCTAAAACGGCTAATGTTAAGCCTATCATCCAGCTTCCATAAGTTGCTACAGGGCCATTACGTAAAGCACGCCAGTTTTGCCCTGAACCTTGAATCAGTTCGTTAGTTTCTCGCCCCTTAACCGCAGAGTAACCTTTTTCATTACCTCTAACTAAACGCCAGTAATCCGATTTCGGGTTGGTTATTTTTGCCTGTTGTTCATTTTCATTAGCAAACCCAGTCGAAATATAGCCCGTCATCGGCAATAAAAATATGGCTAACAGCATCAAGATACCAGTCAAACTCATCATTTTTTTGCGTTTACTTAACGTCATATTAACGATCCGTTTGAACTTGTTTAAAACGCTTGGCTAAAATAGCTTCACGTTCTTCACTTGTTTGATTGTGCTTATCGACTTTACCTTTATAAACACCAGCTTCATGAATAGTAACATCAGTATCTTCGTAACAAGCTGTAAGAGATAACATCGTCAGGGCAATTAAAATAATCTTCATAATTTAATCTTGGTATGCCGTATCCCAGCCCCATGTTTCTTGACGCCCTTGACGACGAATAACACGGTTACGGAATAAGTCAGATACAATATCGCCGTCTCCAGCAATCAATGCTTTCGTTGAACACATCTCAGCACAAAGCGGTAACTTGCCTTCAGCTAAACGGTTACGGCCATATTTCTCAAGTTCTTCATGGGAGTGGTCTTCTTCAGGACCGCCGCCACAGAACGTACATTTATCCATCTTGCCACGAGCACCAAAGGCACCTTCTTGAGGATATTGAGGAGCACCAAACGGACATGCATATAAACAATAACCACAGCCAATACACATATCCTTATCATGCAATACCACACCATCATCAGTAGTATAGAAGCAATCTACAGGACATACTGCTTGGCACGGTGCATCAGTACAATGCATACAAGCAACGGATATAGATTTTTCACCAGGTAACCCATCATCCATCGTCACGACACGACGACGGTTAACACCCCACGGTACTTCGTGTTCATTCTTACAAGCAGTGACACAGGCATTACATTCAATGCAGCGCTCTTCATCACATAAAAACTTCATTCTAGCCATTAATCATAATCCCCTATGCGGCACGAATTCGACAAAGAGACACTTTAGTCTCTTGCATTTGAGTTACAGAATCATAACCATAAGTGAAAACAGTATTACATGACTCACCCAATGCGTAAGGTACTGTGCCAGCTGGATACTTATCGGTGAGGTCTTTACCTTGATAATGACCACCGAAATGGAATGGCATAAATACAACACCACGACCAACACGAGGCGTAACAAAAGCCATAACTTTTATTTGACCACCTTCAGGACCATCAACCCAAACTTGTTCACCATGCTTAACACCCGCATCATTAGCATCAGCAGGGTTGATTTCGACAAACATCTCTTGTTGTAACTCAGCTAACCATGGGTTTGAGCGTGTTTCTTCACCACCACCCTCGTATTCCACTAATCGACCACTCGTCATAATTAATGGGTAATCTTTACTAAAGTCTTGTTTCTGAATCGAACCATAACGCGTCGGTAAACGGTAAAAGCTACGACGATCGTCATAAGTAGGGTACTTTTCAATTAAATCGCGACGATTGGTATATAGCGCTTCACGATGAATTGGTACAGGGTCTGGAAACTCCCACACCACAGCTCTAGCTTTCGCATTACCAAATGGTGCACAACCATGCTTAATAGCTACACGTTGAATACCTCCAGATAAATCAGTCTTCCAGTTTTTGCCTTCAGCAGCGACTTTTTCTGTTGGTGTAAGGTCATCCCACCAGCCTAGCTTCTTAAGCATATCAGCAGTGAACTCTGGATAACCATCAGTGATTTGAGAACCTGCAGAGAATGAACCTTCAGCTAATAAATTATCACCGTCATGTTCAACACCGAAACGAGCACGGAAAGTTAAGCCACCTTCAGCAACTGATTTGCTGGTATCATAAAGCAATGGCGTACCTGGATGCTTCATGTCTGCCGTACCCCAACAAGGCCACGGTAAACCATAATACTCACCATCACATGGACCGCCTTCAGCTTTCAAAGTAGTTTTATTGAAGGTATGTAAATTATCTGACTGCAACTTCATTCGTTCGGGCGTTTGACCAGTATACCCAATGGTCCACATACCTTTATTAAATTCACGAGTCACATCTTCAATCAGTGGCTCTTCGCCATTAATCGTAATATGTTTAAATAATTGATCAGCAAAACCCAGTTTAGTTGCAAACTTATGCATAATCACATGATCAGGTTTTGATTCAAATAATGGTTCAATCACTTTATGACGCCATTGCATTGAGCGGTTAGAAGAGCTCAATGAACCATATGTTTCAAACTGTGTCGCTGCAGGCAATAGATATAAACCGTCTTGACGGTCACTTAATACTGCTGAAATGGATGGATAAGGATCCACTACTACCATTAAATCAAGTTTTTCCATGGCCGTTTTCATTTCTGGGCCGCGAGTCTGACTATTAGGCGCATGTCCCCATAACACCATTGCTCGAACGTTATCATTTTGAGCAATATTGTCTTTATCTTCTAGCACACCATCTATCCAGCGAGATACAGGAATACCTTTTGTATTCATTGGATTAGCAGGCTTACCACCAGATTCCTCGTAGCTACCTTGGTCGAAACGGTTTTTCATCCATTCGTAATCAAGATCCCATACTTTAGCCCAATGCTTCCAAGCGCCTTCAGATAATCCATAATATCCTGGTAATGTGTGCGAAAGTACGCCTAAGTCAGTCGCCCCTTGCACATTATCATGACCTCGAAAAATATTAGTTCCGCCACCAGAAACACCCATATTTCCTAGTACTAATTGGAAGATACAATAAGCGCGTGTGTTGTTATTACCCGTTGTATGTTGCGTTCCACCCATACACCAAATAAAGGTTCCAGGACGATGTTCAGCCATAGTTTGGGCAGCTTTCAATACATCAGCTTCTTTTGTACCTGTAACACGTTCAACTTCATCAGGTGTCCATTTAGCCACTTCAGTACGAATGTCATCAATACCGTAGACACGTTGATTAATGAACTCTTTATCTTCCCAGCCATTTTTGAATATATGCCACAACATTCCCCAAACAAACGCCACATCGGTTCCTGGTCGGATCGCCATATAGTGATCGGCATGAGCAGCGGTTCGAGTAAAACGAGGGTCTACAACAATAACTGGGGCGCCTTTTTCTTTGGCGCGGAAAATATGTTGCAATGAAACGGGGTGTGCTTCGGCAGGGTTGGCACCAATGATAAAGATAGCTTTTGCATTATGAATATCATTGTATGAATTGGTCATGGCGCCATAGCCCCATGTGTTTGCTACACCAGCAACCGTAGTTGAATGACAAATACGGGCTTGATGATCAACGTTATTTGTTCCCCACAAAGCAGCGAACTTACGGAATAAATACGCTTGTTCATTATTATGCTTTGCTGAACCTAACCAATACACTGAATCAGGGCCTGATTGCTCACGGATCGATAACATTTTATCGCCGATTTCATCGATCGCTTGTTCCCATGAAACGCGCTGCCATTTACCGGCCACTTTTTTCATTGGATATTTAAGACGTTTTTCACCGTGTCCATGCTCGCGGAGCGACGCGCCTTTGGCACAGTGAGAACCTAAGTTAAATGGATGCTCAAAACTTGGCTCTTGCCCAATCCAAACACCATTTTGCACTTCAGCAACGACACCACAACCAACGCTACAATGGCTGCAGACGCTTCGTACTTTTGTTATTTCGCCTTCATCATAAGCATGACGATGACCTTCAGCTGCTTCTACCTTTTGAATCATAGCGGGAGGTAATAGACTCAAAAAAGCCGCACCACCAGCAGCAATACCAGAGCCTTTCAAAAATGCTCGACGATCAACACCTTGTTGATTCGCACTAGAATTTGCGTTGCGTTTAGTCAGTTTCATAATAATTCTTAGAAGTCAGCAAGATGATAATACGTATCAACATGTTCAGTGCGTTGATAACCTTTTGCTTGTTTAGGTATTGTTTTTTCAGGCAGTGATTCGATAGTTGGAGGAGACATCGCATTTGCTTTAGTCAAGACTAAGCCCGTTGCTGCACCAGTAACTACAGTCGAAACTCTATTCAGAAATCCACGCCGAGTTAGCTTGCTTTTATCAGTCATAGTATGACTCCAACCTAGAAATTATCGATAATTAGATCTGTTAAGAATTCAACGAATAAGATTCATTAGTATTCTTTACTATATTGCTCGAGAATTATCGCTCAGAATAGCGTTTAAAGCAAGGTATATGCTGATTCTAGCTATGGAATTCACCTTGATTATTTAGGGCTTCTTCATTTCTAAGTTATCAATCGTCGAAAATTAACCCCATCGTTTAAGAGTGGTTTCATCAGTCACAAAACGAGCTTAAGTGGCCTATTGACGAATCAAGGTGAGTATTCCCGCTACAACAGCTAGACCAGCCATAACAAGCGCATCATATTGAAATTGCAAATTAATTAATCCACGTAACCCAGTTAATATCAACCAAATACCGACGAAAAAAGGACCTAATTTCATTGTTTATTCTCTTCTTCTTTTAATTTTATGAACTCAATAATTTTGATTCAAGCTCTGTGAATTTCAAACAAAATTGACCTAGAACGCTATAAAAATGGGCTGCTTTAGACTTTTCTAAATCTTCAAAAAATGATTTGAACCAAGGAGATAAGTGGCGTTGGAAGAATTCAGCCGCTGTCACAATAGGCGTACCTTCTGCTGACAATATCAATCTCATCACATCACAGACTGCAGCGATATGATCTTCTGGCTCAGAAGTATCTTCCTGTCTTTCTAAGCCTAATCGAGCTAAGTCAGTACGCAACTCCGCTAACGGCTCTTCCATCAAAAATCCAGTTTGATAATAAGAACCATACGGGATTAATTCACCATGAGTAACCCCAATGAACAAGGTCTGGAATGCTTGTTGAACATCCACTAAATCAGCTTTTTTTGCAGCATCAATCAATTTCACCCATTGTTGACCCATTGGACTTTCAGGTTCGGTGACTTCTACCGCTGCAATATTATCAAGTAAAGCCTGATCAGGTTCCGAATATAATAAGCGGGCTAATAAAGCATAAGTTTGAGTTCGCCACAGCGTATTTTCATCATTCACTAAAACGTTCCTTTTTCTTTAAACATTGCCTTCACTCGACAATCTTCACACATTTTTAAACGTTCTAAGGCATCGCCCTGAAACATAGGGTGCCCCTTAAGTTTACCGGTCATGGTATCGATCATTTTTTGGGTCGCGAAGCCTTTATTACAGCTAATGCAATTAAATATAGGCTCTTCATGCAATAGGCGAATTTTTCGAGCTTGTTCTTGATCAAATAAATACTGAGGAACTAAAGATATAACATCTTCTGGGCAAGCCGTTTCACACAATCCACATTGAACACAACGGTCTTCAATAAAATTAAGTTGCGGCTGTTCACCACCGTCTAATACTGCTCCAGCGGGACAAACCGACACACAAGAATGACAAAGCGTACAGCCTTTTGTATCGACTTTTATTTCACCGAATGCAGCTTGGCTACTTAATGCTAACAACTCAACTGGCGCAGGTGCTTGCTTATGTAAATACTCCATTGCAATTCTTATCATGCGGCGCTTATCATCAACCCCAGCAAATACCGCTGGCTTAATGTTGCAATCATTCTTCACATTCAAAGATGAAATTAAATCAGTGATATTGCCCGACTCGCACCAGTTTACTTTATTATCGCCATAGCCTATTCCTGCTAACATCTCATTGGTTTTAACGATTTCTTTCTGAACTTCATTCCATGAATGATCAGTATGCGTTCCTGCATTCCAAATCGTTAGGTTACTCGCACCATAACACAGAGCCGTTAGCCAAAAAGGCATGCCTAAGGCGCCAATTTCTTCAATTGAAAAAGTAATGATGGTATCGGCTAACTTCTCGCCCATTGATTCAACTAATTGTTGCCCTTTTTCCAGATCGTGAATCACTATCTGCGGTGCGTCTTGTTCTAATTCGAAATAAGCCTGCATCATTGCTCGCAAGCGATTAATGCTGACATCTAAACTCGGCAGTGCATAGCTCATAGCACCTGATGGACACACAGACGTACAACTACCACAGCCCTGACATAGAGAAGGATTCACCGACACCTGCTCGCCAATACTAGTAATAGCTTCAGCAGGACAGGCATCAATACATTGCGAGCAACCTTGAAGTTGTCGGCGGGAGTGAGCACATATTTCAGACTTATAATTAAAATAACGCGGTTTATCAAAAGTACCGATCATTTCAGGCAGTTGCTGTAATGCTTCAGCTAAAACTTGAGCATCACCACGAGGAGCAAAATAACCCAGCGGCAACACCTCCACCGTCATACTAACTTGCTCTTGCAAATCTAAGACAAGATCAACAGAAATGACTTCGCCATCAACATTTACTTTAAACTCACCTAACCAACCACTAATATCAGTAGGCGCATTCAAGCTAGTCGTTATTTGTAAATTTGTAATATGAGGTAATATTTGCTCGATTTGTTCATTATTACCGATTATTAGAATTCGCCCAACAGAGGAAAACTCGACTAAATCAACGGGCATAATATCCTGCTGACCTATTTGTTGTACTGCATTATGCAAGATTATTATCCTCTTTATCCTGTGTTTCATCAGCTTCATCTATAGCTGATTCACTGGTATCTATATTGTGTTCTGTTTGGTCTAACGCTTCAAACTCTGTCTTTTCTTCTGCCAGTTTTAACATTCGTTTCATTTCTTCGGTCACGATATCACCTAAAGAATCAAACTGAGTAAAGTCTTCATCATATTCATTCATATGATCCACTTCTTGAAATTCAGGCTGACGAAATAATTCAGCAAGGGCACGTTGTTTAAGCTCCGGTTCAGCGTCTTCTTGCTGCCAGATAGGGAGTTCGAGATGATTGTCTTGTAATGATGTTACCTCAGGTTGAGAGTCAACAGGCTGCTTAATTGAACTTACAGCCTTTCCACCTGTTGATTCAATATCTATCCTTTGTTCGTCATTAGATGTTTTTTTATTTAACTTTCGACGAGACCACCGTTTGAATACACCTTCGTTATTTTCAGTCATACTTATTTAGCTTTAAACCATTTTTTTCGGCGACGCTTCTTAGGTGCTTCAAGTTCATAATTTTCAATAAAAAACCGTTCTAACCAATTACATAATGTTTCAGGAAGCGGACTGATCAAAACAAGCTCACCAGTCTCCATATACGAATTGGCTTCATCGAAATCCACTGTAATTAACAAAGGAGAAAGCCCGTTATCCTCTTCTTGCTTACATATTAGATAAATCTGAGGGAGATCGGATAAAAGGTTTTGATAGTAAGACTCACAATGTAAAGCATGAATTTGTAGCTTTAGGTTTCTCCAAACAATTCGATCTTCACTATCACTTGCGTCACCGAGAAATTGCTCGCCATCGACAACAACCTGTTCTAATATCCAGACCTTGTTCCCCCACTTATGGGTACTTTGTGAAGATGAAATGAGCACCGACAGGTCAATGTTTTCTGAAATCATTGTCATAGTATAAATTCATTTGCTCCATCTCCCCAATGAATATTTAATAATCATATCTTTTCGATAAATGTATTAGTCAAAACTAATATATTGATGTAATCTTGCCTATCCATGACATTTAATCTGAAGAAACATAACGCCAGCGTCGGCTTTACATTAATAGAATTAATGTTAACAATTGCAATTATTGCAATTTTAGCCGCCATTGCTAATGCCAGTTATCTTTCCTACCGTGAGAGAGTGGACTTTGAACTTACTGTTGCAGATATAAAAACAATTGAACAATCAATAGAACGTTACTTTGTTATTCATAATAAATACCCCGCTACACTCAATGAAGTTAGCTCACTGGTAGACCCATGGGGAAACCCATATCAATATTTAAATATTTCCCTTGTTGAGGGTAAAGGCGAACTTCGTAAGGACAAAAATCTTGTCCCCGTAAATACTGATTATGATCTATACAGCAAAGGGCCTGATGGCGAAAGTGTGCCTCCCTTCACATCTAAATTAAGCCATGATGATATCGTGCGAGCGAATAATGGCCAATTTATCGGCAAAGCTAAAGACTATTAGTTGACTGTATCATTATGAAGAAATTACAAGGAACCTTTCTAAAATATAAAGTCGCACGCCAATTCTTCTTTTTATTTCTGATTGCGGCACTGCTGCCATCTTGTGTATTAGCACTTTACTCTTTCTTAGAGACAACTAAGAATACCAGCCAAAATATCGAAGAAGATTTACGTCAAGATTCAAAAAAATTTGGCTTAGCCATTTATGAAAGACTCCAACTTGCAGACCAACAACTACAACTTCATCTTATTGAGTTATCGAGTAATAACAGTTCAAAACTTTACCGACTAGCCAATGGCTTTAGTCATTTATATCAAGTGAATATCTCTAACCATTCAATCATTAACTTAGTTAATAATAAAATTGATTCCGCTAAGCAACTACCAACACTATCAGATGAAAATATCACTCTACTCAAGGCGGGATACCCTATTCTCATTTCCGAGCAACTTGTAGACCAGCCAACTAAGTTTTATATGATCAGACAAGGCTCTGAAAGTAATGATATGTATATTGGTGTTATTAACAATACCTTTCTTTGGGGGGATGCTGATACTTTCGATGATAGCAGAGGCTTTTGTATCTATGGCAAGCACAATCAAGTTCATTTTTGCTCTCAACTCGCATTACAACCCAAACTTGACACTATAAAATCTAATTGGCAGCAAACTACAACGGGCAATAGCAAATGGCTTGATGCGGACCAAGAGCTCTATATTGGTTTTTGGACATTATTTTTAGAGCCATCTTTTCATTACCCAAAACTAACAATTGTTACCACAGCAGATGCCGATATTGTTCTCAAGCCCGTCCATCAGTTACGTAATATATTTGTGATTATTAGTATTTTGACAATCATTATTATTGCACTATTGACTAGCATTCAAATAAGACACTATTTAACTCCTTTAGAGGCGTTAATCAAAGGTATCGCGCGTATCTCTAATAATGACTTTTTACATCCCATTTCAGTCAATACCCATGATGAATTTACTCAGCTTGCAGATTCATTTAATACGATGTCAGCTAAAATCAATCAACAATTTAAATTTTTAAAAACGCTGTCAGAAATTGATCAACTGATTTTATCCAGTACATCACTCAGAGACATCATTAACACCACCCTGACCTTGGCTAATACTGCTGTTGAATCAACATCTGTACAAATAGGTGTCATTGATGAGTCAGATCGAAATATGCTCAACATCTACTTCGAAGATGAAAATCAGATCCATGGCACCTTTATCGAATCTCATTCTATCGATAATGATGAGATTAACTTTTTAATAGAACAAAAAACCGTCACTATCTCAGACAGTAAGCTTCAACCTGGAACATTATCATCATACATATTCAACACACAGCACATAATTGAAAAGCAAGATACGATTTTAGTCCCCATTTTAAAACAAGACTTACTGGTAGCATTGCTGTTTTTCCATTTTCAAACCGAGTCAATTCACGAAGAAACGCCCCAAAGACTTCGTGAATTTGGCGACCGTTTTGCCATCGCCTTAGAAAAATCAGAGTGGGAAATTCAGCTCTATCACAAAGCACATCATGATCCGCTAACTCAATTACCCAACCGTCAATTACTAAACGATCGATTAGAGCAAGCGATAAAGCATGCCGCCCGAGATAAACATAATTTTTCATTAATGTTTCTTGATCTTGATCGCTTTAAAACTGTGAATGATTCACTTGGCCATACTGTGGGAGATCAAATTCTCAAGCATGTCGCTCAACGATTACAAGAAACTGTCAGAGACGAAGATACAGTAGCAAGGTTAGGTGGGGATGAGTTTGTCATTCTTATTGCCCCTGAGCATGATATGAATGAATGCTCTTCTCAGGCATCATTGTTAGCAAATAGAGTATTACGAGCAATTACGAGTCCCTTTGAAGTGATCACTAGTGGACAAACTCGTAACCTTCATATTGCTGCAGCATAGGTATTGCCACCTATCCTAGCGATGGTACTC
>AZIC01020070.1_pt1 | contig 10375 bp, 7 predicted proteins | sample 359061 | NCBI WGS metagenome assembly AZIC01 (sample SAMN02429709, study PRJNA222657) | marine sediment metagenome | biome: Sediment sample; isolation source: sample MGS-MES from oil contaminated site at the harbour of Messina (Sicily... | place: Italy: Messine | collected 2011-04-30 | depth 1 m m
GAGGAGAGTCGAACTCCTGACCTACGCATTACGAATGGAGCAAGACGCATCAACTGAAAACCAACCAGACACCAACCGCTAATAGTACAGGCAATTTTTTGAAATCCTGTTTTTCTACATCGCTCCTAATTCATGCTTAGTTGGTGTATGGATGCGGTTGTTGGTGTCATTTCCGGTGACACTGGAATAATTAGAACTTGCTATTAGCTCCGTATAATGTCCATCTCATTTCTTGTGAAATCGCATACGTGGGAAATGTTTTTTCATAATGGCTTTATCATCGTCTGATAGCTCATTTTCTTTTCTCAATTTGGAAACGTAAGAAATCCCATTAAATCGGCTAATCCAATTAGCAATAGATTCGCGTGTTTCTAATGAATTCGATTTGAAATAAGCTGGTGCTACTTTTTCACAAAATAAAGCCTTCTCTTTTTCTGTCACAAAAACATTATCGGATTCAGTAGACCAACGAAGGATTTCATTAACTGTATCTGGTGAATCATTCTGAGATAGGACTGAGAAAATAATAATACTCAATATTTCAAGATTGAATTCGTTGATTCGTGATTCAATCTCAAGCCAGACACGATGACGTATCGCATCATTAGTCTCTTCAGAAATTACAAGCTGCTTCAGAAATTCAATTCTGTGCCCTTTTGCTGCTTCACACCATGCATGAAAGGCGCCATCTTTTCCGCAAATCAGGGGGTGTAGGTCTTCATTTAATATCTGAGAAGCAACTTCAAGAGCTACTGCATCGTCCATCTGAGTAGCAAAATGTGCCCATGTATCATGGAGTAAACTATATTCATCTTCAGAGTCAGAGCCAATTTCGTTTGTCAATTTTGCTATCGCTGAGGAAGGAGGATTTGTACTGAGATTTTGTAAAATCAATGCCGTTTCAGACAAATTATGTGACCATAGAATACAGGCAGCTTTAGCTATACGATCCTCTTGAGTAGAAGGTACCAATCCACTTTTTAACATATTGTTCATTGATCTTAAAATCCCAATTGAACTTCCGTTTTCTGGGTATTTTTCAATAAATGCAGCACCATCTGAAAATAGTTTTAGTGGATTGTAATTATCATTCTCAACTTTTGGCCAATGCCCAACCATCCATCCATGTAAACTTCCATAAATAGCCTGCTCACCCTTTGCTTGATTAAAAAGATTCCTAAGCATTTTTCCCGACCTGGAAACGGGAGACATATCAATTACTCGTAGCATTGCAGGAAACACCGGCTCAATGTATTTAGTTTTGTTATATCTTTCCACAAGTCTATCAAAAAGTGTCGTATATAAGCTTATAACGGCATCTTGCTTGAATCCCTCATCTGAAAGGCTATCAAAAAACAATTTCAATACTTCACCTTCGTTTGTTTCAATGGATTCTGAATTAACATAATAGTGCAACTGACTTACCAATGCTGCCTGTTGATCTTCTGATAATTTTGAGTTAAAATTATCAGCCATCCACTCTATTAATTTCGCGTTCGTACTAGAGCGTATGTCGCTTATCCAGACGGACAACTGAGTTGCCAGGATATTTGGTGATTGGTTGAAAAGAATGTTCGCCCCTCGTATTGCAAACGAGCTGGTCTCATTTACTCCAGACCAGTTTTTTACTAATTCGGCAATATCAGTTAAAGTAGATTGGCTCAAGTCGCTCTCTCTTGATTCGCAGCCACTAAGTAATGATTTCGCACCTGCTTCCCAGTCTAAGCCCCAATTTTTGTCGTCTTTCATTTCCTTGTTTAGACGTATTGCTAAAGAGCTAACAACCAAGCAGAACTGTTCATTATTGGAGTCTGTAGGATATCTTGAAAATAAATCCCAAGCACAGTTATTGGCTTCACAATCCTTAACAGCTAATAGTCTTTCGATATATTCCCACATTCGAGTAGCAGATGAGCTTCCTGCCTTTTTCAACTTGACAAGTTCAGTTTCCAATAATTTCAAACTTGATTGATCTGCTGCAATACTTTTTTCAGATTCCAGATGTCTTATTGTTTTTTCGATAAAATCCTCGCTCAACTCGGGCAAGAGGATATTTTTATAACGTGATATCCATTCTTCATATTTTACGAAGGGCAAGTCATAACGACTATTACTGCCGACACTCACTAGACCTTCAGTTAGCCATTTTGTTACAGCTTGAGATGCATCTGGAAGCAAACCGATATCTTGCCACGTTGAGAGTCCTAATTCACAGACCTGAATTGCCCAATCAACAGCTACATCTAATTGCGGGACTTCATCGTCAGATGTTTTAAATATCCATTGCTCATCTTGCCCTATTAATATGTCAATACACAGACGGCTTACTAATCTGCTACAGTCATCGCTATTAGCCATCCCGCATACAGACTGGCACTGAGTGAGTCCAAATTGAGATCTTAACTGAAGAGATTCATATAAACGTCGGGCAAGCCGTGCGACGAGATGTTGAATCTCAGACTCAGGCAAACGTGGCAATAACTCAGCAGTTACTTTACTTGCTAAATTACGACGATTGTCAGTTTCAGAAGTTAGTGTATCTAATATATCCTTTAATAACTCGCAATCATCAAATGTAAGTTTCTTGTCGTCATTCTGTCGACCAAATGCTTCTAATGCACCTTGTGTATCCCCTGAAACTAATGCTTCCTTCACATCTTCAGCTCGATCACCAAGTCGGGCACTTAAATCATCTTCCGTAAGTAAAAGAAGTGGTTTCAACGACCGAGGCCAATGTATATCTCGAATGCTGGCGATATACATTCTAAGTTTTCTATCCGCTGCAACGATTTCGTTATCCTCTTTTGTAGAGATGAAGGGATTTATTGCTTCACTGATTACTAGAGATTCATCGTCAATAGAAGAGTGGTCTAAAACCAGCCTTACGTACGCTTTGAGAAGATCTGGTGTAATCTGAAGTTGCTGGTAGAATTCAGGAAAATTAACTTTCAAAACACTTAAGGCAGCCAACGAAATAGGATGTCCTGTTACTGACTTTGATCGTAATAAACCAGCCTTACCAGACGAGATGCTTTCAGACTCTCGTTCTTTGGCTAACCACCATGAATGTAAAAAGGCATTGAGGATTTGTAAGGCATTACGAGGATTTTCTACTCCGATATGCATCATTCGGTCTATCAGCTGTTCAATCCTGATACCTGTCGCAGTAATCTCGTTCTCTAGCTCGGGAAACTTATCGAGTTGCGCTTTAGCATATTTTCTCATATCCCTTCTTGGTATTGGATGTATCTCAAGCCTGAATTGAAATATCCTATCCAAATATCTCCGTGCATCGCCTAGGTTCGATATAGTACCTGGCATATTGGGGCTGCGTTTTGAGCGACTTGACAAAGCTTCTGCAACTCGTTCTTCATCACATGAAATGATAAATACAAGCCCACAATTCGTGGGAAGTTCATCAATTGGTATATCTATAAAAATACGAATTGCATCTAACCCCTCAACCATCTCTTCAGCAGATAGTCGGTCCAGATCATCCACGAAAACAACTACTCTTTGGCAATTTTTGCCCCGAGTATTATTTTTGAAAATTTTGATTTGATTAAGCAATAGCTTCTCGTACTGTTCTGCAGTGGTACTGGGAGCGCGAAGCATTGTAACCGGAGTGTATCGCGAAAGAGGTTGGAATTTTATATTGAAGACGTTTTTGAATAAGTATCCAGCTACTAATACTGATGTCGTAATTGGAAAGACTGCATAATCAATCTCTAAGTAGATCACTATCCAATAGCTAAAAAATGAGATGACAAGAAAAACGATAAACCAGGCAGCAGCTGGGATTAACCACTTCTCTCCAACATCCATCCAGAAATCTTTATATGGTTTTCTCTCTTGCGATTGTTTTTGTATCTGGGTGTAAAATTCTTTTGTGAGATCTTCGTCGTTGCCTCCTAAAGCCACGAATACTTTCCGCAACAACGCTTTTTTTATGTCATCTGTTCCTCCATGCCGCCATGCGTTGAATTCAATTTTCAGAATACGATCACAACGTCGAACACCATTTTCTTTTGATAGATCAGAATTAAGATCTGTTAAATAGATTTGCTTTATAGTACTTTTGCCAGTTCCCCATGTGCCTAATAAGCCAATTGTGTATGGAGGTGTATGGACTTTGTCTTCAATTAAACTTCGAAGAGCTTTAGCAAAATGCCTGTGTCCAAACAAATCGTTCTTTTTAGAGTCGACTTGCTTATCTAAAATACTTGGCATTTCGTTGTGTGTCATTGATGGATCCTATTATCTTAGAGTAACTCAGACAGCAATATAAACAGAGTACACAATATAGGGTGCCCATGCTATTCCGTAATAAAATATACAAGAAGCCACATCCGAACATTTTTACAAAAACCCAATATTTAGTATGGACATCTGCAATACACAGATTATATTGGGGTTACTTGTAGAGAAGGTACGCTTATTTTACCTTATGAAAGGAGTCTGCTGCATGGAAAACTGTGGTGAGATTGATCAGAGCAAAGTGTATACTATCGAGCGATTCATGGAAGTGACCGGAATCAAACGCTTTGCCCTCGACGCTGCCCGACGAAACGGCCTTGTTGTCCGCAAAGCTGGAAGACGCTGCTTCGTCCTTGGCCAAGATTTTTTTGACTATCTCAAGTCGCCAAAAGCCGTACAGAGTTAACCTCCGGCTGTTGGTGTTTCTTTCCCATGCCTGGCCGGTGCCAGCCGCGTGATACCCGCTGTAGGTGGTATCAACAGATTTAATTATCCGCGTTTTGTATTGCTGTGCTCTCGAACTGCGCTTGCAGTCCGGTTGAGCTGAACCAATTCCTGATTGACCGGGGAACGATTCCGTCCGGTTGATCCTGTTGTCATGAACCAGGGAGAGCCATTCTGTGACGACCACTACACTACCGCGCCGAAAGGGGAGACCCATTGGGGCTAAGACCCGTCCGCCAGTAATTGTCCGTCTTGCTAAATCACGATGCCCAGTCTGCCTTTCAACGGATCGGACTGCCTATGAGGACGTCAAACCAAGGGTAGCCACTGGGACAGCCCCTGACGGTCACCCATACAATAAGTCGAGTAGCAAGAAGACCCGTTGCCGTAAATGCAGGCTAGTCCGTATCGACGTGATTTACGAGTATGCCATCTAGCAAAACAGGAAAATCGGATTCCGATTTAATGGGGTTACATTTTTTTTAATCCATAGTAGTCTTGAATCATCAGAGCGGGAAACCATTCGAAAACGAATGACACGTTTAACACTTACGAAAGGAGTCGAGCAATCGCAGATCCCACCACAATCCAGTCAGGGGGGGTGTATACCCTGGATCAATTCAAGTCGCTGGCAGGGCTTCAACACTGTGCGTTCCAGAACGCTGTTAAAAAGGGGTTGAAGACAATCACCATCGGACGCCGCAAGTATGTCCGAGGTTCTGATTTCCTGGCGTTCCTGGACAAGCAGGCTGAAGCGCAGGAGGCAGCCACAGCCCTCTAATCAGGGGGGCCTGTGGCCTTTATTACGGACGATTTTTAAGCGAGGGAATGATGGCAGCTGAAGAAAGCGAAACAACCAGAAACGTTAGACTTTTCTGGCAGCAAGAGACTGAGAAGCGGAAAGCGGCAGAAGTTGAGCTGGCAAAGCAAAAAATCCGCGAAGAAGGAATCGTGTTCAATGTCGACCAGGTGTACGAACAACGCGAGCGTGACCGGAAATACAAACTAAAGCTTCAAACACTGAAGGAGAAAGGCAAGCTGCGGTTTGAACACCTGATTCGTTTTCGGTAGCAGGCCACACGCAGCAACGTTTTAATTTTCAATACCCATTTTAGGAGAGCCATGAATGAGTCAGAGTCTTAAGATCCATGTTCCAGCCGAACGCGACTTTTATTCAGACGAAACAAAAAAGGCGTTGTCACCACTAGTGAAAGAGATCGCCTCTCATAATAAAAATGTTGACAACCACGAAGCTGCCCGCGCTCGGGTTGAGTCCGGGAACATCGAATCGGTTTCGTCAAAAGACCTCTTCGAAGGCCCAGCTAGCAACACTTACCGTTTCGATCTGTACGGCAAGGCAATCGATCTTTGCGACAAAGTGAAAGAGTTCTCCAAGCTGCATGTTGCAGACCATAGGGCACGATACAAAGAGATCGTTGATCAGCTGGAATCGTGGCGGGTGCGGATTCGTGAAGAGTTAACAAAACTCGGATACGTCGAAGAGGCGTTGCATCAAGGACATGTTCATGCAGTTAATCGATTTTATCGAATGCAACCTGAAGTGCAAAAACTGCTTCTGTTGGAACAAAATTTTAAGCATCCCGACTACCCATCGGGGGGGAATCGGGCTGTACTGGTCGAGGGAATGGACAGACTGAGAAAGCGGTGCCTCGCTCTTTAGGAACCATCTTTCTAGGGATTTGCTGCGGAACTTGCCATTTCATATTGTCAGCCAATCCCTATTTTGAAACATTCACAGTCAAACTGTGAGGCTGGCTGGCGACTGGGATTTTAGGCTCTCTCCCCCCAGTCGCCAGCACTGGCAGCCAATCAGTCATATGCTTTTTTAATGTTCTGCCGACCACTGAGGTTTTTATGGTTATCGACTCAGTGGTCGGCGTCGTGGCTGGTTGGAATGGCCTCGAAACGATTTACTGAAACCTTCCATTCTTCAAGGATGATCAATTTTGGATCATGACCCAAAATCAGAAAAGTGCCATTTCATTAGCATCGACTCCGTTAAGCCGAGTCCAGAAAATGACAGTATATACCATCCTGCAAACCCCAAAGACCCCGCCATCATCAAACTGGCTCGTTCCATTTTTAAGCAGGGCGTTCTGACTCCCATCATCTATACTGCTGATGGTTATATTGAATCAGGACACAGGCGACACTGTGCAGCCCGTCTGGCTGGCCTTATCGAAATCCCGGCTATCATGTCGGACATTCGACGGGAAGACGACATCGAAGCGTTTACGGCTCGTCTGGCAGAACACAACATCCAACGCAAGAAAACGTTTGATGAAGAGGTTCGCGAGGAGATTGCCAGGCAGAACCCCGAAACCGCTTATCAGTCTCTGATTGAAGAACGGGGAAAAACGAATGATATTTTAGAACCGTTCAAGATACTGGGGCAAAAAACACGTTCCCGCATCACACGTGCCAAGCGGCTATTCCTGGATGCTGTGCAGAAGGTGATCCATGAAAGGCGCGAGCATTTGCCGTTGAGCGTTCGCCAGATCCATTACGCTCTTTTAAATGCTCCACCGTTGAAGCATGCCAGCAAGCCGAATTCAGTCTATAAGAATGACGCATCCAGCTATAAAAATCTGATCGATCTTACCACACGTGCCAGGCTGGACGGTTCTATTTCTATGGAAGCGATTGCTGATTCTACCCGTCCAGTCTCCTGCTGGCAGACCTACAACGGCCCTCAGGACTTCGTTGCGGATCAGCTGGATCGGTTGCTGTGCGGGTACTGGCGCGACCTGATGCAGTCACAGCCTGACCATATCGAAATTCTCGCTGAGAAGAATACTATTCAATCCATCGTCAATCGAGTGGCTGAACGCTATTGCATCCCCACAGTGACGGGGAGAGGGTACTGTAGCGTTTCCCCTCGCGAGGGGATGCGGCAACGGTATCTCCGGAGTGGAAAGAATCGGCTGGTCGTTCTGATCGTCAGCGACTTCGACCCAGACGGGGAGGAGATCGCTCAGAGCTTTGCCCGTTCGATGCGTGATGAATTCGACGTGGAGAACATTCACCCTATCAAGGTTGCCCTGACTGCAGACCACGTCGAACAGTTTGACCTGGTGCCAAGTCCAGACATGAAGGCAAAGCGGGGATCGTCTCAATATGAAAAGTTTGTCTCAAAGTATGGAGAAGATGTTTTCGAAGTGGAAGCCCTGCAGCCCAGTCAGTTGATCGACGTACTGACTGAAGCCATCGACAGCGTGATTGATACCGATCTATTCAACCGTGAGCTGGGACAGGAAAAGGATGACGCAAGCAAAATCATGGCACTGAGAAAAGTTGTGCAGTCCACCATTGCAGACAGGAATTTCTTAGCGTGTTAGCCCCGAAGACTATTTTGCCTATTTTAACAGGGTCCTTTTTTACGATTTGAACAGCCTGAGTAATAAGGGAACTATCGCATTTTGTGTGTGTCTTTCCTTCTTTTTTCGAGCACTGCGAATGACAAATATCTGTCTTTTACCCCGGCTGCAAATAGACGGTTTTTACGGCTATTGGATTCAGTAAAACGAGGGGCGTCGGTTGATTTCTGGGAGGTTTCTCAATCGGCGTCCTCGTTTTCACATTCATTGAACAAATCAGTAGGGGTTTTATGAATTACGTTCTCAATCACGTTCGCCTGAACAAGCTGACTTGCCATCCTCTGAGTATTACCCTGTATGGGTACGACCTGGATCGTAGATTCATTGCATCTGTGAGGCAGCATGGCATTATCTGTCCGATTCAGGTAACACAGGACCTGATCATCGTTGACGGACACCGGCGCTACCAGGCAGCCCGGGAAGTCGGCATCGTTGAAGACCATGTGATTGTGCGTATGGACCTGGACGACGAATGGTCGATCCAGGAAGCCCTGATTGAGTGCAACCGCCATCGTGACCGATCAACCGAAGTCAAACTTCACGAGGCCCAGGTTCTGGAATCCATCAAGCAGGAGCGACTCCGGGAACGTGAAATCATCCAAGGCCGGCAGGAAGCCATTGCCGTTGGTCAGACCGAATACGAGCCGTTCAAGTTCTCGCCTTACCAGTGGGAATACGATCCGTAAACCGGGGAGACCTGGCAACACAGGCAGCATCAGACACAAAACTCCCGAAGGTTCACTATGGACCTTCGGGAGAAACAAGGCGTTTTTATAGTTTTCTGCCAAAGGGACATTTTGTCCTATTGGTGAAATGCAGAGAGGTTGAGATGAGCAGAGCAGGTAGCGACGCTGATTATGTACTCTCTTTTGGGAAGCACAAAGGCAAGAAACTCAAAGATGTGCCACCGGACTATCTCAACTGGATTATGAAGACCATATCATCAGGGGATTTTTCTGGTGGGCTTGCTGACACATTGCGAGCTGAGATCCTGCAACTGAGAGCAGACGACATATTGCAGGAAGACAAACGCAGCAGAGCGAGACGCAGGAAAACAGCACAGAGATACCAGCGAGGTCGAGGGAACTCCGCGCTCAACCTGTGGACACAAAACAAGCGTAAGCGTTGATATTGAGATGACATAGCCCACAGAGAGGGCAACTGGCATAGGTGCGAGTGAAATCGCGATTTGATTGCCAACGGTCGCTGAGGCGATGGATAAAGATCAAACGACCAAATCAGACACCTAAAGCCGTATGTGTGAAAAACATGAATACCGGCGTGACTATGCCGGGGCGGGTGCGATGGTGGCGTTCTGTTGATTTCAGACGCGCTATTTGAGTCTGAGCGGGGGTGATACTAACCCGCTTTATTCAGGCGACTGATTAAGACGCGAGGAACCTGGGGAGACCGGGAAGGGATCACAAAGTGTGATCGGTGCAACGTCTTTAAATAATAGCCGGGGTATGGACTTATTGCGCGCTGAACTGCTATCGCAGCATTGAACGGTTAAAGGTTTTTCACACTGGTTGAAATGGAAAGTTTGTTTCTCATTGGGGTAACCCAGTGGTTGGTTAACCAGGGTTGATCATCAACAGGCAATAAACACCAATCTGGGTATCCACGATCCAGAAACAGCGCTGAATACATATAAGACAGTGAACTGTGGATCAAACTGATAAGTAAATATTGAAACGGCCTATTGATACACATTATGCAATGTGATTCTCAAACAGATTGACGGACGATGACGGAAAAGTATCGGAACAAGAAAAACCAGGGTGTGATGTTTCGCAAGCGGTATAAGGAAAACGCGAACCCAGCCCGACTTCATGGGGTCATTCACTATTGAGAACGGCAGGGAATACGAGTTCGCCAGCTGGCATGCAACGGGGCGGCAGTCGTTAAAACCATACGTCCGGTTGCGGGTAACGTCAAAGGAGAGAGGCTGATTGACCGGTTTGGAATCCCGAACCGAGACCGAAGCTGTAAGATTATTTGGCAGCTTCGGTATCGGCACCAATAATTGCTTCGATTGCCCCTTGAAACCCAGAGAGCAACTTCATCAGATGAGGGTCACCATTCGGGATTTCATCAGATCCCATTAATGTGAGGAACGAATATGGGATATCAAACACAGCAGCAATTGAATTCAATGTCTCCATGCTGATGCCCTGTAGGCCACGTTCCATACGGGCGATGCTGGTAATTGAAAGGTTTGCTTTTTCAGCAACCTCCGCCTGCGTCATGCCACGCCACGTACGAAAAAAGCGAAT